>Ga0181573_10000603_pt1 | contig 37519 bp, 15 predicted proteins | sample 101ome_25_FD_148643 | JGI IMG/M metagenome (GOLD analysis project Ga0181573, IMG submission 148643) | Coastal salt marsh microbial communities from the Groves Creek Marsh, Skidaway Island, Georgia - 101409BT metaG (spades assembly) | ecosystem: Environmental > Aquatic > Marine > Intertidal zone...
ACGCGGGCGCGTTGGATGGGGCGATGCGCGTGTCGCCGGGCGGGGTGGAGAGCGTCGCGGACGATACGGATGTGTCACTCGGCGCGGGCGGGACGGCGTGACCGAATAGACGGACCGTCGACTTCAAACTGAGCTAACCACCTGATACGTAGCGTGTTCGTGGATGGCTGGATAAAAAGTCGGGGCCTCAGGCGTACTTCGCCTTGATCTTCTCGACGACCTCAACGTATTTGGCCATGGCGTCCTCCTTGGAGGTGCCCTTACACTTCTCCCAGGCGTCCCACTTGGCCTTGCCTTTGAAGTCGAGCATGCCGGGGCGAGCTGCACGGATCAGGGATGGGTTTGGTCAGCCCGGGAAAAGGGCGATCTGGGGTCACTGCTTGATCGGGGCCGCGCGCACCGGTGTTGACGTCGCCGACGTTGGCCTGCTTGAACCAGCCGTAGAGCTCCAGCTGCTCGTCGTTGGTGCACTGGGCGTACGCCTTGACCTCCTCGGCCGCCTTGTCGAATTCCTCCTTGGATACCATGGTGCTGCGTGTGTTGGGTTGTGGGCTGACCACGATCGCCTCGGGCGCTTGCGTCATCGAGGTTTCCAGAAGGGTTCCGAGAGAGACTTCCTCGGGCGCTTTTTGGCTAATCCGGGAGGAAACTCGGGCGGGGTAGCGCAGAGCGGCGGACGCAGTGTGCGATATCTGGCGTGGACGTGTTTAGCTGACCAAGGCGGCGCGAGCTTGATCGAGATCCGGCGCGACCGAAGCCCGCCGTCGACGGGGCGACCGCTGAAACCGGCAGAGGCAGCCTCTCCGCAAGATTTGTCGTTGTTACGGAAAAGCGTGGGCAACCCCGGGGCACGGCATCTGATACCTCACCGACATGAGGCTGCCGTCCAAGCTGAAAAAGCCCAGATCCGACGCCGCTGTACTATCGCCAAAAACACCTCGCGGTCGAGGCGGACCCGAAGCGGTGCTCGAGCCCCCCACGCCGTCTCCCACGTGCGACAGTTCGAGGAAACCCCGAACTCCCGCATCTTCGCGCGATGACCCTCCGGGCTCCCGCGCCGGGACCCGCGCCAAGGTCCCGGGCCTCCTCCGGAGGGTCACGCGAGGGGCGCTCAAGCCGGTGAAACCACCGGCGCGATCGACTCGCAACGTCGCGCCGACGTACGTCCCGAAGAAGAGGCGCGAGGAGCTCGCCCCGACACCCGACGCCGACGAGCCACGGAACACCCGAAAGCCTCCGCGTAAAAAGAAACTTCTCAAGACGACACCGCGCGGGGCCGCCGCCGCCGCCGCCGCCGCCGCCGCCGCCCAGCGACGGGGAGGAACGCGAATGCACCGCGACGCGGTCGTGTCGGACGCGGTGAGGCGCGAGCCGAGGACGCCCGAGGGCCGCGCCGCGCGCCGGGATGCGCTCGAGGACCGACCCCGCACCCTCATAGGCCGCCGGGTCCGCGTCGAGCTCAACCGGGCCAAACGAGAGAACCGGGCCAAACGAGAGCGCCAAACGAGAGCGCCTAATCTAAACGTCGTCGGCCGCAGGCTGCTGGTGTTCTGGCCCAGGGACGCCAAGTTTTACCGCGGGCGCATCGCCGGGTACGACTCCGCGAGCGGTAAACACCGCGTGGCGTACGACGACGGCGACGAGGAACGCGTCCACCTCTCGAAGCAGAGGGTCATGTGGGAGGGCGGCGCGGACGACGACACGAGAGCCGCGATGAACGCGCTCGGGGAGAGTCGAAGGAGGAGGGAGGGGAAGAAGAAGAGGGAGGGGAAGAAGAAGAGGGAGGGGGCCGACTTTCAACTTGAGGCGGCGGCGGGGAGGGATACCAAAAGGAAGCGGACGACGAAGAAGAAGGCGGAGCGCGAAGAGGAGGGCGCGCCGGCCGGTGCCATGGAGGCTGACGGGTGCAAGGACTGGGTCGACGAGCGGGAGAGGGCGGAGAAGGTTGGCCGGGAAGGCGGCGGCGTCGGGACGTTCCGCGCGAGAGAGACTGCGGAAAAGTTGAAAGCGCCGGGGAAGAAGTCCAAACGGGAGAAGAAGAGGATCACCATGAGGCACGCGGTCGCGCTCGCCCTGCGCGGCGCAGGGGACGGGGGCATGTCCACCGAGGAGATCGTCAACCTGGTGATGCGGGACAGGCGTCTGGTGATCAAGTCGAAGGTCCCGAGGGGGTCCATCACCGCGGTGCTGTGGAACAGGTCCAAGTCCAAGGGATTGTTCGTCAGCGCGGGACCCTCGAGGCACAAACTCGCGCCCGGGGTCCACATCCCCGACGCGGACTGCGGCGTCGCCGATGAAGACGCCTACGACCCGCCCGCCTCACCGCCGGCAGCCGCCGCGAACGAGCCGGCGAAGGACGTGCGCGCGATGCTGAGCGTCGTCGGGGGAGATCGCGTGCGCGTCGCGCTCGCCGTTAACCGGACGTTCACGCCCGTCCCTCGCGTCGACGAGTCCTCGCGCTGGTGCGGACTCGCGCTCAGTCCGGGCGTGGGGACGTGGTCGAAGCGCGGGCGTCGAAAGCCGAGGAGCCCGTCCGTCCTCTCGGCGGCTCGAGTGAATCGCCACGTCAGCCGCCTGCGCGGCGTCGTGCACGCGATTTTCAAAGGACCGAAGAAGTACTCGAGGAAGACCGTCGAGAAGATGCGGGGTGAGTTCAGGGCCCGGGTGGCGCAGCACATGGCCGGCGCGATCGCGGACGCCGACGCTGCCCTCGCGCGTGGACGTCGCACCACTCCCGCGTGTCCGTGTCGGGTCTGCGACGACCCCGATAACCCCGCCAACTCGGTCGCGTTTTGGTGTAAACTCGCCGTCGACGACGAGGACGATCGGGTCCGCGTCTCGCTCCATCCCGAGCCGCCCGTGTGCCTCCAGATCCGGGCCACGCTCTCGGGGCTGACTCGTCCCGTCGGAGCGGCGATCGCGCTCCAGGGCGCGGCGAGCATCGGGTTTCGCGTCGGCGTGGCGTGGCCGATGGACGGGTGCCATTACCCCGCCAAGATCATCAGGTACGACCCGGAGGAGTTGAAACACATGGTGGAGTACGACGACGACGGCGTGAGGGAGTACCTGGCGCTGTGGGACGAGGATATCGTGCCCTTGGACGGAACCACGCGGAGGGGCGTGCTCGGGCTTCACGCGCCGGACCTGTCGTCGTTCACGGTCGAGGACGCGCCTCTTCCCAGGGCGCAGTCTGACATCCGAAGGTACATAAGCGTGGACCAGATGGTGACCACCTTTGGAGGGCCGGAGACGGATTGGGTGGAGCGAGGGTTCGCTCCCCACCGGAAGGGCCGCGGACGGCCCCCGAAACACGGCCATCGACCCGAGGTTGCGTACGTGAAGGGGCCGAAGATGCCGCGGCACAGGCGTTGCGGTATGTGTCACACCTGCCTCCACCCGACGTTGAAAAAACGGTGCGAGATGAACAAGGGTCCAATCATACCCCGAGGCAAAAACAAGGAAAGGGGGTACAGGTACGTGCAGACCCAGGCGTACACGCCGCTATCCGTGAAGCCCGTTTCGGTCACGGCCAACGCCGGTTATCAGCCGGACATGAACTTCGACGAGTTCATCCAGTGGGGCCTGCCCGCGACAGATCGTGTTCCGGACCTCACGGATGGCGTGTCAAACATGTCGCTCCGTCGCGAGGTACCGAGGGACATTTCGGCAGTGGCTCTGACGTTCCCGGCGAACGCGAGCCATCTCTTCGACGCGCCTCCTCGAAACGTCGAGATCGAGGACGATAACCTGCTCGCGGACGATGTTCCGCTCACGAGGTTTATCTCAAACGCCGAAGAAAGGGATGATGAAAAAGACGACGACGACGACGACATACCGCTCGCCCGGCTGCTCCCGACCGGTGACAACGAAGAAACCCACGTCTGGGATTACATCGGCAACGCGGCTGACGAAACTTCTGCACCATACGAAGAGGTCGACGCTCTCATGACGACCGGTTGGGGTGAGAACAAGCGCCGTCGCCTCGCGAGGACACGCGGCGATAGGGGCCGTAAGAGGGTGCACGCGCTCGCCGCTCTCAACTGGAACACCCGGATGGTTCGAGCGTTAAACCCAAACATCCCGCGCGAGCCAGAGGTTGATACCGAGTTTTTGCCGGAGATTCCGTACTATGGTTCCGTTCCGTTTTGGCGCGTGCCGCGGTGGGCGCACCCCCTATGGCCCCTCGGCGGCATCGGCATAAACTACGGCATCGTTAACAGGAGGCCCATGCGGGAGGCGCGCAAACTCCCGAGGGTGTGGCGCGGCAAAGACCTCGACATGATCGTGTTCGGGCGCGATGAGCGGCTGGAGTGGGCGCGGAAGACGGGTATGTTCCTGGCGCGCGCGAGGACCGCGCTTGGGGACAGACGGTTGAAGATTGACGCGTGGGGCGGAAGCGTGCTGGACAGCGTGTTCGGCGCCTTGCTCACTCAAAACGTGTCTGATGTTTTGTCCTCGTCGGCTATCATGAATCTTGCGGCGAAGTTTCCAGGGCCCGGGACCTACCTCGGGAGACACAAGGCTCGAGAGCGGAGCCCGCCGCCGGGTAACGTCGAAACTGACGGGCCAAACGCGGATCCCTTCGATTCGCCTCCGAGACCATCCGCGGGGCCGCAGCCGACCGAGGAGCCGGTGACTGAGGAGCCGGTGACCGAGGAGCCGGTAACCGAGGAGCCGGTGACCGAGGAGCCGGTGACCGAGGAGCCGGTGACCGAGGAGCCGGTAACCGAGGAGCTGGTAACCGAGGAGCCGGTAACCGAGGAGCCGGTGCCCGAGGAGCCGGTGACCGAGGAGCCGGTGACTCGGGAGCTCGTCACCGCCGCCACCGGCGCGGCGACGTTCATGGACGAGCGGGTTTCGCGTCTCGGCTTCGAAACACCTCCGCCGCCCGAATCGGAATCGGCCGAGCCGGAAGCGGAGAAACCTCCGGCGCCCGTCGCGATCTTCGCGCCGTCCGACGCCGGACCATCCCCGGAGCCGCCGCCGCCGCCGCCGCCACCGCCGGTCCCCGAGAAAAAGTCGAAAGCGCAGAGGATTCGCGAGGAACGCGCGGCGCTCGCGGCGCGGGCGCTCGAGGCTGAGGACCCGTGCCCGCGCTCCGAGAACACCTACGACATGATCGACTGGAGGGCGGTGATGAACGCGCCGCTTGGGGACGTGGTGGAATGCATCCGGTGTCGCGGCATGCACTTCATGCAGGCGCGACGGATCCAGCGCATACTCCGACGCATCCACGACGAGCGCAAAGGGGAGCTCTCGCTGGAGTTTCTGCGGAACTGCACCGTGGAGATTGCCCGGGGTTACCTCCTGAGTCTTGAGGGGTTCGGGGTCAAGACCGTGTCGTGCATCACGCTCCTCTCCTTATTCCGCGCGGACTTCCCCGTGGACGTAAACGTGGGCAGAATCATGGCGAGGCTCGGGTGGGTCCCCCTGGAGACCGAACAGGCGCTCGAGGAGCTGGCCGAGTACGCGCCCGAGCCCGCCGTGTACACGTTCCTGAGGGAGAGATTGAACAGCTTCGGGTTACAGACGCTGTTCGAGCTCCACTACCACATGATCACGCTCGGTAAGGTGTTCTGCGAGAAACGGACGCCAAACTGCAGGGCGTGCCCGTTACGAGACATGTGCGAGTACGCGAGCTCGGGGGGAAAGCACCAGACGGACCCGAAGAAGGCGAGACAGGACACGATTGGCACCGCGGCGGCGACGGCGGCGGCCGCCGCCGCCGCAGCCGCCGGAACCGCCTCCCCTCCTCTCTCGCCGGTGACGCCCGCGCCGTCGAACCCGGCGCCTCCCACGCCGCCGTCGCACCTCGACGTCACAAACGAGATCCTCGAGGCGATCCGCGATGACCCGAGAGCGTCCACCCCGGAGACCCTCGAGGAGACTCTGGACGCGATCATGCGGGTCGGCGGGTCGTGGGAGAAGGGCGGCAAGCCCCCGTCCGGCGCAGCCGCGGTGCTCCGGCTGGACCCCGGCGCGGACTTTCTCACCGCAAAGGCCGCGCACCAGAGGCTGTGTAGGGCGGTTCACCCGGATAAATGCGCGGATCCGAGGGCTGATCGAGCGTTCGCGCTCATCACCGCGGCTCGCAACGCGATGGACCCCAACTTCAACAGACCGTTCGACAACCCCGACTCGGTGGTGAAAGACGGGGCGTATAACGTCACGGTGGACAACGAGATCGTCGTCGAGGAGACGCCGTGCGGGGTTCACGACATCGAGGACGATCCCACCTCGGACGCGTGCATGGCGGCGACCCTATCCGCGGAGGCGAGAGGATTCGCCGCGCACGCCGCCACCGTCGCGGCGTCAATCGCCGCTTCTCCGCTTCAGCTCGCGACGCGCCCCCCGCCGCCGAACATGTCCCGCATTCGTCACGAGCTGAAGGCCTGGTCGCTCACCTCGGACCTGGTACCGGCGTCCCTGCTGGAACGCGCGCCGGAGCTGGACGTGGGGTACTACCTGGCGGTGCGGTGCGGCCTGCCGTCCGCGACGGCGGCGGCGAGGATCGCGTCCGAGTCGACGGGCCGGGAGACGGTCCCGCTGACGGTGATGGTCCCGTGTCGCGCGGCGATGAACGGCAAGTTTCCGCTGCACGGCACGTTCTTCCAGACGAACGAGGTGTTCCTCGACGCGGAAACCGCGGTGAGGCCCAAGCTCGTCGCCGCCGCGGAGCTCGAGATGCTTCCCACCGTGTCCGTCTATCTCGGGTCGTCGGTTGCCAGCATATGCAGGGGTATGTCACGCGCCGAGGTTGCCTCCAGCTTCGCCAACCGCGCGGTGTGCGTCAGATCGTGGGAGCCGCACACGGGCCATCCGAGACCCTTACCCAGGTGGGCGTGTCCCTTCATCCCCCTCGGCGCCTCCTTGGGGCCCGCCCCGGGTGACAACGAGACGATCACGGCGCTTCGACCGCCGCCGCCGCCGATCCCGCCGGCAAACGTCGACGACGACGACGAGCGACGGGAAGAGCGGGCGGAGCTCGACGCGATCGCCGGCATGGACGAGGCGTGGGACGTGGTAGAGGACGGGCCCGAGCTGGCGGCCGCGGGGGCCGCGGCACTGCGCGCGGCGGACGCGGCGGTTAACGACGACGACGACGCATTCGACCGAGGCGACGACGGCCCGTCCTCCGCGGCGACAAACTCCGACGATGCATACGACGAGCCGGGACGGACGAAAGACGGGGCAAAAACCGTTTCAAAAACCGTTTCACGCGTGGCGTCCACGACGGAGTGGAGCTCGCGCGTGCTCCTCGAGTACGCCGCGCGGCGCAGGTACGCGGCGGAGACCGCGCGGGAGGCTGCCAAAGCCGAGCGGCGGCGGCGGCGGAAGGAGGAGGGGGCGGCGGCTCGGCGGCGAGGGGGAAGCGCCGGCCGGGAGGCGTCGGCGTCGTCCGCGGGCGCCGCGTCGACGGCGAGCGACGGGAGCGGGAGGGTCACGAAGCGCAAGGCTTCGGAGGAGGCGGGGGTGCCGATATATCGTTTCTTCGCGCCGCGCGGGTCATCGCCGCCCGCGTGAGCCGCGTCGGCCCAAGCGCCTATGAAAAGTTACTCATAAAAACATCTGAGGAGGAGAGATCGGAGTCGACGGTTCTCGATCGTTGCGACCATCGATCAGTGCCCGGAAACGCACGCTGATTGGTCGAGAGAGAGGTGCCCTGGCGAAAGGTGAGTCACCGCAGCATCGGCCGGCAGCGGCCATAGCAACACGCGTGGGCGACGGTGTAAGAGGCGATGCAGTGCGTCGCGTCGTCCTCAGTGACCGCGGCGCGGCCGCCGGTCGCCGCGCGAGCCTCCTGCGCGGCCGCGCGTTGGCGGGTCGGCCGCATGGCGGCCCACCGACGAGGGGACCGCACGCTGTCGTGGCTCGACGCACGCTCAGGAGGGGCGCACCGGCGACGCCGCGTCACCACGCCGATGACGCGATGCTCCGCAGGAGGACCGTCGGAGTCTTCCATGAAAACAAGGACGAAGCCGTCGCTTGAGGCGCCCGATACGGCGCCCGCGGCCGTCTCTGCGGCAGTCGCCAGGGAGTACCCGGAGGAAGGGAATAATGCGCAAGAAAATGGCATATCCGCAGGCGCGCTCGCCGCGCTCCCAATGATCGGCTTCGCGGCGCTCATCGGCCTCGGCGTCGCCTACAAGGACAATATCACGGAATTTCTCAACTGGTTCACCGGTTACGTCGACTCCATGGGCGCCGCGGGTCCCCCCACGTTCATGCTCCTCTACCTTGGACTGGAGATTCTCGCCGTGCCGGCAATCCCGCTGACCATGGCGGCGGGGCTCATCTTCGGACCCGCGCAGGGAACCGCGATGGTGAGCGTATCGGCCACCGCGGCGGCGACCGCGTCGTTCCTCATCGCGCGATACGCGCTGAGGGACAGGGTCAAGGCCATCGCTGACGAGAACCCCAAGTTTGCCGCGATCGATCGAGCAATTGGGGAAGATTCCTTCCGAGTGGTCTGCCTCCTCCGCCTATCGCCGCTGCTCCCCTTCGCGCTCAGCAACTACCTCTACGGCCTGACGTCCGTCAAGTTGTGGCCGTACGTCGCGGGCAGCTGGCTGGGGATGCTTCCGGGAACGTTTGCCTATGTTAGCGCCGGCGCTGTGGGACGGACCATAGCAGAGGTTGGAGGGGGCTCGGCAGGCGCTGACTCGCATCTCGCACAGATAGCCGCGGGATTCGGATTCACCGTCCTGACCGGGGCGTACATCACGAGGTTGGCAAGTAACGCGCTGAAGGACGTCGAGGACGATATGAACAGCATCTAAGGGGTGAAAACATGGCCCTTCCCAGCCTCGGCGGTGAGGCAAATTTTAGCAAGATTCTTTTCCCCGGGGTTGCCACGCCTAGTGTCAACCCCGGACAACGCATTATGTAGCGCTTAACAGAAGACCAACAGTAATCGGTTCATCGTCTAAAAGTCTCATTTACATATTGCCAATGCGGTCAACTGCTAATGTATATACCAATCACAGCAGGGGCTCCTCCTCGGTTCCCCTCGTGAGCGTCTTCCTCGCCGCTCGAACAGCCAAGAACACAGACACCACCAGGATGCCAGTCACAAACCCGAATCCCACGAGCATCACCGCGACCTGCCCGACGCCCGTGCTCGCTTTCGCGGACGTAAAATCGCGCATGTTCACCGTGGAGGACTTACCGAGGCCCGCGTTTGCGTACGCGGCGGAGTAATACTTGGATCTGAAGGTCGAGCCCTTGATGCACGAGTCCTCGTTGGCATCCTCGTCAATGATGGGGTACACAGATTCAAAGTACAGGCCGCAGGTGCCGAAGCCCTCCTGGTCCACAGTGTCCGGTCCGCGCTCGAGCTTGAAGTACCCATGCTCACCCCAGTTCTCGCCGAAGGAGTTCTTGAGGATCCAGTACTTGATGAGCTCGCCCTTGACCATCTCCTCGCCCCAGCCGGTAACGACCACGGCGTGGTTGATTGCCATGATCTCGGAGTCTGGGGTGTGCGGCGCGGGCCCGCAGTCGGAGGACCGGATGATACCCGACGCGTACAGCTGGAATATCTTGTTGGCGTTGATTCCAACTGCGACGGGCTGCTTGGAGACGGCCTCCATGAGCGCAGCCTCGCCGGCGTCAAAATTGAGCTCGCAGTAGCCGTAAACCCTGTCCTGGAGGTTCATGTTCGCCGGGCAGTTGCCGTGCGTGGAACCCAGGCCGGATTCGATGCTGTCGAGCACGCGCTTCTCCTCCTCGGCGCCGAGCGACTCCTCGAAGAACACGCCGAACTCGCCGAGGTTGCCCTCGTCGCGAGCCTGATCGATGAGCGCCTTGGCGTCTTTTTCCCGAACGGCGGCTACTTTTTCCCGAAACGAACCGAGCGCGGCGCCGGATCCCGCGCCGAGCATGGCGGCGCTCTCCGCGCGAGCGAGGAGCCCCGCGGCGCCGTGGAATGCCCTCGCGGTGGCCAGCCCGCCGTGCTCGTGGATCCACTCGTACGCCGTGAACATGTTGCCGGTGTTGCACCCGCTGTCGTAGTTGTCGCAGTTGATGAGCTGCTCGGCGCTGAGCTCGACGTGCTTCTTGCGACGCCCGCTGATGACCTCGATCGCCTCGATGGTGTCCGTGGACGTGTACGCCCAGCAAGACGCGCACGAGGTCTCCTGCGTGTGGATCTTACCCATCACCTCCGGGACGTCCGCCCAGTCGAAGTTGCGCGGGTACTTGGCGCCGAGCTCCGCCTCCGTCCTCGCGGCGGCGCCCAATCTGCCGGCGCCCCGCGACACCTCGCCCATCACGCCGCCGACCGTCTGGCCCACGCCCTTGTCGGAGGCGCGCGTGAGAGCATCGGAGCGCCTGCGCGCGACGAAGTCGCGCATTGACTTGGCGGGAGTGTAGGTGAGCTGCTCCGACACGAACTCCTCCGGGGAGACATCCGCGAAGGGGGTGAGACCGAGCTTGAAGGTGGAGTCGCCGCGAGAGTTGTGCCGCTCGATGAGCGCCTTGTTCTCCAGGAAGCTCAGCTCCCTGCGCGATACGAGGCCGTCGGGGAGGAGCGAATCGCGTGAGTGGAATCGTCGAATCGGGGTTGCGAGTTCGTCGAGGTTCGGACGAGTCGGGGCGCGGGTGTTGCGAAAAAACAAGATTGGGAGCGGGGCACTCGGCGCGGGGCCGCGCGAGGGCGCTCACCTGCGCATCGCCTCGATGCAGGGCACGCCGGCGCTCGAGCCGGGGCAGTAGGTGTGTCCAGCCTTCTTGTGCGTCTGCACGAACGCCTCGAAGTCCGGGGAGACCCTGGACGCAAAGTCCGCTGCGCCCGCGCCCAGCTCAGCCTGCGGCAGATCCCCGCCCGCGCCGTGCTCAGACGTCGGGTCGTCCGACGCCCGCGCGTCCTCGCTGCCGAGCACGGCCTCCGCGATGGGGCGGGCGGTGTGCAGGCTCGCGACGCCGGTATCGCCGTGTGTGTGGACGGTGTTCATGCCGGCGAGCTGCGGGTGCATCTCGGCGTGAGCGCCGGCGGCGAGCGCGAGCAGGCACGCCGCGGCCAGGCAGGTGGCGGTCATCATCCCGCGGGCGGTGCCGCGCATCGCACGAGTGGGGACCGGCGAACCCCACGGGCTCGGTGCACGACTCGGATGCACCGATGAGTCGATCGGGTACGCCGACCCGATGCGTATCCTCGCGACGCCCTCGCGAGTTGACAGCCTCGACCCGTGCGGGCTGCGAGGTGTTGTGCGTCGGGCCGCGTGATTCGGTTCCTCCTCCTGCAGTGGCGCGAAACGCTTGGGAACGCCCGGCTCTGAAAATTTGGAAATTTTGGTGTTACATCGCGGCTGCGTGTCGAGGGTTCGTGACTGAAACACACGTCGCGTCCAGTGACGTGTCGCGCTAACTCCCTCGAAATACGAGCGAGCTTTCAGTATGATCGCAATTGCACTCCGTAACGCTAAACGCAACTTGCCCGTTGTCGTAACCGCATTTCTCTCGGAGCCCGGCTCTCGTGGACGTCGTGGAGGCTCCCCCGCTCGGTGTTTGAACCGCGGGGCGCGACCACGGTCTTCGAGGCGGGCTAGCCCCTCCGTAGTCATGAGGGGAAGAGCGCATTCGCGGGATGAGGGCGGCTTCGGCCGCATGGTGGCCGCCAGCGCGGTGTTGCTGGCGTTGCTCTCGGGCATCGTGGTGATGATGCTGGGGGCGGTGGGCCACATGGCTCGGATGACGTCGCCGGGGCTCGCGAACCTGGGTTCACCCGCGGCGCGTGAGAGACACCCGGCGGAGCGGCGGAACTCCGCGGGTGGGTTCGCCCCGCTCGGGTCCGGTCGGCGGGTTCATCGATCCGGCGGGACCCGCGACGGGAACGATGCGGTAGGGGACGGGTCGATGACCCTCGACGAGCTGCGGGAGAGCCTCGGCGGGGACGTCACGACGGACTTTTCGTGGTCCGACGGGGCGCGCGAGGCGTCGTCGGGGACGAAAACCCGCCGGCGTTGGGGCTTCGGTCGCGACGAGAAGAAGACGGCACGACGATCGAGGGCCCGCGCCGACGACCAACTGTTGGACGTGATGAGGCGGGGATACAGGGAGGCCGAGGAGAACGGCCTCGGCGGCGGCAGGGACGCGCAGCCGTACGACCCCGCGAAGGTGGACGCGGAGACGGAGTATCGCACCAGGTCGGGGCGCGCCCGGCTGGAGACCAAGTTCATCCGCCCCCGAGCGCTGAACTTCACGGAGGACACGGGGCGGCTCCGAAGGCTGGGGCGGACGCTGTATCTGGACGGCGAGCCGTGGCTGATGCGCGCGCTGTGCTACTCCCCGATTCCGGTGGGCTGGGACCCCGACTGGTTCGAGCCGTACGGGGATTTCTTCACGTCGGAGTACGCGGGGATATACGAACGCGACATACCGCTCATCGCCGCCGCGGGCGTGAACACGCTGAGGATATACACCCTCAAGCACTCGCACAGGCACTCGCACTTCTTCGACCTGTGCCAAAGGTACGGTATCAGCGTCGTGGTCGGGTACGGGTTCGAGGACGGGACGAAGTCCTTCTTCGATACGCCGCAGTCGATGGAGGAGACCAAGGGTAAGATTAAGAGTCTCATTCGCGCGGCGAGGCACCCGGCGGTCATCGCGTGGATTGTCGGCAACGAGCTCAACGGGCCCTGGAACCTCTTCGCGTGCGACAAGGACCTCGCGGAGAACTTTGGCATCGGTAAGTGCCAGTTCGGAAACTCCGTGGAGAAGCTCATGAAGGCTGTGGACGGCCTGTGCGAGGTGGTGAAGGAGGAGGGCATTTTGTGTGGCACCGCTCTCGCAAACGTGAACCTCCCCGCCACCAAACAGCACCTCGTCGGGCAAGACACGTGGGGCGCGGCGGCCTGGATCAAGGCGTCCGATCGGTACATGAAACATCTGGACTTCTGGGGCGTGAACCTGTACACTCGCAGGTACTTTGCGCCCATGGGTCTGTTTCAGCGCTTTCACGACGTGTCGAACAGGCCGCTGGTGATAACCGAGTACGGCGTTGACGCATACAGCCTCAACCCCAAACTGGAGGGTTCCAACGGTTACGATACGATGGGTGAAGAGGACGAGGTGTCGCAGGCCGACTGGTTGGTGAGCATGGTGGAGGATCTGGAGCGCCACGCGACGACGTGCGCTGCGGGTTGCGGTGAGCGATTTCTCAGCGGCGGCGCGATTATGTCCTGGGTGGATGAGTGGTGGAAGGGTAAGAGCGTGACGCCGGTTCCCACGACGGACCCGCGCGTGCCGACGGTGACTCGCGTGTGCCCGTCGCTGAAGGAGTATCTGCACTCCCCGTGCGGCTACGCCTCGCCGACACAGCCGGATCTCTACGTCAACGAGGAGTGGTTCGGATTGATGGCAGTCAAGAAACGATGCTCGATCAACAAGGTTGACTTGCTCCGGCCCAGAGCCGCTTACTTTGCGCTCAAGATGCTGTGGGCCGACGGCGGTAGCTGCACGCCGTTCATGAGCCAGCATCCCGATGAGGTACCTTATGACCCGGTGGAGTTCCCCGACTGCGGCCGCGCGATGAAGGCGCACGTCCGCAAGACCATGGAGACGTTCACGCGGGTCGAGGCGGAGGCGTTTCACGGTTTGGACCTCAGACCCGGGGAATCCATCCCAGCCTACGCCAACTTTGAGAACTTCACGGCCATGCTCCACCACCCGCCGGGCGTGATCAATCCGATCGAGAGCGCGCTGCAGAGCACGTTCATGACGTGCCACGCGATGGGTCAGATTCATAAGGTGAGCCCGAGGACGTGCCCGGCGCCTCCAAAGATTGCGGCTGATGTGGTTGGTTACGTCACCTCGGAGTCAAACAGATTCGTGCAACCCGGGGACACCAGCTGTCCGCAGCAGGAGCAGATCGACGCCATGAAGCTCGAGGTTGAGATTCACACCGTCCTCGTGGCCTTCGCCGTGTTGTACGTCGTGGTGGCGCTGATGATGAAGCGGAAGCAGCTCTGGCGGTGGTTCCGGGATGCGATGGTCTCGCTCGCTCGCGCCGGGTTCCCCCTGGCAAAGTACCTGGCCACTCCCGCATCCCCGGATGAAGCATCCGCGAAGCTCGCGGCGTCCGACATCCTCGCCAGCGGCGAGCTGCGACTCTGCGCCGCGCCGGAGGTCCAGCTGTGTCGCGAGCCGGCGGCGTCGTCGGATGCGGAGGGCGACGGCCCGAGACTGTCTCGACCCGGCCCGCCCCCCACGGGCGACTCTGATATCGAAAAAGGCATCGACGCGTGGCGAAGGCGGATCTGGCCAATCGCCGATAACATCGGCGGCATGTTCGGGTTCCAATCCAGGGCGTCCAACGCAGACGATCCGGACGTGCCGGGCGCCACACGCGAGCTCGTGGTCGACAAGATGGCCAAGAATCTTTGGAACATGACGCAGCTTGCGGAGTCGCCCAACGCGGGGCAGGGCGCGGATTGCGCCAAGGGCCCATCCGCTCGGTTCGCCGTGACGAAGCTGCACGAGCGTACGTTCGCGGGATACGAGCGATGGCTGGAGCACACGAAATTCGACGATCTCTCCCCGCGAGGCGCGCCGCCCACGCTGGGTTCCACGCACGTGAACCACGCCAACGACGACAGGGTGCTCATCAACAACACGAGGCTGTGCCAAATCGTGCTCTTCGAGATGATCTACGTCGAGGCTGCGAACTGCCGATTGCTGCCGGAGATGCTGAGCTTCACATACCACGTGGCGGCATGCTCCGTCGTTGCACCGTCACCGACGAACGGTGGAGCGGCCCTGGCGCTCAGCATGAACGCCGAGCTGTCCGTGCCGGGGTCACCTGGGGGGAACACCGGCGGGGGATTACCCGAGGGTGATTTCGTGGAGAGCGTTGTGATTCCGTTTCACGGCGCAATCACCGAGTCCATGACCCTCACCAAGAGGCTACACGCGCGCGTCGGCTACGACGACATCAATGAGTTCTTCTGGGACAAGGTGTCCATGCAAAAGATGCTTCGATCGGAGCCCACGTTCCACGGCGCGGCTTCGGCATACGCGAGGTACAGACACTTTTTGCGTACTTCCAGCGCCGTGAAGCACCGCGATGGTCGACTCGCCGCGGTGTTCCAGAAAACCTTCCGCGAGCACGTCGGCTGGGGTATGGTTTTCTGCAACTTTCACCGCATGTTTACCTTCCTGTCCGTGTGCTTCCACCTTCTCGTGGTGCACGCGTTCGCGGGGTTCAGCCACCCTCACCTTTTCTTCAGCGCTGGTCTCACGGCGGCGGCTTGCAACCTGACTCTGGAGATTCACTGCCTCTTCATTCACGAGCAGGAGCTGCTGTGGAACCGTGCGGTGAGCGCTGTTCGCGCGAGCGTCGCGATGGGTCTGATTGCATCGTCCGTACTCGTCGCGGGAGGGTATCTGAGCGCCGAGGCATATTGCCTGGGTTGCGCGCCGTATCTGATGCTTTCGTTTACCGAGATTTGCGGCGAGTACGTCACCGGGAAGCCCAAGTCCAAGTCGGACCTCGTCGGCAAGCGGAGCAGGGGTGACCTCGCCGTCGACGATCCCAGCGACAGGCGAGCGTACGTCATCTTTTGGCTCGTCATCCTCGCTATCAAGTTCGCGATGGACTACGTGTTCATCGTTCACGCGCTCGTGCTACCCAGCCGCGCCATCATGCAGATTGATCTGTTCTGCTGGAACTACAACTTTGCCGGCGAGGACTGCGACGCGTACGATTACACCGACTCGCTCCCCCTGGCGCTCATACAGGGCCTGCGCCTGTTCCGCCGGTACGCGTACAAGGCGCTCATGCTTTTCGAGCGGTGGCTGCCCAACCTGATGCTGTACTACTGCAACACCTTCTTTTACTACCTCGCCGTCTTGGGATTTGCGTCGGCTTTTGACAGGCTTCGATGGCGCGGCGTCGCCGACGGCTGGTCAAAGGTTATCAGAAACCTACCCGCCAAGGTTGCCGCGTTCGAGGCTCGGATCCTGACGAAAGCCGTGAGTGACCGCGTCGAGCCGTCGGTCGATACCGTGATGTGCCCCGAGGCTGTCGCCGAGGGCTGGGGCACGTTCTCCAGGGCTTGGAACGAGGTGGTCCGGTCACTCCGCGACCGGGACCTGCTCTCGGATGAGGAAGTTTCCCTCTTGGTGTTTCGCAGGCTTCGTGGCGCGGCGATCGATGCGTTCTTCGCCGGTGCACCGGCGCGGGGCGGCGCGGGCGCGTACCTCATGTTCCCCGCGATGGTCACGGCGCCGGTGTTTAGCAAGCACGGCGCGTCGCGCAACGTCAACATGGACTACGACATGTTAAAGTCCGTCGTGAACCAGACTGTCGACCTCGTGACATTCATCTTTGTCTCCGTCCTCGGGGTTTGTGACGGTGAACTCAGGGCGGAGCTCGCAGACACGCTCAAAGCGACGGCAGATCTGGTCGCGTGTGCGGCGGCGAGGCGACAGGCCACCGCCGCGGATCACCTGTTGGCCCTGAGGGGCCACGCGCTCACGGTTTTCACCGCGCTGAAATCAGCGCTTGCGGTGGACGAAAACGCGCCAGACGAATTGAGAAATTTCATCCCCCAGGCGGCTGTTGTTAGGCGCGCTATCGACAGCGCGATGCGTCTCTTACTCGTGAAGCTCGCAGACGATCGGGACCTCGAGGATGACACCGGGAAGGAGTGTAACGCCCTTCTGCGAAAGCTGGTTGACCGCCTGCGCGCGATTCTGCGACTCGAAAGGCTTGACGATTCGGATCACGCGAGAAATTTCGTGGCTCCCGCGCTGGCAACTCTTCCAGGTCGCACCGCCGTTGAACACGTCTTCGTCGCTCTGTCCACGTCCAATCCTGCCGCGGAGCCTTCGAGCGCGGAGGCAAGGGACGTTCTGCGCTTCTTCCTCGAATCTTTCACGGATCCCCAGTTGACGAGGGGCGCGCCAGTTGCCCGCGCCCCCTCAATGGTGACGCTAACCCCGATGTACAAGGAGGAGGTGACGTACAGTGTCGACGACTTGCGAACGACGATTGACGGTGAAAGCGTGTCGACGCTCCGCTTCATAATCAGCATGATGCCGTACGAGTGGAGCGCGATGCTCCAGCGCACTAAGATTCGTCTCCCGCAGCAGGATTACGACGGTTTGCTCGACGAACTCTCGTCAAACCGTGGAGAGGACCACAAAACTCTCGGTGAAATTTGCCGGTGGGCCAGCGGCCGGAGCCAGACGCTCATGCGAACTGTTCGAGGCATGGCGTCGTACGCCGACGCGACGCGCGTACTTGCGAGGCTCGAGGGCGTTCCAGAGTCCGACATCGAGCCCCTCGTTGCCGCCAAGTATAACCACCTGGTCTGCGCGCAGGTGTACGGTTCCGAAGGGAACCAGGAGAAGGACGACCAGATGGACGAGCTCCTCATGACCTTCCCCCACATGAGCATAGTCACCGCACACTTCGAGGACGAAGACGAGAGGACCATACCCGAAGACGGCATCGCCCGTCCGGGAGGGGTACGATGGTACATGACGCATCGAAGGGCGGCATTCGACGCGAGGGGCGCACCAGTCGGCATCGTCTCGTCGCACCGGATCCGACTTCCCGGCCACGCCATCGTCGGCGAGGGCAAACCCGAGAACCAGAATCTCGGCATGGCGCTGGCGACGGGGATGTACGTGCAGACCATCGACATGAACCAGGACGCGCACCTCGCGGAGGCACTAAAGCTGCGCAACGTGTTGGCGCAGTTCGTTGGAAACACCAGGCTCGTCGGCTTCCCCGAGCAGATGATCACTGACAGAAGCGGATCTGTCGCGTCGTTTGCGGCGCTTTCCGAGCAGGTTTTCGGGACAATTGTGCAGCGTTTCATGGCCAAGCCGCTCAACGTGCGCTTCCACTACGGGCACCCCGACGTCTGGGACCTGACGTGGGTGCGCGGGAAAGGCGGGGTGTCCAAGGCTTCTAAGCAGCTGCACCTGTCTGAGGATATCTTCGGCGGGATGAACCTGATGCTCCGCGGCGGGCGGGTCAAGTACCTTGGATTCAAGATGGTGGGCAAGGCGCGGGAGGTTTCCTTCGACGGAACCAACCAGTTCAACTTCAAGATCTCGTCGGGGAACGGCATGCAGCTCATTAGCCGCGACTTCCACCGCCTCGCAAAGAACCTCGACCTGTTCCGGATGCTCTCCTTCTTTCAGTCCAGCGCTGGAATCTTCTTCACCGAGTGGATGCTCTTTGCGTCACTCTTTGCGTTTGTCGTTTGCAAGCTCATGATCGCGATGCTGCACGTGGAGACCTTCTTCAGCGCGGGCGACGCCTTCGACTCCGTCGGATTCCACGACGAGCCCGGCACAGAGGTACTCTATCCGTCGCAGTGGATGATCCAGGCGACGCTGGTGATGGCCTGGCCGTCCATGCTGGAGGGTTGGCTTGATGGCGGGTTCGCAAAGATGTTCACCCGATTTTTTCAGCATGCACTTGCTGGCGCTCACGTGTTCAACATGTTCATCGCCAAAACCAGGGGGTACGCCATCGACCACACGGTGACCTCGGGTAAGGCGTTGTATCAGGTGACGCGCCGCGGCATGCGCATGCGGCACTCTTTCGTCAGCCTGTACACGCGGTACGCAGTCAGCCACATAACTCCCAGTGCGGAGATGGCTGCTTATGTCATCATGCTCACAGCTCTGTCCCGGTTCGGGCCCATGTACGTTTTCGTGATGACAACCTGGCACGTGTGGTTCGCGATCACGTGCCTGAGCCTAGCGCCGTGGTTGTTCCACCCTCAGTCGTTCAAAGAGGGGATGACCTGGCGGGGTTTCACTGAATGGGCGTGCTGGCTTGATTTCGGGCTCGACGGCAAACCGAGGGTGGAGGGATCCGGTTCGTGGCTGGTTTGGAATCAGCAGAGGTTACACGCGCTGCGAGCGATGCCGACGCACGCAAAGTTCGACTTTGTGGTCTACCGCGTGCTTCCCGTACCCGTCGTTCTGCTCATGGCATCTTGTGCGGCGCTGCGAATCGACGAGAACATCGCCAAGCCCACGCTCCGCGGCATAATCGTGCTCACCGCCGCCGTCGCCGGCATTGTGTGCTCGGTGATGTGCTACTGGGCGACATCGCCATTGTTCATGTGGCCCAAGCGGGTGCTCAATTTCGCGTCGAGGGCCATGCCACGGCTCACGGTGGTGGACAGGCACTGCCTCATCCTCGCGTACGGCCTGGTCGTTAAGCTGGCCCTCGTCGTGTTCCACCACTTGCTCTGCTCGCAGCTCTTTGCCGACTCGATCGATTCGACGAATTTCGCGAACAGGGTGGTCTTCTTCTGCTCTGGATTTTTCGCCGTGTGCATCCTGGTGGGTGCCGCCTCCATCGTCGGCGACGCCACGCGCCTGCGCGGCGCGAGGCCCGTCGCACTGGCGGTGCGTCACTTCGCAGATGCGATGCTGCGAGAGGTTGACATCGTGCAGGGCCTGCTGCTGCACGCGATTCTCTTCACCATTTCCCTGCTGCCGATTTCCTACCTTCACGGGAAAATTCTCTTCAACGGGGCGTACGCCGCCGTGCTCGGCGTCGAGATGCGGCGGCGACGGGTCATCGCCAGCATCAACGCGGCGAGCGCGTCCAAGACGGCAAGACGACGCTACCTTCGCTTTCGCAACTTCGCGCGCGGGGTGCTGGGGCTGAGGGCGGTGACAGTCAAATTCGCGAGGCCGGCTCCGACGTGTGCTCCGGGCCTCGACGACGACTTGTGCAAACCCGGACCGGAAATTCCCGACGAGAGGAAGGCCCGCGTCGCCGCGCGACTTCGGCCCATCGCCGAGTCGCTGGCCACTAACTTTGGCTTTCAGAAGAGCTGCGTGGACAGCACCTTCACGGACGAGCCCGTGGAGGTGCCGTCCAACCTCGCCAACTCGATCGAGTCGCTGTCGCACTGGCTGTGCAACGCCATGGACGCGAGGGCGGAGGCGGCGAGGGGCTTCGAGACTGAAGCCCAGTTCCGCGCCACCGTCGCGGACCTGCACGCAAGGGTGTTCAGGAACTACATCCACTGGGGCGAGTACACCGGGATGCTGGACCGCGCCAAGGCAACCGGCTCCCTCGATGACAGCTGGCTCGACGCCGGCGCAGCTGGCGCCCGCCGCGATCGCGCCAAAGAATTCACGCTGGCGACGTTCATGACCGCCGATGCCGACGGCCTGTGCCTGTGGGAGAAGGGCAGCAGGGAACACAAATCCGCGGTGACGCACAACGCGAGACTGCACCAACTGTGCCTGTGGTTCCTGCTGTACGGCGAGAGTGCTAACCTCAGGCACGCGCCCGAGGCTATGTGTTTCATATTCCACGCTGCCATGTGTGCGGTGACGCTCGAGGACCGTGCGCCCGCGCCGTGCCCCATGACTGACAAGGAGCCCGTCGGGGACCAGCTCGTGCTCGCCAAACCCGTGGCGGGATGCAAGATGCCGCACGCGAAGGACGATTACCTGAACTCGATCGTCCGGCCGCTCTATCAGTTCTTGCAAAGGGAGATACAGGGCCGGGCCAGCGCCCCAATCGAGGACAGGGTGATGTACGACGATTTCAACGAATTTTTTTGGATCCCGGAACGGTTCGCCGTGATGATGCCCCATGAGGACGGCCGCGTCCAGTCCGAGGTCTCGGTCCCAGAGGAGATGCGGCCGCTCCCAATGGAGTCACGGATGTACGCGCATCTTCGAGCGTTCCTCCAACGGGCCTCGTCGCACCCCCAGGGCGCCGCCGCGGCGCTCTCTGGCGTGTTCTTCAAGACCCACAAGGAGGTTGCCGGCTGGATGAGCATGTTTGTCAACTTCAACACCGTCTTCCTCTTCCACGCCGTCGCGTTCCACCTCTCCGCGGCGTACGTGTTCGCAGGAAACACCATCAACTGGGAGTACGTGTCCACCGCGGTCATCACACATTCCGTCGTCAAGCTGCTCGCCGAGGTAGCCTCGCTTCACTTCAGAAACCTGCCCAAGGAACCCGGCGCCGACGTTGCGGTGACTGTCACTCGGTGCGTGGCGTTTGCCGTCACGCCGCTGGTTTACTTCGCCGAGCGGTGGTGGCGCGGCGACGGGCACGTACCTTACTTCCAGGCGCTCGCCGCTGTGTACACTCTGGCCTTCGCGGGGGTGGCGTCGTCCCCTGTGCGCCGAGAGCCTTACATGGGATCCTCGACGCAGCTCGCGACGCCGATAAAGGAGCGGATTGTTTACACGCTTTTCTGGATCACGGTGCTCTCGGTGAAGCTGACGTTCGGTCATTACCTGCTCGTCAGCCCCTTAAGAGAGGCGGTGATGGCGCTGCACCATCCCGATCTGTGCTGGAACAAGGAGAGCGATGAGTACACCTCGTGTATCCACCTCGAGGGAGAGGCGCTGATGAACGCACTGCGGTTCACGCCGAGGCAGAGCTATTTCGTCTCCGGTCACGAGCACTCATTCTCGGTGAAGATGCCGGAAACTCTGGCGGACATCGAGACCCAAGCCGATGCGGACTACGAAGCCCCCGCAGTCGAACAACAAGCCAATGAGCTCGATCCGATCGAGTCGCGCATTCATGACCTCGATCTGTCCTCCTCCCACCTCGAGAGCGGAGTCAGGCTGAAGTCCCGTCGCCGCAGCCTCCTCTCCAATGGCTTCCTCGTGACTGACTATCAGGCTAAGGCTGGCCTCGACGTGCGCAACACGCTCGACCTCCCTCAGCTCGGCATGATCGGGCGGGAGGTGGAGGGCGAGCTCCCCGAGGCGTATTACGATGTTCACGCGTCCGTCGAGCTGATGTGGATCATGACCGCCGTCAGGGCTCTTCCCGCGGTGACGACGTACTTTTGCGACACCTTCCTGTGGTACACGTTCTTCGCCACCGTGTTCACCGTGTTCCTTCAGTGGCGCGGAAAAATCACGCACGCGCAGAACTGGGCGGTGTTGCTCCGCACCTTTGGTTCCGTTCCGGCGCTTTTCTGCGGCAAGCTCCTCAACCGCGCGTGGCCAAAGCCCAAGATTATCAGGACCGAGGATGCCTCGGAGGAGGACACCTCGTCCGCCGCGCACGGCAGCGTCGGCATCATGGAACCCCTCATCGGCCGCCGCGACGTCGTGCTCGAGCTGCCGCGCGACGCGACCGGGGAGAGCGAGGATCCGTCGGACGCGATCGGCGCCGACCCCGACGGTTTTCTCACCGAGGCGACCGACATCCGTTGGCAGCACTTCGCTCGGGCTTGGAACGCAATCGTGAAGGACCTCAGGGCGAGGGATCACCTCAGCGACTCGGAGCGCGACGACCTCTCCTTCGTGTTCCTCCGCGGCGAGGACGTCGAGGACATCTTCGAGTCACCCGAGTACGTCGTCATGCCCGCGATGATGACCTCGCCAGTGTTCTCCACGTCTTCGCTCGAGACGGGGGGCGGGTCCGAGTACGCCTCTTTCGCGCGGACGCTGACGCAGGCCAAGGACCTCCTCTGCGTGCTGCTCACCGAGGTCATGGGCGTGGTGCGGCCGAGGGAGATAAACGCTCTCATGCGCACGATCGCCGCGCTGGCAAACATCGAGGGCGAGCAGATGGCCCAGCGCAGGATGGACGACGTGGAGGGGTACGTCAGGCTCCGGGACGCCGTCGCGGCGCTGGCCGCGGCGATTCAGTCGCTGGCGGCTGCTACAGACGCGACGTCCGCTGAAAACGCCGGTGGCGGCGACGACGATATGGACGACGATATGGACGACGATATGGACGACGAGGACGCCTCCTCCGCGCCCGCCCGCACCGATCCGAGGCGGGCGGCGATGGAGCTCGAGGTGAAGTACGGCTGCACGCCGTTCCTCTCCAAGAGCTCCAAGAGCAAGGCGCGGGAACCGGAGGCTCGGGGGGAGGACGACGAGGAGCGGCGGCGGCGTCGCCGTGAGCGGCGGCGGCGTCGCCGCCAGCGCGACCAGCGCGAGGCTGAGCGGCGATGGAGCCGCATCGAGACGCCCGTGGACCTCATGGAGACGCACGGCGCGCGTATATCCTCCGCGCTTCGGGATGCGCTGCTCGCGGTGAGGGAGCTGTGCTCGTTTGCACTTGAGCAGGATGCGAGATTTTCGTCGACGGCGAACCAGCGAAAGTACAAGGTTTCACAGCTGTACTCGAATCTGCTCGACGCGATACGCGCCGACGTGCTTCGCGATCCGGAACACATGCGTCTGGTCGCGGCGGCAGCGACCACGCCGCTCGCGCGTTCCGTGTGCGCGTGCCTGCTTCGATCGGTGAACAGCGGCAACCCAGGCGGTCAGCCTCGGAGCGAGGAGGCGCAGCGACAGCTGATGTTCTTCTGCAACTCCCTTCGGTTTACCTCGCTGAGGACCCCGACACCGATGGCGCAGGTTCAATCGTGGACAACGTTCACGCCCTACTACGCCGAGGACGTCAAGTACAGCTTCAACCAGCTCACCACGCCGTTGGAGGATGAGAAGACGCTCTTCTCGCTTATCGTGGCCACATTCCCAAGCGATTACGAAAATTTGAAGGAGCGCCTGGGGGTGCTCGGCGCTGACGACGACACCGTCCTGCGCAACCACTGGACGGAGGCGCAGGCGTGGGCGAGTGACAGGAGTCAGTCTCTGGCGCGCTGCGTCCGCGGCGTGACCCTTTACGGCAGCGCGCTTAGGCTTCTCGCGAGGCTCGAGGGCCACGCGGAGGATGAGGTGGAGGCTCTGGTTCGGAGCAAGTACGAATTTTTGGTGTCAGCGCAGATCTTCGGCACCCAACGATCTGCTCGGCCGGGCACTCTGGAGAGGTTCAAGGCGCAGGCGATCGAGGAGCTCATCGCGAGCAACCGCGACCTGCGCGTGTGCTTCGTGCACGTCCCCGAGGACCCATCGGTGGAGGATTACGCATCCTGTCTCATCGGCGTCGACGAGTCAACCGGCAAGTGCAAAATTGACTACAGAGTCAAGCTCCCCGGTAACCCCGTCATAGGCGAGGGTAAACCGGAGAACCAAAACCACGCGGTCATATTCGCCAGAGGCGCGCACCTTCAGACGCTGGACATGAACCAGGACAACTATATGGGCGAGGCGTACAAGATGAGGAACCTTCTGGACAGTTTCAAATCCGACGGCGTCGTGTTGGTGGGCTTCCCAGAGACAATCTTCTCCGAGACTCACGGCGCGGTGGCGCAGTTCGCCGCGATCGCCGAGTTCATCTTCCAGACGTTTCAGAGACTGATGACGTGGCCGCTCATGGTGAGATTCCACTACGGCCACCCCGATGTCTGGGACAAGGCCTTCACGATGACCAACGGGGGCGTGAGTAAGGCAAGTCGAGCCTTGCACGTCGCCGAGGATTTGTTTGGCGGAGTCAACGCGGTTGCGAGGGGCGGCAAGGTCATCTTCGAGGAGTTCATCGAGTGCGGTAAAGGACGCGACATGGGTTTCACGTCTGTAAACGGCTTCGAGCAGAAGATTTCCGGAAGCTCTGGCACGATCTCCATGTCCAGGGACCTGTACCGGCTGCACAAGGGCATGGACGCTTTGAGGGTGTTTTCGCTGTACTTCTCTGGTCCTGGTTTCTTCATCAGCATGATGCAGACGGCTTGGTGTGTGTACCTTTACATCCTCGCGCACGCCGCGCTCGCGGTGGCGGACCTCGAAATTTACCGCGTTTACCGCTACTTCAAGATGACGGAGACCCAGACCTCCCTCAGTTTATCGAGGGAGGAGGGAGGGTACTACAACTCGATTTACGCCATCCAGCTCGGCTTCCTCTCGGTTCTCCCGCTGTTCCTGAAGATGTGCGTGGACCGCGGGGTGCGCGACGGGTTCAATTACGTCGTCTCAACGCTGGTACAGGGCAGCTGGGCGTTCAACATATTCACCATGACCACCAAGGGGTATAACTACATGCGCGCGCTTTTGTTTGGGCAGGCGCAGTACATAGCCACCGAGCGCGGCTACGTCTTGATGAACGCCAGCATGGTTGTCCTGTATGGGCTTTACGCTAAATCCCATCTGTACCAGGGCATGGAGCTGCTCGTGTACCTGGTGCTGTTTCACCTGAACACGCAATTGCCGGTTTCGTTTTTGTACTCGTGGTCCGTGTGGATGTTCGCGCTGTGCGTGGTCATCGCGCCGTGGTGGTTCAGCCCGCAGGCGACGAATCTGTTCTGGATGCGGCACTCGTGGCTGGACTGGCGCCGGTGGATCGACGGTAACTTCAACCAACCGAGGGTGAGCCACGGATCTTGGGCCAGCTGGCACGCGCACATGATGGCCAACTGGCGGGAGATGCTCTCCCCGTGGTACAAGGCGCTGACCGTCTGCACGTCCGGCTGCGGTCGGATCATCCTCACGCTCGTGTGCGTCGCGAGCCTCAACAACGGAGCGCAGACCCGCGGCGTCGAGCAGCGGCACCAGTTCGGTCACAACGCGGGTCGCATGGCGGTCGCGGCTTCGTTCACGATGGCCGTCGCTGCGATTTACTACCTCGCGATGCGCTCCGAGACCCTCGCGCGCGGCCGTTGGTTGGCCTTTCCCGAGCAGCTCTGGAAGCTGAGCGTGTACAGGGGCTTGGCCAGGGTCGCGACGGCGCTCGTCTGGGTCGGGTGCTACGCCGTCTTCTCCTACGACGAGAGCTTCCACTCGAAGCAGGACGCGTCGAGAACCTTCGTCATGACGATCCTCGGCTGCGTCGCCATCGCGTCGCTGCTCATCGAGTCTTGGGTGATGATCGGTAATCGCGACGTGGAGCACATCTTCGACTGGCTCATGCCGAGACCAAGCGTACACGGCGAATCGCACTGGCGATCTGTCTTTGCCAAGCCGCTCGTCATGCTGCTGCGGCACGCGCTGCTGCGGCTCAGAAACTTCGCGGACTTTTGGTACTGCGAGATGGACAAGGCGTGCGGCGCGGTCATCTTCGCGTTGCTGTTCGCGCTCTCCCTGCTGCCAGTCGCCAGCCTGCAATCCGCGCTTGTTTGGAACGAGACGTTTGGCGAGCTCGTGCGGAAGCGGGTGGAGGTTGAGCGCACGGTGAACGACGTGATCGGTTGAGGGGCGGGGCGAGGTGAACAACCCCCCGGGCCTCACCCGCGACATGTATCATACACGTAGTCTTATTATTCAACTAGCCTTAGCGATAGATGTAACAAGAGCATCGGCTCGCAACAAAACTGCCGTGCGTCGAGAGGGGATTTCTCCGAGACTTTGTCCCAAAACGGAATCGAAATCACACATCCGCGAGCACCATGCCCGCGCCACCTCGAGGAGAGTTCAACAACATCACGCTCACGCGGAACCCGGACTACTTCTTCACCCAGCGTGAAGTGGTGCCGCTCCGTAAGATGACCACACCGCTCAGTTTACAGCAGCAGGGCGGCCTCCGGACTCTCGGTGGCGTTCCCGACACCAAACTCCCACTCGCGAAAACCACCACCTCGGCTCGGAAGCTCACGGATTACATGAAGCTGAACGTGCGCGCCACGATCGAGCCGTGTGATAAGTACAGCGAGCCGATGACGAGCAACATGGCGTACGGGTGGGGGTTCAGGATCCCGCAGTAGGCCCGCCGTGGAGTCGAGTTGGACCATTTGTACATCAATCACTCAGCACCTTTCAAATCGGCGAATGAGCGTCGTACGCACGTTTCGGTGTTACAAGCGCCTCTACACACGCCACGACCTAAATCTTACGTCAGTCGTCCTTCTTCCCGTCCTCCTCCTCCCTCTTCTTCCGGTCCGTCCCTCCGCCGTCCTCCCACAGGGCGGATCCGACGTAAGAGACCAGCACGGCGTTGACGCCGACGACGGCTGCGACGCCCGCGTACACGGCTCTCTGACCCGCGTCCTCCATCTGACCCGCGAGCACCACGTCCCCGGCGAGCTTGTACGCCGCGAACGGGACGGCGACCATCGCGATGCTGTACGTCAGGAGCTTGGTGAAGGACCGGTTGAGCGTCGGGGGCATCGCAAACTCAGGCGCCGCGCGACTCGGGTGCACAGTTGGAGCTCGTGCTCGATGGATGGGCCGCCCGGGTGCGTCGTTGGGAGCGACGCGAGAGCCGCGGGGCGCTCTCGGGAGGTTTGAACAGCCCGCCGCCTTCGAGCGGCCGGATCAGCCGAACACGTGGACCTTGAAGAGCACGAGCAGGACGAGCCCGACGAAGGCGAACCCGGCGACGATTGGCCAGTTCGAGTCCCCCTGTTTTGCCCTGCTGAAGGAGAGCGCGCCCTTCGACTTGCCGTCGCCCCCCGACTCCTCGTCTGCGGGAGCTGTCTGAGGAGAAATACCGAGCGCCTCCTTGTTGACGCGTCGCCTTCGCGCTCCCATGCGGGTGCGTCGAGTTGTGGCGTTCCCCTCAACGTTTCAGGAGGGAAACTGCGCCGGGGCGGCACCAGATCTGCAAATTCTAGGGATTGCCAGTCACTCGCCTCCCGCGCCGGGGCGATGATGGACAGGGTCGACACCCCTCCCCCGGGGATGGTGCCCCCCGGTATGGGCGGAGGACCACTCCCCGGCATGAGCGCCCCCTCGGGGACCTCGGTGAGCTTCGCCGAGCCCCCCGGCGAGTCCAAGCTCCTGGCTCTGGAGCGAACGCTCGCGGCGAAAGACGCGGTGATGGAGCCCGAGGTGCTCGCCACCCTGCGGGACTACGTCGCCAACGGTGGCAAACCCGCGGCCGCCATCGAGCTGCTGAGCGAGAACTACCGCGGATACGCGCAGATGACGGGGCTGGTGTGCAAGTGGCTCGAGATCACCGAGCCGGAGGGGGAGAAGGCGGGCGCGGGGGGAGCAGGGCACCAGCGCGCGGGCTCCGGCGGGATCAGCGCGGCGGTCTCGCCCCAGGCGGGACGGGGCTCCGGCGCGGCGACACCCACCTTCGGCCGGCCCACGGGCGCCGAGGACGACGACACGCCGCAGGGCGGGGGCACGATGCCCCGCACGGGCAGCGCGGCATTCGGCCTCGCGAGCGGCGGCCAACGCGGCGAGAGAGCCAACACGCCCGTCGGTCAGATCAGGGATAAGACCGCGTCCGCGCTGAGGAACTGGCGCGCCAGGGTTCGTAAGGATGAGATGTGGTTCCTGGAGCGGCTCATCCGGCGCAAGTTCGACCCGCGGAGGGTGGACGCGGCGAAGGGGCGGCCCGCGTGGATGCAGCGGTTGCTCGTCTCCGATCGCGGCCGGGCGGTTCTCTTCTCCCTGGCGGAGGCCCACCCGAACTGCCTGCTGATCACCATCGCGATCCAGCACGCGTGGCAACACGGCCACGCGGACGAGGTGCGGGCGCTCGGTCCCGCCGCGGCGTCCTACTTCTCCATCTTCCACGAGCTCCTCGCCGAGCATTTCACCGCGCTCATCGCCGCGGGCGACGACGAGGACCGAAGGGCGGGCGCGATTGACGTGATCAAACGCGCGTGCACGCAATCCCTCGCGACGTACCTCTTCGCGCAGATGATGCTCGCGGATCTGGCCAGGGGTGGGGACGCCGGATTACCCGGCGGGGGATCGAGCAAGGCGGTGAGCGCCCTGGCGTCCAGGGTGTCCAGGGAGCTCGAGGGGGCGGCTGCGGCGACGCACGGCTCGTCGACGGTGCGCAAGATCGCGCCACTCCTCGCCGAGTCCGACGCGGACGCCGTCGCGATGACCGTCGCGGGGGACCTCCTCCTCACCACCGAGGAGGAGAGGCGGAGGCGGGGGACCGAGGGGAAAGCCGCCGGCGTCGCGCCCCCGTTACCCCGCGGTATCCTCAAGAAACTCCACGCGCTCTACGTGGACGACTCCACGTCCAGGGATGGCTCCACGTCCAGGGATGGCTCTACGCGGGACGCCATCGCTCCGCCGCCGGGCATGGGCGCGGGCCCGCCCCCCGGGATGGGGATGGCGCCTCCGAGTTCGAACGCGAAGGCGAGGGAGAGGCCCGGCGCGACACCGCTTCGCCAGCCCGAGCTCCTCCGGTCCCTCTTCGACGAGGCTTTCCGGTGCAACGTCGGCGCCGCCGCCTCCGCCGACCCGGGCCGCGCGGAGTCGCGCGCGCAGTGCGTCGACCTCATCATCAGGGCCGTCACCGACGGCGGGGAAGACGAGGCGGCGGAGGCGAGACGGGCGCTGGAGAGCGCGTCAAAAGCGCTCGAGGCGGCGGCTCGAGGGTCGGCGCCAGAGCCCGAATCGTTTCGCGGTCTGGTCGGGTACCCGCCCGCGGCGGCTGGCGTGATCGCGTGGGTGAGCTCCGCGATGGGGGACCCGGAGCACTACAGGCAGGTGCACGCGGGGGCGAGCAATCAGGTGTACTTCGGGATGCTCGCGCGGGCGGCCGTCTCGCAGCCGAGGCTCCGCGAGCGAGCGCTGGACGCGGTTGGCGCGGCGCTGGCGGCGATGGGCAAGGGATCGAGCGAGGCGCTGCACCTCGGCGCGCTGGACGTGGCCGTGGAGATGGTAGAGGCCGGTCACGTGCTGCCGGTCATCGAGGCGGCGACGGAGCGGTGGAGCCGCCACGTGGACCCGTCGCACCTGCGGTATTTCGCGGGCGAGGTGCTCGAAGTCGCGGGGCCGCCGTACGGCGGTCGGTTCGCGTCGGCGATGGTGAGGCTGCTGAGGGCGGCGAACGCTCGGCCGGGGACGGCGGGGATGAACCGGACGATCGACGAGTTCGTGGCGCAGGTTAGACGGCAGCGGGAAGGGGGTAGGCTGCATCCGAACCTGGCCAAGCAGGACGACACGTTCCTGGAGGACCTGGCGAAGTAGGCGGGGAGTGTGATGTGACATCAAATCGAATTGCATATTAAATGTATTAACGAACGTCATACAAAATCGAGTTCCAGGAACATAATTAAATAGAAATAGCGACATCCTGACTGAGATACCTCATGTCGATCTCAAACCTTATCCTTCAACCGTCAAAAGTGAGTGCCGGAAGTTCGAGGAAGGAAACGTCGCGGAGCTTCGGCGAGGTGCCCAAGCTACACTCTCCGCTCACTCGAACGGTACTCTCCCTGTCATCATGGCTATGATGATGTCTGCTCTCAACACCAAGTGCGTCCCCGACCCGGATTCGACGTCGCGGGACCCCCTTCGGCGCGCATGCGCCGTTTCTCTCGCGACGCGGAAAACAACCCTACGCCCTGAAAAAGCGGATCCCGACGGGAAAACGCGTAGCGGCGGTCGCGGGCTCCGGAAACGCGCCCGCCGCGACGCGCTCGACGGATCAGGACGGGTCACGTGCGCTCCGATGTGATGCACACGAGCCCACGGACCCGTCTCGACCTTTTCTATCGCCTTTAACCCCTCGAGACCCGCTCCAAACGACGCGCGACTGACCGCCGCTCCCAATCCGATTCGCTCCATCCGCAGGGTTGCTGTGAGGCCGGCGGCGCTCCCCCGCCAGATGGGCTCCAAGCTCCAGGGTACGTGAACATCCATCCGCGACCTGTTGGGCGAAATTTAGACGCGCCCGACGGCATATGCATGCCGGTGTGAAGCTATCCGAGCGATCGATGCGCCCGGTATCCTCCCCGTTGCGCGCGCGGCGCCCGCCATCCGCGCGCTCCGGGAACGAATCGGCGTTTCGGCATTTTTTGGAAGCTCGCGTCGATTATTTTCCACGCCCGCCCCCCCCCCCCCCCCCCCCGCGCCCGACTGACCCGAACCTTCCCCTCCTCCCACCAACAGCCGCCTCCGCCTTCCCCGCTCGCCGCGCCCGCGTCTCCACCGTGACCAAGGCGGCCAAGCAGCTCTACTTCAACGCCGAGGACGGCACCGCGCTCAAGAAGATGCAGAAGGGCGTGGACAAGCTCGCGCACGTCGTCGGCGTGACCCTCGGACCCAAGGGCCGCAACGTCGTCCTCGAGTCCAAGTACGGCTCCCCCAAGATCGTCAACGACGGTGTCACCGTCGCCAAGGAGGTTGACCTCGAGGATCCCGTCGAGAACGTCGGCGCGCGCCTCGTCCGCCAGGCTGCGCAGAAGACCAACGACCTCGCGGGTGACGGCACCACCACCGCCACCGTGCTCTCCGCGGCGATGATCACCGAGGGCATGAAGATCGTCATGGCCGGTACCAACCCCGTGCAGCTCACCCGCGGCATGGAGGCCACCGTCGCCAAGCTCGTCGGTGTCCTCAAGGGCCTCTCCAAGGAGGTTGCCGACGAGGAGCTTGCCAACGTCGCGGCCGTCTCCGCCGGCGGCAACATGGAGGTCGGCATGATGATCTCCGACGCCATGGCCAAGGTCGGCCGCAAGGGCGTCATCACCCTCGAGGAGGCCAAGTCCGTCGACAACAACCTCATCGTTGTCGAGGGTATGCAGTTCGACCGCGGCTACATCTCCCCCTACTTTGTCACCGACTCGGAGCGCATGACCTGCGACTACGACAACTGCAAGCTCCTCCTCGTCGACAAGAAGATCAAGTCCGCGCGCGACATGATCACCATCCTCGAGGAGGCGATCAAGTCCGGCTTCCCCCTCCTCGTCATCGCCGAGGACATCGAGCAGGAGGCCCTCGCCACCCTCGTGGTGAACAAGCTCCGCGGCGCGCTGAAGATTTGCGCGCTCAAGGCTCCCGGCTTTGGCGAGCGCAAGTCCCAGTACCTCGAGGACATCGCCATCCTCACCGGCGCCACCGTCGTCAAGGATGAGCTCGGCCTCTCCCTCGACAAGGTTGGCCCCGAGGTTCTCGGCAACGCCGCGCGCGTTGAGCTCGGCAAGGAGTCCTGCACCATCGTCGGCGACGGCTCCACCGAGCTCGAGGTTGCCGCGCGCGTGAAGCAGATCAACCGCCTCTGCGAGGCTGCCGAGGCTGAGTACGAGAAGGAGAAGCTCAACGAGCGCGCGGCCCGCCTCTCCGGCGGTGTTGCCATCATCCAGTGCGGAGCCCAGACCGAGACCGAGCTCAAGGAGAAGAAGCTCCGCGTTGAGGATGCCCTGAACGCCACCAAGGCTGCCGTCGAGGAGGGCATCGTCATCGGCGGCGGCTGCACCCTTCTCAAGCTCGCCGCGGCTGTCGACGACATCAAGAAGGAGCTCCCCAACGATGAGCAGAAGCTCGGCGCCGACATCATCCAGCGCGCGCTCAAGTACCCCATGCGTCTCATCGCGGCCAACGCGGGTGACAACGGCTCCGTCGTCGTCGAGCGCGTCACCGCCTCCAAGGATGCCAACTTTGGCTACAACGCCGCCACCGGCGAGTTCCAGGACCTCATGGTCAACGGCATCATCGACCCCACCAAGGTGATCCGCTGCGCCCTCGAGAACTCCTGCTCCGTCGCCAAGATCTTCCTCACCTCCGACGTGGTGGTGTGCGAGATCCCCGAGGAGCAGCCCATGATTGCCGGCGGCGCCGGCGCCATGGACAACTCCGGCTACGGCATGTAAGCGCGCCGAGCGGTGAAGGGTTTTTGGGACGCGAGGGGAGGTCCCCTCGCGTAGAGGCGAGAGAGAGAGAGGCGAGGAGGCGCGGCGGAATTAGTGCAGGGTCCGGAGGCCCGGACAAAGGCTGACACAAGCAAACGCGGCTTGTTTATTAGCGCATAGGGTCTGACTGAAGCGTCAGGCGAGACCACATTTATAATTATTATCACCAGCGGTCACAACCTAAACTAAGTCTAACCTTCGTACAAGGCACGAAGGTACCATCTATCGCCTGCGCAGCGCCGAGACCAGTCCCTCGAAAGCCGTCGGGAGCGGGTCGCTGAAGCTCAGAGCCTCGCCCGTCACCGGATGTCGCAAGGCGAGCGCGGCGGCGTGAAGGAATAACACCGAGCCCGGCTTGCCCACGAGCAACGGCGCCGCGGCGGCTATCGTGGTCAGCCTCTTCCCCCGTCGATACAGCGGATCTCCCACAAGCGGAGCGTCCAGCGCCATGCCCATGTGCTGACGGATCTGATGTCTCCGTCCCGTGCGCGGGGTCACCTCCACCAGCGAACACAGCTGTGTTGCGTCGTCCTCGTCCTCCTCCCCGAATGTCTCGACGACCCGCCAGTCGCTCCTGGCGGGCCGGCCATCCGCCGGCGCCACGCATGTCCCCTCCATCGCGTCTCCGTCGTCCCCTCGCCGCCTCCCGCGCCTCCGACCGGGGACGCCCTCCACCAGTGCGAGGTAGGTTTTCGTCACCTTGCGCTGATACCACGCGGCGACGCACATGGCGTGAGCCAGGTCGGTCTTTGCGATCAGCATGGCTCCGCTCGTGGGTTTATCGAGTCTGTGCACGATACCCCTCGCGTCCGCACCGTTGATGGCGCTGAGGCCCTCATCGCCGAATGCGTCGAGCAGGTCCTCGACGAGCGTGCGAGTCGCACCGCCCGAGGCCTCGTTCGGGTGTGTCAGCATCCCAGCGGGCTTGGACACGACCGCGAGGTGCTCATCCTCCCACAGCGTCCTCACGTTTTTGCCCTCGGCGTCGTCGACGTCGCCGCCCTTTCCCTTCTTCTTCTTCTTCGCCCGCTTGGGCTTCTTCGCGTTGGACCGCCTGTCCGCACCCGCCGCGCGTCGCGCCGCGGCGATGAGATCGTCCGCGTCGCCCCCGGCGTGGACACACGCGGCGATGGCGAGCGAGTACGACACGACGTCTGGCTTGACCCCGGCTTCCGGCATGCGCACGAGGACCAGGTCTCTCGCGGCGTCGTGCGCGCCGCCGCGGAGGTCCAACGCGCTCAGCGCGACGTTGAACATTCCCGCGGCGCGTCCCCTCGCTGAAGCCGACGGGGACGATCCTCCTCGTGCTCCGCCGCGTGCTCCTTGTACTTCGCGCGCATCTTCGTCCTCGTCGAGGCCGCTGGCGCAAGAGATGATCCTCGCGAGCGCGCCGGCGTCGGTGGCGTCGGGGTGGTCCCAGGTGGCCAGGGCATCGTCCAGGGATCCCGCGGGGATCTCATCGAAGTGCTCGCCCGCGGTGTCTCTCAGAAAGTCCGCAAGGATCTCATCGGGTTCCTTCTTCTCCCCGTTGGACGCGCCCACCGCCGCCGACGCCGTCTTGCTTCCGCACCTGGGCAGAGACCGCCTCGCTCTGGGAAGTGCCCGCGCCTCGCTGTGGGAAAGGCGGCGGTCGAATCCGACGGGTACCGCAGCGTACGCCGACACCGCGGAAGCCATCCCGCTCACGCCGCCACCCGCGCTGATAGGAGTGTCGCGGCTAAGAGGACTAAGACTTGGCGCTGTTCTGCTGACGCTGGTTTGGTGCTACATCAATTTACAACTCAGTCACCCTCGACGTCAACGGCCCACGTGATGTCCTTCGCCGTCAGGTTCAACACGTGCCCCGTCTTCTGCCTCAGCTTGTCCGCGTTCACCGGCCCCCGGCTCCCGTACGGGTACAGCTCCGGGTTCATCCCACCCGCGTCGATGTACTTGAGCAGCGGCGTGAATATCTTCCACGCCGCCACCAACTCGTCTCTCCTGACAAAGTGCTGCTGGTCCCCGTTGATGCAGTCGAGTATCAGGCGCTCGTACGCCTCGGGTATCGGAGTCGACTCGTACTTTTGCGTGTATAGAAGCTCCAGCTCCGACTGCGCCAGCTCCATCCCCAGCCCGGGTTCCTTGACCGTCATTTTCATGTATATGGCGGGATCGGGTTGGAGCCTCACGACAAACTCGTTTCTCGCCTGCCGCCCACGAACCTTTTGCTCCGCGAAGAGGTCGCCCGGAACGTCCTTCAGCTGGACCCTGATCTCGCACTTGTGCTCGTTGAGCGCTTTACCCGCCTTGATGATGAAAGGGACGCCGTCCCACCGCTCGTTACCCACGTAAAGGACGCAAAGCGCGAAGGTGGGCGCCTTGGATCCTGCGGGGACCGTGGCGTCGTCGAGGTAGGCTTCGCCGCCCGGCCCGTTTGTGTACTGCCCCAGGGCCACGTTATCGGTGCTTATGGGCTCTATGCATCGCAGCACCTTGAGCTTCTCGTCGCGTATATCGTCCGGCGACAGCGAGCACGGCTTCTCCATGGCGACGAGGCACAGCAGCTGAAGCAGGTGATTCTGTATGATGTCGCGTATGATGCCGTACTGATCAAAATATCCGCCGCGGCCCTGCGTGCCAAACGGTTCCTTGAAGAGTATCTGCACGTTGGCGATGTTATCGCGATTCCACAGCGGCGCGAGGAACCTGTTGGCGAACCTCATGACCACGAGGTTCTGCGTGAGCTCTTTGCCGAGGTAGTGGTCGATCCTGTAGAGCTGCGACTCGGTGAAGAGCTTTGAGATTCCCGCGCTGAGCTCCTCTGAGGATTGCAAATCCTTGCCAAATGGCTTCTCGACGACGATGCGGGTCCATCCCGTGGGGCTCATGCACGCGCGCTTGATGTTGGCGCACACGGGAGGGTAAACCGACGGGGGTAGCGCCAGGTAGAAGATGCGATGGCCGGTGACGCGGAACCCGCCGCCCCTCGAGTCTTCCAGCGCCCTCACGCGGTCGCCGAGCGCCCCGAACACGGGCGGGTCCGACTCGGCATTCTCCTCGGAGTCGTCGGAGCCGTACTCGCCCTGCTGGAAGAAGCAGCTCGCGAGGAACGTCTCGACCTTGTCCTTAGGTCCCTGCAGCGCGGGCCTGATCTTATCGCGGAGGGTCTCGTCCGTCATCGGCGAGCGAGCGTACCCGAGCACGACCGTCCGGGGGGGCATGTGCTCGTGGAGAAAAAGAGCGAAAAGCGCAGGGTAGGTTTTCTTCTTGGCGAGATCCCCCGTGCACCCCAGCACCGTGACGGTGAGCACGTTGTGCTCGTCGCTCCAATCCGTCTTATCGCTCTTGGGCGCCATGGCGTTTCCCGGCCGTGTCAGGCGCCCGCTCCGTACACGGGAGGGAGGTGTGACTGGGGTTGCCCACCATTGTTACGGAATTGTCTCACTTTTTCAGCTGAAAGGACGCTCGGAGCGTTACGGTCTTTTCTGACTTGACTCTTAGTCGGGTTTGATTACTCAGCGCACTACTCAAGCGTGAAGGACGCACCCGCGTGGGGCTTGCTGACCTCGAACGGAGCCGCGAGCGCCTCCCGGATCAGCCCCGCGTCTCCCTCGCCCGCAACCTCCAGCGCAGCGCGCAGCGCAGCCTCTGGATCGTTCGGGTTCCGCCGTTGCGCAGCCTCGCGGAGCATGTTCACGGCGGCGGCGATCTCGCTTTGCGAGTAGTGCGGCTTGGAGATTTCATCGCGGAACACGGACGTGCCCGCGCGACCGCCTCCCTCGTCGTTCGATCCACCACCCGCGGCGCCCTTCGGTGTGCCGATACCGCCGAAGAGCGCGCCCATGCGGTCCACGAGTTTGTCCTCCAACCGGCTCACGGTTTTTGACACCGAGGAGTCCTTCACCCGCCGAGCCCGCTCCCGTTGCAGCCGCGCCTTTCGCTGCGGGGAACTCTCCCTGCTCGGGGGATTCTCCACGTCGTGGCCGGTGGGCGACGGGGTTCGGGAGCTCTTGCCGCCGCGCTCCTTGAACCGCCCCCGGCCCTTGCGCGCCTCCTGCACGAGGTTGGCGAGGTCCGACATCTCGACGACAACCTGCCCGGGACCCGCCGCGGTTTGAATCGCCAGGCCGTTCTGCGCCGCCTTCGCCGCGAGGCGCTTGGCGTCCCTCTTAGCGCGCTTCCGCGACTTGTTCCGTCGTTGCACGTTGCCCTCGTCGTCCCGAAGCGGGGTCGAATCGTCGTTTTCGCCGCCCCAGCTGTCCCACCTATCCTCGACGCCCCACCCTTCCTCTTCGCTGTCGTCGTCGTCATCGTCGTCGCTCTCGGAGTCCGGCTGCCTCGCCGCGCGGGCCTGTCCCGGACGCGGCCTGTTGTTGCCCATCGCGCTCGCGAGGGGTCCGCCTGGTATGACCAGAAGCGCCACCGCCGAGCAAAGGATGGAGACGAAGAGGATGGTGCAAACGATGGCTCCGAGCGCCGCCGCGCTCCGCATGTGCGAGTTTGCAAACGCCGCCGCGTCGTCAACCTCGACGTTGTCTCCGACGACGCCCGTCTGTATGTCTTTCCAGTGAGAGCGGATGTAGTTTTTGGAGTCGTCCGCGTGTTGCGTCACGTGGTGCACGCCAACGATGACGAGAATGGCGGTGACGCCGCTGACGGCCAGGTGCGTGGACAGCATCGGCCTGCTCCCGGCTTGGATCCCGACAAAACCCGCGGTCGAGGACATCACGGTGACGGCGCCCGCCGCCGCCAGCAGCTGCGCGGTCCACGCGCCTCCTATGGGATGCTCCCCGCCCAGTCGCATGTTCATAACCTCGACGTCCAAATCGCCCGGGTCCGGGGCAGTCGGCGACGCCGCGACGGCCCTTCGGATCCTCGACTCCACCGCCAGCGGCAGGGTCGCGTTGACGTCCGTGCTGGCGTTCATGCCGCTGAACGAGATGGTGAACTCGACGAGGGTGGACACCGGGGGCGTGGGCTGCGTCCTGTCCACGTCGACCAGCCACATGGACTGCACCGGAAAGTCACCGGACCACGGGGGAGGCGGCGGCGGGTTCGGAGCGTCCGCGAGAAGCCGACGCCCCGGGGGGTTCAAAGGGGACGGCGGCGTTGGGGTCGGCGGAGCCCCCGGGGGGTTCAAAGACGGCGGGGGAATCAAAGGCGGCGGGGGAATCAAAGGGGACGCG
>Ga0181573_10000608_pt1 | contig 37390 bp, 25 predicted proteins | sample 101ome_25_FD_148643 | JGI IMG/M metagenome (GOLD analysis project Ga0181573, IMG submission 148643) | Coastal salt marsh microbial communities from the Groves Creek Marsh, Skidaway Island, Georgia - 101409BT metaG (spades assembly) | ecosystem: Environmental > Aquatic > Marine > Intertidal zone...
CCCCCGCGCCCCCCCCTCCCTCCCCCCCCCCCGCCCCCCCCCCCCCCCCCGCCCCCCCCCCCCCCCCCCCCCCCCCCCCCCCCCCCCCCCCCCCCCCCCCCCCCCCCCCTCTACCCCCCCACCCCCAGGCTCCTCCTCTCCGTCCTCATCGTGGGACAGGTCACCCGGGACGGTCGAAGCGACTGGTTGGGGGGGGCGCTCCTCGTGGGAATGTACCTGCTGATCAGCGCGGTTTATCTGGTGGGGGATTTCGGAAAGTAGGGAGACGGGGGGGGGGGGGGGCGAAGCCACGACGTGCGCAGCGTCTGCGCGGCCGAAGGGGCCATCGAGGCCGTCGTCCCTCTTTTCCGACTCCCCGGACGCGTCAAGACGGTGAATCCGTATCCCGACAAGCCAGCATGTCTCTCGCCGCCTCGTCTCTCTCCGGCACCCGCGTGGCCCAGGCCCGCGTCGGCCCCGTGGCGAGCGAGCCCGTCCCGCGTCCGCCCGGCCGGCCCTCTGTAGCTTTCGACTCCCGCGCGCCCGCGCCCACCACCCGTTTTTCGGCGATGCCGAGATCGTTTTGAGGTTGTCAAGTCGCGAGATCCCGAACGCGGCCTCCTGGCGCTCGCCAGAGCCACCTTTCTCGTGATTCTCGCCTCGCGATGCCCTCCCGGGATGCAGCCGCCCTCGCCGCTCCGACTGCGGACGTGTGGCGGACGCTTCCGTTCTCTCTCGCCGCGAAACCCCCGAAGGCAGACGAAATCTTCCATTTCGCGAGCCACGTCGGGTCCGAGGCCCGGGCGGCTCTCCGGCCCCGGCTTCGCGCTTGACCCGCGCGGAAACTCCATCGCCGCCCGCGGACGCCCGAAATCAGCTGGGCGCTCTCTTCCCCGCGCGCCCTCCCCTGAGCCTGCCCCGGCCGAGACCGTCGCCCCCAACCCACCCTGCGTCCCCTGCCCACCCTCCCAGGCCCGCCGCGCGGCCGTTGTCGTCCGCGCCGGCGACTTCATCGGCTCCTCCACCAACCTCACCATGGTCCTCTGCACCACCCTCTGCCTCGCCGCTGGCCGCTTCGGCCTCGCCCCCACGGCCAACAAGACGACCAAGCCGTCCGGCAACGGGCTCGAGCTGGCCCCCCGCCCCGTCATCTCGTCGGGCGACCCCTCGGGCTTCTCCGTCGTCGACGTCTTCGCCATGGGGTCGGCGGGGCACCTTATCGGGGCCGGGCTCATCCTCAGCGAGACGGCGTTCAAGGCGGGGCCGGGCGGCTTCTGAGGAGGGGGCTGGCAAGGGGGATGGCGGAGCGCCGCGGGTGAGGGGCGAGGGAACCGCGCGCTTCCCCGGTCCGTCCCCGCGACCCCGCCCTCGACTCCACTAGACGGTCACGAGCCCCTCGGCCTCGGCCGCAGCAAGAGCCGCCCCCTCCCCACGCGCCCGCGCCGCGTCAACCCCAGCCCCCGCTCCGTCGCGCTCCGCCGCCGCCGCTGCCTCGAGCGCCGCCGCCCGCCCCCGCGCCAGGGCGGGGCTCGCGAGCGCCCGGTAGCGCGGCAGCGCCAGGGCCGCACAGAGGTCGCCGCCGCACCCCCGGAGCGCCTCCCTCAGTCCCCCCTCTCCGCCAAAGTAGGTCAACGGAAGCCCAGCCGAGGCGGCGCAGACGGCGTGGGCGGGGTGACTGGCCGGCGCCACGACCAGCGCGGTCTCGACGACGTCGCCGCGGCCGACGACGAGGCGCGCGAGGGGGGCCCCGGCGGCCGTCGCCGCGGCGCTTGTCTCCGCTGCGACGCGTTGTCCCGAGGAGAGGTCGGCGCCGAGGCGCGCCGCGGCGTGGGCGGAGGCCAGAGCGGCGGCCACGTCGCCCCCATCCCCCGGGGGAGCCGCCCGCGCCCTTCTCCTCTCGCGGCGGGCCGCCGCAGCCGCCGACGTCGCAAGGGTCACGGCCATCCCGCCCGGCCGCGCGGGGGGCAACCACAGCACGTCGGCCGCCAGGGCTGGCGGGGGGGAGGGAAGCTGCCCCGGCCCCGGCGCGACGGCCTCCATCGCCGGCCCGTCGGCCTCGGCCGCGGGATCGCGCTCCCACGGCGGCCTCGCTCGCCCCTCGGCCCGCCCCACGGCCCCCTCGGCCCCCAGAACGAGGGCTGCCACTGCCGCCGCGCCCGCGGCGCCGGCCTCGGCGCCCCCACGCATGACGCGCCCTCCACCCGGTGCTGCGCACAAGGAGGACACACGGGCGCAGGAACCCACGGCCAGCACGCAAGGATCGCTCGTGGCGCAGCGAGGCCCGACGACGAGGTGGGAGTCTGCCACCAGGCAGGCGACATCGGCGGCGGCGCGGACGCCAGGGTCGAGGGCGGGCGGGCCACACGCGACGCCGAGCCGGACACGAAGCTTGAATCGGGTGCCGGGGACGAGGGGGGGGGCACGACCAGAGTGGCCTCCGGGAGTCAAGAGGGAGCCCGCGGTGGCGGCAGTGGAGGCGGCAGCGGCGGCGCCTGAGGACCGGCCGTCGGTGAGGCGACGCTGGGGGCGGTCCGCCGCCCGGCCGCGCCGGTCCGTCCCCCTCCCCCCGCCTCTCTTCCCCTCGTCCCCTCCAGGCCAGGCCGAGGGCTCGCCACTCGCCGCGGCCACCCCGCCCCCACTCGCATCGTCGTCGCTATCGTCGTCCTCGTCCGGCGACCGCCGCCGCGGCGGAAGCGGCGTCGCCCCGAGCTCCAGGACGACCGCCTCGCCCGTCGGGTCCGGAGCGGCCGACACGATCGTCCAGCGACACCCGGGGGGCGCCTCTTTCACCTCCAGCCCCGACAGCGGCGTCCCCGCAAGCCCCGCGGCGGCGTCGACCGGGTCGCACCCCGCGGCCTCGGCGCGGCAGGCCTCAGCAACGCGTGGAGCGGACCCGGGGCCGCCGCCGCACCCGGCAAGGTGGAGAAGCAATGGGCCGGGCACGCCCGCCCTCGCCAGTTGGTCGAGCGCCGCAGCCGCCTCAGGTCCGTCTCCCAGCACCGCCACGGGCAGGTCGAGCCGCGCGGCGCCCGCGGCCAGGGCTCGGCCGGCGCCCGGATCTGCCCTCAGGGCGTCTGCAAGCTCGTCTCCCCCCAGCACCGCCGGCCGGGGCCGATCCTCGGCCTCGGCCACGGCCGCGAGGCGCTCGGCCTCCCTGCATCGGCTGCCCGTGGCCAGAATCAGGCATTCAAATGGCACCTCGGAGCCATCGTCGAGGAGGGCGCACCGGCGTCCGCGGTCGATGCCGACGAGGCGAGCGCGGACAACGCCGACGCGAGCGCCAAGGCCGAGCCGGGCTGCGAGGGCCGCGAGGGGGTCGGCGGGGGGGGACTCCGATGCGTCGGTGGCTGTTTCGGCAGCGCCGCCGTGGCCCGCCTCCGCCGTTGAGACGGCCCCCGTGGCGAACCCGTCCATGCCGTCCAAGTCATCCGCACCCCGCAGAGACGCCGCTGGTAAACCCTCGGGCGCCACCACCGTGATGGATTGGAAGTCGAGACTAGGATGACCCACCAACGAAGACACCAGCCCCAGCCCCGTCGCGCCCGCCCCGCAGACAACGATTCTCGCCGTCACCGGCGTCCGCCGCTGCCGCCACAGCCGTGCCGGCAGCACGCCAAGCGAGAAGGCGGGTAGGCCCAAGTGGCCGACGTTGGAACGAGGCGGAGCTGGCGTGAACTCGGTCAATGCCTCCTGAGGCGCTTCGCCCTCGGGCAACGCGTACCAAAGGCACGTCTTGCCTGCCTGCCGCGCCGCTTCGGAGAGAACGAACCGACTATGCCGGGCCCACACACCGTTCAGGACGAGCATATCGAGCTCGGCGTGGCCCGATCGACCGGTAGACGGGTCGTCGTGGCGGCCGGGGTTGACGAGAGAGGAGAGGTCAAAGAGACGGGACAAGCGGGCGGTGTCGACGTCGGGAATGAGAGTGACGACGCCGATGACGCGGTCGCGGCGGCCGCACGTCGCAACGAAGGCAAGGGGCGCCCCGCCGACGGCGGGGTGGCGGGAGGCGGAAGAGGCGTCCGAGAGGGAGCCGAGGACGTCGCGGGCGGTGGGGAGGCCGCCGACGAGGGCTGCCACGGCGCGGGCGTCGGATGGCTCTGCAGGACGGACGGCAAGGGGGCCCGACAGCGCCTCGCGGTGGACAACGAGGAGCGTGTCGTCGCCCGTGGCGGTGTCTGCGATGGCGTTGGCGCCTTCGCCCTCGTCCTTGGCCGCACCGGCGTCCTCCGAGGCGGGGCCCACGGTTGAGCACCGGGCGCCGAGGCCGGCGGGCTCGGGCGACCCGGGCGGCAGCGTCAGCGCCGCATAGCGAGCCCCGGGCCGCGCAGCAAACGCACCGCGGAGGAGCGCGTCGGCTGCCTGAGGCCACCCCTCGGCGACGCCCCAGTGGGTCACGGCGAAGCACGAAGACCCGTCGCCTGCATCGTTGGCGTCCGCCGCAGTCGTCGTCAGGTTGGCGTCGTCGGCGACGACATCGCTGGCCTGCCAAGGTTCAGGCACCTCCCACGTGCTCTCGTCCAGAGGGTCCTCCCCCTCGGTCGCGACGCTCCAAGTACCGGCGGGCTCGCCCCAAGGGTCCCATAGGGCGAGCATCGCTGCCCTGAGGAGCGCCGCCGACTCGTGTTCTGTGGGCTCAGGCAAAGGCGACGGCACCCGGGGCAGTCCCTCGTCCCAGGCCTCGGACCCGTCCGAGTCGTCCGACTCGCGGGACGAGTGGCGCGAGGGTGCGCGTGACCGGCCCGCGGCGGCCCCTAGGGCGCCGCCATCCCCACCACCCTCTCGACGGCCCGGCTTGTGACGGTCGTCCCCCCCGCCCCCGCCCCCGGCGCCCTCGTGCCGGCTTGGCGCGAGCGACCCAGCCCGCGAGACCCGCCGCCGCCTTCTCTCCCTCTCCTCCTCCCACTGCCGCCGCCGCTCCTCCCGGAGGCGCCGCAGGTCCTCCGCGCGCGCCTTCTCCTCGGCGGCCCGGGCAGCTGCGACACGCTCGGCGGCCGCCGCGCGGAGTCCGTCGTGGGCGCGGGGCGTCATGAGCCAATCCCAACCGTCGAGACCGTACCTCCGCGGCAGAGACCGCACGTCCACGTCGCTCGACAGCCCGACGAAGCCCACGAGGCGCGGGCCGGACTCTACAGCATCGTTCGAGTTGTCAGCGACAGCAACGGAGTCGACTCCGACAGTGGCGGCCGGATTCGAACGCGTCTGCCACCCGGACTCAGCAACGAGGAGGGCTCCCGGTCCACCCGGGGCGGCCGCGGCGGCGATCAGCCGCACAAGACGGAAGTCCGGGGAGGACCGGTCGGAGCCGTGGTCACCATCGACGCCATCGTCGGCGTCGCTCCTCCCCTCCCCGTCATCGGCGTCGTCGCCGAGGTTGCCAAGGTCGGCAAGGGCGGGACAGGCGTCGGCCGCCGCGCGAAAGAGCGGAAGTAGGCGATCGAAGTCGCGTTCCGCCGCGGGCCGCACCGTCACCGGCGGGAGCAGATCGCGCGTCTCGACCGTCAGGAGAGCCGCGGCGTCGTCGACCGACGTGTCGGGTCCAGGCTTCGCGCCACGGGCCCAGGAGACGACACGGGCCACCCCCTCGAGTCCGGCGGGGACGACGCCCGCGGCGCCCTGCCGAGCCCGGCCGTCCGTCGCGGGGCGCGCCAGCAGAGCTACAGTGCGGAGATGCGGGTCGCGGCCCGCCGCAAAGGTCAGCAGCGCGCTCGGGAGCTCCGCAGCGCCAGGTGCCGTCGCGGCGACGGCGAGGGCCCTGACCCAGAGGGTGCGGGGGGCGGTCGAGTCGACTCCCCGCCGTTCCGCGTCGGCCGCCCAGGCGGCCGCGGGGTCCGCGGGAGGAGGGGCGTAGCCAAGCACGAGACAAGCCTCAGCGGGACCCCCCCCAGCGGGGGCAGCGACGACGGCGACCGGAGACGTTTCGATCAAACGGGCGGCGCCAGCCGGGTCGCGGGCGGCGGCGGCGGCGGCGAACGGAGCGCAGTGGTCAAGCAGCGCCTCGATGTCAACCGCGTCGTCCAGGGTGGCGGGGCGGAGGACGAGGCGTTCGGCGCCTCGTTCTCCGTCAGCAACGGCGACGGCGGCGAGGTCGACGGCGGGCGCCATCGTTGACTGCTGCGCTCCCTGTCAATGGCCTCGGCCCGTTCAGCGACCTTCGCGCTCGCGGCGCGGGCCTGGGGGGAGGAAGACAACGCAAGTGGAGATAAGGAGAGTGGATGGGGGGAGAGGAGGCGGAGCGCGGAGGAAGGTGAGCCGAACGGGGCGTCGGCCGCGCGCGGTCGGCTTTGGTGGAGCTACGTCGCGCGGTAGGGCCCTGCTGGCCGAGATCTCGCCTCAGGTCCAGGACGTCGTCTCCGCGAAGCCGTACTGCTGAGGAAGAGGGCCTTGGGTCGCCTTACCTTCCGCGCGAGAGCCGACTGAGCTCGAAGAAAAGCGGCTTGAGCGCGCCATCGTCTGTCACTGTTGCAACCCACCTTCGCCGCTAGACACCGCACGCGCGGGGGCGCGGTCGCCAGGACCGCGACCGCGATGGATGGTCCTCTGAAGACGGACGAGGAGCGAGAGGCGCTCGAGCAGGCAAGAGAGAAACGTGTTGCGTTGGCCGCGCGCGCCCCCCTCTCCCTGCTGGCGGCTAGTCTGCTGTCGCTCGCCTCTCTCGACGACTACCCGTGATTATGCGACGGTTCGGAGCGCCCTCGCAGCTCCCCTCAAGCCCGAAAGCGCTCGACGTCGGCCTGCGCGCCGCGCGAGGCCGAGGCCGTCGTCGTCCTCGGCCGCCTCTGGCCGCCCCCCCAACCCCTCGCCCCCCGTCGAATCGAACCCCGCAGCACGCCGTGCAGCTCCGCCTCGAGGCTGGCAAGGACCCGGCCGCCCTGGCCGCTGCCGATCTCCTGAATCGCCTCGCCGTTGCCCTCGCTGAGGCCCGCGCCGACGAAGACGTCGTCGCTGCGGCGCGCGCCGAGGCCGAGGCCGCCCGGTCTGCCGAGGCCGCCCGCTTTCTCTCCGAGGTTCCCGGAGTCCCCTCATCGTCCTCGATGGCGGACGCGGACGGCGTCGGGGCCGACGAGACCGGGAGCGGGAGCCGGGCATCGGAGGGACCTGCGGCGGCCCGGGCGGAGAAGGAGGCAGCCAAGGCCCGAGACGCGGTCGACCGTGCGGCCGGGGCCGCCGACCGGGCCTGGGACAGGGTCGCCGAGCTTCGCGGCCGCGAGCGCCAGCTGCGGAGAGAAGGCGCCGACGCGAGAGCCGAGGCGCGCACCCTGGTGGCGGCGGCCGAGACGGGCGAGGGGGTGGCGCTGCCGGGGGAGGAGGATCTGGCGGCCCTCATCGACCGACGCGACGCGGCGGCGGCCGGCGAGGCGGCCGCCGCCGAAACCGCGGAGCGACTTCGGGTGGAGGAGGACGCGATGCAGGAGCGCCACGAGGCGTTGCTGAAGGAGGCGGCCGAGGCGGACGTGGAGCGGGCCGGGCACGAGGCGCGCCGACGCGACGCCGAGGCGGCGGCGAGGCAGGCGGGCGCCCGGAGACTCCGGGCGCGGAATCGCGTCTCGGGACAGCGCGCCGCGCTCGACGACGCAGCCGAGGCGGAACGCGGCCGGAGGATCGAGCTGGAGGCGGCCGAGGCCGCGGAGGCTGCCGCCGCCGCCCGGCTCCGCGACGCCGACCGCGAGGCGACGCTGCTGCGCAAGCGGGGCGCGGAGGCGGCACGGGCCTCCGAGCGGGCCGCTGCCGAGGCCTCTGAACAGGAGACGCGCCACGCCCGGTTGTTGAGCGAAATAGTCGAGCTGAGTACGGCGGGCGCCGAGGCCGAGGCCGAAACCAAGCGGCTCGACGCTGCGGCGACCGAAGCGAGGCGCCTGGGCGAGGCTGCTGAGCGCATGGCTGAGGCGGCCGAGGCGTCCCTCCAGGTCGCCGAGGACGAGGCGCTTCAGGTGCGCGCCGCCACCACCGCCGCCGGGAACGAGCTGGAAAAGGCGCGGAGAGGCGCCGACCTGGGTCGGCGGCGTCGGGAGGCGCTCATCCGCGAACGAGACCTCCTCCGCAAGTTGGCGACCGCCGAGGAGGCGTCCGCCGTCTCCCACCGCGACGCGGCTCGTGTCCTTGAAACGGCGCGCGCCGGCCTCGCCTTCGAGGCCGCCTCGCACCGCGCCGAGGAACAAAAGAGTGCCGTGGCGGCCGCGCGGGTCGAAACGGAGACGGCGAGCGTGGGCGCCGAGGCTGCCGAGGCTGCACGAGAGCACGCCGAGGCGCTCGAGGCGGTGCGCGTCCGGGAGCGCGCTGCTGCGGCGCTGTTGGCCGACATCGCCGCAGTCGAAGCCAGAAGGAGACAGGTTCAAAACTTGTACGAGGCGGCGAGGACCGACCGTAACCAGTACTCGAAAGGCCTTATTGAGGCGCAGGACGACATCGCCACGCTCAAGGGGCGGTTTCGAGCTGTGTCGGGCGTCATCGCGCAGCACAAGGCGAGACGGTCGTCTCGCACCGTCGCGTCTCGTTCCTTTTTCTCCCTGCTTCTCTTCCCCCTGTCCCCTCGTCCCCGACACCCTCACCGCGGCCCCCCCGACCCCCCCAACCCCTTCGACCCCCCCCCACCCGCCCTGCCAGGACGGACTCCGGCAACGCAACATGGAGACGGTCGTTCATCAACTCCGGCGAGAGAATCTGGACCGGCACGCTGATGCGGTACGAGAGAGGACGCAGTCGCTGCGGGCCCAGGTGGCTGAGGCCGATGGGGTGCTGGCTCACCAGGCGAGAGAGAGGGTTCGGGTCGGAGGGGAAGGGGAGGGGGGGGCCTCCCGCCGTGCTCCTTTCTCGCCCTAGTCCCGACTCTCACACCCGCATCCCCTTTGACAACCATCCCCCCCCTCAGGCTGCGGAACTGGCCAAGCTCCAGCGCGTTGTTGCCGACGCCGAGGCGAATCCATCAGTCCATCCATCCATCCATCCATCCATCCATCCATCCATCCATCCATCCATCCATCCATCCATCCATCCATCCATCCATCCCTCCATCCATCCCTCCATCCATCCATCCTCTCCTCCCCCCCGCCCCCAGGCGGAGCTCGGACGGCAGCGGCGGGAACACGCTCTCGTGGTGGGGGAACGGGACGTCCTCGCGGCTCAACTCGTTCGACGGAACGAGGAGCTGGCGAGTTGACTCTCTTCCTCCTCGGTAGTTTCCTCGGGTTCTCTTCCCCTCTTTTCCTCCCTTCCTAACTCTTCATCTCTCTCCCTTTTCCTCACCTCCCCCCCCCCCCCCCCCCTCCCCCCCCCCTCCCCCCCCCCTCAGGCCGACGCCCACGAGAAGGTCAAGGTCCGCCACGCCGCGCTGGCGGCCGGCGGTGCCGCCTATCGCACCGCCGTGGTCGAGGTTGCCCGCTTGGAGGTGAGTTCCGTCGGTGTGTCCATCCATCCATCAGTTCATCGATCTATTGTTCTATACTATCATTATCATCCGCACCACCCATCCAATCCTCCCCATCCGCCCCATCTGCGCCCTCCACCCCTTTCCAGGTGGAGGTAACCGCGTGCCGCGCCGAGCTGGATGCCGTCGCCACGGGCGTGTCCGACTTGGGTGGCCTCCGGCACCTGGCTGCTCAGCTGTCCCGCAAAGTGCTGAGAGAGAGAAGCAAGGCCCGAGCCCTGGCCGACGAACTGGACACGCCCATGAATGTCCATCGGTGGCGCAAGCTCGAGGGGTCCGACCCAGAGACGTTCGAGCGGCTGCAGCTGATTCAGGCGCTGCGAAGACGGCTGGTGCAGCGGAGCGCCGCGGCGGCGTTGGCGGCGACCCGGGTGGAAGAGAGAGAGGCGATGACTGTGACGTTGAGGGCGCAGCTGGCGCGGCACCCGGGCCCCGAAGCGGAGGAGCAGCTGGAACTGTTTCGAGAGGCGGCCAAGGCCAAGGCGAGTCCGTCCGTCCACGGTCATGTCCGTCTGTCCATACGTCGTAACCATCCGTACCATCGATCCATCCTATCCATCGCACTCGTCCGATCCGTCCCATCGGTCCCATCCATTCATACCATCGATCCATCCCGCCCATCTCATCCGTCCCGTCCATTCCCACCGTGCTCGCCCCTCAGGTCTCCCAACTGGCCCGCGTTGAACGAGAGCTCGATAGCGCCCGCGCCCGGGTCAAGGCGGAGGGGTACGAATTGTCCCGCCTCACCAAAGAGGCGGGAGAGCTGCGGGAAGCTTGGGTCGGTGCGGCGCTACGGCAGGTCCGGGCGCAGACCAGGGCCGAGGCGGAGCGCGCTGCTGCGGCTGGGGCCGACGCGCCCACCCCGGCGGGCGGCAGCGGCGGCGGTGCCGGCGGTGGACCGGGGCGCTGGGGAGGCCCGCAGGGGGCCGCCGCCGGCGGTTCGATGGGCGGACACCCCCGGGGAGGGTACGCCCCGGCGTCCACGGGGCCCAGCAGCGTCACCGGGTCGCTCGCGCTCGGCTTTGGCCTCCCACCGTCCGAGTCTGGAGAGTCCGGTTCCGACCGCCCCCCCGGGTCGGCCCACCTGGCCGCCGGCTGGGACGAAGGGGGACCCTGGGGATTGGCGGGCCCCCGGCCCTCGCTTCAGGGGGGCACGCCCCCAGCTCTGGGGGGTGGAGAGCCTCTCCCACCGGTCGTGGAGGCGTCGGGCGAGGGCCGCAGCCTGGCGTCGGCCGAGCCGTCCATGGCCGCCCTTGGGCTGCCGCAGCGGAGCGCCCCCCAGCTCCCGCCGGTGCCGGCCTCCGACGCTGACGAGGGGGCGACGGGGGGGAGTGGACGGAGCGGGAGCGGCGGCGAGAGCGGCGGCGGGAGCGGCGGAGTTGGGCGCGGCGGCGCCGACGACGGCGACGCGGCGGCGGGGGCGGACGACGCTCCCTCTCCACTCGCCCTCGAGGCTTCTGTCGTCGATGTCAGTCGGGCCGAACTCTCTGGGGCCGACGGCGGATTCGACGCCGACGCTGACGCCGACGCCCTGGCGGAGGATGACGACGCCGATGCCTGGGGGGAGGAGGGGGGGGCGCCGCCGACGCCGACCGGGGAGGGGTTGGGCTGACGAGGCCTCAGTTGGGGCCTATCGAGTCGTATCCCCTTTCGCGGCTCCTCCCGCACCCCCCCACCCGACAACCAGCTAGCGACCAGGCCGCGCGATGGCGGGGGCAGGCGACGTGGAGGGTTCGGCCTCGTCGCCGGCCTTGGCGGCCTCGCCCCCGCCGTCGCCGAGACGAGGCCTCCGGCGGTTCGAGGTCGAGGCTTCCATCGCGGAGGATACGCCGCCGACCCTGCTCATGCAGAACGAGGATAGCTCGATGTACCGTGAGGTGGGTCGCTCCATCGCTCGCTCGGCCGCCACGGCAGGGGCTTGAAAGGCGGCGGCGCTTGTCCCCCACAAAACTCTCACAATCACTCTCTTCTCACGGATACTCTTATATGTCTCTTCTCTTAATGCCGCGGCCCTTTCTGTGGTTCTAGCCGAACTTTCTTCCGCAACAACTCCCCCCCCTCCCCTCCCGCGCACCGCGCAGGTCGTCCACGTCCTCGTCGGTGAGCTCGGCTGGAAACGCGTCAAGCGCCCTCCCTGCGACGCGCTTTTTGTCAAGCGGTGGAAGGTGCCGTGGCCTATGCTCGACGGCGGAGCAGGGACCGGCTGCGCGGTCGGCGCCGTCAACCACATCAGAGGCACGGCAGAAATAACCGTCAAGGCGCGTATGTGCCGCTCGCTGCGTGGCTGGAGGGCCGAGCGCGGCGCGCCCTGCCCCGAGGCCGGGCCGGACCCACCGACGGCGCTCTTGATCCCGGGGGCGGTCGGGGGGGACGGGACCGGTGCGACTGTCGCGTCGTCGTCGTGGGCGCCACGGGACGAACGAGATCGCCTCGCCGGCTGGGAGCGCGACGTGATTCGCGCCGGGGGCGTCCCCCCGATCTGGATCGTCAAGCCCACAGCGGGGGCGCACGGTGCCGGCATCGCCATTGTGGCCTCCGCCGCCGCTGCTTGCGCCCACGTGGACTCCCTCTCTCTTGCCCCCGCCGCCCCTGCGACGCGCGTCGCTGCCGTCTCCGCCTCCACCTCCGGTTCTTCCTTCCCACCCAGCGCCACGAGCAAGACCACTGAACGTCCCTGGCGCGTTGCCAGAGCCGGGGCCGCTAAACCGTCCCCTGCATGGGTGGCGCAGCGGCTCGTTGCGCGCCCGCTTCTGACCCCAGACCAACGGAAGTTCGACGTCAGAGCGGTTTGCTGCCTGACCCACGACGGACGCCGACTGTGGTGGCCGCAATATGTGTTGCGGGTCGCTTCGAAGCCGCATCCTGACCTCCTGGCCGGAGCGGCGGCGTCGACCCTCTCTGACCGAGCCGCCCTCATCACTAACCATTGCGTGCAGCGGGCCGAGGGAGGCGACGGGTACGGCGCGCAAGAGGAGGGAAACGAGCTCTTCCGACCCGCTCTGCTGTCTTGGGTCGGCGCCACGCGCCTCGCCTTGATTGAACGGGGAATGCGCGACTGTGCCCGGGCGGCGCTGGGCGCGTGCCACGACGTGTGTCGCCCTCCAGAGGGGTGGGGTCGCGGCGGCGGACCCCCCGACGGGAGCGATAGCACAGGGGGAGGACCGGGTGGAACGGAAGGACGGGGAGGGGTGGGGAGGTCCGGCCGGTGTCGCGGGTGGCAGGTCCTTGGCCTCGATCTGATCGTTGACTCCTGCGATCGCGTGTGGCTGCTCGAGTGCAACGGGTCTGCGGCCATCGCCGACCGCTTGGCCCCAGCGTTGGCCCGGGCCCTGGCCGCCGACGTGGTGGGGCCAGCGGCGCTCGGCCGGACGGCGGCGGCGGCGCGGGCGCGGTGGCGGTGGGGGGACGACTGGCGCGGGTGCGGGGGGGACGAAGACGAGGGGGGAGCGCGTTGGGTCGACCTTGGCGTGCCCGAGCAGCACAGGGCGGGATGAGAGTGAGAGGAGAGATTCGAACTGGATCGCGACCGCAACTGTAACGCGGATGCTCTCACCAACCCCACCACGGCCCCTCAGCTGGCCTCCCCCTCAGCCGCGATGGACTGCTCCCTCAGGTCGTATGACAGAAACGCGTTCACCTCGGACAACATGCCCACGACGACAGCGCCTCTTCTGCTCTTGATGACGTCGTCCAGGGTGAGGTGAAGACCGTCGCTCGGCTACGGGGGAGTGGATGGGAATGGAAGGGACAGAATGGGAATGGATGTATGGATGTTACGGAGGGGTGGAAAGACGATCAGATGAATTGACGACCTCGACGATACGACCGCTTGCCTTGACCATATCAAACACCTCGTCCTTGACGTCCTCGGCCCGATACCCGGCGTCCGGGTTCGCTTCCCGCAACGCATCGTGCACCGATCCGAATAGCCGGTAGACGTCCGCACCCGAGAGCCGGCCAGATCCGCTCAAATCCAAAACTGGCCAAAAATAGGCCAACGCCCTGGGGTGCGTTCTGCCCTCCCACGCGAGAAGAAAGCGGAGAAAATCGTCCAAATTCATCTTGGCGCCGGGACGAGCGGACCCAAGGGGGAAGGCGACCTCGTCGTCGCCGCCGCCGCCGCCTTCCTCATGGTCCCCCTCGACTGCGGCGCGCCCGCTCGCCCGCTCCTGCATCAGGCGCGAGACGAACAGATTTGAGAGGCGGCACACAGGCACGCGAGAGAATTCCTCCTCGGTCAGTAAGCCGTCGTTGTCGGAATCCAATTCGGCGAACATCCCTCGCAGCCATCGACTCTTTTGCAGGGAAAACCAGTTCTCCACCAGTCTCCTGAGGGAGGCATCGTCGTCCCCCTGCAGCTCTTTGAGCAGATGCAATTCCGCCATGACCGGACTTCCCAATAGCTCTCGGACGGACATGCGACCGGGTCGGGTGCTGCCGCCGCCCCGCTCGTGGTAGAAGCGGAACTTGCAGAGCGCCATGTCAAGCCAGGGCTCGAGGAAGGCAGACGCGTCCTCGACGGGCGGTCGATCAGCTGATGCGGCGGCCGACGCGGCTGCGTTCGCGTCGTCTCTCGAGGCGTCGTCGTCGGGGTCGTCCTCCCCTCTCGCTGCTCGATTGCCTCGGGGACCGAGGAGGGGGGCGAGGGGGCGGAGGTGGGGTATGGTGTCGCGGAGGTAGGCCCGCAGTTCGTGGCGCTCGAGGCGGCCGTCGCCGTCGCTGTCGTAGCGCGCCAGGTCGACCTGGGAGGATTGCATGGTGCGGATGTTACAGATGGACGGAATGGATGGATGGACGGATGGAATAGATAGAGGGTTCGGATGGACGATGCACTTGGACGGTGTAGAGGGATTGACGAACAGACGAAATACGATCCAACTCGCCTGCAGCCTGAGGGCGACGTTGAGCCGCATCAGAAACTCGAAAAGCGCAAGAGCGCTGACCCGGCCTCGTTCATCCTTGCTAAGCCGCAAAAAGAGGGCGGACGAAAAGTGGGCGGCGAGGACCTTACGCCCGGCCAGCGACCGCCGCCCCCCTCCGTCCCCGTTGGACCGTCGGCCGCGCGGGGGAGAACGACTGCCGGCGCCCCCGGCGACGCCGGCGCCAGCGCTGCCCGAGCCCGCGGCCCCCCCACCCCCCCTCGGGCGCGCGGGGCCTGGGCCGGGGCCGCCGCCACCTTTGCCGTTGCCTGACCCCTTACCGTCGGGCGAGTCCTCCCCCTGCCCCCCATCCGGAGTGGCCATTAGGAGGCGATCGCGGACCCGACAGAAGCCCTCATAGGAGAGGCGTTCTTGGCCTGGGTCTCCGCCCTGCCACGCCGCCTCCTTTAGCCAAAACCAGACGGACTCCAACTCTCTCTGCGGGGGGTTGGGTGGGTGGGGTTGTGGGTGGGTGTGTGCATGTGAGAGCTCGTGTGTGGGTGTGTGTGGGTGTGTGAGTGTGTGGGTATGTTGAAGAGGATGTGTGCGGGTGGGGGTGTGGGTGTGGGTGTGGGTGTGGGTATGGGAGTGGGTGTGGGTGTGGGTGTGGGTGCAGGTGTGGGTGTGTGCGAGTGACAGATTGCGTGGGATAAAGGGGAGAGAGACAACAACACGCCTGGGCGAGCACTGCCGACAGCCGATCTTCCAACCACAGTTGACGACACACGGCGTCCGTCTCCCCCATCAGGGATCCGGGACGGGGTAGGGGTCGATAGAAGGACGGGATGGACGACGACGATGGGCCGGCATTCGAATGGGCGCCGAGGCGATGGGCTGCGTCTGAGGCGGCGTCGTGGCCGTATGCGTCGGCGTCAACGTCGCCTCTTCCCGATTCGGCGGCGATGAGCGCGGCGAGGGCGGAGACTCCGCTGACGATGGATTCAGGCTCGGACGAGGGGTCGCGGGAGGAGGAGGGGGTGCGGGCAGAGCTGTGGCCTCCACGGTGGCCAACATGGGGGCCACCCGAGGCGCCTCCGCCGGTGATCGACTCGGCACAGGAGCCAGAGCCCTCGGAGGTGCGCACAGGAACGTCATCGTCGGGGTCGCTGCCGAGGCTCGTGTAGCTGGCGTCGGCGTCGGCATTTGGCGAGGACGAGGTAAGCGTGGCGTTGTCATCGCGGCCTCGAACGCCGTTCTTCGAGCTCGGCGAGGAGGAATCCGGCATAGCGTTCGGACTGAATGCGTACGACTGCAGGAGCCGCGCAAATGGACCGAGAGGTGGCGCCGGCGTCGGGAGAGGGGCGGCCGGGGGCGACGTCGGAGGCGACGCGGAAGAAGGGACGGTGTTTTCCTGGGGTTCTGGGCTGTCGCTCCCGAGTGCCATACCGAGGTAGGCCATCGCGATGGACCCGTGGGGATCCCGCTGCTCGCTTCACTTGAGTGTGGAGGGCGAAGGGGGGGATCGACCCTCCCCGTGCTACTCGAACGATGGACGGGAAGAGGGGCGACGAGTTCGGGCCTCTCCCGCCTCCTGACGACGCCACGTCCGGGTTTCGGGAGCCTGAGCTCTTCGTCTTCCTCGGAGAGTAGCCCAGCCCCGCCGCAAGCGCGGAGAATGAGCGCAGCACAGCCGTGGACGCCGCCGACCCGGCCGCCCTCCTCGTAGCGTCCCCACGAGGTGCCTTTCCCTGCGACTGCTCCTCATCGAGGTCTCTCTTTCGATTCACCCGTGAAGCCCCACCCCCCACTCCTCCCGCCCGTCCTGCCCCGCCCAGAGGCCGCTGAAGGCCGCCTCGCCCGCGCTGCCCCCCTTCGCGGCCCGCCGCCCGAACCCCCTCCCTGCATGTCCAGCACCTCCCCCGCCGCCCTGTCCGCCCTGCCCCCCATTCGACCCTCCGCCCTTGCGGCCGTCGTCGAACAGTGCTGGTCCGAACTCGACGCGCAGCACGGCGGGCCCGGCGGGTTCCTTGAGCCCCTCGCCCTCGACCCGGAGGCGGCCCGGCGGCTGGCCCGGCTCCTCCAGCTGTACGCCGCCGACGGGGTGGGCCGCACGGCGGCGAACGCCGCGGCTTGCGGAAGGAGGGAGGCGAGGAAGGAGGACGTGGCGATGGTAATCTCGCAGCTGATGTTGGATTATTTTTGAGGGGGGGAGAGGAGGGGTGCGCCGAGCGCGCGGCTGTGCGGCCGGGGTCCGCGCGGCAACGGACGCCTTGAATCGACCGATTGATGCCTCGACCCTCGTCGACCCGAGACACCGTCGCCGACCGACCCGGCGCCGCGGCGTCGCCGGATCCCGCGCGCTGCTGCACTCGCTAGGCGCCGCGCAGCGCCTTCTCTCTCGACGAGGGGGCGCGATCTCTCCTCTCTCGTCTCGAAGCCGTTCCCGCGACCGCCCCTCTCTATCCCACGCCACCCCCCTCCTCCCGCGCGTGCTCCCTCAGGCCCGACGCATCCGACTACGCCGCGCAAAGGGGTTGCCGCCCGTGGCAGCGGCCTTGCGGGCGGCTCCGCTCGACGGACGCGGCGCTCCGAGGTCGGCCGCGGCGGCCGCGGCGGGGCGCTTCCGGGCGAAGGGGTTGGTGGCGGCGGCGGCCACCTTGGTCGCGGGAACCGCGACGGCAGGACTGTCGCCCCCGACGACCCCCCCGGGAGTCCGCACGGCGGCGGGCTCCGGCGAGGCGTCGTCCTCGCGGCCGCCCGCCGGGACGGCCGACCCGAAGCCGCCCCCCGCGCCGTCGTCGTCGTCCTCGTCGTCGACGACGGCCTCGTCCGCTGCCGCCTCCGCCCCCGCGTCGTCGTCCCGACCCCCGAAGGCCACGGCGTCGTCCATCCCGACCCCGAACCCGGCGGCCTCCAGCTCGGCCTCCTGCCGCGCCAGTTCGTCCGCCTGACGCGCGTCGAGGAGCGCCTGCACCCGCTCCGCCAGCGCCGGCCGCCGCGACGCCGCCGCCAGCCGCGCCGCGCCCTCGAGGAGCTCGAGCGACTCGACGGCCTCGGCCTGCCCGAGGGCCAGGGGGAGGTCGTCCTCGGCCAGCGCCGCGTGCATCGCGCGAAGCGACGCGGCGTCGCGGGCGCGGCGGCGATCGGCGAGGCCGGCGGCGGCGTCCGCGTCGCCGGCGTCGGCGAGCGACCGCAGAGCGTCGCAGAGGAGATCCGCACCGAGGCGCTCCGCCTCCCAATCGGCGAAGGAGCGCCCCGCCGTGCCCGGGGCTCTCCCCGCCTCGACGGCCTCGGCGTCGAGCTTGGCGAGGGCGGCCGGGTCCGACGCGCCCGCCGCGGGGACGCGGAGCGGGAATCGATGCCGCACGGGGCGCGGGTGCGGCGTCGGGTGAGCCCCGGCGGGCGTGAGACAGCAGAAGACCTCGGCGGACGTGAGACCTAGGACGTGGAACGAGGTCCCGCCGTTCTGGTGGCTCGTGTGGTCGGCGGTGCGCCAGACGGGCACCCACGCCCCGCCCCACCCCTCCCCGCGGCACCGCAGCACTCCCTTCGTGTCGAGCACCGACAGGATCCCCTCCTCCGAGAATCCCGCCCAAGCGACGCCCACGGACTGCGGGTCGCGTCGCCGGTCCTCCCGACGCCTCGCGTCCCCGGAGAGGGCCACCGGCCCGCTCGCCACCTCGGCGCGGGCGGGCACCGACCAAGTCCGGAACCCGAGGTGCTGCTCTCCCGTCTCGGCCGGCGGGGCCGCGTGGTAGAGGGCGCAGAGGAGGTCCCCCCGGGCGCACAGCGCCACCGCGTCGCCCGGCAGATCCAGCACGACGAGAGCGGCGCCGCCCAACGCCGACCAGACGCGAAGGCGCCGCTGGTCCGAGACGCAGGCGACAAAGTCGGCGCCGCACGCGAGGGCGACCGGGGCCTCGCGCGCCTCCAAGCTCCGCTCCCACTCTCCGCGGCCCGCCCAGGGCCGCAGCGGGAAGCACCGCACCGCCGCCCGGGGCCGCCCCCGGTCGGGCCGCGCCGGGCCGGCCACCGCGGCAGCGCCGTCGCCCAGCGCGGCCAGCGTGCACCCGCCGTAGTCGTTGAACGCGGGCGCCCGGGGCGGGGCCGCCGCGTCGGCCTCCATCGTGTCGGCCAGCTCGACCTTGATGGACTGCATGGAGGGGACCTCGCCGGAGGGAGCGACGGCGGCGGAGCTCGGGTCGTTGGGCTCGGCGTGGGCGACGACGGCCCCGGCGAGGGTGTGGACCAGGAACCGGCGCCGGGTGGCGGGATGGGGGGGCGTCTCCCCGGGCCCGCCGAGCGCCGGCTGGGCGGCGGGCCAGGGGCGCGCCACGAGCCGCGGGGGGGCGGCGCGGCCGCCGCGGGATCCGCCGCGGCCGCGGGCGCCGCGGGCGGCGTCGCGGCCCTCGGCCAGGCGGCGGCGGGCGGCCGACGCGTCCCCGGCCTCCTCCGCCAGGAGCGCCGCCAGGCGCCGCGCGTCGTCGTCGGACCCCGAGTCCGACGCGTCGTCCGACGACCCCTCGGCCGCCGCCGCGTCGACCCCGCGGCGGCTCCGGCGGGGGCCGTCGCCGTCGGCGTCGTCGTCGGCGTCGTCGTCGGCGGCGCCGTCGTCGTCGTCGGCGCCGGCCGCCGCCGCGTCGGCGTCGACGGCCTCGGCGGGCCCGGCGAGTCGCTCGCCGCCCGCGCCGCCGCGCGTCGCCGGCACGGCCCCCTCCCACACCCGGGCTCCTCCCTCGGCGTCCGCCAATAGAAGGGCGTTCGAGTCGCGCGCCGGACACCAGGCGACCCGCCGGACGACCGCGCCGGTCTGGCCGCCCGTCGCCGCCCCGCCGCCCAGTCGCGCCGTCGCCCTCCCCGTCGCGAGCTCCACCACGGCCACGCCGCCCCTGCGGTCGCAGGCCGCGGCGTAGACCCCGTTCGGGGACACGTCCAGGCACCCCACGGGGCCCCGAAGGCCCTCGAGGCGCGGGTCCGGCCTCTGCCCCGTGGCGGGGTCGGCGGGCGGCCTCACCTCCTCCCAGGAGAGGCGCTCGAGGACGACGACGTCGCCGTCCCTGCCTCCGTGGAGGAGGGTGGATCCGCCGTCGAGGCCCCGGGACCAAGCCAGGCCGGCCGTCTCGCCGCGCGCCGAGCGGGTGGGGGGCAGGGCCTTGGGGCGATGGAGGACGCGGCGGGGGGCCCCGGGGGCGGGGGGCGCGGGGGCGGCGTTCCCCTCGGCGGCGGCGGCGGCGGCGGCCGCGACGTGGGCCGTCGAGGCGAGGTCGAAGAGTGACAAGGTCCCGTCCTGACCCGCCCAAGCCAGGAAGGTCCCCTCGGGATCCCACGCGAGGGCGGCGGCGAAGGGCGGGGTCGGGAGCCTCAGGGACTCGACGGGGGTCGGGTCGGCCGTCGACGTGGCGGCGGCCTCGCCGTCGGCGGCCGCGGCGCCCGCGCCCGTCCCGAAGTCCATCACGCGGCATCCTTCGAAGTCGCCGGCGAGGGCGAGGAAGCGCCCCCCGGGAGACCAGGCCATCGCCCGGACGGGAAGGGGCGTGGCCGCGATCTGGCACCGCCACCTCCCCCCCGCGTCGTACAGTCGAACTCGAAGGTCCTCCGATGCGACGGCGAGGACCGCCCCGCGGCTGACGTCGTCGTCCCCGCCGGCCACAGCGACACGGGAGGGAACGCCCTCGGGACCGCTGGCGGCGAGGCAGGTGATTCCACCCTCGGCGCCCTCGACGAGGGTCGGTGGCGGGGCGTCCCCGGGTGCAGGGGGGTGCGCCGCGGGCTCGGGGGGGGGCGCGTCCGGAGCGACCTCGGTCTCGGGGACGGCAGGGACATCGGTGGCCTTGACGGCGGCGGCCTTGGCGGGGCGGTGCAACGCGACCACAGCGTCGGCCCCCCCCGTGGCGGCAACGGCCATCGCGTCGGAGGGCTCCGCTCCGCCGGTTGGGACAAGAAGGTAGCACGCGTCGGCCGTGCCGGCGTGATCGTGGGGGAGGGCACGCACCGTGGGAGTTGGGGGGGCGCCTTCGGCGGCGAACTTGTCAAAGGGGGCCATGTTTCGGGCGCTGCAGGGCTTGGGGGGTCGGGTCGTGTCTGGTCGGGGGTCGTCGGCGGCCGGGGGGGGCGGGACGAGGCGGCGTCGCGGGCGTTGGGGAGGTGGATAGGAAAGGGGGGTAAGAAGGGCGCGGAGTTCCGCGACGGGCCAAGAGGGTGCCGCGGGTCTAGGACGAGCCCCGGCAGGGCATTTCGGGACGAGCAGCGGCGCTTTCGCACGGGCCGCCATCGGTGGAGCTCGCTTGTAAACTCCGCGGACTCGCTCCGGCACTCCTGACAGAGAATCGTTTTCAATCTCGCCTGAGGACCCGAAAACACGGCTCAGGGACGCAATTTAGAAGTGGAAAAGGACGCCAGCGACGACGGGCGCGCTGGGCCCTGAGCGATGTGTCCGGGCTACGATGTGCTCACGTGGAGGAGGCTTGGCAGGGACGGAATGTGTCATCGCCTATGGCGAGAGCGTCACCATCCACGGAAGCCGTCGAGGAGGCAACGGGGTCTCGCGAGGACGTCGGCCGGGTCCAAAAACTACGCTCCCAGTGCGCTTCACGACCGCAAGAGGTGTCATGGCTGTGCTCGTGGAGGAGCTCCAGCGTCGCAGGCGCCAGCGTGCCTCGTCGGGTCGCCCCCGTCCGGGCGCGCCGGTCCCGGCACCGGCGAATGAGGAGCCTCAGCGGGCGCGGCGCCCTCGCGCAGCCTGGGATGGCACCGTGACGGACCTCACCGCCCACCGCCTGACGCGGAGAGAGTTGCGGGAGCGTCTTGAGTCGCGCGTGTCCAAGAACCTCCTCGTCGTGACCGGCGAGCGGGGCGAAAGGAGGAACACGGCCGTCTTTGCGTCTGCGTTTTCAAAGCCAGCCGAGCCCCGCCGGCGCCGTAGATTGCGTTTCTCCCGCAAACGAGAGCTCCACGCATTTATCGGAGATGAAAGAACACGAAGGAGACGCGCGACTCTCCTCCAGGATTCGGGGCGCCCGCCGGGGCTGCCGCGGCCCGGCCTCGGTCCTTTACGCTGCCACGGCATTCGCCCACCCCGTCCCTCTCTCTCTCTCCGCCCCACCCCCCAGACGAGATGAGAGAGCGCCGCCGTCGCGAGTGGGAAGCCGCTGGGCGCTCCGGCCTGGGCGTCGGGGCCGACCGAATTGGGACGGACCGCCCCACGACGGCGGGGAGGGGGGGGACCTCAGGCGCACGTGGGGGGCCGAGCGGGGGAACCAGCGCCCCCCCTCCTCCACCCCCCGGGGACCGGGGCGGCGATCTCCGGAGGGACCTCGAGACCGCCCTGCTTCGGGCCATGCTGGCCGGCCCCGATCCCGCAGCGGGGGCACCCCGCAGCGCCCCGCAGGAGGAGGAGGACGACGGCGCCTCGGAGGCCGTGGCGACCCTGCTGGCGGGGGGCGAGGCCCCGAATGCGCGTTCGAACGCCGCCGCTGCCGATGCAAAGAAGGCCAGGGCGGACGCCGCGCTGGCCCGGGCCCAGGCGCTGGCGGCCGAGGTCCCTGCGCGCCGCGGCGGCGGCCCGACAGCGTCGTCGGGGGCGGGCCGCGCCGGGGCGGGGGCCGCCCCGGGCCATCCCGAGGAGGAGGGACTGCCGCGGCTGGGAGACCTGTTCGGCCTCGGTGCCGTCCCCGCAACGTCCGGACCGCTTCCCCAGGCGGAGCCGTCGGCTGCGTCCCCCTATCGGTCCCCCTGGGGTCCCGCCGGCTTTGACGACCCGTCGGGCCCCCCCTCGGCGCGGGCGGCGGCGCAGGGGCCGAGTGCGAGCGGCCTCCCGCTGAGCACGGCGGCCGAGCCGACGACGCGCTTCCTTCGCTCGGGCATGGGATTCGCCTCGACGGGCGGCGGTGGCGGAGCCGGGTGGGACGTCGCGACGCCACCCGCCACCTCGGTCGCCCTTCCGGACCGTTCCAACGGCGCGGCGGGCGGGGGAAGGCCGGCCAACGTCGGCCCCCCCGACGCCCTGCGGGCCGAGGTGGATCGGCTCATCGCCGCCAGCCGCGGCGAGCGCCGGGCGGCCGCCGCGGCCAGCCTGGAAACGGGGGCGCAGGCGTCGGCGGCGTTTTCCGACGCGGCCGAGGCGATGGCCGCCGGCGCTGCCCCGCGCGGAAGGGGAACCTTGAGCCGCGACGTGTGCGGGGCCCGGCGCCACGCCGACGCGGTCGACCGGGACGCGCCGTGGGAGCGCTTCGTGGGGGACGAGGGCCGGAGAGAGGACGCGAGCGCCCGGGCGGCGGTGGCGGGGGTGGCAGGCTCGAGCGCGTTCGACGTCGGCGCGGCGCTGACGTCGGCCGCCGAGCGGAGCGGGTGGATGACCCTTGGGCTCCCCGTCGCCGGTGGCGGGTGGGGGGACGAAGCCGACGCCGCCGCCTTCGCCGACGACGATCACATAGGAGGGGGAGGGGGAGGAGGGCTCTCCCTGGCGGGCGCGCTGGCCGGGAGGGTCCGGGTGTAAATCGGAGCAGAGAGCGACCCCCCCGTTCGACTTCCCGCCCCTCTGCGGCGCGACCCCTTCCGCTCGCTCAAAGCTCCGGCGCCTCCCGGCTCCGCGCCGCCGCCCGCTCGGTCGGGGTCCGATCCCGACCCCCCGATCGGGCGCTCCGGGCCACGCCCGAAGAATCGCCCGGGGTTGTCTCCGCCGCGCCGAGGGCGTCGGCGCCGGCCTGGGCGGCGTCGCCCGCCAGGGCGAGGATCGCGGCAAGGGCAGCGCCGAGGGCGACGCCGCCGCCCGAGGGGCCGCTGGACGACGCCGACGCCGAGGGCCCGCCCCCGGCGAACGCGGGCCCGGGGGACGTAGGGCGCATCTCGGGCTCCGGCGACCCCGAGACGGAGGACCACGACCCCGACCCCCCCGTCGAGGCCCCGGGCGCGCTCCGCCGCACGGCTGGGCCCTTCCCCGACTCGTCGCCGACCCCCTGGGCGGCGGCGCCCGAGCCGGCGCCCGCCGCCCCCAACCCCCCCAAGTCCCCCACGTCGATGCCCTGCCCGACGGCGAGGCGCACGGCCCGCGCCGCCCCCCGTGCCGCCAGCCCCGCCCCCACCTCGTTGACCGCTTCGACGAATCCGGGCTGACTCACGAGACGCCCGAGCCGCGGGAACGTCTGCGCCGCCTCACTCTGCACCCTCGTCAGGCCCGCGAGCACGTCGGCGGGGCTGGGCGGCGGGCCGGCGGACGCGAAGGCCGCGGCGAGGTCCGGGAAGCCTCCTCCGGTCTCTGACCCGACCGGGGGCCGCGTCGGCGCCGGGAGACCCAGGAGCGCGGGCAGGTCCAGGGCGGCGCGGCCCGCCGCCTCAACCAGTCGCTCGGCCCTCCGCAGATCCTCCCCCTCCCCCGTCTGGCGCGGCAGAAGGCGGTCGGCGGCGGCCTCGCCCCACAGGGCCGACGCGGACCGGCGCCAGGCGTCGGCGATCCAGGCGTCGAGGACGCGCACCACTTCGTTCGTGACCGGTCTCCGCACGGGGTTGCCGCGGTCCCCGAGGGCCCATTCGGCCAGAAGCCAGAGGCCCTCGGGATCGACCGAGCCTCCGGGGCCGCTCTTGGCGCTCTGATCGAGCAAGTCCTCGAGCCGGGCCCACCGGAGACGACCCGGGGTGCCGCCGCCCGGGGCGCCCGCCGACCCCGACGCCGCCGAGGCATAGCCCACCCCCCCCGGATCTGCCGTCGGCCCCCCCTCGACCACGAGCTCGGCAAGCGAGGCCCGCAACCGCGGGTCCGGGTCCGTCAGCAGTCGACGCGCCATGTAGGGGTAGGCCTTTGCGAGCAACCGGTAGTCCTTGTCGGCGCTGAGCGCCAGCCCCTCGAGCACCGTAAGCGACCGCAGGATGAGCGCGTAGTAACCCGGCACGCTGAAGGGAAACGAGAAGAGCACGTCGCCCAAGCCGTCGACGATGGCCCGGAAGTTGAGCTGGCTCACCGACTCCTTCAAGACATCGTCGAAAAAGTCGGCGAGGGGCACCGCGATGGGGCGCGTGTCGACGGAGCGGTCCACGAAACCCAGCGCATAGTAGTCTCGCGTCATGGCCAGGTAGTCGCGGTTCACCAGGTGAACAACATGCGCGATCAAGGCCACGCGGGCCTCGGAGGGGGCCTCGGACATCATGCCAAAGTCAAGGTAGACGAGTTTGCCTTCCTTGGTGGCGAGAAGGTTGCCCGGATGCGGATCCGCATGGAAGAATCCGTGTTCCAGAAGTTGCCTCAAGGTGCACTCGATGCCTACATCGACGAAATCGGTGATGGAGAGGTTGAGCGCCTCCATGGCGTCCTTGTCCGTAAGCTTTACCCCGTCGATCCACTCCATCGTCAGCACGCGGCGCGCCGTGCGGTCCCAGATGATTTCAGGCGTGCCCACGCGGGGCAATTCCGGCGTGCAGTAGAGGTCCCGAAAGGTCTCGCAGCTGCGCCCTTCGACAACGTAGTCCATCTCGCGGAAGAGCTTGTCGGCGAACTCATCGACTAAAGGGACCAGCGGCTGGGACAGACCGAGCTGCGGAGACACGGTCGTGTCGATGACCTCGAGCAACCGTCTGAGCAGCAGCATGTCGACTGCGATGGTCTCCCCGATGCCAGGCCGCTGTACCTTGACCGCGACCTCCCTACCAGCTACCGTGGGATCGTCGGGGTTCACCAGAAAGCCCCGGTAAACCTGCCCCAGCGACGCCGCAGCCACAGGCTCGTCCGACAACCAGAAAAATGCCTCGCCAATGTCGTTGAGGTCGAGCTCCTCGCAGATGACTGCGCGGGCGACGTCCGTGCTGAACGATGGCAAATTGTCCTGCAAACTGCCCAACGCCTCTAAATAAGTCTTGTTGACGAGGTCGGGACGGCTTGACAGGGCCTGGCCGATCTTAACAAAACTGGGACCAAGGGCAGCGAAGGTCGCGACGAGCTCAGCAGCCCGCTTGGTCTCGTTCTTCTCGAGTTGTCCGGTGGCCGCGTCACGGAGAACGCCGGCGATCCATTCCGTGACCTTGGTGGCGACGAAGACGGCGCGGGCGGCGACGTCGCCGGGGCGTTTGGCGAGCTCCGCAGAAAGCTCGGCCGGGTCGTAGCGGATTCCCATGCGGGCGACGACGCCGGGTAGACCAGGGGTGAGGCTGTCGAGCTCCATGGCCTGGACCTGCACCGTCGGACAGGGGGAAGGGGGGCGGGCAGGTAAGGATGAGAGGAGCGACACGGTTCCACGTTCGGGGCTGGCAGTCCGTTGGGACGACAGCCTTGTGGAACGGGCCTCTCTTCCGCTCCGGACGACAGGAAACGTTCCGCGGACTCCCACCGAATCCATGGGTGTGATATAACTGCGCCCTCTATACAGACGCGGCAGCGCGCCAAAAAGCGGCCGCGCGGGGCCCTCGCGGCCGGCCACGACCGCCGACCACCCGCATCCGTGGGGACGGAATCCGGCTCACTCGCGTACTGTTTGATTCCCGTCTCGGTGAAGAACCATGTCGAGTCCTCCAGAGCGGAGGTGCTGGGCGCGTCAAGGTCCACGTCCCCGGCGAGCGCCGCAGGGCGGGCAACTGGGGCGCCCGGCGAGACGATGGCCCTCCCGCGACGGCACGGGCCGGGCGGCCTCGCTGGGACGGCCCCCCGGGGGGAAGGGGTTGCTAGGTACCTCATGTTAATCACGCAGCGCCCCGAGAGGTCGAGGCCGGAAGAGGGTCGAAGAGCGAGTGCACGCAGTCGCCCTCGTTGTCCCGAGAGTGGGGAACCGACGAGCCTTCAGCTTTCTCCGCTCCAAGTGTGAGTCCAGCGCGAGAGCGGTGCAATTCTTCATCGAGCCCGCGAACCACCTCGCCACCCGCCGGGGCTCTCCGCCGCTCGCCTCCGTCACCGCGAACGCGACACGCCGGCTGGGCGCCACCCTCGCTCGCTCCAAATCTCGAGATGGCCGAAGCAGGGGCCGCCGAGGAGCCCGTGATCAAGGCGAGCCCAGTTGGATCGTTCAAGAACCGCGCCCCGCCCAACGGGGCAGAAACCGCGGGCGCGCCGCGAGGCCGTCTCCCCCCGACCCCGCCACCCCGCCCGGGCCCAACCGTGGGCCGACCCCCCCCCCCCGCCCCCCGCGCCGGCAGGAGCCCCTCGACCTCGTGCGCCTCGCTCTGGACGAGACCATCTACGTCAAGTGTCGCGGGGACCGCGAGCTCCGCGGTCGGCTCCACGCGTACGACCAGCATCTGAACCTCGTTCTGGGGGAGGCGGAGGAGACGCGGACGTTGACCGAGGTCGACGCCGAGACCTTCGAGGAGATCTCCCGGTCGACGACGCGCTCGATGGACTCGGTGTTCGTGCGGGGGGACGTCGTCATCCTGATCTCGCCCCACCTGAGGACCGAGAGCTGAGCGGCGCGACGGGGGGGGCGGGGAGCGGGGGGTAGCGGGGAGAGGGAGCAGGGGGGACAAGGGAGCAGGGAGAGGGAGCGGGGAGAGGGAGCGGGGGGTCGGTGACCTTGGAGCCCGACCCGTCGTCCCCACCGCCTCAGTCCATCGTCTTGGTCCCCACCGTCACCGCCGCCGAGGTGGCCGCCGTCGGCTCCTCCCCCTCCGCCTCGCTGTCAGTCTCCAGCACCGGCTCCGTCTCGGGCCAAGCGGACCCCGCTGCCCCGAAAAAGTCGCCCGGACCGCGGCGCCCGTCGAGGGTCCGCGGGTGCACGATCTCCGTGAGCTCCTCCGGCGACAGCAGGCAGTCGGCGACGTCCCCGACGAGGTCCTCCGGCCACTGCCCGCTCGTCATGAACAACCGCATGAACATCAGGGTGAAGGCGTGCTCGTTGGGCTCCCGGACGACCTCGGAGGCGTCGCCGGGTCCGCCGGCGCCGGCGGCAGAGCCCTTGCCCCCCCCAGTCGTGGACTGGAGGGACGGTCTCCTCCGTCGCGGCGGGACGCGCGAGGGCCACCGCCGCCGCGTCTCGCGAAGCATCTTTGCCACGCCCCTGCGCTCCAAAAAGGAACTCTTGACGAAGTTGACCGTGGCCATGAAGACGGCGATAACCTCTCCGAACAAAATCTGCACAAACAGGTCCCACAGATAGGTGCCGGCGTCGAAGGTGTCGGCACGTGTCCCAATGGCGGCAAACGCGCACGCGATTGCGATGCTCAAACCCGCGAGGAGATGAAGGTAGGTGGCCTGCACGGCATTGCCGAGGCGCTCGAGGTCGACGCCTTCGTCCGTGCAGCAACTACGGCAGCACCGCGTGACTCTTCCGAGAGACCCGCAAAAGCCGCCGCACGATGCGCACCGCTTTTCCGTGCCGACATGGAAGGCCGCCATCGCAATCTTGGTAGAGACGAAACAGATGACAAAGATGACCGCCGAGATGACGTAGGCTGTATAGTCGCCGAAGGCGACGATGGCCTGGGCCTTTCCGGGGCCTTCGCCGGGCTGCAGGAGCCGGTCTAGGCCGCTATGGTGGTGCTTGTTGGGGTGGACGGGGTGTTCGTAAATGGAGCCCTCGCTCCCAGTCTCCCAGAGGGATCGACCGGACGGCAGGGTGCCCGTCCTGGGGGCGGGCGCCCCGGATTTGCCGGGAGCCGGCGTGATGACGTTGTCCGCCATGTCCGTCGGCTGCGGCGGCAACTCCCCGCCACTGGGCGGACGCCTGCCCTCCCGGAGCTGCGCGATGCCGTCAGACAGGAGGAGAATGAAGGCACCCGCGATGTTGAGCCCCGTTCGCGCGAGAATAATGAGCCCTCTCTCGTTCCGCGACAGCGGGTGCAGTCGGCTCGACGTCCGCAGGCTGATCAAGCTAGTGGCGGGCGCATTGGCGACGAAGACACGCCAGTTGGCCCACTGCGCCACGCCCGCTCTGCCCCGCTCCGCCACCGCCCATGTCGCACGCTTCTTTGAGAAGCAAAAGTAGAGGAAGCGCGACGCGAACGGCGTCCAGTAAGGAGCCGAGCGTTTCTCCACCTGGTCCCGCGCCCGCGCCCATAGCAGACAGTGGTTGACGTACCGATCCACGGGCGGAGCGTCCGAGAACCGGTCGAGGCCGAAGCCACCCGTGTCGAGGTGCCCAAGAACGAAGGTGCGGCAGAGGAGAGCACGAGGTCGGCGGGGCTCGTCGAAGCGCCGGATGGGCATGACGCGGCCACCGGCGTGGCCATGGCGGGTGACGGGGTCGAGCGCCGCCGGATCAGGTGGCATGGCGTCGGCGGGGGGCGTCGCACCCAGGACTATCTCGCGGGGGTATGGCACGGCCCAACCTTTCGTCAGGCTCAGGCTGTGCCGAAAGTAGACGTTAAGCCACGCGTCGACGGCGTCTTGCCGGCAAAAGAGCACCGCCGTCGGGTAGGCCACCACCACAACCCAAGCGAACCACGGCAGCAACAAAACGAGGCCCACGGCGCGTTTGTAAGCCCGCCACTTCGCGGCCAAGGTCCCGTCGCGCACGAGGCTCTCCCGAAAGGCCACCTTGCCCAGCCACTCATGGTGCTGCCGCATCCCGTCCGACTCGTGGGTCTGGTCGGCCAGGAGTTCCTCGACCGCCCGCTGGTTGCGCAGCTGCGCGGGCGTCACGGCCGCCTCGACCACCAGGTGGATGGGCATGAGGCCGTAGAAAAGGAGGAGAATCGTCGCCTTGACAGGCCAGTATAAAAAGTAGTGCGGCAGCACCACCAGCAACCCCACGAACGCGTGGCTCGCCCACCGCCAAGCCGTCGCCAACGCCGACAGATTCTCGGCCCGCACATGGAGCTGAGCCCACCACGGCTCGATGTGGGCCGTCCCGCCCACGGTGGCCGCCAGATCGGCGTTTTCGTGCCGCACGGCTGGCCGGCGGAGGGCAGGGACGCGGACAGCCTCTGGACACTCTTGATAACACTCGGCCGCAAAGGCCTCGGTGTCGATCGCTGGGCAGTAGTGGCCTTGCAGTCGGCTCAGGTGGAGGAGACGCATCGAGTCGACCTCCACTTGGGGGTCCCCTCGCGAGGGCAAGGTTCCCGCACCTTCGCCTCCGGGGTCTCCGGCGGGATCCTTCTCGTTCTGGCTTGGCGCGGGGCTGATGCGGTGGCTGTTCCTGGTCTTGGCGTGGGCGGGGCCGCTTTCGACGACGGCGGCGGGGGGCTTGTCGGGATCCCCCGGGAGAGAGCCACCACTGGGGCGCAAGAGGGACGTCTCGGGGACGAGCATGTCGGGCTCGGAGCCCGAGGAGGAGCCTGGGGGGGAAGGGGCGGCGTCCTTCCCTGTGGGGGTGGGGTTCGGGGGGGGGTCGGCGATGACGAGGTCGAAAACGGCGTACGCGACCTAGTCTTTCTCCGGGGTCCAGAGGGGGAGAAAGGATCAAGGAGGGGCGCGGGGGGGAGGGGGCTGCCTCGGCGTCCTCAGCGACGGGGCCCCCTCCTGGAGCGAGGTCGCCGCCGAGCCGCGGTCTGCGGCTCGGGGGCTCGGGACTCCGAGCAGCTCCTGGTGCGCGTCACGATCGTGACGGGTATTCCGAGCGAAGGCGCCGCACCTCGGGCGGGCGGGCTGGCCACGAGGAGCTTCTCGCGTCAGTCCCTGCCCCGCGTATTAGTTCTCGATTAGTTATTGGCTCCCCATCTGCCTCACAATCAATCGCTGCGGGTGTCCATGCACTCGAAGTACTCACCACTGACCTCCATTTACCCGTTGTGCGCTTTTTTTTTTCACAGGAATTACAGTCACGAAGTTTACGGCGCGAGCCGGCTGGCTCCTCCCGGCGGGTTCGAGCACGACAGGATCCCCGGGGCAGGTGTTCGGAAAGTCGAAGGCGGATCACGCTGCTGTGACTGGGGTGGGGTGGTTTAGTCTTAGCCCCGAAGTTCTCCCCGACCCTCCCTCGCCGCCCGCCCCCTCCGCCCTCGGCCCCCGCCACCAAGCCCACCGGCCTCTCCAGTGGAGAAGCCACCAGAAAACATGCGTCCCTTGTCGCGCTGGACGTCCGGGCGCCGTAGAGGAGTCAAGCCGCCCCTCCGTTGGCTCTCTGAAGGAGGATGGTCGTAGATAGAAAAGACAATATAGTTTGGTTGACACATAACGGTTTCACTCGCGTGCCATCTTGTCGACGTGTCCGAGTTGGTTAAGGAGTGGGATTTAAGAGAGACAACCAGTCACGACGCCCCCCCATGCACGAGAGTGCTCGCGGGTTCGAGCCCCGTCGTCGACACAGCTCGCTTTTTTGCAGCTTGGGGTTCCGGGAAAGATATGTAGGGCGCTGAGTATCGCGGAAGCGCCGCAAGACGTTCAGCGCAGCGTTGCAGTCACGACCCTTGAACGAGACGCGCGCGCATTCGGTGGAACCACACCGCCGCAAGCCTCGCATTTCGTGGATCGTGCCATCGGCGCTCCGTTTTGCCACAGCTTGAAACCGACTACAACATGCGTGACACATCTGGCTCGTTCGGAACTCGTCGATCATTGTGACCTTGAAATGGCGCGCACAGGCCTTCGCGAGCGCCGTGGTCGGGACCGCCCTCTCGCCACGTCCCGTGGGGGCAAAATTTGCAGCGCCGTACGCGACGACCGGCGGGGGCTCGCCTCTGTCGCCTCGCATGCCGTGGAAGAACCGATCGAGCGTCTTCCGCATGAGTCCGTAGACGCGGAAGCGCGATTGTCCCCAACACCGCCGAAGCCGGTTTGCCCAGAGGGGATGGTAGACTGACGCATAGTCGAGAAGGAACGCATCGAGTTGTCGGAGGCTGGCCGTCCGGGGGCTGTGCCGGGCGTAGATGGGTTTGTCGGGCGGCCTCGACCGAGGAGAGGGCCTGTGAAGAGGTGGAGAGGAACGATTAAGTAAGCTATCCCCCCTCGCGGTGGTTGCGAGATCGCTCAAGATGCAGGCCAGCACGTCTAGAGGCGAGCTAAGCTCCGTCGGCGCCCTGCGTGGCCGGCCAACGCCGAGCTCGACCTCGGCCGAGCCAAGCGAGACGCTTCGTGAGCTAAGACATCCCCCGACCACCTTACCTACCACCTATCCGCAGTGTCTCCGTCTGCGGGCGCGGCGGCCCCGCCTCGATCCCTTGCGGCGCTCAGATCCACGCCCGTCGGCCGGGTCGACCGCGCCGTCGTCCTCGCCCGCGCCGCTGAGGCCAGAACCTCGAAGAACGTGGGAACCGCCGACGAGTCGGGCGAGAGCGCCGTGTTTTCGATCCCGTCGGACTCGGGGGCACGACGCGTGCGCCGTCAAACGCGACGTTTCCGGCCCCAAACGGCCCGCCCAAGGCCGCCGAGGGGCCGGCGCCCATCCACCGACCGCTCCCCTCTCTCCCACCACCTCCTCCCTCCCCCAGGCAAACAGGACGTTTTCCTCGGCATCAAAGGCAACGCCGCCAACCTCGGCATGAAGGGCGCCGTCGTCACCGACGGGGAAGACGGCGAGGTCGACCTCACGGCCATTCGCATCCAGCTCACCAAGCCCGTCACGTGGGTCCCACTCATCTGGGGCGTCGCGTGCGGCGCTGCCGCCTCGGGTACCTTCCACTGGGGCCCCCACGACGTCGCCCTGTGCGCCCTTACCATGCTCATGAGCGGTCCGCTCCTCACGGGATACACCCAGACCATCAACGACTGGTACGACCGCGAGATCGACGCCATCAACGAGCCCTACCGGCCCATCCCGAGCGGTCGCATCTCGGAGACCGACGTCCAGATCCAGATGTGGGGCCTCCTCGCCGCGGGTCTCGCCGTCGCCTACACCCTCGACCGCGCCCAGGGCCACGAGTTCCCCGTCGTCCTCGCCTTGGCCGTGTTCGGCAGCTGGATCTCCTACATCTACAGCGCGCCCCCGCTCAAGCTCAAGCAGAACGGGTGGGCGGGCAACTACGCCCTCGGCGCGTCCTACATCGCATTGCCGTGGTGGGCCGGCCAGGCCGTCTTCGGAGACCTCCAGGCCGACGTCATGGTCTTGACGGTGCTTTACTCGCTGGCGGGACTGGGCATCGCCATCGTCAACGACTTCAAGTCGATCGAGGGCGACCGGGCCATGGGCCTGCAGTCGCTGCCCGTGGCCTTTGGCGAGGAGGCCGCCAAGTACATCTGTTGCGCCACGATCGACGTCACGCAGCTGTCGGTGGCCGCCTACCTCTACTGGGGGCTCGACAAGCCGGGCTACGCCGCGGTGCTGCTCGCCCTCATCCTGCCCCAGATGGCGGCCCAGGTCAAGTACCTCATCCCCGACCCCGTCGCCAACGACGTGAAGTACCAGGCCGCCGCGCAGCCCTTCCTGGTGTTCGGTTTGCTCACGACGGCCCTCGCGGTCGGGGCCGACAACGGGGCGGGCTTCCTCGCCTTCCCGTAGAATTGAAACCCGGGAGCTGCGCACCCCCCCCCAACCCCCGAAGCTGGGCCCGTCCTCGGCGCCCCGGACGGTGTCCCGCCCTCGCCGGACGAGGTCGACTCGTCTCGCCGCCCCGTCCGCCACGTCCCTCTTGGGCGCTCCGTGCCGCCGTCCCGCGGCCTGGTCCGGCCGGCGCGCGGTCGGCGGGGACGTCCGGAGGGCCCGGCTCGCGGGAGTCGCCATTCTTCGATTCCCCGCCCCCCTCCTCCTCACTCCGTCTAGTATCCCTCCTCCTCCTCGGCCAGCCGCGCCGCCTCCTCCGCCTCCTCCCTCCGCTTGGCCTCCAGCTTGGCCCGCCGGGCGGCCTTGGCGGCCTCATCCCGCGCCCGCGCCTGGGCGGCGGGGTCCACCGCGGCCTCTCCGTCTCCCTTCGCCGCGTCCCCGCCCGCCGCCGCGCTGTTGGCCATGGCGGAGGCGGCGAGCCCCGAGGGGCCACGGGCGGGGCGGGGCTTGGGGGGGCCGCCGGCGCCGCCGCGGGCCGCGCCCTCGCCGTCCCCCTTCTTCTGCATCGCCCAGTCGGCGGAGTCGAAGAACTTGTGGTCCTTGGGCATCAGACGAGCCTATAAGAGTGGGGGAAGGGGGGAGAGGACGGTCGGATGGGGGGGGGGAGGCGCGACGACAGCCAGGGAGCGAAGATGGCCGGCCGACTCTGGCGGGACCGCCCCCCGGTCTCTCTCTCTCTCTCTTTATCTATCTATCTCTCTCTCTCTCTTTCTCGCGTTCGCTCTCCCTCTCTCGCCTTGGGCTTGAGGGCACCGTACTTCGAGGTGAGCTTGGCCTCCTGCTGCGCCTCGACGCCGGCGGCGTCGGTCGACTTGCCCGAGTCGGACATCGGCCTCGCACGGGACTGGACGACGGACCCAGAAAAACGAGATGAACGAGGGCGGAACTGGAGGGATGCGCTATTCCTTTATTCCTGAAATGTCGGTACGGGGTTCGAAACGGGGTTGGGTGAGCGGAAGGGCGCGGGGGGCGGTCTCGTCCGCCGGCGCGCTCGGCGACGGCGGGCGGCGACTTCAAGCGGGCCATCGGCGCAACATAGCTACCGATTTTCGAGAGATTAGCAGCGCTAGTACCGCGAAGAAGGGACTGGAGGCCTCGATCCGCCGGTTACGGCAGGTAGATCGTCGTGGTCGGCGCCGACACGACGCCGGCGCCGTCTCTCCGCGACCGGCCTGCTCAGGGCAGGGCGCTGGTGACTCAGTCCGCCCACGCGGCCCACCGCTCGCCCGCTGAGAAACCCGCTGCGACTGCCCTGTTCGCCGCGACGGCGGTGGTCTTTGGGGAGGGACCCCGGCCGTTGAATCCCACGAACTCTCTTACTCCCCCACCGCCTCGATCGTGACCACTCTCTTCCCTCCAGCGAGCCCCCGCATCGCCCCCCCGGCCCCCCTCGCCCCGGCGTCGAGCCGCAGCCACCGCAGCGCTGGCAGGGCTGTCGCCCAGCGGGCGTCCGTCCGGGCGCGTCCGCCGCCGTCGCCGCGGCTGACGCGGTCCCTGCCATCGTCCCCGCCGTCGTCGTCTGTCCCTCCCAGCGACAGCCCCGGGTTCCCACTCACGTCGAGCCATTCCAGCGACGGAGTGCCGCCCCCGAGGATGGCCGGGGGCAGCACCTGTAGGCCGCTCCCGCGCAGGGAGAGTGCCCGAAGGGAGGCGCCGCAGCGCTCGAGGGCGCGCTGCACCCTGCGGGGAGGACGCGGGGGTGGGAGGGGGGGCGGGACGATGGCGACGGCGAAGGGAGAGGCGAGTCGGGACCGACCGCGGCAGCGGTCCCCCCGGATCGACAGCCTCGGCTCGTGGCCCCGGGGCGCAGACCTCCTGTCTGTCCTGTCTGTCGACTTGCCGACAAACGCACCCCCCCCCGACATTCTCGCACATGATATTGACACAGAGCGTGTCGCTCGGGGATCCTGAGAGGTCGAGCGACGCGAAGGGCGCCGCAGACGAGACTGCTGCCGACAGCTCGCCGAGGCTGGTTGCGGCTGGGCCGTGGGGCGCGGTCGGAACGCGGCCGCTTTCGAGGGGCGGAGGGAGGGCACGACAGATGCTGGTGTCTCGACCGAAAGTAAAGCGAGCGAGCAGAAGGCCAGAGAGAGTAGTCGACCCCCCCTGGCCCACCGCCACCGACGACGCCACGCCCGACGCCGCCCCAGCCGCCGCGATGCTGCCGGCGGCCCGCCGCGCGGCCGCCACCGCGCCCCGCGTCTCCAGCCGGCGCCCACCGCGGCGCGCAGCGGGGAGGGGGGGGGGGCGAGGAGGCGGGGAGGAAAGAGGGAGACGGGATCGGCGTCGGGCGGGCGAGTCGCGACGGTCGGAGGGTTCACGCCCGGAACCCACGTTCCCTGCGAGGGCGGGCGCGAACAAACGGGGCGGGAGCGCGCGGCGCGGCACCCACACCGTCACTCGCCGCCGCGGGACTCGCTACGTCGGCGGCGGCGACGGAGGCGGCCCGGCGGCGCCGTTCGCCGGCCTGGGGGAGTGGGAGAGGCGAGCGGGGGGGCGTCGGGGGCTCCGTCGTTGTCGGCGGCGTGTCGTGCGGCGGCGGCGGCGGGGCTCCACTTCGGTCGGCCCCGTCGCTGTCGTCGTCATCGTCATAGTCACCACCGAGCGGCGGAGAGCTGCGGAGGTGAAGTGGGAACCCCAGTTGTGGTCGTGGTCGCGTCCCCGCCGTCGCGATCGCACGCTGTCTCAGAGCGGATCCGCCGCCCGCGCCGCCGCCCACCGCCCCTCGACGTCCTCCCCGCCCTCGACGACGGCCCGAACCGTCCTCCCGTCGAACGTCCGCCCGTCGAGCCCCCGTGCGACGGCCGCCGCCGCCGCCACGTTCGGCGTCGCAATCCACACGGGCAGCGTCGTCGGATCCGCTTCGGGCCCCCGCGCCGCCGGCGCCGGGGGCAGCGCCACCGCCGCGGGGCCAGTTTCGCCCTTTTCCGCGTCGCCGCTGCCACCGACCACCCCCGCACTCTTCCACAGCCCCTCGCACTCCTCCGCCACCTCCTCCCGCAGCTCCGTCCGCGCCTCCGCCGCGCCGAGGTCGTCAGGCCCGGCGAGGCCGACGGCGACGACGAACCGGCCCGTCGGGGGAGGGCGAGATGCCGCGGGGGAGGGGGCGGCGGGGGCCTCCTCCGCCCCCCCCCTCCCCTCGATCGGAGCCGGCGGCGCCGCGAGGGCCGCCGCCGCCGCCGCCCTCTGCGCCGTCCGCGCCGCCGCCGCCGCCTCGGCCGCCAGCCGCTCCTCCGTGCGCCGCTCCTTCCGCGCCGTCTCGATCTCCTCCGCCGTCCTCCTCCCCGCGTCCAGGTCCCTCAGCTCGAGCTCCGCCTCCCGCAGCAAATTCACCTGTCCCGCGGGGCAGAGCCACCCCTGGGGCCGCTCGACCGAGAGGCACGACTCGGCCTCCGTCGTCAGGGGGGACCCGTCGAGCAGGAGGGCCGTCTTGGCGTAGCTGGCCCGGCGGAAGGTGACGAAGGCGAATCGCCCCTCCGGGGTGACGTGGCACCGCTCCACGGCGCCCACGGCGTCCGGCACGCGCGTGGTGACGAGGTGGTCCCCCGGCCGGCGGTCGGGCGGGCGGCCCGTGACGGGGTCGGGGCCGGCGAGGGCCGCGACGGGGACGTCCATCGGGGTGGGCACGGTGGTCTCGGGGTGGGCGGCCGCGAGGGCGGCGTCGAAGAAGGAGCGGAGGAGGTCGGCGGTGGCCACGCCTGGGGGTCGTCGGGGGATCGGGGGGGGGGGGGGGGGGGGGGGGGGGGGGGGGGGGGGGGGGGGGGGGGGGGGGGGGGGGGGGGGGGGGCGGGGGCGAGAGGGTCGGCGGCGGAGGCGACGGCGGCGGCGGCCGAGCGCCGCGGCGGAGGGCTGCCGGCGTCGGCCGTGTCGCTCGCCCGGTTGCAGTCCGCCGACGTACAGCTCTCGCTGCCGCGGCCCCCGCTCGAGCGCCTCGACGAGGGACGCGTCGTCAACGTCCGTCGGGCCGCGGACGCCGCCGCCGCCCGCGTCGGTCCCCCCCGCGTCTCCTCCGCCCATCCCCCCCGGGGCCCGGGGGTCCCCGAGACCCCCGCGCCCCGCGACGCTCCCGTCCCGGTCCCGCGGCGCGGGCCCGCGCGCGGGGCCGCCTCCGACGGCGAGGAAGGTGGCCCCGGCGGCGGCGTGGCCGGCGGCGGCGGCGGCGGAGTCGATTCCGCCCGGGGGCCGGTCGGCGCCGCTGTACGTCGCTCCCCCCGCGGCCGAGCGGGCGGCGGCGGCCACGAGGCGCCGCGCCGCTTCGGCCCCGGCGCCGGCCTCGACGGCGCTCCCGAGCTGACGTTTGAGGAGGGCGACCCGGGCGGCGAGGCGGGCGCGGGCGGCGGCGCGGGCGCGGGCGGCGGCGGCCTCGGCGGGGGCGAGGCCGCCGGGCCCTCCGGCGCCCCCCCCCGGGGCGTTGCCGCCCCGGAGGTGGGCGAACGGGTCGGCGAGGATCTGGCCGCGCGCGGTGCGGCGGTCGGCGAAACCGCCGCGGACCCCAGCGCCGACGCCGCGGGGGTCCCGCCAGTTGCCGCCGCGGAGGCCGTCGTCGCCGCGAGAAGGGGCGTGCCGGTCGTGCACGTAGTGGCCGCCGCCGCCCCTGTTCCAGTCTCCACGATCGTAGCGACGATCGTCGTCGCGGTACCGGTCGCGGCGGGGGCTTCGGGAGCGGGAGCGGCGGGGGGGGGACCGGGAACGGCGGCGGCGGCGCCGGTCGTCGTCGTCCCTGCCGCCACGTGGGGGGGGGGAGCGCGAGCGTGAGCGCGGGGAACGCGAGCCTCCCATAGCTTTCCTCCGAATCCACG
>Ga0181573_10000610_pt1 | contig 37300 bp, 19 predicted proteins | sample 101ome_25_FD_148643 | JGI IMG/M metagenome (GOLD analysis project Ga0181573, IMG submission 148643) | Coastal salt marsh microbial communities from the Groves Creek Marsh, Skidaway Island, Georgia - 101409BT metaG (spades assembly) | ecosystem: Environmental > Aquatic > Marine > Intertidal zone...
CCCCAATTGGTTTCCCGACAAAATCATTTTAATAAAAGAGCAAAGCACCATCCGCTCACGATGACGCGTCGACGTCTCTCGCCTTCGCACCGCCGTTCACATCAGAGTCGTCCTTCGCCGCCGCCGACGCCTTCCTCCTTACGCTCACAGCTCGTCCTTACCCTCGAAATCGACCATCGTTCCCTTGTGCCGCACGAGTGTCCCGTTCTGGTAATCCATGAACGCCTGCATAATCTCCTCGCGCGTGTTCATGACAAAGGGTCCGTGCCGGCTGATCGGCTCTCGAAGCGGCTTCCCTGCCAAGAACAGCGCGGACATTCCCTCGGCGCCTGATTCGAGAATCACGCCGTCGCCGCCGCCCTCGTTCCTCCCGAGGACGATGGTGTCGCCGCTGGATGCCTCCGTCCCGCCCACGGCGCCGGAGCCCGAGTACACGTACACGATGATCGTCTCCAGCTCCGCCGCGAGTGACTCGCCCCCGTGTTCAAACGTCGACTTGGGCTCGAGGACAAAGTCGATGTACTGGATGGGCACGAGGGTCTGCACCACGGCGTCGACGCCCGCGCACGTGCCAGCGATGACCTTGGCACTGACCCCGGGCGATGGCTCGAACGTGGGTATGACGTTCGACGGGACGTCCTGGTACTTCGGCGGGTCCATCTTATGCTTGGCTGGAAGGTTGACCCAGCACTGAAACCCATGAAGCGTGCCACCTGGGTGATCCCTGCCCTCGTCGTGGACGATGCCGCTCGCGGCGGTCATCCACTGGCAATCGCCCGCTCTCAGGACACCGCTGTTGCCCATGGAGTCTCGGTGCGCGCCCTCGCCCTCCTTCAGGTACATCACCGTGTCAAACCCGCGATGGGGATGCCACGGGGCGCCCGGGAACTCCCCCTTGGCGTACTCGACAGGTCCGAGCTCGTCGAGCAAGAGAAAAGGGTCCGCCACGCTGTCGAGGAGGTGGGCCCCCCCGATGGGGCGCCTGACGATGAATCCGGCGCCCTCTTTCTGGGAGTGCGCCTTGAACTTCTTGATCAACCTCATCGCGGGTAAGGGGCTGGGCGCGCTAAGTGTTGGCCATTGTTAGCAAAACACGTGGGCGCCCGCTCTTTTTGCAGTTTTGGCGCCACGCCAACCGAAAGGACCCAGCTGATGCGGCAGCTCTGCAGAGGCGCGCAAGCAGCGGTGGAGGGCATGCTCGCCGCATCGAGTGGATCCAATGTATTCTACGCGCCACCAAGGCGCGATGTGCGCCCTCAACGTGGCTCACGGCGCCTCCAACCCGCCCGCGCTTCCTCCTCGTCCTCCACCTCCTCAAACATCTACAAGCCGCGCGTCCCGTTTGTGGACCTTTACGAGGTCCTGGCGCTCGAGCCCAGCGCGACCGACGGCGAGGTGAAAACCGCGTATCGCATCTTGCAGAAGGCTGTCCATCCCGACCTCGCGGGCGAATACGCATCTGCCGCCGCCGCGCTCGTCAACGAGGCAGCCTCAGTGCTCACGTCCCCCGCGGACCGAGCTCGTTTCGACCGCGACCGGAGCGAGTGGCTCGCCAGCGGCCGGGGTTCGAGCGACCAGTCGCTGATGGACCCTTCACCGCTGTCCGCGTGGTCGGGACCGAGCGAGGGCGAGCCCGAGGACGATCGCGGCAGGCACGACGCCGCGTTCGTGGACGAGAGCGCCTGCATCGGATGCCTCAAGTGCGCGCTCATCGCACCGACGACATTCTGGATCGAAACCCGGTTTGGATGCGCCAGGGTGGTGGATCAGTGGGCGGACGGGAGGGAAGCGGTAGAAGACGCGGTGGCCGCCTGCCCGGTGCAGTGCATCCATTTTGTGAACAGACGCGCCGAGCTTCCACTTCTCGAGCGCGTCGCCGCGAGGCAGTGGAGGGACGGGGGGAGCGGCGGCGGCGCCAATCGCGGCAAGGCGGCTAGCTCGTCGCCCTTCGCAATCGCCGCGTCGCTCGGGAAGAGAGCCGCGAGGGGCGATCTCATCGCCTGGCCCTCCCGCCGGGCTCCCAGGGCGTCGAACGCGGGTGTTAGCACGGCGGACGCGGCCGTGGCGGCTGCGGCGGCTGAGGCGGCGGCGGCGTCCGAGGCATCCGCGTGGGCGGAAGCAACCGGCGACGATGGCAAATTCGAAAAAGATGGCGAATTCGCCTCCGGCGGCGCCGTCGTCGCGGTGGCCCGTTTCATTGACCAAGAGGTGACGACCGGTGCGATGTTCGGAGGTAATGCCGCTTCCGTCGCGTACTCTAGCGGCAGGCGCGGTCCTTCGTCCAGGATCGGCGGTTCATCCGAGGAGGTTGCGCGAGTGAACTCCCTGTTGGAGCGGGGGTCGGGAGGTGTTGGGTCGGGAGGTGAGGATGATTTCGACCCGCAAGGTGTTGCAAACGCGACGGCAGAGTTTTGGGAGCCCTTGCCCGATTGGGAGCGACCCGCGTCCGCATCGTTCGAAGACGACGATGACGGTGGGTACGCGCCCACAGAGTGGCTTCAGAGCATGCGACGGAATCGGGGGGGACTGTCCGGCGTGGACTCTGCGGAGAGGGCGTTTGAGAGTCGGGGAAAAACCGGCCGGCGACGGAGCAGGTTCTCGGGCGTGAGCCCGCTCGCGACCGTCTCGCTCGCGCTGACCATAGCGTTCGGCACGAGGCTGCTCTTCGGCGCGCCCCAAGACGCCGTAGCGGGCGTGGATCCGACGATAGTGGTCAACGGCGTGGTCGCGACGGACATTCTGACCAGCGAGTGGGCCGCGTTGGGCTGCAGCACGCTGGCGTGGACGGCGGTGCTCAACGCGGCGTTGCTGGTGGCTGACGCAGTGGCATTCGTGGCTGCGGGAGACGATGATGCGTAGTCTAGTCTACGACTAGAACGAGCTGTTTTGAACTGAGGGTTAGTGCTACGATGGGTTCAAGGTCCCAGCACGCGGGGCAGGACCCAGTTATCACCCTCGACGTTGACGACCATGTTCAACGCGTGCCTCGTGGGTCCGTAAAAGTCGAAGGAGACCCCATCCACGCCCCGCCCCGTGTCCACGACGAAACCCTGCTGCTCGTACATCTTAACCGCCGCCTCGTTGGCGCTCTCCACGCGCAGGCGCACCTCCGAGGCCCCGTTAGCCTTGGCCAAATTGACCGCGGTCCAAAGCATGTACCGACCGAACCCGCCGCGTCTCGCCCTCGGCGAAACCGCCACCTTGGTCACCTCCGCCGCCATGGACCCGGGAACGTACGTGAGGAAACCCACGCAGGTACCCTCCTGGTCCCACGCGGCGACTAACCCGGTGGCACGTCGCGCAGCTTCGGACTGCGCGAGCGCCGCGACGTTGCGATGCTTCGGTTCGTAGCACTCGTCGTCGATTGCGATCAATCCTCTCAGCGTCTCTGCGCACCGCGGATCTGTCGTCGCGACTGCCTCGACCCTGCCCTTGGGCCTGGGCCACTCCACGGCCCGCTTCTTCTTCGGCATGCCACGTCGTGGACTGGCCAGTCACCGATCAGGCCGGCCAGTGTTAGGGCGCCCTAACCCTGGGCGGCGCGTTTCTTCTTGAGGAGCTTCTTGAGCTTCTTCTGGCTGCCGCCCGTCACGCCCGCCACGCCGATGGCTCGCTTCTTGGCGATTTCGGCCGCCAGCCCCGCTCGGTACTTGCGCGGCTCCGGGTTGGGCGCGGGTTCGGCCGGGGGCGGCGGGGGCGTCGCAGTTGGCGCCGGCGCGATGTCTGCTTCGCGCGGGTCGGGTCGCGAGCGAACCAGTGCCGCGAAGGGGTTGGCAGAAGCCGGTGCGGGGAGCCGATGTTGCTTCTTGCGCTTCTTGGGGAGGGCGTCGCTCTCCTCCGATTGTTCGCCCTCTCGCTGCACGCGCTGAAGCCTCGCCTGCGCCGCCGCCTTCGCCGCCTTCACCGCACGTACCGCCGCGAGTTCCTCCGCGTCGAGTCCCTCCTCGTCCCGTAAGTCGGTGCCCGCGTCGGCCGCCGCGAAGATGGCCCGCGCGCCCGGGTCTAATTCGGCCTCGGCCGCCGCCGCTGTTTCTTCGCGTTGCTTCCGCGCGCGGACCTCCTCCCACTTCTTGTCCTCGAGCTGCTCCCACTGGCCCTCCTCGAGCTGCTGCTTCTTCAGGCGCTGCTTCACGCGTTTCTGCCAGCGATGGCCCTGCGTGATAGGATTCGTCCCTTTCATCGCATGACGGAGTGACGCGTGCCGTCTGCCAGTCTGCAGTAATTCGCAACGTCTCGGCAAAATGACGAGCACAAGTTTTGGCGGGGCGAGGGCGATGGAGCCGAGAGGAGGGTCTACGCAGCCCACGCGGCGGCGTAAGCGCGGAGATCCCCTCACGCCCGCGCAGGCTGTGGAGGCTGTCCGCGCGCGCGTCGCGGCGAACGGCTCGGAGCGGCTCAGCCTCAAGGGGAGGACCCTGGACGGGCCCGCGGCGGTGCGAGCGGCGTGCGACGCGATCCTCGCGCTCCACCCTCCCACCGTGACGCTGAACCTGACCGGCGCGGAGGTGTGCCGCGGCGGCGCTGACGCGCTGGCGGACTTCCTGATGAACGAACGGTGCGTCGTCGAGGAGCTCTGCCTGGTGGATAACCCGCGGCTGGGCGTGCACATGGCCGACACCGGCGTCGCCGCGAGGGACATCCCCGACCGGGGTGAGGACGAGCCGGTCACCGACGGCGGGGGAACGGCCGCGCTCGCGCGTGCGCTCGCCCAAAACACGACGCGGCTCAGGAGGCTCAACCTCGGGGGTTGCGGCCTCGACGACGACGCCGCGGAGGCGCTCGCGGCGGCCATCGCCGCGAGGGACGCGTCGCCGTCTCTCGAATCCATCAACCTTCGTTCCAACGACGTCTCCGACCGCGGCGTCGCCGCGCTGGCCGACGCGCTCGCCACCCGCGGCGGGTGCCCGCTCAAGGAGATCGCGCTGGCGAATAACCCGTCGGTCACCTCCGCCTCGCTCGCGGCGCTCGAGGCGCGACTGCGCGTCAACAGACGCGCGGATTTGGTGCGCGAGTCGTTCGCGGCTTGCGTCGAAAACGGCGGTCGGTGTTCGCTTCGCCGGCGGGGACTCGACGACGACGACGCGTTCGCCCTCGCGTCGTCCCTCGCCGACGCCGACTCGGACACATCGCTCGCGCGCGTGTGCGTCGGCATGGACCTCGCCGACAACGACATCGGCATTGCCGGGGTGCGCGCCATCGCCGAAGCCCTCCGGCTCGGAACGTCTCGAGCCGTCGTCGCCGTATCCGTGGCGGGTAACCCGGGGGGCGAGACGCACCCTCACAAAACGCCGTCGGTCGACGCGCGAATCCTGCACGGGTGCTGCGCCGCTAACCTGCTACGCAACGCGGGGGAAGGGGAGGCGCTCAAGTCGATCGGCGATCGCGCCTTGGGAGACGAAGGCGCCGAGGAGGTGGCCAGGTACCTCTCGGAAGAACGCGGGTACTCGCACAGGCACCGCGCGATTGGATTTCAGCACAACGACATAGGACCGCGGGGGGCGAGGGCGCTCGCGGAGGCGCTCGCGGGGCTCCCAAACTTGGACGAGGTGGCGATGTACTCCAACCGAATCGGGGTGGAGGGAGCGAAGTGGCTGGCGAAGTGGACGGTGACGAAGTGTCGGACGCTGCGAGTGTTGGACCTCGGCGGGAACGGCGTGGGCGACGCGGGGTGCATCGCGCTGGCGGAGGCGATCGTGGGGCACCCCTCGATGGAGGAGCTTCACCTCGACCACAACGGCATAGGTATCGACGGCGCGACGGGGTTACTGGGAGCCATGCAGATGACCGAGGATAGTCGCAAAGGACGGGGACTGAGACGGGTTTGGCTTCACGGAAACGACGGCGTGCCGGAAGAGCTCAACGCGAGGGTGCACGCCATAGCCCGGAGAAACGCGGGCGCCGCCGGGGAAATACTCGAACAGATCCCTCGCGACGATCTCGCCGCGTTGGAGGCTTGGGAGGACGACGTCGCGATGGAGGCTGAGGGTGAGGCGGTAAAAGCGGGCGGCGGGTCCCTCCCGGGGGGTTTCAAGGAGACGTCGACGCTCTTCGCGAACAGGGTCGCCGCCGCGGCGGCCGCGGCGTATCGGCGCTGGTTCCCGGACCACGCCGCGAACACGCGAGGCACAGCGGTCATCGCCGCGATCGTCGCGCACGAGCGCGACGCGTCTTCGCCGTTCGACGCGCCGGGTCACGGCGATCGCCTGCGAGTTCTGTCGCTGGGCTCGGGGACAAAGTTTATGCCCAGGGAGGTGGCCGCCGCCGCCGCGGCGGGGGGTGCGCGGCGGTGGGAGAGCGTCGTGCACGACAGCCACGCCGAGGTCCTCGCGCGTCGCGCGTTCCTGCGCATGTGCTACCGAGAGATATTGGACATCGCGCGGGAGACCTCCACCTACAAAGTGGCGGGCGCGGCGGCGCCGTGGAGGCTCCTGGAGCCCGCGGGTCACGCCGGAGGCTTCCGGATGCGTCCGGGGATTACCCTCCACCTCTACGTCTCGACCGCGCCGTGCGGATCGTGCTCCATGCCGGCGATGGCGGGCGGCGCGTCCAACCGCGCATTCCCGTCGTTCGCGATGAGGGACGTGGACGACGTGCCGTGGAACGAGCTGTGGTCCGGGGTTGCGGCGCGGCACGAAGCCGGCGTCTTTGCGCCGAGCAAGCCGGCCACCACGGTCAAGGGCGCGGCTGGTCGCGGCGAGCGGGCCCCGGCGCCCGGGGTGGTGTTCGCGCGGCTTCGAGACGCGGAGAAGGTCCCTGGCGTGACGTTGTCGTGCAGCGATAAGATCTCGCGGTGGCAGGCGCTCGGGATACAGGGCGCGATGCTCTCGCATTTGGTGCCGACGCCGCTCGCCTTTAGCACCGTCGTCGTCGGTCGCAAGTTTAACCCCGATCGTCTGCGGCTCGGCACGTGCTGCGCGCTGAGGGGTTTCGCGTCCAGCGCCGCCGCGCTGCGCGTGCATTTACCCGCGCACTGCGCCGCGCTCGGCACGACGGTGAAGCTGGAGGGGTCCGCGGGCGCCGGCGAGAGAATCGAGCGTTCACACTCGAATCGAGCCGACGCGGGCGACGGCGACGAGTCCCTCACGTGGGCCAGGGGCGACGGTACGCGTAGCAGGCACGACGGGCGGACGGGCGGGCCCGTGGGCGGCGGCGGGCCCGTGCCCGCGTGTTCCAGGGCGGCGTTGCACGGGATGTTCCGCCGGGCGGTCGCCGCGCTGGCGGGACGGGGGGACCTGGCGGCTGTGCCGCGCGAGCTCGAGTCAAAGCCGGCGTCGGAGGTGAAGCGGTTAGCCGAGGCGTACTCGGCGGGTCAGTTCGCCCTGTTCCGCGGCTTGGTCGAGCGCCGACGCTGAGCATGGGTTTTAGTCAGTAGGCGATAGCTACATGGACCATCGTAGTAGAGAGTCCGATCGAGTATAATAGCTGCGTTGTGAATCCCGCTACGCGTAATAATCTTTTCGACAGGGGAGACGAAACTCCCCGTCTTTTCTTTTAACCCACCCCAAACAAATTGATCCTCAATCACGAATCCTCGCTGTCGGACTCGTCGTCCCAAGCGCTGTCCGCCATACCCACGAGCGAGTTGGTGGATCCCTTCACGGTCACGCTCTCCGTCTCGGTCGTCACGCCGGTGGCGTCGTCGTCGTCCGAGTCGTCCCACGCGTCCGGCACATCCGTGTCGCGCTGTTCCTTCATCGTCGGCCCGAGATCGGCGAGGTTGCCCCCGCTGGCCGACCCACCCCCGCCTGCCCACATCGTCGGCGAGAGCATGGCGCCCATGGTCATCACCTCGCCCGCGCCACGGCCGCCAATCTCCTCGAGGGAGCTCATGCCGATGGTGGCGAGCCTGGACGCGGAATCCGCGTCGGCGGCGGCCAAGCCGCAAATCAAGCCGTTGTCCCCAGCCCACTGCAGCCAGGGTCCCCACACCTCGGGGTCCCGGCGCAGGGTGCCGAGGTGGCCGATGATGATCAACCCGCGGCGCGCGCGGGTCAGCATCACGTTCACGCGCCTCGGATCGGCGAGGAAACCCACGTTGCCGTTGGGGTTTGCGCGCGTGCAGCAGAAAACGATCACCTCCTTCTCTCGCCCTTGGAATCCGTCGACAGAGCAAACCTCGAGGGCTTGGAGCGTGTTGGGATCCGCGGGAGCGTCGAAGCGACTGCGAACCTCCGGTTTGTTGCCGTTTAGCAGGCGCTTGATCGCGCGCACCTGCGCGCTGTACGGGGTGACGATGCCAATCTCGCCAAAGATGACGTCGTGACCCGCGGCGAGCTTCTTGACAATGTTCACAACCTTCTGCGCCTCGACCGGGTTCGTCTGCGAGCTGCCATCCGACCGTTCGTATCCGTCGGGGACGTCCACGAACGCGAGGGGCACCGCGGGGACCGGCCAGTCGAAGCCCATCGGTGCGCGGCGCGCAGAGGGCGGCGTTCCGGACAACAGGGCACCCGAGTAGAAAGCCTTGCTCGGGTACGCCGCGATTGCGGGGTGCATGCGGTATTGCACCTTGAGCATGAAGGCCCGGATACCCCTCGCGAGCATACGCTCGAAGAGGGACGTGCCGAGACCCGCCGCGTCCGCCTCGCGCGATATGATCGTGGGAGGGAGCTGCTTCTGGTCGCCGATGAGCACAACCTGGGAGCACCCCTTGGTGAGCGGGACGACAGTCGCGGGCTCTGTCGCCTGCGTAGCCTCGTCGATGAGGCAAGCCTGGAAGGAGAACCTCTCGAGAATGTCAGACCCCGCGCCCGCGCACGTGGCACACACCACCTCCGCGCGTCGGAGCACACCGTTGATGGCCTGATACTGCTGATCCTTGCTCATGTTGGAGCCGGGCTCGATGCCCGCGATGGACTCCACCATGAACTGCATGAGATCCTGTCGCACAGCCTCGGGGCGGCCGATGCGCGCCACCCTGACGCCCGCGCGAGACAGACCGTCGACGAGGTTATCCACCGCGATATTCGAGTCCGAGGTGCACAGGATGGGGCTGGTGCGGTTCCTGAGCCACATCTGCACGAGCGCGACGGCGGTGTGCGTCTTACCGGTCCCTGGAGGACCCTGGATAAGCGTCACCCTCTGGAACAGCGCAGCCTCCAGGGCGTCCGTCTGGGACTTGTTCATGTGCGCCATCGCCTGCAGATCCATCGCGTTGTCGATCATGCGCTGACGTTGCATCAGGGTGAGGTTCTCGTGGCGCTCGGCGCTGCACATGTCCGGGATGGCGTTGATATCGGCGCGGTTGTGGTCCCAACCCGCAACCAGGATGTCGCGAATGGCGGGATCGACGCCGGCCTTCTGGCTCGTACCAGCCTTGACCTCGACCATGTCTTGGAGCGCGTTGAGCTGACGGAGGAAAGACGTTCGGTTCGCGAGCTTGTCAACCCTCCACCCGCCGCCCCGGACGGTCTGCGCCTGAGCCTGCGTGCACCCCACGAGCTTCACGCTGAGGTTGGGAAACATCGCGCTCACCTCAGCCTCAAACTCGTAATCCGCGCGCCACCCACCACCCCGCGCGCCGCCCCTACCGACCGGGCCCGTCGTGTTATCGCGCCTGGGCCCCGTCGGCATCACCAGGTTCTCGAGGTCGATGTCGCCGCCGTTGCCGCGAGGGCCCTTCGGCATCTCGCCGCCCATTTGTCTCGCAGCCTCGCCCGTGCGGGAGAGCAGCACGGTGTCGCCCTTCATCAGCCCGCGCTGAAGCTCGTACCCCAGGGCCGGGATGTTGAGCGACAGCTGACCACCCTTATGCGACGAGTTGATCACCACGTCCATCGCGGCGAGTCCGCTCTCCTGCAGTCCAAACGCGGGTGCGTTGGCCACGCGGTCCAGCGTCTGAAGCGCCTCCTCCAAAAACTCCTGCACCACGAGCTTCGCGAAGTGAAAGTGGTAGTTGTGCACAGCCTTGGATTCGTAGTTGATGATGTGCTCGAGGGCGTTGAGGAACTCGAGGGCGTCCATGGGGTTGGCGCGCTGCGACATGCCGGTGATGATGGCGGTGAACTGTCGCAGCGGCATCTTCATGTTTCGCTCCTTGAGGTAGTCGGCAACCTGGATGGACTCCGCGAGGTGGCACGCGCGCACCAGGCCCATGATCAGAGTTGTCGCCGTCTGCAAATCGATGCCGCCGACTTTATGCTTGGCGTCGAAGACGGACATGGCGGCGTCCACGTTGCCCGTCTCCAGGTGCCTTCGAATCTCCTTCCCGGCGGCTTGCGCGAGCGTTCGGTTCGCGCCGCCGCCGTCATCCTTCTTCTCCTTGGGCTCCTTCTTCTTCTTGGGCTTGGGCGCGGCGGTAGGTTCGGCGGTATCGGCATCGGCGGCGGCCTCGCCGTTGGCTTCGCCGTTCTCCTTGTCCCCCCTCTCCGCCTTCGGCTTCTTCTCCTTCTTAGCCTTGACCTTCTTCTCCGCACCCTCCGACTTGTCCGCACCGTCCAGGGCGGGGTGGCCCTTGGGAAGGGGGATGACGCCCTTGCGGGCAGCCTTGGACTTGGAATCCTCGTTGATGGGAGCGTCACCGTCCGACTTGGGGGGAACGAACGCCGCGCCACCCTTGGGCGCGGGGATCGCCTTCTTCCCCTCATTTCCATTTGCCTCGACTTTGTGATGCACCTCAACCTCGACGACGTTACCCGCGTCGGGCTTTTCCTTGCCTCCACCCTTACCCCGCCGCGCCTTGGGCTTCGCAGCCTTGGCCTCACCGTTCGCACCCTCGGCGGGGGAGTCAGCGGGCCTGTTGTCCTTGGCTCCGCCCTTCCCCTTGCCGCCACGAGGCTTCTTCGGCTTGTCGCCGACAGCCTCGCCATTGGTCGCCGCTGCCGACTTGGGGAGCGGGAGCGGCGCCGGTATGGCGTTCGGGGCGGGTATGGCGTTCGGTGTGGGGATTCCGCCCTTCAGGCCGGACTTGCCGCCTACCGAAACGTCCACGACGGGCCTGTCGGCGAGAGTCATCCTCGCAACCTCCTCGACAACCATCTCCGATCCAGTCTTCTTGCTGGACGTCGTCGAGTTGTGGTGCGGGCGGTGACCTCCTCGTTTGCTAACCTCCGGCGCTTTGTTCGTCTCGCTCTTTGTCATATACTTACGTAGCCTGCGTTCCGGTGGCGGGGAAAGGAGCGACGTGAGCGAAGCGCGTCGGCGTTGGCGGGAAGATCTCGGGGAAAAAGAAAGGCGTGTTGACTTTGCGCGCTTTTTTTGACGGCGGCGGCGGCGTTTGGCGACAACGACGGGGCCGGAGACCACCCGAGAGGCGCAGTGGATGGTGCCAGTGCCGAAATTGAGAGGTGCCGGATGTCGATCGAGCCTTCCAGCGCGATGTCGCGGCGCGCCGGTTGGGATCAGAGGTGCTCAGATCCCAGACGGCGGCTTTGAAACATCGAGGAATATTTGCCAAAAACGACGAGGAGGCGCGCACCTTCTGTGTGTGAAAGCTCGCGTGTGTCACCTTTTGGCTCGCGACTGTGTGCTTTTGTACGTCTCCTAACGTCCGGTCGCGCAGGAGAGTCGCTTACGCACTCATCCTTTCGGTCAGGTGGCTGGTGCAGCCCCCGCGGTCCGTAGTGGCCACTGCCAAGGAAAGTTCGACTCTCTAGCCCGAGTGCCTCCTTCTCTCGTCGATTTGCAGCCCCCCAATCGATTTCGTGCGGCTGGAATCGAAACGACGGTCTGTTCACGGTTCAGCTCGTTTTTTTTCGTGTTTTCTTTGTTTTCTCCGCGGCGCTCAAAGTTAACGCGAAAAAGGATCGAGCCATCTGGGTAAATGCCTTGTCGCGGTCGTTTTTCAGGGAGCGACACGACAGCGAATCCAGTCTGGCATCCACGTTGGCTCCACGTTGGCACCTGTTTGTGACTGAGGAACGCGGGAACGCGTCCGCGCCGGGTCTGCGATCCATTTTATCAACGCGGAATTTACCCCGACACGGATGGCGACCATGCGGGCCTCCGTGGCCGTGCGCACGCCCGCGCCGAGGCCCGCGATGCGCCGGGCAAACCGCCGCGCATGCCGTATCGTGTGCGAAGCGGCGGACAATCCGAAGGTTCCCGAGGGCCTCGTCGCTCCGCCGCCCCCGGTTCCGCTACCTCCGGAAATGGAGGCGAGGCGTGTGGAGCTGGCGAAGGCTGCCGCGCTCGAGGCCAAGCTGAAGGTGCAGGCCGCGAAGGCCGCCTCCGACGCGGCCAAGGCCAAGGCTCGCGCCGAGACCATCGCCGCGGCGGAGGCTGCTCGCGTGGCTACGGACCCCGCGAGGCCCGCGAGGCCCGCGATGGGGGACGCGCCATCGCCCGTCGAATCTTCGGAAGCGCCCCACGATACGTCGGGCAGCTGGGACGAGATGATCCCGGAGAACGAGACGGACGAGGAGTACGTCACCAGGGTCCGCCTCAGGCCCATCCACGGCAGGCTCGCGCTCTGTCGCAACGAACCCAGCCTGATGCCCTACGAGCACCTGCTCTACGGCAGGTACCAGAGGTTCGAGGGCAGGCTCGAGGAGATCGAGAAGAACCACGGAACCCTGCAGGCGTTCGCGGAGTCGTACAAGGAGTACGGCCTGCATCCCAAGCCCGACGGCGCGCCGGGGGACGTGCGGTACGTGGAGTACGCGCCGGGCGCCAAGCGACTGTCCCTCATGGGCGACTTCAACGGGTGGAAAGCATGGGAGTTTGAGGGCGAGCGCGACGAGTTCGGCAAGTGGACCCTCGACGTCCCCGCCGCCGCGGGACTCGAGCACGGCTCCCAGGTTCGCGTCGTCATGGAGTCCCACGACGGCCGCCAGTTCGACCGCGTCCCAGCGTGGATCCATCGCATCGTCCAGTGCTGCGACGAGGAGAGCGGCGAGACGCGATGCTACCACAACGGCGTCTATCACGACCCGCCCGAAGGTGAGCGGCACGAGTGGCGGCACGAGAAGCCTCGAGTCCGGCCCGCGTCGCTTCGCATCTACGAGGCGCACGTCGGGATGTCATCCGAGGAGACGCGGTGCGGCACGTACCGCGAATTCGCCGACGAGGTCCTGCCGAGGGTCAAGGAGCTCGGGTACAACTGCGTGCAGCTCATGGCCGTCGCGGACCACGCCTACTATGCCTCGTTCGGATATCAGGTTACGAACTTCTTCGCCGCCGCGCACAGGAGCGGCGGTCCGGAGGACCTCAAGTACCTCGTGGACAAGTGCCACGGCATGGGGATGCAGTGCTTCATGGACGTGGTGCACGCGCACGCGAGCGACAACGCCATCGACGGGCTCAACGAGTTCGACGGGACCGGCGGTCACCTCTTCCACGAGGACCCTTGGATGGGCTGGCACGGCCTGTGGGGTACCCGCATGTTCGACTTTGGCAAGTACGAGACGCTGCGGTTCCTGCTGTCCAACATACGGTACTGGTCCGAAGAATTCAAGTTCGACGGGTTCAGGTTCGACGGCGTGACCGCGATGCTGTACAAGCACAGGGGGATTCATTGGGACTTCATCGGCGGCCACGCGGAGTTTTACGGTGATCACGCCGACAACGACGCCTGCGTCTACCTGATGCTCGCCAACCAGATGCTCCGAGACGATCCAAAGTTCGGGCCCGCCGCGGTGACCATCGCCGAGGACGTGAGCGGTCAGACGGGTGTGTGCCGTCCGGTGTGGCACGGCGGTTTGGGGTTCGACCTGAGGCTGTCGATGGGTCCGCCCGACCACTGGGCTCGGCTCGCGCACGAGCCCGACTTCAACTGGAGCCCGTCCAGGGTCGTCGGCCTGGTCACGGGGCGCAACCCGGAACCCGCGGTGAGCTACCTCGAATCCCACGATCAGTGCCTGGTGGGAGATAAGACGTTCGCGTTTACGCTCATGGACGCGGCCATGTACGGGTGCATGAGCAAGTCGCGTCCGGAGGGGACGCACCCCGCGGTGGAGAGGGGCGTCGCGCTGCACAAGATGGCCAGGCTCCTCCAGCTGACGCTGGGGGGCGAGGCGTGGCTGAACTTCATGGGGAACGAGTTCGGTCATCCCGAGTGGGTCGATTTCCCGCGGGAGGGCAACGGCGAGTCGTTTCAGCACGCCAGGAGGCAGTGGTCGCTGAGGGATAACGACGACCTCTTCTACGCCGACCTGGAGCGATTCGACGGCGCTCTGATGAGATCGGACGAGGACTGCAAGTTGCTCGCGTCCAACCGCGGCGGGTTCACGCCGACCGTCCATCACTGCAAGGACGACAGCGGCGTCCTGGCGTTCCACGTGGGAGCCAACTGCCTCGTGGTCGCTAACCTTCACCCGCACGAGTCCTACCCATTCTACCGGGTCGGAAGCGAACGCGCGGGCCGCTACGAGTTGGTCTTGGACACCGACGCCAAACAGTTCGGCGGCTGGGGCCGCATCGACCCGGAAGTGACCAAACCCGAGACGGAGGGCGGTCCGTGCGACTGGCAGGGTACCGGCGTGTGCCTGTACTTACCCTCCAGGTCGGCGCAGATTTACAGGCTGGCAGACGAGTGGGACGTGCCGGAGGTGGACCAGTACGTCTATCACAACGACAACGATCTCGGGTACGCCGGCGGCTACGACGACGAGTACGACACGGGGGGCGGGGGTGACGACGCGGTGTGGTATTGATTCTTTTTCTTCTTTCGTTTTGTAAAAGTATGTAAGAGCCTTCGCGCAAGAGCCCGCGCTTGCGACTAAACCACATGGGTGAGAATTTGTACGGATGCCCCGTCGTGAACACAACTGTTCAACAACAATGGTTGTGTAGCAGAGAAAGCGTGCAGACGGAATTTGGGAGTGACTGCTGTGTCTGAAAAGTTGAGAGGGTTCATCTCTTGATGAAAGCTCACAGGCGAGAGCACGATAGCCGGATCGGGTGATCGCGATAGTCGATATGTCGTGTTCGGGATCGTTATACGCGTCGGCGTCGACGCGTCCCCGCGTCCCGCGCGGGAGACGGACCGGTGGCGCGACTGTGGCGCGCGAGGCGAGGGTTTTCTCCGCGCGGCCGGGTGACATACGAAAAGATGGGAGGGGCGTCGCCAGGCTCGGCCGATGCGCGGCGTCCGGGGGCTCCGCCTTCGATGAGGCGTCGCGTAGGGTGTTCAGCGAGGCAAATATGTCAGGGGATGAGTTCGGGGACGACCCGGGGATGAGCGGGGAAGACAGTACCGATCAGGTACCCCCTCTCCCTCCCCCGCCCTCGTCCTCACCGCGCGAGCTGGAGAAGCAGGAGAACGCGTTCAAGGAGATGCAGATCGAGATCACGAACGACTGGGGAAGGCGCATGATCAACACCTTCTGCTACATCGTGCTCATACGCTTGTGCTCGGAGTTCCCGATGAAGTACTTCAACACCCCGGCTGGCGCGGAGGTGGCAGGGAACGTGTTCAGTCAGTTTGTCAACTCCATCGTGCCCGTCGCAGCGTCCACTGGGAAGGGATGGGGCGACATGGCCATCCTCGGCAGCGGCATCCCCTTCTTCCACGTCGGTATTGGGCCCATAATCGCGGCATCCATCGGCATGCAGGTCATCGTGGCGCTCGTGCCCAGCATGAAGGAACTCACCAAAGATGCGGTGGGGCAGCATACCGTCCAGCAGTACACCCGGTACCTCATGTTCGTGGTGGCCATCATACAGAGCTTCCTCACCGCGTCCGAGCTGAGGCAGTTCTACGTGGAAGGATTATCTCCCGTAGGGTACTACTGGACGATCGTGCCGGTGTTCGTCCTCGGCTCGTGCGTCCTGGCGTGGCTCTCCGACGAGATGACCGATTTCGGCCTTGGCAACGGCTCGAGCGTGCTCATCACCATGTCCGTGTGTGGCGCTTACTGGAACGCGGCGAAGTACTACGCGCCAGCCTTACTCGCGGCATCGCTGGAACAAGTCCTCCCGTTCGTTGGTGCCGGACTGGCGCTCATCGCGGGCAGCGTCCTGGTCCAGACGGGAACGTGCAAGGTGCCGCTGCTGTACTTCCAGGGCCCGTCCATCCCGGGCCTGCCACGCGTGGTTCGCAAGGATGTCGATCACATCCCTTTCAAGGTGAACCCGCTCGGCGTGCAGCCCGTACTCGTGGCGGTGTTCATGTGCGACGGTTTCATGTGGCTCAACAAGATCCTGGATCCGCCGGGTTTCATTCGCGCCGCGACAGAGTTTCTGTTCTCCAACGCGTCTCCGATGTATTACGTGACGTTTTTTCTGATTGTGTTTGGATTCAGCTACCTCGACCTTCAGGACACGCCGAAGGACGTGAGCGAGTACATGGTCAAGATCGGCGCGAGGATTCCAGATGTTAGGCCGGGAGAGGCGACGGTGCGGTACCTGTCGGAGTTGCAGAGCGGCAGCAGGTTCTTTGGGGGTCTGCTCCTCGGGATTGTGGCGGTGGCGTGCACCATGATGGACCAGTGGATGAAGGCGACCGTGGGCATCTCCGTCGGTTTCACCAGCATGTTGATCGTGGTGTCGACTATTCTTCAAGTACAACGGCAGGTGACCGCGCTGGCGCAAATGCCCAAGCTCGACAGGGTGATCAGTTCGCTGTGATGACGGGTATTTCGTTATAGAATTTGTTACATCGCTGAGGCAGTTGCGCTCTACGTTGCGCTCTACTTTGTACAGGTTCTCGCGGAATTCTTATCGTGAAAAAATCGTGCGCGGTCAGTTGGACAGCGCCTCCATGTCGATACCCAGTAAACATCCCTCCAGGTGATGCAGGTTCTCGACGTACTTGCGCACCCGGTCCAGGTCTCCGGCTGATTCGATGTCGATGCCTCGCTCGGCGTAGTACTTTTTCCACTTGGCGATGCCGTCGTTTCCCATGAAGAGCACCTCCATCTCCGCCTGTTTCATCGCACACACCTCCAGACCCAGCGGAAGCATGCCCTGATCTTGCATCTTCTTGAGGTACGTGAGCGTGTCCAGCCTGTCGTCGACGTTTGTCAGGTCGATGCCGTGCGACAGAAACTCCGCTTTGAGCCTGCGAATCTTCTGCCTGCCCCGAGTGACGATGTAGTAGACCGCGCCGCAGCCGATGGCGAGGGCGGCGAGGTGCGCGGGATGCGCGGCGAGGTACTCGAGCTCATGGCCGAGAGATACCTCGGCGATGGCGTTGGAGAAGTCGGTGGAGATCCTCGCGAGCGGCTCATCCACCGAGGTCGCGTGCGTCTGAGTCATCGTCGATGCCAAGTTGGGCGCGAGTATGTTTTCAAGATTGACGCGCGCCGCATGCTCGCCGAGCGCCGCGCCGAGGCTGGCTCGAGCCGGTCCGAACCTTCCCGTCTTACCGCTCCCATCGCGTCGAGTGCGCTCCAGCAGTGGTCTGCGTGATCTGAGTCCAAGTGACTGGCGGTCCTGTGCCGACACTCTCCTGGACCCAAGCGACGCGGTGACGTCGGACCCGTGCATCTGCGAAACACGTGCGGGTGTGTTCGGGGCGCGGAGCGGCGTCCCAGCGGTCCACAGCGACATCATCGTCGTCTCGCCTTGAATGAGTGCCTTATCGAAGGGTATCGCGCTTCCTTCGCGCGATCGTGGCGGGTCCTAGTCCAGCGTTCGCGTCCCCCGCGGCGCGGCGCGTTCCCTCGAATGGCGCCAACCCTGCAGGCGCCGCGCACTTTTCCTCGTGCATCCGAGTCATCAACCCTGTTGGACGATTTTCGCGGATGGGAGCAGCCGTGTTGGAACCGGGGCGGATAGCAGCCATGTTTTTCGACCATTAGCGAAATCTGGCCTGCGCGCCATAGAGAGCGCTGCGAAAAAAATCGGAAATTAGGCCACATACCGCAATTACGAGACCCACAACCTGTATTACCTTCGAAACCAGTTGACCCAGGGATCGCGTTTTGAAAAAATCTCCTCGTCTCCACGTTGGCAGTGGGAGTGGCTGAGAGACTCGAGAAGGAGGGCGCCGACGGACCATCACGCAGAGCAGGCCGGCGCCGCCCGCATTGGGTGAAGTCACCGCCGAGATGTTCAGCAAGCGCGATAAGGATGATCAGATGAAGGCGACGGTGACCCTTCTGCAGGTGCGTCGACGCGATCCCCCGAACCCGCTCCGATCGCGCCCCGTCCTGATCAGGCACAACTAACACCTCAAAGATTCAAAAAATACAACGACGTTCGTGTACGCCCGCGTGCTGACGCCTCCATCGACCCCCCTCCACCCCTCCACCGAACAGAACCAGCTCCGGGCGCAGGCTCAGGAGATAGGTAGACTGCAGAGCACCGTGGACACCCTCGTCTCGGAGAAGGCCGAGCTGCAGCAGAAGCTCGACGCGCCGCCCGCCAACCAGATCGTCAACTCCATCCTCCGCTCCTTCACCGGCTCCGAGGCGCTGAGGCTGGAGAGCGTGGAGGAGAAGGTGCACTGCAACTCGTACAAGAGCCACACCGACGTCAGATACAGATTCTTCGGCGCCCCCGGGCGGTTCCGCGGATCCTTCCCGGACATCCACAACGCCAAGGTTGAGATCGCGACGCCCGAGTCGTTCGGCGACGCCGTCAAGGCGCAGTTCGAGTTCAAGCCGCTGCAGCCCATCACCACGTCCAAGTCCCGCTTCTCCCTCGACGTCGGCGACCTTCTCGGGATAAAGGGCGCGCCCACGCTCGTGGTCAGCCCCAACCCCCCGTTCCTGATCAACAACCGAACCGAGTGGAACCCGCAGGTTGAGATGCAGGGCGAGACCGAGGACGGCGTCGAGTGGGAGCTGAGGTACACCGTGAGCAACGACGGCGCCGTGCTCAGGTCCCTCGAGGGCGAGCTCAACTACTCGCACGACGTCTACGGCGATTTCACCCTCTCCAGGTGGCTCCACGAGGACGACATGGAGCTCTGGGACAAGTACGGCGACTGGTACGGGGACTCCCCCGGCGGCGTGGACTCGCGGTACTCTGGCGGCGGATCCGGCGACGACACCGACTCGGACCGCTCCGGTGGCGGGACCCCCCGACGGGTGTCCCCGCGCAGGGCGCTGTGGGGACGCGGGAGCAAGTCCCCGCGCGGGATCTCCCCGGCGGAGTCTGCCCGGTCTGCCCGGTCCGCGCGTAGCTCGCGATCGCGTCGGTCGTTTCTCGGCGACGTGAAACCCCCGACGCCGCGGTGGCTCGCGTCGTGGCGCCGCGAGGTGATCGATCGGGACGGCGTGACCGGCAGCGCGTTCGAGGCCAAGGTGGGGGACGCGGCGGCCGTGGCGAACGAGAACGCGCACAAGAGCGGCGGTAACATGAGCACCGCGGGCGGCATCATCAACGCCGACAACAACTGGGTGACGAGCGACTCGTGGGAGCTGGAGCTCGGCGCGAGGCGGCGCCTGCAGCACAACCTCGACGGGAAGATCGCCGCGAGGTTTGTCGCCAGGGAGTTGGAGGCGGGCATGTCCTACCACTTCACCGAGGAGTTCAAGGGCTGGCACGTGAACGCGAAGGCGGTGCTCTCGCCCCAAGGCATCTCCACGCCGGAGTTCACCCTGCACCACGTGTGGGACTTCTAAGCGGGCGACGATCGCCGCTCGCGGGGAGGGGGAACGCGAGGGCGAGAGAGAGATGTGGGGACGCGTCGGAGTCTGGTGGCCCGAACAACTTAGTTGTACATTCTTGAATAAGAGTCTTACCAAAGGCATACATCGCGACGGACGAGGAGCCGACGTCAACTGGAGTGATGTGATTTTTTGGCTTTTTTCTCCGGATGACCTGCTGTGAATCAATCCGACGGTCTGCGAATGGTCAAAGTGTCCCAAAGTCTGCCTGTCCCCTTCCAAATTTTGAATTTGCGAGCCGCAGACTTTCGAACGGTAGAAATTCCCAGGGTTTCCGCCGCCTTCGCCCAATACAGAGCGCGCACGCTCGAACAGGAGGAAGCCCGCGTCGCGCGAAGCCGCGCCGACTCGCGCGCTCGGCGACCGTGCCCGAAGTTTCACCGCGAGTCCTCTTCGGTTTGATTTGGATTCCGACACGGAGGCGAAGGGCGCTCGCATCGGAAAAAAGCACACGTGCGAAGCGACTGGCGTGAATCGGACTGCGACCGACGGCGATGGCCAAGTTCCCGACACAGCCCGGTTGCTCGAAGTGCCGCTACGCCAAGCGCGGATGCAGACGATGCGTCGAGAATTTTGTGCCCGCGTCCGCGGTCCGGGCGGCGAAGGTGGCCGAGAAGGCCGTCGCGCCCGCTGTGAAGCCCAGCCTCACGTCGCCCCTGGCTGAGAGGGACCCGAACGTGGTCGAGAAGCGACCCCGCGGCAGGCCCCCCAAGTCCGCGCAGAAGCCCGCTTCCGGCGTCACGCCGAAGACCCCTAAGACGGTGCAGAAGACAACGGAGGCGAAGGCGGCTGTCGCGTCGCCTCCGTCGCCCGCGAGCGCGAGCGCGATGGGACTGGCGACGGCGCAGAAGAATGCGAGCACGCACAAGCGCAAGCCGACGGCCTCCGAGCCAGCGACGGCGACGAAGCGTGCGGCTGTCGACGTGGGCGTGCGTTGGGCGGACAGACTGGAGGCGTACGAGGATGAGGCGACGGCGACGGCGGCGGCGGTGACGACGACGATGAATGATACGGCGAACGCGAGATTGGGCGCGGCGGCGATGGTCCCGGGTTTGGACGATGAGATAACCATTGCCGCGATGGGCGGCGTGGGCAGGTACGGCGACCGCTCGGATGAGGACCTTTGCGACTTCCCGCCGGAGCTCAGGGAGGCGTTGAAAAAGGTGTCGGCGGGACTGGTGCTAGGGTTACACCCCGTGACTCACGACGGCAGCGCCGCCGATGACGACGACGACGACGACGACACGGGGGTGGAGACTGGTCTGACGGCGGAGGAGGAGAGGAGAAGGACCCAGGTGGCGCAGCTCGCGGCGGGCACGCTGAACCTGGCGAACAGGTTACGAACGCTGCAACAGGGCCCCGCGCTCGTGCACTGAGACGGGCGCGCGGCACGATGCGGGTGAGACGAGTATCGATCAACACAGACGAGACGGAGCCACGACTCGATCCACGACTCGATCCACGACTTGAGCCACGACTCGATCGCCGCTCACGGCGACGCGGGCGTCGCCGCGCCCAACGGCGTCGCCGTCGCCGCCGACGCCGGTGACCACGGCTCGGCATCCTCGCCCCGGATGGTCGCGACCTCGCGTCGCGCCTCCGCCTCGCGCGCCTCCGCCTCGGCGAGGGACGCGGCCTTCTCCTCAGCCTCCCTCCTCGCAGCCTCCCGGTCCCTCTGCGCCGCGACCTCGGCTGCTTCCGCGGCGGCGGCTCTCCTCTCCAGCTCCGCAACCTTACGCTCGAGCCTCTGCTCCTTAGCCTTGCGCCTGAACTCGAGCCACCCTTCGAACGAGTCGGAGAGCGTCCGCATTCGCATGCGCGCGAGCGCCTTGCGGAGCAGTCGCTTACGTCGCGTCGCCTCGTCCAGCTCGAGCACCCACGCCAACAGAGCGCGACGCTTGAGCGACGTGGCAAAGTGCCAGATGGACTTTTTCACCCGCCTCGCCGCGTCCGCCGTCTCCTTCTCCCGCATCGCCATCAGCTCCCGCGTCTTCTCGTCCTCCCTGAACGCCAACCTGCCCTCGAGGATCGCGCACTCGCGGTCCAGCCGCTCCACGCGCCAACGGAGCTCGGCGTCGCCCGCGCGCTCATCCTCAAACTTTTTGGCGACGCCGGTCTCCGACGCGTCGCACTCGCCATCCCCACCCGCCCGTCTCTCCGTCAGCGACTCTTCCCGTTCAGACGCGTTCCCGTTCAGACGCGTGAGATCCAGCTTGGGAACGACCTTTTGAACGCCGTGAGATCGCTCCCGGCTCGGGGACGCCGACGGCGAGGTCTTCGTGAGCCACCGTCGGCTCGGCGCGGCGGGCGACGGCGGCACGATGACCGTCGGGTCAACCGTCCGACCCTCCGCCGCCTCCGCCGCGACGTACCTCTGCATGAGCGCGTCCCGTCGGCCCTCGAGCTTCAGCTCGGCGACGCGGTACTCGTCGCGCGTGGCGTTTTCGCCCGGCGGGGGACGACGGGGGCTGAGCACCGGCGCCGAGTGCCGGGTTTTGCGCGTCATCGACCCCGGGGGCGACGTCGCGACGGCTCCGGACATTCCCACGGCGCCCAGCGTCCGCGGCGTGAGCGGGTCGGTCTCGTCGTCGTCGTCGGGGCCGCCGCGCGTTTTACCGGGCGTCTTCGCCGGGTACGCCGAGCGCGGCGGCGGCGTACCGGGCGTGGACGACGGTTCGGGCGGTCCGAGCGTCGCGTCCTTCGGGCGCGGGGGCGTCGGAGAAGAGGGCGTCGTCGTCGGCGACCCCGGGGGCACTGGGGAGAGTTTGGGGACGACCGCGTGATGAGCGTGATCCTTCGCATCCTTCGCCGGCGTGGTTTCCGGGGTGCACGCCGCGGCAGCCTCCGCCGCGGCGACGGCAGCCTCGGCGGCGGCCAACGCGGCGATCGCGGCGACGTCGTCGTCGTTCGGGTTCGGGTCCCCCGGCGTTGGAGCGGGCGCCGCAACGGACGCGCCCCCCGGGGAAGGAGCAATGCCGAAGAGCACCAGCTTCAGGCACGCGAAAACGCCGCCGCCGGGGAGGAACCTCCCAAAGTTCAACGCGGGGCCCACGCGCGCGGGGAGGTCGAGGCGTCGCGCGTCCCTCGCGTCGCGGCAGCTCTCCGCGAACGTCGGCTCCGCCGCGTCCGGTCCGCCGGCCCGTACGCGCGCCAGCTCACCCTTCGCCCTCGTCGCGGCGGTTATCCCCGCGCCGTCCCAGAATATCCCCCCCGCGGCGGCGAGCAAACCGTTGTCGAACCGCCGCCTCGTCGTCGCGGCGACGGCGGATAAAGCGGCGACGCGGGTGAGCCCGCCCGCGATGGCGCCCGCGATGGCGCCCGCGGCGACCCTCGCGGCGACCCTCGCGGTTTCCTCGGGGCGTTCGCGAGCCCGGTCCGCGAGGGCCCTTATCCTCGCGGCGGCTCGGGACGTCGCGCGGCGCGCCTCGGGTTTCGGTTCCGCCGCGGGTTTCTTCGGCGACTGGAACGGTAACTCGAACGCGGGCTTGGACTCCGCCGGCTTCGCCTTGGGCGAGTCGCCTTTCTTCTCCTTGCGACGCTCATCTCGCGCCTTCCTCCTCGCCTCGAAGTCCCTCCTCCTCGCCTCCCTCTCGCGCTCGGCTTTGGCCCTGTCAGCCTCAACCTTAGCCTTGAGGTCGACTTGTACCTTGTCCTCGCTTTGCTTCGTCGGTTTGGCCGCCGCGGGTTTGGCCGCCGCGGGTTTAGACGCCGCGGGTTTAGACGCCGCGGGTTTAGACGCCGCGGGTTTGGCTGCCGCCGCCGCCGCCGCGCGTCGTTCCTCGTCCCGCGCATCGCTCTTCCGGCGTTCTCGCTGTTCACGCCGCGCCGCTCGCTCCGCTTCCCGCGCCGCTTGACGAGCCATCGCCTCGGCGCGGCGCTTGGCGGCCGCCTCGGCGAGCCTCGCCTTCGCAGCCTCCTCCGCGGGGTTCCCCTCGTTCCCCTTCTTCTTCTCATCCTCGCGTGGAGGCGTCGGCGGGGGATTAAGGTTAAGGTTAGGCGTCGAACCCGCCGTCGCGGGAGCCTTCGCGATTCCCGGCTCTGACTCCGACTCAGACGCCGGGTCCCCGCCCTCAGCCGCCGCGGCCCCTTCTTTCTCGCCAGCCTTCGCGGCGTCCCTGCTCCGTCTCGCGTTCTCGATCTCATCGCCAGCCTTCGTGGCGATCCCGGTCACCTCCGCGTCGACCCACGCGCTCGTTCGCTGCAGGTCCTCGCTCGATTCCCTCAGCGCGGCGCTCGAAGCCGCCGCCGCCTCGCGAATGCCATCCACCGACTTGACCACGGCGCCGACGACGACGCCGAACCCCCGCACCGCGCTCACCCCGCGCCTGCGCATGTCCTCGCGGACGTCGTCGAGGGACTCGGGGCGCGATGAGGCGTCGTCGGTCGTCGTCGGCGGCGGCGGGGGCGGCGGGGGCGACGGCGACGAGGACTCCGCTGTTGTTTCTGTCGTTCCCTCCGACGCGGATGCCGACGACGAGGCATCGTCCTCGCGTGATGTCCGGCGGCTTCCCGGCGGGACCGGGTCGCCGGTATCGTCGGTACCGTCGTCCCGCGAATCGCCTCGCGGCGCGTCTCCCGCCGGGTCGGCCTCCCCGACGGTGCGCGCGTCGACGACGGCGGGCGCGTTCGCATCGTCCGCGGAGGAAGGTGCCGTCGAAGGTCCGGGAGGTTGCGCGGCCCCGTCGACGCCGTCGACGCGCTTCGGCCCGCTCGCGCCCTGCTTCGGCAACTTGAGCACGTCGCCGGCTTTGAGCAGGCCGTTCCTGGCGCTCACCGCGGGGTTCAGACGGAGGACCTCTTCGTAGTCCAGCCCCCGCTCGGAGCTGAGATGCTCCAGCGTGGTGTCGCCGTGGCGCACCGCGTAGGCCCTCGTGGCCACGCGCGTGTCGTGGTCCTCGGATGCGGGCGACCTGCTCTGGTCCGAGGGGACGATCTTGTTGTCGTTCGCGCTCATGGTCGCGAACGACGCCGCCCCGAGGCACGTCGCCCTTCTGCCAAGTTGGCACCTCCCGACCTCTCGTTGTCTGCTTTTGAAAATCGTGTTGTCGATTTTTCACATTCCCGAGTTGCAAAATGTTGGCTCGCAGCGCAGTTTGTTGCCGCCGGAGCCCACCCTCGTCAAGAACCGCAGCCCTCCGGAGCCGTGGCCCTCTTTGTATCCGCACCTCGCTCGTGTCGCGTCGTGCTAAGTAAACATGGCTAAGGGTGAGTGCCCGAGAGTGTATCCGCACGCGTCCCCCCGCGCCGTCGCGCATGTCGCGATGACCCGTCGACCCGTTTCCGGCGACCCGAGATCCCGCAAACTGACCGCGAATTTCCTTCCTCCCTCGCCACCGCAGAGGATGCTAAGGCCAAGGCGGCCAAGGCCGCGAAGATGGTCAAGAAGGGGGTGAAGGGAAAGCTTCTCAAGAAGCGCTTCTCTCCCGTCTTCCACAGGTGAGAATCATCCCGAAGTCACGCTCGAGACCCTTCCTACGCCGCGGGTTTCCGCCGTGCCCATCGTCGCTTCGGGGAAAAAAGCGGAGCGCATCGCTGACGGAAACCCTCCCACCCGACAGGCCCAAGACCCTGAAGAAGTCCCGCGAGCCGAAGTACCCCCGGGTCTCCGTCGCTCCCATGCAGAAGCTTGATCAGTTCCAGGTGTGTGCACAGCTCATCCCTGACGATTTTGGGATCGCGCGCGCGCGAACGATGCGTGTTCCGCCCGCGCGGTACCATCGCAATCTTTTAGGGTTTTAGGACCAGGAGAGGGCACCGGCGGGTGCGGCCGGAGCGCGCGGTCGATGCGCACGCGCCCTCTCGGCGCGTGCATCGGCGCTTTCGCGCTTGCGCGACCACTTCCGCGATGGAAAGGCACGCGAGGATCGCGCTCGCCCGCCATCAGCGTCCTGACCCCGCCATCTAGCATAGTCATCCCCCCCCCAGAGCCGTGGAGCAAAAACTGACCTCGCGACCCCCGCCCTCAACCAACAGATCCTCAAGTTCCCCCTCACCACCGAATCTGCCATGAAGAAGATCGAGGACAACAACACCCTCGTCTTCATCGTCGACGCCAGGTCCACGAAGAAGCAGATCAAGGATGCCGTCAAGCGCATGTACGACATCCAGACGGAGAAGATCAACACCCTCATCCGCCCCGACGGCGCGAAGAAGGCGTACGTCAGGCTCACCGCCGACTACGACGCCCTCGACGTCGCCAACAAGATCGGCATCATCTAAGCGGGTAACAGTGTAACGGCGTTTATAGTCATTCGCGTAGAGGTTGGGGTCGTCGAGCCCAGTGTCATATTCATATCTCTGGTCTCGACGTAATACACACTCTTTCGCCTCGGGATGAGACTGGTCCCAAAAAAAACTTTGGTTTTGCACAAGCTGAAACCGAAGCGTCCACACTGCCTCGGGAACCACGAACCCGTTCGTTCTTCGCTGATGCCTCGATACCGATATGTGCCGATCGACTCAGACCGACTTAATCGCGCGCCCGAGGCGAGACGAGGGCGGGAGTATCGAACGTTTCGACCCTCCCACCACGACACTCCCCGAGCGCGCTCCCACAACCCTCGACGCGCGTGCGAGCGTCGTCCCCAAGCCGCGCACGCATCGGACCCACGACCATGCCCCGCCTCTCCGCCGTCGAAGGCGACGACGCGTCGCCCCTCTACCGTCGCGCGCCCCCGCTCGCCTCCAAACTCGAGCACGTCGAGGCGCCCGTCGACCCGACGAGCTCGCCCTTCAAGCACGCCGCGCTCGCAGACTTTGACGAGGCGCTCGCGTCCTTCGCCAGCTCCGAGATGTTCCGCATGTGCGACGTGGGCGACCCGTGGACCACGAACGGGCTGGAGCTCAGCGCATCGAGCGGACAGACGCGCGAGGACGCAGCCTTCGCGCACGCGACGGGAGGAGGAGGAGGAGGTGGAGGAGGAGGCGGGGGCGGGGGCGGGGGAGGCGGCGGGGGAACAGCCGGCGACGACCCGCTCGCCGCGCTCGCGTCCCGGCACCGTTACGGCCACGCGAACGTCCTCGTCCCCGACGGGAACCCGTGGTGGACCGATCCGCTCGAGAGGAACGTCGCCCGAGCTCACGATGACGCGGGTCCGATACATCCCGGGCTCTTCGCCCTCACCCCCGCGCAGAGACACGGTCGCGCGCTTCGGGAACCGGACGACGCGTTCGATCCCCCCGCGCCGGCGCCGCGACGGAAACGCGCGGCGCCCGCCCGGGACGTCGCGAAGCGTAAGCGCGACGGGTTTGTCCGCCCGGGGTTCGGCGACACCGGAGTTAAGCGCGGAACTCGAACCACGAGCAAGTACCGCGGCGTGACGCATCACTGCAGGACGGGGCGGTGGGAGGCGCACATCTGGGAGGACGGCAAGCAGGTGTACCTGGGCGGCTTCGACTCCGAGCAGCAGGCGGCGCTCGCGTACGACGTCGCCGCGATCAAGTGCCGCAGCGAGGAGGCCAACACGAACTTCGACATGAACGACTACGCCCAGGAGCTCGCCGCGCTGAACTCGGTGGGGAAGGAGGAGCTCGTGCTGTCGCTCCGGCGGCAGAGCAAAGGGTTCGTGAAGGGCAGCTCGAAGTTCCGGGGGGTGACCAGGCACCAAAAAGGTCGGTGGGAGGCGCGGATCGGGCAGCTCGTGGGACGCAAGTACCGGTACCTCGGGCTGTACGACAAGGAGGAGGAGGCCGCGGTGGCGTACGACACGGAGGCTGTCCGACAGAAGGGTTTCGACGCCGTGACCAACTTTGACCTCTCAGAGTACGCCGACGTCCTCGCGGAGCACCACGCGTCGAGACGGGCGCGACGCACGCTCTCCCACCCGATTCCCGAACCCGAGGATCCCAACGCACCGGCGAGCTCGCCCGCGGCGTCCATCAAGCAGCGGCTCAAGGCTGCGAGCGAGTCGAGTTTCGGGGGCATGCGCGAGGGTCCCGCCGCCGAGAGGGAGCCGCGGGGGGAGGCCATCGACGCGGTTCGCGCGTTCTTCAGGGACGCGGGCGTCGAGAAGGCGCTCACGCCGATGGATCCCATCAGGGAGATGGCGACGAGCGCCGGGAACGCGGCGGCGGCGGTCGCGGCGGCGCGGGAGAGGAACGCGAGGACGACGTGGTCGACAAGGGCGAACGACAAGGGAACTCTCCTGGACGACGAAGGCGACCTCGACCTCGGGGAGGAGGGCGTCGGGGGCGGGGGCGAGACCACGATCCAGGCGCTCCGCGCGATGGTGAGGGAGGCGAGGACGCAGCTGGCATCGACACAGAAACAGCTGGAGGTTGCGATGATCGGGACGGACGACGGAACGGGAACGGGGGACCGGGACGTCGACGAGGGGAAAAATTAGCGGCGGAGGGCAAAAAAAAGTTCCTGCTTGCTTCACAAGACTGCTCGCTATTGTCGACAAAGCCCTTCGACGCGCGCCCACGCCGGAGCCGTGCCGAGCCCGTCGACGGTCACTCGCTACGAAAACACATCCGCGAAGGTCCGGCCCCGTTTCGCCGGCCTCCTCCGCTCTCACCCGCCAGCACACTCGAGACGCTTAGAAGGGCATGGTGTCCTTGGGGAAGAAATCCTTGCCCTCGGCCGCCTGGGGAATGACGCGGCCGAGGGTCTGCAGGGAGATGGCCCCGACGACGGCGAGGGGGGAGAAGAGGAGGAGCATCGCGGCGCCGAGGACGGGGGAGGTCGCCTCGGACGGAGAAGCCTTCTCCTTGGGGGCCTTCTTGGCGGCGGGAGCACCGCCACCCGAGGGGAGGGAGATCTTGGGCGCGGAGAAGGACGGGAGGCCGATGGCGAGGTTCTTGGTCTTGGCGGGGTTCTTGGCCATGGACACGTTCTTCTTGGCCTCGAGGTCGGCGCCGAGGGAGGCGGCGAGCGCGGCGGCGGCGGCCTTCTTGTCGGCCTCGGCGATGACAGAGATCTCCTGGACCTGCGCGAGCGCGGGCTCCGCGAGGAGGGTCAGCGCGAGCGCGCCGGCAACCGCGGACTTGGAGGCGCCCTCGGCGGAGGCCTTGGCCTGGATCTTGCGCGCAACCTTCTTGGGGGCGGCGGCGCGGGCCACGACGACGGGAGTGGAGACGAGGGACATCATCTTTCTCTTTTGTGGTCTTTGGTTATCGGCGTGCGACGTGTGCGGTGTAGATGGCGCGCCAGCCGCGCCCGATCCCCCGTGTCGTGGTAATCGCCCCCCTCGGATAGATGGATAACTGGGATAACTGAGTCAATGGACCAATCAGAACGTGGCATTCCTCTAACAAGTGGCAAGTAGAGACGCCAATTTTCCCCGTCAAAAATAGACGGCCCTTCTGGGTTTGGCGCGCTTCCGGAGATCTTTTCGCTCGAAATTTTCCTCCCGAAGCAGTCTGGCAGTGCGCTGCAGTGTCCCGAGCGGTTCGTTGCCGGGTGCCAGTGAAAAGCGAGTCCGCGTGGGAAATCCGAATCCTTCCCATTCCGTAGAGGAGCAGGGGTCGAGGGAATGGTGACGAGGAAGGGTTCGTCGTCTCCTGGCCGGCCGCGGCCCGGGGCGATCGGTAAAATATCGCCCGACACGTCTCCGATAGGTCCGTCCCCCGTCCACACCCATCGGCGGACACCCGGTCGTCAACACCCGCTCCGCCCAAATAATTCTGCCCAATTGGATCCAGCCGATCTCCCCGTCTCCCCCCCTGACCGTCCCCCCCTCTTCACCCCTTCACCCCAGACGACGCGACGGATGAGGCGCGACGTGCCAAACACGCGCGCTCGAACACCCCGCTGAGCCCCGCGTCGAAGCCTCCCGCGCCGCGGCGACGCGCGGTGGGGAACGCGAGACCGACGCGGCTCGACTCGAGTCGACAGGGCGATACCTGTTGGGACAGGCTGGCGAGGCCGACGGGCAGCGCCAGGGGCGCGCCCGGGATGCGGGGACCCGCGGGCTCGGCGAGAAAGCCCGCGTTGTCGCGGGCCACGACGCCCGCGTCCGCCAAGTCCGGCGGCAGCGCCGTGTCCACATATTCCGACGGTTCCTCCTCGCAGGAGACCGATTTCTTGTGCTCCAACTCGCCGTCCGAGGCGTCGTCGCAGTCGACGTCGTCGTCGGCGCGGGGGACGGACATCTCCGCCGCCGAGGCCGCCACCGACAGCGACGACGACGACCACATCGTCGCTGAGGTCATCTCCGAGGACGAATCCGAGTCCGAATCGACGCCAAAGACTCTCAAGCCGGAGACTCTCAAGCCGCACGAGCTCGCCGCCAAACGAGTCGCCGCGAGACGAGCCGCGGAGAAGGAGAAGAAGGAGAAGGAGGAAGCCGAGAAGGCGAAGAAGCGCCGACCGGTTCCCGGCCCGGGTGCGACGACGAAAACGACGACGACGCCGGCGTCGAAGAAGTCCGCGGAGAAACCCCCGCCGAGCCTCAAGAAGCTCTTCGAGGAGGAGAAAGATTTCCCAGAGTGGAACGCGGTGGAGGGAGTCAAGTGGGCGACGATGGGCGTGGCGCAGCTCCGTGAGGAATTCGCGCACAGGGACCACAAGAAGCACCGGGAGAACGCGTCCAAGTTTAGCGCCGCGCTGGACAAGAAACGGGAGACCGCGACGCGGCTCCGGCCCAAGGTTGCTTACGGCGACATCACCCCAATCAACGCGCAAGAGGAGAAGGAAAAGTTTTTGGCGGCGTGGACCGCGTACGACAAGGGTCGAAGAAAACGCGCCAAGAACAACCCTCCGCCTAGCGACCCCCAGTTTCAGTACGCGGATCCTGAGGCGGCTCTTAAGTCCATGGAGGACTACGGCTCACCGAGGGACGACTTAATCGGGCACGCGCAGAGGATCATGGAGGAGAAGCGGGCTCGGTACGGCGACGGGGGAAAACACGACGAGAAGTTTGAGCAGGCGGTGTGGGGAGCGCCGATGGCGGGCGGCGCGCGGGACATGGGCGAGTGCGTCAACGAGTACCTGGACTCGCACGGAATTGGAGATAAGGTGCAGATCCGGTGGCACGAGAACCTCGCGGTGGCGTCGATGACCATGTCGCGCGGGCGGAAGAGCTGCGAGGGGACGCTCAACCTGCCGAAGCAACCGGGGAAAAAGTACTCGCGGCGGCTGTGGGTGCAGGGCCTGCTGGACCACGAGATCGGCACGCACTTCACGTGCTCGATCAACGACCTGGCCACCGCGCCGTACCTTCGCGGGTCTTTCGCCGCGGGCGCGGCAGGGGGCAGCCGGTCCTTCAACAACTTTCCTCGCTCGCGAAAGGTCACCCCGAGGGAGCACCTCGTCACCGAGGAGGGACTCGCCACGCTCAACACGCACATGAGCGCCAAGGTTAAGCTGCTCGTCGGACCCGCGCTGAGCTACTGGACCAGGTGGCAGGGCAGCCAGATGGGGTTCACCGAGCTCTTCGAGGCGCTCGAGCCGTACGTCTCCGACCTGCAGAAGCGGTGGCAGCAGTGCTACCGGTGCAAGCGCGGGTTGACGGACACCAGTGTCCACAAGTCGTACGCGAAGGATCAGTGCTATTTCGAGGGTGCCTACAAGCTGCTGGAGGGGCGGCGACACATAGACTTCCGCCTGTTGCACAGCGGGAAGATCGCCCTGGAAGAGTACGCGGACGCGAGGGCCGCGTGGCTCAGGCTCGTGAACAGCAGGGCCATGCAGAACGTGAGCCTGGTGACGCCGCATTTTCTTCGGAAGGAGGGCGAGTACGAGGAGTACCTCGAGAACATCGCCGCCGCGAACGGGATCGAGGCCAACCAGAGGCCAAAGATCGAGGGATACAAGAACCAGAGGGACGTCACGCTGGTGCCGTACTCGGACCGGACCAAGAAGCGGGCGCCGGTCATCGCATAATACTCTCACACTTATCACTTACCTCGTGTCAGTTAGCTCTTAACACTTACACGGATCGTTGTAACTTGTACGAAAACACCTCGCCTAGCTCAGAGCGGAGGGCGCTCTCTTTTGGATCGTGAGATGTCCTTGTCTCAGCCCGCGAACCTGGTGCGACTGGTGCGCACGTCCGGCCTGTGCATCCTGCGACAGCTCAGGCTCGAAGAGAAGCTCCTGCGTTCACCCGGCGCGGGCAGCTGGTGCCTGCTCAACGACGGCACCCCCGACCGCTCGGTGGTGCTCGGCATCTCGGGCAAGCCGCACCAGCTCGTGGACGTGCGACGGGCTCTAGACGACGGTCTGCGGGTCATCAAACGCTTTTCCGGTGGTGGAACCGTGATCGTCGACCGGGACACCCAGTTCGTCACGCTGGTGATGAACGCCGCGGCGGTGCCCGACCTGGCGCTGTTCCCGCGGCAGATTATGGACTGGACGGGATCGCTGTACGGGGGCCGGCCGCACGGTGTGTTCGCGGACGTGCCCGGGTGGCAACTCCGCGAGAACGATTACGTCATTGGCGAGCGCAAGGTGGGAGGGAACGCGCAGAGCATATCGAAGGACAGGTGGCTGCACCACACCAGCTTCCTGTGGGACTTCAGGGAGGAGACGATGAAATACCTGACCAACCCGGCGAAACAGCCCAGGTACAGGGCAAACAGGTCGCACTCCGATTTCCTCGCGCCGCTGAAGACGTACCTGCCGGACAGGAACGCCCTCGCGACGAGAATGGAGGCTGCATTGGAGGGCATGGGGCTGGAAGTGGCGCCAGCCAGCATCGAACAGGCAGAGGACGCAGTCGCCGCCCATCACCGCGGGAGTGGAGTGGGGACCACCGGCGTGGTGGACCTGGAAACGGCGTTAACGCTGGGGCCGGACGACAGGGCGCCGATGCTGACCGGGGCGTAGGAGCTATTTTAGAAACATAGGCATAGTGCACGTGATGATTACAAACGGCTATTCTGTTTGTTATTCTTTGCTGCAAACGCGAGGGCGCCGATGATGATGTTTATCAAAGACGAAAGCAATTTTCAGGCACCGTTTCCGCACCGTTTCCTCCAAGTCGTACCAGCAGTTCGCTGTGTGCCGGAGGATTTATTCCCTTTTGGCTGCATTGCTTTCATAAAACGGTCAACACTTTTCTTACGCTATGTGTCATGCCTTGCTCTAATTCCGGGTGCCTGGCTCGTTTCATACTGTTTGCCTGTGCTCGGAGAGTCGAAATCGAATCTCAGGAGATCATTTTTATTCTTTTTCTGCAAGGGACGGTCGCAACATTGAGCCACAGCGAGCCGCGCCGCCGCAACCAGCTGCTCACTGCTGCTCACCGCGCCCTGGCATAGCCCAGTGAGCGCCGGTGCCATGAAGTTCGGCCAAAAATTCACCGAGATCATCGCCGCGACTCACCCATCAGTGAGCGACCAGGTGCGGCGTGCATGCCGAAAAGTGTATGAATATTCCTTTCCTGACGCGTGCCACCTCTCCGCAGTTCCTGTGCTACAAGACGCTGAAGAAGTGCCTCAAGGCCATCCCGGAGTACAAGGCGACCACCGCGAATGGCGATACCACGGTCAAGCCTGGGGAAAAGCGTAAGCTGACCGACGAGCAGAGGCTGTTCCTCAAGACGCTCAACGCTGAGTTGCAAAAGTTTAACAGATTCTTTATCTCGGCTGAGGAGGACTTCGTGATGAAGGAGACTAAATTGGAGGCGGCGTACAGACAGGTGGTGAACAGAGACGGCAGCAGGGCGCCGATGTTCACGATGCAAAGGTGCCGCGACGCGTGCCGGGCGCTCGCGGACTTCCACGGCGAGCTCGTCCTTATGGAGCACTGGGTCAGCCTCAACTACACTGCGCTGGTGAAAATCCTGAAGAAGCACGACAAGCGCTCAAACCTGTCGCTTCGCTCGCCTTTCCTCGTCAGCGTCCTGCAGCAACCGTTCTACAGCACCGAAGTGCTCACGCAGCTCATCGCTAAAACAGAATCCAGGTTTCGCAAGCTCAACGCGCTCATCGCATCCAGAGGGAACGAGGCTGAGGCGAATGGGAGTGAGGCGAATGGGCACGTTGCAAATGGCGTGGTTGCCGAGGACGACGAGGATGTGGTGGCGACGGTCAGCACCGCAGAGGTGTCTCTATCTCTGTCCAGGACCAAAGCCGCAATGGAGTGCTGGAACGGTCTGAAGGATTCGGACTCGATCAAGCGACCGCTGGGGGACGTGCCGGTGCTTCTTCAGGCCAAGAGGTTGAGGAGCTCGTAAAACTGTCACCTTCAAAATTTCCCCCAAGTGCCAAAGTCAGCCGGGGGGCATGTATTAGTGCCTTTGACTAGATCATTCATCCGCAGCTCGGAGCCGGGCATGCGCGCGCAGCAGCTTGCGACGCTGTATTAATACGAGTTAATACCTACCGCGTTACAAAATTTCATCACGCGAAACGGCCTATTGGCTCGCGGGTACGAGCGCGGATCGCGTCGGCATCGGGGGCAGATTCCCGAGCGTCACCCCGCTCCTCTTAACCCCGTGCCTCGCGTTCGTGCTTCCATCTCCCGGCGGCGCGTCCAGCGTCTCGTCCGACAGCACCCCGAGGGTCCGCTCCAGGATATCCCCCACCCCCACGTCCGGGTTCCTGGCGTGCTCCTTGAGCGCCTCGTCGACGCGTCGACGCCAAACCTTCGCGTTGGGCTCGCCCAAAAACAAATTCTGCAGCGGGTGCATCAGGTGCCGCGTGCTCGGCACCGAGTACCCGTCCTTCGTCGTCCCGAAACGCCCGCGCGTCGCGTCGCAGTACTTGACGTACTCGTTCAGCAGGTCGCGCCTGGACGTCCGCGGGTTGGACTCGGCGCCAAACACCCGCACGTCCGCGTCGCTCAGGACGCCCCACGGGTCCGCGTGAACCGCCCTCCCGATCATCGTCCCGACCAGCCGACCCCCGCCGTTTGGCACCCCGACCCCGCGCGCCACCTCCGCCGCCTCCTCGAGCGTGTCGATGCCGCCGTTCACGACGAATGCCACCTCGGGAAAGTCCCTCGCGAGTGCGTACGCCCACTCGTACCGAAGCGGCGGCACCGTCCGGTTCTCCGCCGGGGATAGACCCGCGAGCAGCGCCTTCCTCGCGTGTATGGCGAACAACGGCCTGCCGTCCGTCCGCGTCGGGGACATCGCGGACGCCACCGTCTCCACGAACCTGCAGAGATGGTCGTACGAGTCGTGGTCGTCCACGCCGATGCGGCACTTCACCGTCACCGGGGCGCCGCCGCTGTTTTCCCTCATAGCCGCGACGACGTCCCTCACCAGCTCGGGCTCCGGCATGAGCGCGGCACCGAAGGCGCCCTTGCCCGCCACCTTCGGCGAGGGGCACCCGCAGTTGAGGTTGATCTCGTCGTAGCCGTACGGCGCCGCCACCGCCGTCGCGCGCGCCATCGTCTCCGGATCCGAGCCGCCCAGCTGCAGCACGCTGGGGTGCGTCAAGATCGGAAAGTCGAGGTAGCGGTCCAGCCGCGGATGGTCCGTGTGCACCAACGTCTGGTCCACCTCCATCTCCGTGTACAGCCACGTGTGCCGCGACAGCAGGCGGCAGAGGTGCCTGAAGTGCGCGGTGGTGTAGTCCATCATCGGCGCGACGGAGAGGAGCTGGGGCGGCGGCGGGGGCGGATGGAGGTCGTCGGGTACGTTCCCGCGCCACCACGCGCCGTCGGCGTACCTTCCCGGCGGGCCGATATCGCGCGTTGACGAGAGCGCCGGGGTCGGGGCGACGCCGTAGGGCGCCGGCGGGTTCCACCAGCCGGGCGAGGCGGCGTCGAGCGCCAAGATGCGCCGGGACGCCCACTCGATTCCGCCGACGTCGCCCCGAGCACCCACGTCCACGGTCTCCTCCACGGGGGGCTTAGCTCCGGGGCACGAGCTCGAGGCGATCGCGTTGGACGGCGCGTCGCCGTCGTCGTCGCCATCCGCGGTCGCGGTCGCGGCGGCGAAGCACCGCGCGGCGCGTCCCCGTCCGAGACGGTGCGCGAGACAACGCGCGGTGGAAAGTCGGCGCCCGGCAAAACCCTGCCCCCCCGCAGAGCACGGAACCACCGCGGCGACGAGGCGCGACCGAGCGACCCGCGGAATCTCGCGCACCTTCCTTCCCCCGCGCGCCACCCGCCGGCCCAGCGCGGCGCCGGGCACCCCGAGCGCGAGCGCCAACATCCGCGCAGTCATGGAATGCCCGAGGCTGGGAGGCGAAAAACGGACCGTGACCGCATAAGTTCTGCTTGGTGATCCATATGCGGTCAGAGCACAAATCGTGAGGAAAAAGTCTAACAATCACCCCCCCTCCACGAACGCCCCGACCCTTCCAGCCGCGCACAACCCGTCCACCGCGGCGCTCACGATCCCGCCCGCGTACCCCGCACCCTCGCCCACCGGGAAAAAACCCGCCGCCGTGGCGCTCTGGTAATCCTCCGGTGAGCGGACGACGCGAACGGGGCTCGACGTTCTCGCCTCGGGGGCGTGCAGAAGCGCGGTGGGGCCGGCGAAACCGGGCATCTTCCCGTCGAACGCGAGCAGGGATTCGCGCACCGCCTCGGTGACCGCGGGCGGGTACAGCAAGTCGAGCCTGGCGGGGACGACGCCGAGCCGGTACGAAGACGTCGGCAACGTGGCGGGGTCGCTCTCTCTCCCCTCGATAAAGTCGGGCGCGGTCTGCACCGGCACGGTCAAGTCGCCGCCGCCCATGCGCGACGCCTCGCGCTCGATGTGCCGCTGAAAGTCGAGCCCCGCCAACGCTTCGCGCCCGGGCGCGGCACAGAAGGGCATCGCGTCAGCCTCGGTAATCGTCGAAACCAAACCGCTGTTGGCCCACTCGCTCCCCCGCTTCGAGAAGGACATCCCGTTCACGCAAAGCTCCTCGGGGACGGTGCTGGTGGGCACGATCTGACCGCCGGGACACATGCAGAACGAGTAGCACGCCCGCTGAACGTACTCCGCGCCGGGTGACGCGGACACCTCGGGGGAGACGGATCGGCACTGGTGCGCGAGCCGGTAATCGGCGACGGGGAGCGGCCCCTTGCCCTTCGCGGCGAGCGACGCGAGGTCCTCGCCGTACTGAAGCTCGTTGAGCAGCGCCTGCGGGTGTTCGATCCTGAACCCCGCCGCGAACGGCTGATACTTGAGCTCGATGCCGTCCGTCAGGAGGTTCTCCATCAAGTTCCTCGCGGAGTGACCCGCGGCGAGTATCACGGCTTTCGCCTTGAGCGTCTCTGGCGCGCCGGGCCGCTCGGAGCCCGTGTCGCCGCGGCTGTTCTTCCGCACCACGACCCCGCACGCCCTCATGCTCCTCCCGTCACCGGCGTCGTCGGTGTTTTCGAACAGCACCCTGTCCACGGTGCACCCGAAGCGTATATCCGCGCCCCTGCCGACGAGGTACTCCCTCGCGTTTCGGAGTATTCGAACCAGCCTGTCCGTGCCCAGGTGGGGCTTCCCCGTCACCAAAATCTCCGGCGGCGCCCCGAACGCCACGAGCGATCTCAACACCGTGCGCACGTCGTCGCTGTTCCTTCCGATGCGCGTCGTGAGCTTGCCGTCCGACCACGTCCCCGCGCCGCCCTCGCCGTAACACAGGTTACTGTCCGAATTTAACACGCGCCTGGCAAAGAGAGCGCCGATGTCGCGGCCGCGTCCCTCCACCGGCTGCCCTCGCTCCAACACCGTCACCGGCACGCCAGCCTCCGCGAGTGCGAGCGCCGCGAAGAGGCCCGCGGGTCCGAGACCCACGATGACCACCCTGTCGTCGGTTGCGGCGCCCTGTCGTGCCCTGTCGACGGCGAACGAGGGAGACTCGGGGTCAAAGTCGAGCATCGTCTCGTCGTCCCAGTCGCGCGTCACGCGCTCGAGCTTCTTCGGCCTGGGCCGTATGTCCAGTTTCTTGATGGATCCGCCCGCGACCGTCGCGCTATCGAC
>Ga0181573_10000611_pt1 | contig 37262 bp, 28 predicted proteins | sample 101ome_25_FD_148643 | JGI IMG/M metagenome (GOLD analysis project Ga0181573, IMG submission 148643) | Coastal salt marsh microbial communities from the Groves Creek Marsh, Skidaway Island, Georgia - 101409BT metaG (spades assembly) | ecosystem: Environmental > Aquatic > Marine > Intertidal zone...
CTTCTTCTGCGCCTTGACCGCCTTTGCCTTCTCCAACTCTTTCGCCTGCCGATCCTTCATCTCCTCCACCGCCTGCGCCTCCGCCCGTTCCGCCTCCAACATCTCCCGCTCCAACACCGACAGCTCATCGCCGTCGTCGTCGCGGTCGTCGTCGCGGTTGTCGCGGTCGTCCTCCTCCTCGTCCTCCTCGTCGTCCTCGCCGCCGCTGTACACGCCCTGATCTTTGGTGTCCTCCATAGAATCGTCGCTCAACCCATCGCCCTCGTCGTGTCGATCTCCGTCCGTATCAGTATCAGTATCCGTACCCGTATCGCTCCTCCGCTCGTCGCCCCCGTCACCACGTCCCTGCTCCGCTCGAAAGAACGCTTCCCTGCTCGCCCGCCTCCCGACGTACGCCTTATCATCCCCCATATCAATCCCACCCCGCATCCGAGACACCTCCCGCCCCTTCCTCCCCGCCTCGTACAGCTCGTCGTCCGACGAATCGAGCCTCGCCCCCTCGCTCCCCCACCCCTCCGGGTCGAGCGACGCCGGCGCCGCCTTGAACGCCAGCAGCTCCTCCATCTCCTCCTTGAACGACTTTTTCTTCGCCGCCGCCATGCTCCTCCTGCTCGACGTCTCTGGACGACGAGAAAAACCGGTTTCTGCGTGGGACGACTGGATGCAAACGGATGCAACTCGGAATCTGCGCCGGTCGGTACGTCGGTAGGTCGCCCCCGAGCGTACGTTGAGGGAGGAGGATGTGTGGCAGCCGTACACTCGATTCCACCTGCGGACAGGCGAATGGATGAAATCGTATAGGTGGCCCCCGCCACATTCGCTTTGAATTCGAACGACCGAGACGGACACAATGGAGGGCGTCGGTGGTGGCGACGCGACGCTGGACAAGGGGCGACTGGCCATGTCAAAGCTCACGCTGGACGCGCACGACGGCGGACGCGCGCAGCAGTGTGGAGGCGGCGGAGGAGGATCCTCGATTTCGAACTCGATTTCGACCTCGAACGCTACAAACCTGTTCTGGTCGTCCGCAGCTGTCTCCGAGGGATCGGACAGGGACGACAGGCAGTACGCGAGCACGTCGTCGTCGAGGGTCCCGCCGCCCTCCTCCTCCTCCTTCTCTTCCTCGTCGTCGTCGTCGTCGCCGTTGCTGCGGGTGGCCGAGTCGCTGTACGCGCAGAAGCGAGTGGACGAATGTCTTCGGGTGTTGGTTTCGGCGGATTCGTTGTTGGGGAGCCATCCGGATGGGTTGTTTCTGAAAGCGCTGTGCTGCCTGGAGGTTCCGGGGCAGGGGGGCGCGAGCCTGGGGTTGTTGCAGCGGGCGTTGTCGGTCGACCCCGGGCATGTGCGCTCGTTGACGACGCTTGCAGAGGTGAAGAAGGGTATGGGGGAGTTTGAGGTGGCGCTGGAGACGATTGAGCGGGCGTATCGGGCGGTTCGTATTGGGCAAGGGTGTGACGAGGACACGGCTGGGACGGTGCGGAGCGCCTACGCGGGCATCCTGGTTGAGGCCGGGACGGCGGAAAAGGTCGCTGGTGGTGACTCGTGGGAACGGAAGTATGTCAAGGCGTTGGAGGTGTGTCCGGAGTATGCGCCGGCGTTGTATAATATGGGGGTTGCGGCGTTCGAGGCGGGGGACGTGCGGGGGGCGCTGGAGCTGTACCGGCGGGCGGTCGAGGTGCATCCGGGGTATGTGGAGGCGCTTTGCAATATGGGGGTTGTTTTGCAGCATGAAGGGAGGGTGGAGGAGGCGATTGAGGCGTACGAGAAGGCGTACGTGTTTGCGAGTGCGGTGCAGGCCGGGGGGGGTGCGGGTGGACGGGGGTCGGCGGCGGGAGACGTCGTGGGAGACGTCGTGGTTGCTTCTCTCGACGGGGGTGGCGATGGGCTGGTAGACATGGTGGCGAAGCATTTGGCGCTGGCGCTCAACGTGCATGGGACGCACGTCAAGGTGCACGAGAGAGACGTGGACCGGGCGGTGAGGCTGTACGAGCGGGCGGTTGCGTTGAGTCCCGGGTGTGTCGAGGCGTTGTACAATCTCGGAGTGGTGTATGCCGAGCTGGGGGAAGTGGATAAGGCGATTTTTGCGTACCGGTCGACGATCAAGGAGGGCCCGGGGTGCGCGGCGGCGCATAACAATCTGGGCGTGCTGTACCGCGGCAAGGGGCTGATGGGGCTGGCATTGCAGTGCTACGAGAGGGCCATTCGGGCGCAACCCGATTTTCCACAGGCGCTCAACAATCTGGCCGTGATGTACACGCAGCAGGGGCGCGCGCCAGAGGCGCTCGACATGTTGCGGGCGGCCATCGTCGCCGACCCGGGGTTTGCAGAGGCGTGGAACAACCTCGGCGTGCTGCAGCGGGATGTCGGAGAGGCGAAAGAGGCACTCGAGAGCTATATGAAGTGCGTCGAGCTGGCTTCAACGGCGGATGACGGCGAGGGGGGCAGCGGGGGCGGCTTCAGGCGAGACCTCGTTGGGCACCGAAACGCCGGACAGAACTTGCTGCTGGGACTCAACTATATCTACGACGGCAACGAAGCGGTCATCTGTGACGCGCACATGGCGTGGGGACGAGCGTTCCAGGAGGCGCACGAGCATGAGGTCATGGAGGCCGTTCCTGTACGCCGCCGCCTCGGAAAGGGCGACGGCGACGGCGAGAACGAGAACGAGAATGAGAATGAGAACGAGAGGATCCGCGTGGGATACGTGTCGCCGGATCTCTTTGTGCATTCGGTGTCCTATTTTGCAGAGGCGCCCATCACGTCGCACGACGCGTCCGCCTTCGAGGTTACCGTGTACTCTGTGTGCGTGAGCCCCGACGCCAAGACGGCACGCCTCCGCCGCGAGGTCCAGGCTGCCGGTGGCCACTGGAAGGATGTGACCGAGCTCACGGAGCGCCAGCTGGCCGAGCTGGTCCGCGAGGACGAGATCGACATCCTGATCGACCTCACCGGACACACGGCCAACAACCGGCTGGGAACATTTGCGATGCGCCCGGCACCCGTTCAAGTGACATGGATCGGGTATCCAAACACAACGGGCCTCAATGCCGTCGACTACCGAATCACGGACGCGCTGTGCGATCCCCTTGCCACGACACAGGCGTTCTCGGAGCAGCTCATCCGCCTGAACAAGTGCTTCCTGTGCTACACGCCGTGCCCCGAGGCCCCCGAGGTGGCTCCGCTGCCCGCGGATGCCAACGGATACATCACGTTTGGCTCGTTCAACGCGCTTGCCAAGCAGACGCCCGCGGTGCTCGAGACGTGGGCCGAGATCCTCAAGGCGGTGCCAAGCGCCAGGCTCGTCCTCAAGAACAAACCGTTCGCGTCGGATCTCATCAAGCAAAAGTTCTGGCTGGAGTTTGAGCGGCTCGGCGTGCACCGTTCCCGAGTCGACCTGCTGCCACTCGCTCCTAAGACGGAGTCGCACCTCCAGCAGTACGCCATGCTGGACGTCTGCCTGGACCCGTTCCCCTACGCCGGGACGACCACGACGATGGAGGCCCTGTACATGGGGGTACCGTGTCTGACGATGCGGGGAAACGGACATGCGCACAATGTCGGCGTATCTCTCGTCACAAACGTCGGACTGCGCTGCGACGACTGGATCGCCGAAGACCGCCGGGACTACGTGGCCAAGGCGGTCAAGGCGTCGGAGGACGTAGCCGGCTTGCGGCGCTTGCGCCGTGGCCTCCGGCAGCGCGTGAACGAGTCGAGCATCTGCGACGTGCGCGCGTTCATGCGAGACTACGAAGGGCGACTCAAGGACATGTTGCTGCTTGTAAAATGATTTCGGTGTTGTTCGACGTCCACGCGTGGATTGGTGAGCACAAGAGGCATCTCGGTGGCCTCTCTCTGGGCAACTACGTCCAGCACGTACGTTTCCTGTCTCGGATTCGAGTTTGAAATCGCGTCTCGTCTCACCCACCCACCCACCGCGACCGCGACCGATGTAGATATGCGTCTTCCTGCGGGCGCTCATGCTACAGAGGGACGGCGTCGAGGTGGCCGTTTTCCTCGTCGGACCGTCCGGTGCCACGCTCCTAGGGTCCAGCTCGAGACTCGAGGAGCGGCCGCACTCGGACGACCAGATCGTGTCCGAGGTGGTGAGCGCCGTGCAGCGGTGCGTGGCTGGTGATCGCGATGGCCATGCCGATGCAACTGCGGATGCAGATGATAATGAAAACGCTACAGGAGATAAAAGTATCGCATGGGCGAGCGCCTTCTTGCAGGTGCTTTGCCACGTGAAGAAATACATCGCCAGGCGGCAAGCCGACGAGGACTTTGTCAAACAGCGAGGGGACGCCGTCCCAACTCGGATACTGGCCATCGTGAGCAGCTCGGATCCCTCGACGTCCAAGTACCTCCCGTTCATGAACGGGTTTTTCGCGGCACAGCGGGACAAGATTGTCGTCGACTGCTGCGACCTGGACTCGCACGCGTCGACAGAGGCGCTGTTCCGGCAAGGGTGCCTGCTGACGTCGGGATTCTACCTCAAACCGACGAATCCCGAAGCGCTGCTCGAGTACCTCATGACGGCCTTCGTGGCGGACGCATCTTCCCGGGAGTACCTCAGGTGGGTATTGGGTATCGGCCCCGTCCGACGGTCGACGGTCGACGGTCGACGGTCGGCCACCTTCTCTGACGCTCACTCACTCTCACTCGTGCTTCGCCCGTTCGCCAGGTACCCGTCGACGGGAAGCGTCGACTTCCGAGCGAGTTGCTTCTGTCATCAGAAGCTCATCGATACTGGGTACGTGTGCAGCGTATGCCTGTCTGTCTTTTGCGCCCAGACCAAGACGTGCACCACGTGCGACGCCAAGTTCGGAGACGTGTAACCGTTACAAACACCTCAAGTCCATTTCTTGAGCTTCTCCGCGTACGTCTTCCGCTGGTTCTCCACCATGTCAGGGTACTTCTCGGCCAAATTGTAGTACTTGAGGTACCCGTCCCACGGCGCAATCTTCAGCCCGGCCTTGTCGGCGATCATCTTCTGCACGCGGCTCGCGAACTCCGTCGACGTCTCCCCCTCTCTCCGCTGCTGGGGCTCCAAGAACCACACGTCTGCCACTAAAGCCCACGACCGCATGATCTTGAACAGGTGCTGCGAGAAGCTCTGCCGCTTGGAGTTCCAGAACGCGTCGACAAAGATCTTGTTGTACTTGATCGCGATCGGACACACCGTCGCGTCCAGGTCAAATGCGCCCCGCTTGAACATCACACTGTACTCGTTGTTCACGCATGTTCCCTCGGGGAAGATCAACAGCGGCGTCCGACCCTCGGACATGATGTGCGCCTTCATCTTCTGCGACACCAGGGCCCGGTCCTTGGTCTCGGTCCGGTTGAACCAGAGGCATCCGAGCGCGGACAGGTACCGCTTCTGCATCACGCCCACCCAACCCTTGTGCAGCTGCATGATGGCCGCGAACGGCGTCAGAGCCGACAACACTGCGTAGTCGATCATGCTCGAGTGATTCGCGACCCAGACGCGCCCCGCTTGCGGCACAGGTCGCGGCCCGTGGTAGCGCACGACGCCCGTCCACGACACGATGAACACCTGCGCCAAGAAGTGCACCGCGGCCCGCTCCGCCTTCGCCCGCCGGTCCCCTCTCCGAAAGACGAGCCCCGACACGTGAAATATGATGAAAAATATGAGGAATCCCTGTACATATGTACGTACGTGCGCGAGTGCGCGAGTACACGAGTGAGAGCGTGCGCAAGTGAGAGCGTGTGTGCGTGCGTAGGCGCATGCGTGGGAGACGCCCTAGGGGAGAGGGGGTAAACGCCGGGTCGCCGTCGCTCCGCTCCCCCCGTGGCGTCCAACCCGGCCCACACGCACGTCGCTTGCCGGTCTTGGTGGATTCATCATCAACACGCACCAACAGCAGCGTCGCCAGCCGCAGCGGAAACAGAATCAAGTTTCGCACGACGACGCCGACCAGCCAGAGCGGAAACAGGTAGAAGTTCCAGTTCCACGGCTCGTCGATGGCCGACTTGAAACACCGTAGGAACGAGTCGTCTACCAGCGCAGACGCCGCGTCGTTCAGCGTGGAGCTGATATCGAACACGTCCCTGATGATGTCGTGCGTGGACGTGCTCGCGTCGTTTGTCGCCTGGCGAACGAGCGTGAGCGTGAGCGAGCGACAGTTACGTATCAGATTTCGAGCTCCCGCCCAGTCTCGAGTTCAAATATACCCACCGACTGGATCAGGTCGTCCACCTCCCGAGACAGCTGACGAACGACCTTGTCATCTTGATCGAAGTCGTCCAGGTTGACCTGCGAACGAGCGAGCGCGTGGCGAGTGAGAAGGGGCCGTGGAAGGCGAGCTGGGCAGCTGGGCAGCTGGGCAGCGAGAGAGCAATACCCACCTGCGACTGGAACCGCAACTCCTTCAGGCGGGCGCCCATGCTGGCCTTGCGGGCCGTCGTCGACATGGGCGTCGTCGACGGGCCGTCGTCGCCATCGCCCCCCGCAAACCGCACCCGGGAATCGTCCGGTTGTTGTTCGCTCGGTTCTGCACCGGGCGCTTCGCCCCGTTGTCCCATCCTCTCTATCTCTCTTTCTCTCTTTCTCTCTTTCTGTCTATCTGCTTCGCGCGTGCTCGCGAGTTCGGTCCGTCGGTCGCTCACAAAAGATTCACTGAAGAATTAGTCCAAGGCCTTGGCCTCCTTCGACACCGCGACCCACTTCCTCAGCGTCTCACCGGCCCGTCCGCTCCGCTGCGCCTCCTGCGCCATCATCACGCCCTCCTTCACGTCGCTCGCCACCTTCGCCGCCGCCAGCGCCACCCCGGCGTTCAAATTCAGCGCGTCTGCGACGGCGTTCCGCTCCCCGCCAAACACGTCACCCAGGATCCTCGCGTTCAACGTCGCGTCCCCGCCGGCCAAATCCTCCACAGCGCACCTCGGAATCCCCAGGTCTAACGGATCAATCTCGTACCGCTTGACCTGTCCGTCGCTCGCCTCGTAGATACTCGCCGGGCCCATCGGCGTCAGCTCGTCCAGCCCCATGCTGTGCACCACCAGCGTCTTTTCGATACCCATCAGACTCGCCGCGTCCGCCATCAGCTTTGAAATATCCGTACTATACACCCCGATCAGCGCGTACTTGGCGTGCGCGGGGTTCAGCAGCGGCCCGAGCATGTTGAACGCCGTCCGCACCCCGAGCGACTTTCGCACGGGCCGGACGACCTTCATCGCCGGATGGAACGTCGGCGCAAACATAAACCCGATGTTGGCATCCTCGACGCACTTGGCAATCCCCTTTGGTCCCAGCTCGAGCTCCACTCCAAACGCCTCGACCACGTCCCCCGACCCGCACAGCGACGACACGCTGCGCGACCCGTGCTTGGCAACCCTGGCCCCCGCCGCTGCAGCCACCACCGTCGCCCCCGTCGAGATGTTCACCGACCCGATCCCGTCCCCGCCGGTCCCAACAATGTCCAGCACCTGGAGAACGAGCAAAGCGCAGCGTCGCGCGAGTGAGCCGAGTCGAGTCTGGACGCGAACGAGCGAGCGCGATTTCCGATCAAGTACCCACGTCGTACGGCGTGTCGACCCTGACCGACATCTCGTCCATCGCCTTGGCCATTCCCGCGATCTCCGCCGGTGTCTCGCCTTTGGCACGGAGCAGGACGACGAACGCGGCCATCTGTTCGGGGGAACTGGCGTTCTGCACCAGGTCGATCAGCGTGGATTTGGCGAGGTCCTCTGACAGGTCCTGGCCTTGGCACAGCTGCTCGATCACAGACGTGAGCGACGACGCGCGAAGTTGCGTGCATTGTCGTCGTGTGTGTGTGAGGGAGCGTCCGAGTTGTGCGACCGCGACCGAGTTGAAACTCGGCGTAATGAAGGCTCGACTGCTCCGAATCGACCGAATTGGAGACGCCCCAGGGCGTCGCGACGCGTGCACAGCCATGAGGACGTCTCGTGGGTGGTGGGCGGTGGGCGGTGGGCGGTGGGCGGTGGGTGGTGATGGTCGATTGGGTATAAAACGGGACTCGCGAGCGATCGCTCCCCATCCCTTTTTCCCCATCCCGCGGATCATAACAGGGCACCCTGTTTTTCGCTAATTTGCTTGCCACGCGACCCACATTGTGCTCGTAGGACATATACGAGATGTCGTATACCACGCGATGCGTCGCATCGAGGCGTGGGCGCGCGCCAGAGGGCTCCCACATCTCCCATCGCATGTGCCCGCCTCGCGTCGCGGTGCCTCGCACGCTGGCCGCGAAGACTTCTTCGTCGGTCGAGATTGACAAGAGTCTGTCGATCATGCAGTGGACGGGCGCGCCGGAACAGGTGTCCGCCTTGGAGTCTCTGCGGAACGCCTTCGATTCGTCCACGTACAACGACGAGGTGACGGACGAGCAGCTCCGTTGGTTTTTGCTGGATCGGAAACTTGACGTGGATGCTGCGAAGCAGAAGCTGGAGACGATGCTGGAGTGGCGACGGGAGTTCGGGGCGGACAGCATCACGACGACGGACGTGGCGAAGGAGGCGGCGACGGGGAAAGCGTATCTGCATACACAGAACGACGTGTTTGGTCGTCCGGTGATTGTGGTGCGGGCTTCGAAGCATGTGAAGGATGCTGCGCCGCTGGTGGAGTCGCAGCGGCTGTGTGTGTTTACGCTGGAGCGGGCGCTGGAGCGGCTGCCCGAGGGGCAGGATACGGTGCTGGGTATTTTCGACCTGCGCGGCTTCAAGAACAAGAACGCGGATATGGTGCGTGGTTGATTTTGTCCGAGAGTTGGACACTTCAGGGCTGAGGTGATGGATCCACCCCAGACTGCAGGGGTATTCTTGTCGGCCGCGTGACTCACTCGCGAATGTACGGTGCCTCGACTCGCAGGGCTTTGTTCGATTCATGGTCGACATTTTCTTTACGTATTATCCGAAACGTCTGGGTCAGGTGCTCTTCGTCGACGCGCCGTGGATCTTCAAGCCGGGTGGGTACTGAACTCGACTCGACGGGTGTGGGCGAGCGCTCTGCATATTCTTCAGTCTCTCACTCGCGCTTTGCTCTGGTTCGTTCGTTTGCAACCGCAGGCTGGGAGGTGATGAAGCCGTGGCTGAAAAAGTACAGCGGCCTCGTGCGGTTCGTGAGCGCAGACGAAGTTCGCCAGGATTACTTCACCAGCGAGAGCGTGCCGGCAGATTTCTCGAAGGAGCCGTTCCTGACGGGAAAGAGAGAATGAATTTCAATCTATATGTTTTACTTTGATCAATAAATAGTCGAGACAGCGCCCTTAGCGCAGCCTGCGGGCCTCGCGCTCGGACTCCATCAGGGTGAGGATATCTCCCTCCCTGACCGGGCCCTTGACATTCCGCATGATCAGGCGGTTCTGGTCGTCCAGGAACTTGACCCTCACCTGTGTCACCTGTCCACGAGATCCGGTGCGACCGATCACCTTCATGACGATCGCCAGCTTGATTTGGGAATCCTGGAAGAGGAAACGAGAAGGCGTGAGTGTGGAGGCGAGGTCGTTCGTCCCCGGCCATCTACGGCAAGCGTGTACACCGTGCGTGTACATCATACTTGCAAGTCGCAGCCGGGACGACTCGATGCGGACGAGCCAAGAGGAGGAAATCCGGCGTGAATTCGGGCAACGTTAATTCGGCGGTGGCTCGCCGCGCGTCTGGTCCACGGGGAGCACCTGCCGCTGTCCCACACCCACAACGGGCAATAGAACACCGTATATGACCCGTCGGACCAGCCACACGCGGCAGCGTTGGGCTCTCTGAATTTCGGACTCCTCAAGCCGCAATCCGCCTGGCCTCCTGGCATTCGGACGGAATGGCCTCGTTGCCCGTCACATAGGCTCTCAAACGTACCATGGTGTGTCTATACCGTGTGTATCGTAAGTCTAGAGTCACAATTCGATCTGTGTTGGACTCGAGCACGCTCCCCACAGTATTTTTTCGGAGGCTGTCGCCCAGCTCCACCCGGCGCGGCGTAGCTCGGCCAGCGAAAGGCGCGGAGGACCGATAGATACGAGCGGAGCGGGGAGCCCGACGTCCACACGGAACGCGGGACCGAAACCCTTCCGCGAACCGAATCGACCACGAGAATGAGCTCACAAACCCACCCCCAGCACTCGGCGTCCTGCCGCTGTCACCAGGCCGACCACGGCGCGGCCGGTCAAGACTTGGACGAGGTCGAGTTTCAACGGTCGGCCTGCAACGCGGCCTTGGTCGGCGACGTCGAGAAGTTAGAAGCCATTCTCGATCGGTGCGTGAACCTGAACTCGAACTCGAGGGAGGAGGCAACGACGTACGCGCACTGACCCACTCGCTGACTGGCCCATTCGCGCTCGCGTGTACGCCAGGCACCCAGAGCAGCTCCACGAGGACGGTCGAAGGCCAGCCACCCGGTGCGAACTGCATCCCGCGACCTCGTCGGGGTACTCGCCTCTCATATACGCGTCTCGTGCGGGACACGTGGGTGCCGTCAAGCTCCTGCTTCGTCGGGGGGCGAACGTGGACAGGCAGACGACCGAGATGGGGTCGACGGCCCTGCATCGAGCGGCGGTCGCGGGGCACGCGGCTGTGGTTCGGTTGCTGCTGGACGCGGGTGCAGACGTGAGCATACGGGATTGCGACGGGCTGACGGCGCTCGAGCGGGTGGCCAGGCAACGGAGCGGGATGTCGATGGTCGGCGTGGGGCGGCCCGAGGTCGTCGCGCTTCTCGAGCAGGCCGACAAACGAGCCTCAAATTCTGGTGGGTAACCAGGAAAGATCAATCATCGCAAAGTTGGACCGTTCCATACACCGTGCGGCATAATTTTGAAACTATATACCGCCATGCAGCCATAGGGCGCGAAGCGGGCACGACCGTACGCCGCATCACTGTTCTTCGTCCACCCAAGAGAAGGTGTCGGATCCCTTTGGACTGCTCGGCGTGGCGCCTGGCGCGTCCACGGCCGAGATAAAGGCAGCCTTCCGTCGACGTGCGCTCGAATGCCATCCGGACATCGTTGCGACGGCACCTCCGGCTGTCCAGGCCGCCAAGGCAGCCGAGTACGCGTCGGTCGTCGAGGCGTACGAGCGACTCACCACTCGGGGGGCGGCCTCGTCGTCTGCGACTGCCACTCGTAGCCAGCAGCAATACTCGCACACATCTTCTGCCTACTACCGCGCCGATATGGGGCAGGGTCGGTACAGGGCCACCGCGACGGCGAGCGCCAAGCAGTCGTTCTCGAACGTTGCGCGCAACAGCTGGCAGAATGGGGGCCTCATCGTGCTCGGTGGGGTGTTTTTCGTCGGATTGATGGTTTGTGAGCCGTTTATCGACGCGTGGTGGGAGTCGCGGAACGAAGGGAAGCTCTTCAAGCACGTCGCCGCAGAGCGCAAGCGGTGCCGATGACTGCTCTTGCTTGCCTTTCATCAGTGGAATAGTACTTGTCGCGATCAACATGGGCAACTCCAGCTCAGAACAATCAGCTGGGGCAATCCTGAATTGGCTCGTCACAGAATGTTATTCCTTCCGGCGACGTGTTTTCCTCCAACATACACCTGCTTGACCCCCCCGCGATCGCGCGTTTCGATCAGCCGCTCGACGGCCGCGTCAAAGGTGCAAGACGCATCGCATTCGGCGTCGTGAACGACAAAGTCGGCGATAAAGCCGTCGTCGATGAACCCCAGCCGCTCGCTCGAGCCGTCGAGGGATAGGAGATGCGCGCCCCGCGTGATGCCGAACAGTGCGTCCCACGCGCCGAGCGCGAACCGATTCCGCTCGTCCATCGCTGCGGCGACCGCGCCAAGCGGATCGAGTGGCACAACCGGCGCGTCACTGGCCAGCCCGAAATTCACATTCGCCCGTCGGAACTCTTCGAGCGGATACGAATACCTGGCGTCCTCGTCATGGAGTCGCAAAGGAATCACATCCCGATCGCCACGCACATGTTGAGGATTCGGGGTCACCCCCGCGAGCCCGACAGCGGCCATCCGCCGGATGGTGTCGATTGAGCTGACGTGCTGCGCGTGCTCGATGCGATGCCGCATGTGCGCATCATCATCCCTCCGCGGCAGTCGCTCGTACGCCGAGAGCACTTCGTCGACGGCTAAGCTGCCGATCGCGTGCGTTGCGACAGTCAGACCCATGGAGTCCGCGGCGCGAATCATCTCCTCCCAGGAGATCGGGTCCACGAGCCGAATACCGGCACCGTCACCGTCGCCGTCTTTATACGGTCGCGTGAACAGGGCCGTCCTGCTGCTGAGGGAGCCATCGTAGAAGTCCTTCACCCCGCCGACACGGAGCTTCCCGTCCCCACCAAACCGTGTCGTCCCCAACGCGTCTATCAGCTGTTTCAGCGCCACGTGCGCTTTGAGACTGACAAACGCGTCCACCCGCACCCGCATCCCGTCGGCCCCTGGAATCAAACAGTCCGTCAGGTCGTCGAACGACGCAAAGTCGTCGTCGAACGACACGCGACCCATGTCTCCCACCCTTGTCACGCCCTTTTGCAACGCGTACCGCTCGGCGGCCAGATACGCGTCCCACAGCAGCTCGCTCGACGGGGAGGGGATCACCGCGGTGAGGAGGCCCATTGCCGCGTCGCACAGCACGCCTGTCGGTGCGCCGGACGCGTCTCTCCGTATGGACCCACCCTCTGGAGACGCAGTATCGGCCGAGATACTTGCAAGCTGCAGCGCCCGTCTATTTGCCAAGAGCTGGTGGCTGTCAAACCGGAAAACAACCGTCGGAACGGGCACGTCGTCCAGCCAGCTCGAGTCTCCAAACTCGTGGAGATAGCCGTACGCCACCGCCCAATCAGTCGGCTGCTTTTGCACAGCAGACGCGATCCGCTGACGCAGCGCGTCGGCCCCTTTCTCCACGTCACGCACGTCGATGACAGCCCCCAGCAACGCCAGGCCCGTCGAAATGAAGTGCACGTGCGGGTCCACAAATCCAGGCGTGACGATGGCACCCTCGAGGTCCTCTCTTCGAACGCCATCAGCGGGCAGCATGTCGCGCGAGGCAAACCGACCCGTCTCTGTGTCGACGATGAACGATCGCTCGACGCCCCGCCCGTCCTCCCCGGACATCAGCACGAACGCATTCTCGAAGATGACGAACCTGCCACTGCCACTGGCACTGCCGTGATGCGGACTCCCTGGCGGACTCCCTTGGTTCCCTGCACCCGCAAGGTACGGGCAGGCCTTCAGACCCGACCCGGCTCGGATCAGGTACCGCTCGATGGACGGCCAGAACACGGCCAGCAGACCCATGGCGACCGCCAGCGCCGACAGGACGGTCTCAGCGCGGCTCAAACGCCCGCCTGTCTCCCTCGTCATTGCGCGAAATGCATCGAGGGTTTTTGATCGTTCAAACGATCAAAGCCGCGGGAATCGAAACACAAAATCGCTCGTCTCCGTTCAGCGCACCGCGTGGTTGGGTGCACGACAGGCTCACGAACGAATCGCCGTGTATATACCCACGCGGGTCGTGTCCACCGAATCGCTGAAAGGGCGCCTTGGGAAGCCCGATCGAATCGATTCCACGTCCGGACGATGGCAGACTCGACGGACTTCTCGGCCGTCCTGGCCGCGATCATGTCGGTGCCCGAGCAGTACAAGGCAGCATCAGGCCACCAGATGTCCGAGGTGCTCACGAGCAAGGACGCCAGGCAGACCCTGGCGGGCTCGTCGCCGGACGAGCTCCTGTCGTGCGCCCAGATAGAGTTGGATGCACGCGATCATCAGATCGGATTTTTGTGCGTTCTCGAAAGTGTCTCATCGAGGAAGAATATGCGGGATGGGCCGTGGTCGCCGCTGGCCGCAGAGCTGGCGAGGCTGGCGTCCGGCTTTCTCGCGGCCGCCAGGCCGTCGGATTACATGTGCACGTGCCCCGTGTGGTCGAAGAAGCTGTGCTCGCTCTGCGTCTCTCTCGCGAGACAGGCCATTGCTGCGGCGAACGCCGTCCAGTCGCCTCGCGTGGACGAGGCGAAAGCGAGCATCCTGCCGCTGTGCTCGGGGCTCGAGTGCCTGACGCAGGGAGATGTGCAGCGGATCACGCCGCTGCACGCGGTGCTGATCGAGCTTTGCGTGGCGACCAAATGCTACGCGAAGGCTGTGGGTCTGATGGGGCCGATGCCGTCGCTGTATGAGCCAGAGCGGTTTGGGACCAAGCTGAATGACGTGTTGGCGTGCTTCTTGCACTGCGGTGACGCGCTGCTCTCTCTGAAGAGATACGAGGAGGGACTGAACATGCTCAAGGGGGCCTTATCGATGCCGCTCTACGCGTCTCATCCGCTGGCCACCGCGGCGGCGAAGAAGTACGTGCTCGGGTCGCTCATCAAGTGGGGCAAGCTGGACGACCTTCCGATGTACGTGTCCAACGTCGTGCGTAAGACGTTCTCGCAGGAGATTCCCGAGTATCAGGGCCTGGTCCGTCAGGCCGAGACGCTGCGTTTCGACCTGGGGACGACGCCTTCGGCGGCCGGCTCGGGCGTGCATGCGTCGGCGCACGCGCTGCACGAGTATATCGTGGAGAAGGAGGCGACGTGGAAGGAGGACGGCAACGAGGCGCTGATTGCGATCATCGCCGCGGACCTCTATCACACCGCGACGCTCATACGGTTCCTGAAAACGTACACGACGATGCCCAAGGACGTGCTCATGAGGGCCCTGGGGGTGGCCTCGGAGGCCGAGCTGGACGCCGTCGTCATGAGGTTCTCCGCGTTGGAGAGCGTGACCGGGGCCGTGCGTATCGACGACGAGGAGAATGTCGTGCACTTTGATGTTGCGCTCGACGAGGTCAACGGGATGACGATGCGCAAGCTGATGCAGCTGATCCAGAAGTCGACGGCGGCTAAAAAGGCGGTAGATGAGGACTGGGTAGCGATCGAGACCAGCGACGTCTTCCGAAAGATGAATCGATCCGACGGTGGGCGCGGTGAGCGATTGAAGAAGGGGATGATGATGGCGCGAGAGGGGCCGAGCATCGACATGTCGGCCCTGCCGATGTCGGCCTCTGAGCGGGGGTGATTGATTGGATTTTCGTCATCGTGTTCTCGTCATGTTTTCACGTTTAACATGGTAATACCACGTCAAATCGCATCACGTCGCGTCACGTCGCGCCACGTCGCCTTCCAAGAGGAGCGCTTGCCACTCACGGGCATGGACGTTCCACGAGAAGTCGTACTTCATGCCGAGGGCCCTCTGGTTGCAGTGGCTGTCGGACCCGTGCTCGTCGACGGCTGCCTTCATGGCGGCGACGAGGTCGTCCACGCTCTCCTGGACCGTCTCGGACCGCGGCAACAGGATGCCCACGCCGGCGTCTCCCAGGTTCTTCAGACCCCCAGTTGCAGTCATGATGGGCACTGCGCCGTACCGCGCCGCGCATTGGGCGATCAGCCCGCACGGCTCAAACTTGGACGGGATCAGGCAGTAGTCGGCGGCGGCCAGCATCCAGTGGGCGAGCTCCTCCGAGAACTCGCAGACGCCCGTCGCCGTCCCCGGAAAGTTCAGCTCCAAGCTTGACACAGCCTGCTCGAGCCACTGGTCTCCCGTCCCGAGGACGGCCAACTGGATGGTGGACGTCGGTTGGGGCGCCACCGGGCTCATCTTCGGCTTGAATTTCCTCTTCGACTTGTTCCTGGAGGGCGTCGTCGTCTTGATGGACAGGCGACCAACAGCTGCAGTCACGTCGGTCGTTTCATTCGCTCCAGTCGCTCCGGCCGCGCCGTCTGCACCGCCGCCAGCCAGCTCGACGGGCCCCGGGGCCGGCTTCTTGGGAAGCAGCCGCGTCGCCGCACGGAGCAGCGTATCGACCCCTTTTTGCTCCGTAAGTCGTCCGATGAACACGAACAGTACCGAATCATCCACCTCGAGCCCCAACCGCGCCTGCAGACGCCGCTTCATGGAGTTTTTCCCTCGGAACACGGTGTACGCGTTGTACCGGCAGTCGTCCGGCAGGAGGGCGTCCGTCTCCGGGTCCCACTCGTCCACATCGATCCCGTTCATGATGCCTTGGACCTGCTTATGCCGCAGAATCTCCCCCATCCCACAGCTGAAATCGTCGTTTTCCGAGGCAATCTCCACCGCGTAGTGCGGACTCACCGTCAGCACCCGGTCCGCCAGCAGCAGCGCCCCACGCAGAAAGTTCACCTCGTCTTCCGCTTCGAGTTCCAACGATTCAAACGCCTTGAACGCCTCAAACGCCTCAAACGACCCTGCCGACCCGGCCGAAACCACCTGCTCCCACGGCACCCTGGTCAACAGCGGCACCATGGCCGCCGCCCCCAGCCCCAGATCCCTTCCCACCGCCTCCGCCGAAAACACGCCCTGATAAGCCAGATTGTGGATGCAAAATACCGTGTTCACGTCCACCTGGCCCAGCCCGTCCGCAATCTGCCGCTCCGCACTCGTCAGGGTGTCTGGTGCGCCTGCCGCCTTGGCCATGATTTGCCGCAGCCGCACCAACACCAGCGCCGTCGGCCAATCGTTCAGCACAAACACGACCTTGTCGTGTCTTGAAGAGGACGACAACGATGATAACGAGGAGGACGACGACGACCGCGACGACGGGTTCCCTCCGAGCTGTGCCGCCGCCATCAATGCCCCCCACGCCATGATATCATACCGCACCGCCATATTCCGGCAATCATACACCCCGCCGTCCGCATCTACGTACGTAAACGACGGATGTTCGTTCTTCAAATCCTGCCGCGTGACGACCCGGTGCATGTCCAACAGCGGATGCCGCACAAACACCCGCTCAACCCCGTCCTGCGTCGTACTATACAGCGACGCTTCACCAAACACCGAACCAGGCCCTCCCTCTCCTTCTCCTTCTCCTTCTCCTTCTCCTTCTCCCGCTCCCTCGCGTCCGCGCTCCAACTCGCCCTCGGCCGTCGCGCCTTCCTCCTCTCTCTCTCCTCCTCCGCCGCCGTCGTCCACGAACCCGTCCACCACGACGTCCGGCAACGCAACAGACACCCCACACCCGCCGACCCCATCGTACGCCTCATACATCGGACTCACGCTCATTACCTTGCCCACCCCCTCCAGCCCCACCAGCGCCTTTGGCAGCGCCGCCACCACGTCCGCCAGCCCCCCCACCTTACTCCACGGCGCCACCTCCGTCGACACAAACACCACCGCCGTCTTCATATCTTTCCCCGCCGTCGGCATCCTCGTATTCGATTCGTCCGAGACGCGACGAGTCTGACCGTGGCTACGACGCTTCCGTCGATCTCTGTCCCTCTCCTTCTCCTTCTCCGTATGCTTCTCTCGCCGCCGACTCGTGCTCCTCTTCCGCTGCTGTGCGCCACCCGCGTTCCTTGCCGCTGCCTGCTTCTCTCCCCGCGCTGCGCCCCCTTCCTTCGTCCTCTGCCTCGATCGCCGGCTCGGGACCAGACCTGCAGTCTCAGTCGCACGTTCGTGCTCCGTCCGCTCGGCCCGTTCGCTCCCACCCAGCTCAGCCGTATCCAGCTCCGCACACGCCCTGACGAAACGCCCCCCGATCCGCCTCAAAGGCGCACCACGCGCAACAAGCCAAGGACCAACCTCGTTCCTGCTGGGTCCTCCTCGCTCAATGCTCTGGGCACGACACACACTCCGCGCCTTCCGTGCCCTCAACACCACGGGGTCGATGTATAATACGTTCTGTACGGCAACGTTGGCAACAGGCGGACGATGACTGTGCATTCAGTGCGAGCGAATTAGACATGGCAGGACATGTCAATTTTCCGGGTAGGGCATTCCAACTGGCTGTCGTCCGATTCTTTGGGTATGTAGATAGGCAGATGCGATTATAAATATAAATCGAAATGAGAGACGAACATGGATCGTTCAGTACGGAGGAGAACAGAACGGGCCGCTTGGGTGCAGAATGGCCATCCAGCGGGGCTGGATGGCTGGGTGGGCGGGCGGGCGGGCTTCCAAGCGAGGAGGACACTGGCAGAGGCAGACGAGGGACGGTGGGCCGCTCGGTCTCGGTGGGCGCAGCCAGTCAGACTGCCCGGCTGCGCCGCTGCCCGATGCACTGGCCGTGAGTCAGACGTCTGACTGCCCGACGGCCCGACGACATGTCTGGGAAGTCTACCAGCCACCCGCCGCGTGGAGACCGAGCTCGAGGCCTGGACCGGGCCCAGGTTGAGACCAATGACAGGGCCGGCCTTCCCTCACGACGAGTTCTTTTTCGTCCGCTCGTCCGAGCCAGCGATTCGCCTCCGACACCACTTCCACCTCGACCATCGACCACGATCCCGCTGCCCTCAGTGCAATTCAATTCGATTCGTGCCGACCAATTCTCATCCCATCAGCATGTCAGAATCCGCGGCGAACGCCGCGAACTCCTCCAACTCTAATGCCGATGCAAGCGCGGCTAAGGCCGAATTGCCGCCGCCCAAAGTCCAGCCGCGGCGCTCATCTCCGAAGTATGCGCCGATTCCTTCCATGCTCGCGTTGGAGGCTGCGAACGCGGGGAAGACCGCCGACGTCGTAGGTACTTGAGCTCGGCCGGCATGCCCCACTCGCTCGCTCGCTCACTCGCTCACTCGCGTCGGTTTGCCAGGAAATTCGCACCGTGACCCACGGTGGCGTGATCAAGACGACGGTGGAGGAGGGGGTGGACCAGCTCGGGTGGAAGCTGGACAAGACGGACGGGAAAGTGCCGCACGTGAAGAACGTCGTGGCAACGCGCTCGTTCAACCGTGGGGACCTGATCTCGGTGGAGCGTCCGTTGCTGACGCAGATGGCGACGACGTACGCGACTGCGGCGTGTCATGGGTGCTTGATGCCGTTCGGACAGCATGAGAAGGCCGAGCTACCGGCGGGGGACGAGGACAAGCACAATGCGGCGGTTCCGGTGTACTGCAAGGCGTGCAAGGGGAGCGGGAAGGTGGACGCTGGGGTGGAGGAGGGCCTCAAGGAGCTGAGGGAGGCGATGGGCGGGATTGCGAAGGAGCACCAGGTGGATGTGATTCTGCTGGCGATTATTGTGAATTTGGAGCTGGCGAGGGCCGGGGTCGAGCGGTGCGGGGTGGCGTACAAGGGCGTCGATGGAGACGACGTGGAGCTTCGCGGGTCCAGGACGTTCCAGAGTACGGTGGAGGACTGGGACGGGATTCCGAGCCTGTGGGATCGCAAGCCGGAGGCGTGGAGGAAGAAGGTCGGGCCGGCGCTGCGGGCGCTGCACAAGGAGCTGGTGGCGTTGGCCGGCAGCGGCAAGGTGGCGGGGTACAAGGCTGCGTCGCCGCTGCCCCGTCTTCAGTGCGACGCGCCGCTGATCGATATCACGCTTCAGGCGGCGTATGATGCGCAGTTCGGGCCGTTGAACCTGCCGGATGTCACGTACGCGTTCGGATTCTACCCGGGGCTGCTGATGTACCAGCAGGGATGCGCGCCTAACGCTCACTTCGTGTCCAACGGGTCCGAGTTGGAGGTGCGGGCGATCGTGCCGATCGTGAAGGGCGACGCGATCACGGTGAGTCACGTGCCGCTGATGATGCCGAGGGAGCAGCGCCAGGCGGTGTTGGAGCAGCAGAGGTTTGTGACGTGCGGATGTGCGCGTTGCAAGGAGCCGCTGAGGACGAGCCTCGACAGGCTGATGGAGGGTGTGGTGTGCTTCGAGTGCCAGATGGACGTGTTGCTGCCGTGCGAGATGGGAGAGGAGAACGATACGGCGTGTGGGGAGTACAAGAAGAGGCTGCACGACGAGCGGGTGATGATGGTCAAGAACCTCCAGAAGAAGCTGCGTACCGCCAAGACGACGGAGGCGAAAGAGAAGTTAGAGGAGGCGATCGCGCAGTACGAGTCGGCGGCAGAGGTGCCGGAGGGGGTGCACTTCTGGACGTGCAAGCACTGCGGGAGCGTGGAGCCGGCCCATACTGTTGACGCGAGCGGGCCGGCCGACGTGCTGGCCAAGGCAAAGAACGACTTCCATCAGGCATGCATTCACAAGATGCTGTCCGAGCAGCAGCTTCCGAAGGACTTGGACGCCACACAGAGGAAGGAGAAGCTTGCCCAGTTGGAGGATCACAAGAACGTTGCCAAGCAGACGTTGGACTCGCTGAGCAGGGCCATGGACCAGCGACTGCCGGCGTACCACTACTTTGTGATGGAGTCGCTGCCGATGATCATCCAGTTCCACCAGAAGGACCAGGACTGGGTGAGGGTGCTGCAGTATGGCATCCTGAAGTGGGACACGGAGAGGCAGCTGGTCGAGGACAGGCCGACCAAGTCGCAGTTGAGCATTCTGAACGATATTCGCATGGCAGCCAAGCTCGAGTCGGAGAAGGCAAAGAGTGACATCCTCACGAAGCAGTTCGGGAAGAAGGCGATGCAGGCCGAAGATCAGATCGACGTCACGTCCGAGAGCCTGTACGGAAAGAAGCTCGCGGACCAGATGAAGGAGGCAAGGAAGTTGCAGAGGAAGAGGATCAAGGAGGCGGAGGCGCAGCAGGCCTCGGCCGCGCAGCAGGCCTCGGCCGTCCAGGCGACGGCGTAGGCACGAGCGGCGCCGAAGGCAGACCCGAACCGACCCCCAGGTAGGTAGAAAACCGTCATGCATATCCTTATCCTACATGTTTTGTTGTTGTTTGAGGCTGACAAGCTGTACATCAATTTTTACACCATCGATCGATCTACGCCTTTTCTGCGTAGAACAGCATCCACGAGTGCTCTCCGTCCTTTGCAAACTGCAGTCTGTTCTCCCAGCTCGTCTTCAGATTATCCAGCTGCTCGGTCGACATCGACCTGTTGACGATCAGCTCGTCCCTGGCCCCGTCGAGGTTGGATATCTCCGCCTCGGTCACCTCGATCAGCTTGTCCGTCACGACCTCCGCCTTGTGGCACCCAAACCCGGCCCGGGCGATCATCGCCTCATACTCGCCAACACTCGCCAGATTGAACGCCTTTTCCGAAACGTACCGCCCAAACGCATCGCTGTACGCCCCACGATCGCTCCCGCAGTAGTCCGTGAAGACGAGCCGACCCCCGGGCTTCAGGCATCGCCATATTTTATTCAACAGCGCTTCCTTATCCTTCACGTACAGAAAAACGTCCCTGCTGAACACCGCGTCGTACACCTCCGCCCCGTACTCCCTCTTCTCCGCGTCGCTCACCTCGAACGACGCCTTGCAGCCGGCCGCCTGACTCGTCGCACTCGCCTCCAGCGCGCCCATGATCATATTCACAGACAGATCAAGTCCGTGCACAAAGCAACCGTACGTTGTCGAGATGTGGAACGCCGCCCCGCCGATGCCGCACCCGATATCGAGCACCGAGTCGTCCGCCGACACGGCCAGCATCTTGGCGTACTCTTTCGTCGTCGTGATGCCTCCCGGCGACACGAACCCGTCCCCGAACATCATCTGATATCTTGAGATCCCTTCGACCGAGTATTGCCGGTCCAAAAAGTACCGCAGATCGTTCGAAGAACTGGCCTTGCCAGGCGCCGACGTCTTGCGCCACTTCCAGCACACCTGGTTCTGGTTCTGCTTCACCTTGGCATACGTATCGATCGACTTGCAGACGATCAGCTCGAAGTAGTCATACCCCCCGTCTTCCCGCTCGATCTTGGTCTTATCGAAGATCTCAAAGTACTGCCTCGGGTTCCTGTAGTGCGTCGGGTTGTTGGACCGGCTCTTGTCCCCCGACTGCCTGAAGCAAGACTCCCTGAAGAAGATGATTCCATCTTCATCCAGCCATGTAAGCATGTTTTGCGCCAACTTTTCCACCTCGGCGTCGGACAGATACATCAGCAGCCAGTTGGAGAAGACCACGTCGGCCGAGGCCGGCGGCAGCGACAGCTGCGTCGCGTCGCCACATCGGAAGTCGATATTGCCCAGGTGACCGTTCGAAATCTTGTTCTGATCGATGAGATTCTGCATGAAGTCGAGCGCGATGACCGACGTGGCCTCTGGAGCAATCTCGGCCGTGAACCGACCGATCCCGGCGCCCAGCTCCACCACGCGACAGTCCTTCGTCGAACCCAGCAGCGAGATGACCTCTGCGTCAGGAATGCGATTGTGGTCGTGAGCGACAGTGCGCAAGCGATGCGCGCGAGGGCAGCGGCGTGACACACACAGCTGCTTCCGGGCCACCGCGGGATAGGAATTCGGCGAGATCGCATATCGTACCAGGTCGCTCCATCTTGTCTATCTTCGACGCCTGGGAGTCCAGCATCATCGTTTCAACGGTCGGCGCACCCGCAGAGTGCTCGCTCCAGTAGCTGCGCTGGGCCGTCCGCTCTTCATTCTTTGCGTGCGTCATTTTGCGCGAGATGATTCGTTTCTGGTGCGAAATTCGTTTCCCTTACTTACTTGCACTGCAGAGCATGAATTGAACGAACGAACAAACGAACGAGCGCATGCCAACCCCGTGCACGAAGAATTGTGTTGGGGCGATCGACGCAAACCGGGATCTCGAGAAGGCTCGAGACGGCCCCAGCTGGGGACCAGCCCGGGGCGACCCAAGGACGATCAGCTCAGCCGGCCAGCCTTGCCGCGACCCGTCTTCTTGGGATATATGCTCGGCAGGCTCCTCCACGCACTCATCACCCGGTCCGCGACCTCACATACGCTCTTCCCGGTGTACAAGAAGGCCGTCCCCTTGGCCACCCCGCCGTACCGCGCCACCAGCGCCGCTGCCCGCCTCCTCACCTCGCCTTGCTCACACTGATACCCCGTCTGCACGACGAGATCCAGCGCGACGAGTCCTTCCTCGCACTCGAGTTCCGGGTCGGCGCCGTGCGCCAACAGGTACTCGAAGATGTCGAAGTAGGGCGCGTGCTTGTAGTGGACCATCCTCGCGCACCGGTGCAACGGCGTCCACTGGCCGTTAAGGCTCTGGTGGTTCACCGGGACGTCGAGTTCTTCCACCAGGTACCGCACCATGTCCAGGCGCCCGTGGTCGACGGCGAAGTGGATGAGGGCGCCGGCTCCCCGGTCGAGGGTTGGGCTCCACCATTCTTTCGTCTGCTCCTGGATCTTCTTGAACTCGTCCAGCGATTCGGCGCTTCGAATGGACTCGACGTACTCGAAGAACGAGTACTTCGGTACTGGGGGCTCCCCGTCCTCGATGCCCGGCCACGTGTAGCCCAGGATGGCCCTGCGAGCGTCGTCGATCACGAGCTCCACCGGAGGGGAGGAAGGCGCTGATGGCGACGCGTGCGTGGCGTCGTTGGTCGCTGGTCGCGGTGGGTTGACCGAGGACGGGACCGGGCGCGGGGAGGGTTGACCGGGGGAAGGCGGGCGCTCTGTGAGCGGACTCGGGCATATGAAGGGCTCCATGATATGAACGTCTATGCGTGCGGATTTGTATGTGGAGTCTTGGGCGCGGGTCGTGGTCGTGGTCGTGGTCGTGGTCGGTGGTACCCGCGGTCGTGGGGGCCCAGAACAAATTTTGAATGCGCTGAGGTGTCCAGACTAGCAATCTTCAAGAATCCATGTCAGAACGGCAACAACAACCTGGGCCCTCCGCCTCGGGGACCGAGACTTGGACGATCGAGGAGCAAGCGTGTGTGAACATCTTCCTGCACAGCCTCAAATTCCCTCAATCGGCGGTGCGTCGTGTTGGACCTTGTCGAACGCGCTGGCAGTTCCTTGCGCTCTCCCCGGCCTGCACCCTCGTCACAGACACGCCCTCGTTTACTCACACGTGCACCGCCGCCTTCAGGTCAACGGCGTTCTGGTGGGGTCGAGAACGACGACAGCCGACGGCACGTCAACGTCGACGGTGATCTCTCGAGTCGCGCCGATGATCCACACGCATACGTCGCTGCCCGGGCAGATGGATATCGCGATCGCCATGCTGGAGGAGCGGTTGAAGGACGAGCGGGCGCGGGCGGAAAGGGCGGGGGACGCGACGACGGCGGCGCACGAGGTCTTGGGCTATTATCAGTGCAATGAGCGGCGGGATGACGTGGAGCTGGGAGCGGTCGGGCGTCGTATTGCGGACGCGGTGGGTTCTACGGCGCTGGTGCTCGACGCGGGGGCGCTGGCGGCGATGCAACGGGGCGGAGAACTCGCCAAGTTGCCGTTTGTGCTGTATGCAAAGCCTGGTGGCAGCGGTGGCAGCGGTGGGCAGGGTTGGGGCAAACGCCCGAGCGCGCTGCGGGTTCCGTGTCTGGAGGGCGCCGCTTTGTCGGGGGTGGTCGAGCGGCTGCTGCAGGCCGTGGACGCCGGCGACTTTGGTGGGGTGCACGACTTTGAGGAGCACATGGAGGACGTGCGCGTGGAGTTTTTGCATTGAGGTCGTGATATCATAACGCTGTGAACAATAGAACTGTGAACAATAAATATGAGAAATCAGGTGAGCGCGACGTCAACATCGGGGACGCCGACGCTCGAATCGTCTTGCTTCTTGACGCCGTATCCCAGGCTGCTTCCGGACATCATGGACAGCATGGACAGCTCGCTCACGTGGTTCTTGCGGAAGTTCTTGATAATGTCCTGGACCTCGCCGTCGGGCTTGTTGAGGACGCTGAGCACGGCGGCGCCGAGCTGCAGGGAGGGCTCGAGGGTCTCGGGGACGACCGCCGTGGCGCCCGCCTTCTCGAGCATGATGCCCGCAGCGATGTCCTCGGCTCTGCAGAAGGTCTTCACCTGCGGGAAGTGCTTATGCAAGGCGTAGACCGTCCGGTAGTTGGAGCCAGAAGTGTCCATCGCGATGACCGCCGCTCGTGCCCTGTCTGCACCGATGCTGTGCAGGACGGCAGGGGATCCGGCGTCGCCAAAGTAGACCGGGAGGTCGTTTGCCTTGCCTCTCTGGACGCGTCCGGCGTCCGTATCGAGGGCAACGAAGGGGATCATCTCCTCGGAGAGCATCTGGGCAATGAGCTGCCCGACACGCCCAAAGCCGGCGATGATCACGTGGTCCTTGATGGACGAGGTGCTGGGGTCGCTCTCTGCGGGCGCGAGGGACCGCACGTCCTTCTTCTCGAGCTGCTTGCTGACTTTAGCGCCAAACTCAGCCAAGAACGGTGTGAGCGCCATGGAGAGGGCGACGACCAGGAACATCTCCTGGGCGAGCGCCGCGCCGAAGAGGCCCTTTGCGACCGCCTCGCCGTAGAGCACAAACGCAAACTCGCCTCCCGGGGACAGCAGCAGGCCTGCACGGAACGCCTGTACCATCGAGAGACCGAACGCCTGGCCGACGGCCGTCATGATGGCCACCTTGCCCGCGATGAGCAGGGCGAGGGCGGCGAGCACGCTCTTGAACTTGGCGGCGAACAGACTCATGCTGATCTCCATGCCCACCGTCATGAAGAAGAGTCCCATCAAAATACCCTTGAACGGAGCGATGTCGCTCTCGACCTGGATGTGGTACTCCGTCTCGGCCAGCAGCAGTCCCGCGAGGAAGGCTCCGAGGGCGAGGGACAGGCCGGCCAGCTGTGTGACGAGCGACGTTCCCAGGACGATCAGCAGCGTCAGCGCCGCAAAGATGTCGTTGTTGTTGGTGTCCGCGACGCGCCTGTAGAGCGGCCTCAGGAAACTGCGACCGACGACGAAGATGGCACCCATACACGCGACGGCCTTCACACCCGCCGCGCCAATGGCCTTTCCGATGCGCATGAGCCCCTCTGCTCCCGGCGCGCCGTCCGGCCCCGGAGCCAGGAGAGGAATGAGCATCAGAAGGACGACGACCGCCAGGTCCTGGAGCAGCAGCACGCTGAAGGTGGCCCTCCCGTACGTCGCGCCAGACTCTCCCCTGTCGGACAGCACCTGCATGCCGATGGCAGTCGTCGACAGCGCGAATCCTCCTCCGAGAATGATGGCCGCCGGGCCGCCCAATGAAGGCCCCAGAATCAGCGAGGAGGCGTACGCGATGGCGCCCAGCGTGATGGCCACCTGCGCGGTGCCCATCCCAAACACCATTTTGGCCATCGACTTGAGCTTATCCAGCGACAGCTCGAGTCCGATGTTAAATAGCAGCAGCACGACTCCGAGCTCGGCCAAGTGCCTGATGGACTCGACGTCCTGGATGATGCCCAGCGCGTACGGCCCGATCATCGCGCCTCCGGCCAGAAACCCGAGCACCGGCGACCCTCCCGGCAGCTTGCAGATGATGGGGACGGAGATCACCGACGCCATCAGCAGCCAGATCGTCTCCAAGATGCCCTTCTCGCTCTCGTGCACGTGCGGCAGCGGCACCTTGGCCAGCACCGACGACACCCCCTCCCACACGGCCGCCAACTTGGCCCCCACCATGCCGAGGTACGAGTTGACCGCCAGCGCGGCGCTCTCCTGCGTCATCACAACACACGCCATCCCCAGCATCACTGCACCGACCGACAGCAGCAGGCTGTGCCGCTGCCAGTACCTCCTCATCAGCGCCACCAACGCGAGCTTCTTCGACAGTGGCACCGACTTCTCGACCAGGGCGGACGGCTGGACAGCCGCCACTTCCGCCGATTCTTTCTCGTCGCCCTTGCCATCCACCGATCCCTTGACCTCCACCGGACTCTCCTTTCCTTCCCTCTCGCCGGCCACCTCGTCCACGCTCACAACCGCCTTTTTCTTGTCCGCAAACTCCTCCCCACGCCTCTGCGTGCTGTCATCAAAGTACTTCAAGTCCTGGAAGACCTTGACCATCGCGCTCTCCGTCGATTTGGCCACCGTGATCGCATCCATCTCGTCCTTCACCGCCTCCTCGGCTGCCTTCATCGCCGCCGCCGCGATATCGTCCGCCTTGGCGTACTTTCCTGCCGCGACCGACACATTCTCCTTCAGCACCTCCATCGTCTGCAAGATTTCCGCTTGCCGCGCCTTAACCTTCATCAGCTGATCCGACTTGAGCCACAGCAGGTCCTCCATCGTCGCCACCGACCCGCTTTCCTCCCCGTCGACCGACGCGAGCGACGTGAACGGGTCCAGCCCCAGCTCCTCCGAAAGCGTCGCCAACGCATCCAGATCCGAGCTTATACTGTCCATCTGCTCAATCTCTTCCAACTCGTCCGGGCTCTGTGCCTGACTCTTCAACCGCTCCTGCACCGCCGCCACCATCTGCTTCAGTGCCGCCTCCTCCACCAGCAGCGCATCCATCTCCTTCTCCACCCCAACAAAGCGCGCCTCCAGCTCCCGAAGCTTTGACTCCTCCATCACCGCCAGCTCTGCCACCGACTGCGCCTCTGCCTCCAACGCCTCGCGCTTTGCCGCCAACTCCTCCGTCGTCTCACGCGCCCGTATCACAGCATCCCGGAGCGGAATCAACTCAGGTGTCGCCGCAATATCCGCGTCCGACAAGTTCTCGATCAACGTCAGCACGCTGGTCGGCGCCTGGGCCTGGACCGCGGAACCGTCCCCGGGGACCAGTCCGTCGCCTTGCTCTGACTGGTCCGGCGCCGCGGCGCCGACCCGGATGTGCGAGCGAGACCTACTTGCGATGGCGACGGTCGAGGTCGAGAGGATAGAACGACACGAGAGACGACGAGGGCGAGGTCGTTCGCCCACCGAAGGACACGACCGAAAATCGGCCCGGGCCGTGCTGAGAATCGCACGCATCTTGATCGATTGCTTCGTAACGAATACCTGATGGTAGTAGAATGTAATGTGTGATGCTGGGCACCGTGGTATGGGCCGTTTGCAGCGGAATCAGAGCAGAAGATGGGATGCAGAAAGAACGATAGGCTCGTCGCAGTCCTCGGCTCGCTCCAGATAGGCGCTGGTGATGGTGATGAGATAGACAGACGTCTTACGTCTCTTACGTCTCTCTCTCTCTACCAGAAACCGAGCAGACTCAATGATGCGAATGTGCATTGCCGCTGCTCCCCAAAACACGCCAAAAAATTCCCAATCGTTGGCTTTCGAGCTGCCAACCGCGTGCTCATCGTGTTCTGTATTGTCGTAGTCGGTGAAACATGGCAAGCGCGAGCGCCAGAAACAGCGGCGTCAAGCAGAGCTGGTCTCAAATCGTCTGCAGGCCCATGCCTGGCGACGTGGCGCGACGACGGGAGCAGCAACGCGTCGCCGGGTCGGTCGCTCGTCCCCAGCTCGGTCCGCATCTCGGTCCACATCTCGGTCTCCAGTCCCGGCATCAGTCTAGTGGCACAGCATCGGGAACGACCGCGACGTGCACGACCGTCCCGCGGGCGTCGTCTGCCCTGTCGCCCGAGCCCGACGGCGCGAGCGCAAAGGTGGCCTACCAGGGCTTTCCGGGGGCCTACAGCGAAATCGCAGCCAACCAGGCGTGCCCCACGCACGAAACGCTGCCCTGCGAACAGTTCGAGATTGCGTTCGAGTCGCTCTCGCAGTGGGCGGCGGATCGAGCGGTGCTGCCGGTGGAAAACTCGCTGGGTGGGTCGATCCACGCAGTGTACGACTTGCTGCAGCGGTACCGGCTGCACATCGTGGGCGAGACGTTTGTCGCCGTGAACCACTGTCTGCTGGTGCTGCCGGGGGTGTCCAAGTCGGATATAAAAACGGTGTTGTCGCATCCGCAAGCGCTCGCACAGACGCAGGAGTACACGCGGCGGATGGGTGTGGTGCGTCAGGAGTATGACGACACGGCGGGGGCGGCAAAGATGATTGCCGAGAAAAACCTGCGGGATTGTGCGGCGGTGGCGTCGAGGAAGGCCGGTGAGTTGTACGGGCTGGACGTGCTGGACGAAGGGATTCAGGATATGCTGGGAAATATCACGAGGTTCGTGGTGTTGAGCCGGGAGCCGTATATGATCCGGCCCGGGAGCGGGCTGCGGAACGACGAATTCAAGACGAGTATTATGTTTTCGTTGAAGGAGGGTCCGGGTGTGTTGTTCCGGGCGATGTCGGTGTTTGCGCTGCGGGACATTACGCTGACGAAGATCGAGAGTCGGCCGCTCCGCTCTACGCCGCTGGTGAGCATGACGAGCATGGACTGGGACGAGGGCGGGATGGACGAGCGGGGGATGGCCACCCCCAAGGGGAGCGAGGGGTTCAACTACCTGTTTTATATCGACTTCGTGGGGAGCTTGGGGGACTCAAACTGCCAGAACGCGATCCGAAACCTTGAGGAGTTTGCCACGATGGTGCGGGTGCTCGGGAGCTACCCGAGGGACATGGAACATTGATCGACGTCGTCGACGTCATCACCACCATCGTGTATCGCTGATATCATGTGTTGCAATAGAAGAGGTTAATTGAAAACTGAGATTTCCTCGAGTCGGTCGAGTCGGCTTCCTAACTGGCCCTCGAAAGGTACTCGTGCGACCTGGTATCCACCTTGATCTTCTCTCCCTGCTGGATGAACAGCGGCACTTGCACGACCGCTCCGGTTTCGAGGGTCGCTGGTTTGCTGCCTCCCTGTGCCGTGTTGCCCTTGACGCCCGGATCCGTCTCCACGATCTCGAGCTCCACCGTGTTGGGCAGGTCGACGTTGATCACCTTTCCGTTCCACTCCATCACCTGCACGTCCATCCCCTCTTTCAGATACTTGCTCCACTCCGGATCCTCCGCAATACGAACCTCCTCGTAGGTGCCCATATCCATGAAGACGTAATCGTCCCCCTCCTGGTACGTGAACTGCGCCTCCTTGGTCTCGACCTGCGCCAGCTCCACCGTCTCACCCGCTCGCCACGTCTTCTCGACGCTGTTCCCAGTCAGCAAGTTCTTGATCTTCGAGCGAACGAACGCGGCCCCCTTGCCCGGCTTGACGTGCAGGAACTCGACCACCTTGTAGGGCTGGCCGTCCATCTCTATTGACATGCCGGTCTTGAAGTCGTTCGAAGAGACCTGGGCGGCGGCGATGTGCAACTTCAGGACACGGGACCGAGGTCCGCGCATCGTCGGGAGACGCGCGGCGCTCATGGCCGATCGCGGCGCCTGCAGGCTGTGGATGCGAGTGCATTGGGGGGGTACGTGAGCCGGATTCGCGGGCGATTTTGCGTGCATTGGGCACGGGAGGCGAGCAGAGAGACGTACGAATTCATCGTGTTGTGTCGGAGGAAAAGTAATGGCAATGCGCCGAGGAATTCGGCCGAGGGAGACTTTTCGTCGTCACAGGGAAAGCAAACGGCGTGGCCTTAGGGCCACGCCACGCAAGGCCTTGCGCCCACAAGTCGTCGTCGTCATCTCCGTCCTCATCATCCGATGACCGAGAAATTCAGGCCATCGTCGTCGTCGTCGGCGGCGGCCATCGCCAGGTACGGGTGCTGCAGGGCGTCCTCGGCGCCGAGGCGCTCGTTGGGATCGAGGGCCAGGAGCAACGAGATGAAGTCCGCCATGTCCTTGTCAAATCCGTCGAGGACGTAGTTGAGGCTCGAGGACTGGGGAAGGAGCACGTCGATGGCTCGGTTGTTTTTCGACTCGTTGCTCTGTTCGAAGAGCCTGCCGTCGCCCAAGAAGTATCTTTTGGCGTAGCGTCCGGTCGCTCGCATCCAGGCGGGCATGCCGCCGAGGACGCTCTCCATCCTGGCCAGCATCTGGGCGCCGGAGCAGTCGTTGAAGAGGACGTCGCCGACGGCAAGCTCGACCAGAATGCATCCGATGCTCCAGATGTCGATCTTGTAGTCGTAGTCGCAGCCGAGGATGACTTCCGGGGCCCTATAGGACCTACTTTGGACCACGTACGACGCCCGGCGGTCGTGGTTGAAGAAGGACGAGCCGAGGTCGATCAGCTTGATCTGGCAGGCGGCGTAGGACTTCATCAGGATATTTTCCGGCTTGAGGTCGGCGTGGATGAGAGAGAGGCGGTGCATGTAGGCCACGGAAGAGAGCATCTGGGTGGCGACCTTCTTGAGCCGCGGTGGCGTAAAGTAGGTAGGGTCGTGCCTGGAGAACTCGTACAAGTTGGCGCGTAGGAGCTCCGTCACGAGGATGAGGTGTTCGGCGTAGTAGAAGTAGTCGTACAGCCGGACGATGCCGTGCTCGTCGCGAGGGTCGCGCTCGTTGACGAGGCGAAGGAGGCGGATCTCGTCGAGCGACTGATCAAAGTAGTCCTTGCTGTTCTTGACGACCTTGAGGCAGACGTGTTGGCCGGTGATCAGGTCGATCGCCTGGACTGCGCGGCTGAACGCGGCCTGGCCGAGGAGCTCGGCGATCCGGAACCGGCCGGCAATCACGTTGCCGACTTGCAGCGGCAGCTCGCGCTGGAACTCGAATCCCGTCGTGTTCTTCCGGTGGATGATCCGCAGGGTCAACTCTTCAAAGACGTCCTCGCTGTCGTTGGTCGCTCGTTCCAATGTTTCAGATCCGTCCATACCCGTCGTCGGCTGGTGTCGATGCGGCGACGGCGGCTGGGGTTGGCGGGGAGAGGTGGCGGTCGAGGTGTCGTGCGTTGTCGTCCCCCACTGCTTCGTCTCGTTGTCGTCCTCCTCCTCTTTTGTCGGATGGGAGACGACCTTGCCGTCGACCTTGCCGTCGACCTTGCCGTCGACCTCGTCGTCGCTTGTATCCTCGTGATTGTGTTCCGCGGGGCCGGACTGGAAATTGGGCCAGCTCCCCTTGTTCGCCCCTCCCAGCAGTCCCCTCGCCTTTGGCGGGAGCGTATCTACCGGGAACGAAAATACGTCCAGTTGTTGGTGCTTTTGATTCGTTTGATTCGTTTGGTGTTCGTTCTGGACAGGGCCGTCCTCGGCAGTCGCCGTCTCCTGGGCGAGGACTGCGACGTTGAGCTCGGACGACGTCCGCCGGCCCGCTCTGGCCATCTGGAGCGACATCTCCTTGAACGGCGTCGTCTCCGTCTGCAGACTGTTCAACAACAGACTGTCCGTAAAACTTCCCGGGAACAACGTCACCTTCTCCTTGACTTGCCACGTCAACTGGTCCATCTCGTCCTCCTCCTCGTCGGCGTCGGCAATGGCCTCCACGTCCTCCCCCTCCTCCTCCCCCTCCTCCTCCCCCTCCTCGTTGAAACTCGAGCAGCTCCGTGGCGTAGAGTTCTGCTTCGTGTCCAGGTAGCTCACCAGACTCTTGAACGAGCTCCGCTGGTCGTCCATCCCATCACCCTTTGTCGCCGTCAACAGACTCATCGACAACCCCCCACTCCGCTCCCGCTCCCGCCCACGGTGCTGCTGTTCCCTTTCCCGCTCCCGGTCGCCGGTACCTGTCACGCTGTGCGGACTCAACCGCCCGCTCATCCCGCTCACGCCGCCAGACATCCCGTCCAATGACCGCCGGAGCGGAAACTCGTCACTCGTATACCGTTGCATGTCCTCGCTCACCCGCGGCGAATTGTAACTGCTCGAGTAATCCCTCGGCGTGACAGGAGACGTAATCTGAAGCGTCGGCGGCGTCACCGTCCCCACGTGTGGCACCGAAGACGGCAACCCACCCCTCGACTGGCTCGAATAGAACTGACCCGCCCCACCCAATATGCTCGCAGAATGAGACAGCCCATAGCTCCCCCGCGGCGTGACACACTGACTCTGCGAGTACTGCGAGTACTGGCTCGTGCTCCACTGGCTCGGCGACGACTGCCTCGTATGCGACTGATACGACTGGTACGAATGGGACGCATGCGACGGCAACGCTGGGTGCGATTGCGAACGCCCGGGTCCGTTCCCACGAGTTCCACTTTCCCCGAACGACCCAGAACGCAAGTGCTGCCCCGTCGCGATCAACGGCATCCGAACAAACCCTGGCGACACCAGCATTTGCTCCGTGTGCTGCTCCAACCACATCGCCGTCCTCTCCGTATTCGTATGCACGGCCACGGGCGGCGGGGAAGGGGAGGGGGACGGGGAAAGCACGCGTCGGTCGCGGTGAAACGCCTCGGATCGGTGGCGTTGCTCGTGCGCCGACGACCCGGGAAGAGGAGGAGGATGCGGAGCGCCCTGCTCCTCGGACGCCTTCCTATCCGTACCACACGCATCATGCTGTGTCAACTGCATGACGTGGACCGGGATGGGCCTCGCGAGACTTCAACTGGACAACTTCAAACGGAGAATCGCGCGGAGTTTCGCTGGTTCTGGCCGACCGTAAGTCTCAGACATCTAGAAGATACATATAAACTAACAAGGCTTGATAAATTGGTATGGAGTCGACGTAGGACGTTGTTTCGAACGCGCGCTCTCTCGGGAGCCGAGGCGACTTGGCCCTGTCGGTCGGCCGGGGGGAGGGAGGCGAGCGCTCCCCCCCAGGCGACGCGCTCTCAAGCAAGAAGACAGATTGGACTGAGAGCAGCAGGGGTGGGCGGCAACGAACAGCATAAGCCAGCCAGGACCCCACTGCTAGCTCGAGCACTCGGGCGATGACGTCGGCCCGGGCGAATATGAAGGTGAAGATGAAGGTGAAGATGAAGGAAAGCCTCCCACCCCACCCAACAGATAGGTCACGCACCGGGACCAAGTCGTTCACGTTCACGTTCACGTTCACGTTGGCGTCCCCCCTTCACCGATCCTCGATCCTCGAATGGGTCGTTTCCTCTGCGGCGACAATTTATTCGATCGAAATCGACCATGGCCCTCACCGTCCTTTCCATTGGGTCTTTCAAGACCAAGCTGGTCCATCCTCGTGGCCAGCACCGCGCCGGTCGCGCCGGAAGGCCCGGATTTCACTCATGCATCTCGCCACAGGCAACTATTGACGACGTGCTCGCGAACGAGGCGCCCTCGAAATCGGCGGTGCCTTCCGACCTGAACAAGTTCAGCTCTCGAATCACGCAGCCGAAGTCACAAGGCGCGTCCCAGGCGATGCTGTACGGCACGGGCTTGACGCCTGACGATATGTCCAAGCCGCAGGTGGGCATTTCCTCCGTGTGGTGGGAGGGGAACACGTGCAACATGCATCTCAACGACCTGGCGCTCGAGGTGAAGCTGGGCGTCGAGGACGCTGGTCTGGTGGGGTACAGGTTCAACACGATCGGGGTGTCGGACGGGATCTCCATGGGTACCGACGGGATGTCCTACTCGCTGCAGTCTCGGGACCTGATTGCGGATTCGATCGAGACGGTGATGTCAGCGCAGTGGTACGACGCGAATATCTCGCTTCCGGGGTGCGATAAGAACATGCCGGGGACGATCATGGCGATGGCGAGGCTGAACCGGCCGAGTCTGATGATCTACGGGGGGACGATCCGGGCGGGGACGTCGAGCGCCGGGGAGAAGCTTGATATTGTGAGTGCGTTCCAGAGCTACGGAGGGTTTGCGGCCGGGTTGATCGAGGAGGAAGAGCGGGCGGATATCGTGAAGAACTCGTGTCCGGGGCCGGGCGCGTGCGGGGGGATGTACACGGCCAACACGATGGCGAGTGCGATCGAGGCGCTGGGGATGAGTCTGCCGTACTCGAGTTCGACGCCGGCGGAGGATCCGTTGAAGAAGGTGGAGTGCCGGTTGGCGGGGAGGTATCTGCTGGAGCTGATGAAGCGGGATATCAAGCCGAGGGACATTATGACGAAGAAGAGCTTCGAGAACGCGATCGTGTTGGTCATGGCGACGGGTGGGAGTACGAACGCTGTGCTGCATCTGATCGCGATGGCCAACGCGTGCGGTATTGAGGTGACGCTGGATGACTTCCAGAGGATCAGCGACAAGGTGCCGTTCATCGCAGACTTGAAGCCCAGTGGAAAGTATGTGATGGAGGACTTGCACAAGGTACGTGTCGTGTGTGTTGATCGACAGAGTGGTGGATGGATGGATGGATGGATCGATGGATCGATCGACCGACCGACCGACGGATCGAAGGCCGACCTGTATTCTTCCCGGTTCATCGTGCGGGAGGGAGAAGTACCAATCAGGCCGAAAGCGACGAGGTTGTCAAAAGCGGGCGGCCCTAATTCTTCCTTGAGGGGTTGCCTTTCGCACGCATCCTACATCCCGGTGTGCTCGAGAGAGACAAAGCATCTCACTCCACGGATTCGTACGCATCTACCAGGTGGGAGGCACGCCGGCGGTGCTCAAGTACCTGATGGAGCAAGGGTTGATCGATGGGTCGCAGATGACTGTCACCGGCAAGACCCTCGCGGAGAACCTCGAGGTCTGCCCGCCGCTCAAAGACGGACAGGACGTCATCCTGCCGTTGGACAAGCCGATCAAGTCGTCGGGACACCTGCAGATCTTGTACGGAAACCTCTCGCCAGAGGGATCCGTTGCCAAGATCACGGGCAAGGAGGGACTGCAGTTCACGGGCAAGGCCATCTGCTTCGACTGCGAGGAGGACATGCTTGACGCCGTTTCCAAGGACATCGAGCAGTTCAGGAACACGGTCGTCGTTATCCGATACGAGGGGCCCAAGGGCGGCCCGGGAATGCCGGAGATGTTGACCCCCACGTCGGCGATAATGGGCGCGGGACTCGGCGACCAGTGCGCCTTGATCACCGACGGACGCTTCTCGGGAGGATCGCACGGGTTTGTCATCGGCCACGTCTCACCGGAGGCCCAGGAGGGCGGCCCGATCGGCCTGGTCAGGGACGGCGATATCATCAGCATCGATGCCGAGACCAGGCAGATGAACGTGAACGTGGACGAGGCCGAGTTTGCGAGGCGCAGGGCCGAGTGGAAACCCAAGGTCATTCCAGCGGCCAAGCGCGGTGTCCTCCGCAAGTATACCCAGCTGGTCAGCTCTGCCTCCACCGGCTGCGTCACCGACCTATAGGTGGTAGATGTAGGTGGTAGATGATGGACGATCTGGTGATTTTGTAAATGTTTGGGTCTTTCAACTCAGGGCCACGACAGGTGTTGCCGACAACCGCGCCGACGTCCTCAACAATACGTCAGCCTGTCAGCCTGTCAGCCGATCAGCGTGTCAGTCCACCATCCGTAGTCGGCGCTCTCGCTGGATCCTTGCGTCGTAGGCGGGGCGGTGTTCCGGCGGGATGCGATCGCGGAAGAGATCCGCGAGCGCGTCGTGCGCGTGCAATAGCCTCGTTGCTTCCTCGATAAGCGGTGCGATTTGCTTGTCGCTGCTGTAGGCTTTCAATGCCTTGGAGATGTCGTTGAATCCCGCGTCTCCCAGCTTCGACTTCAAACTGGCAACAATCGACTCGGCCGAGGCCGTCGGGGGCGCCGAGGCGATCTTTCTCTTCATTGGCCGCTCCGCATCCTCTGCCAACGAGGCCTTCAAATTACCGACATCGTGGCGCTTGATGGGACGGACCGGGCCGACCCGGGTCTGGGGCATCGGTCGTGGCACCTTGGCCACCGACAGGCCGAGCGAGCGCGCCTTTGCCCGCCGCTGACTCTCTTGCCGCTCGTGCACGAGCCACGGCTTCTTGTTGTGCATCGTCGAGTTCCCACTCAGACCCTTCACGCCCAAGCCCGCCGTGGCCATGGCCGACGAGGGCCCGGCGTCGTTCCCCTTCCACTTCCCGTTGCCCGCCAGGAGCGAGTCGATGGACGACGACGATTGGGTCGAGTTCATTCGTGCCATCAGCATGTTGGGCATGCTGATGGGCAGATCGGGCGGTCTCCCGACGCCTTCGGCCGGACCGAGCGCAGAACGCTCGTCCTGCTCCGCGGTCAGGCTGGTCCCCACCTGGGCGAACGCATCCGTGCGCTTCTTGGGCGCCCGTGTCCGGGATATGGCGTTATAACCACCGCCTCCCGATCCCCGATGCGAACGGAAGAACTCGCCGATCGACTTTGTCGCCTCGCCAAAGCTCCCAGGCAATGCGACGTCCTCCCGCAGCCACTTGGACAGCTGGGCGACGTGCCGGGACTGCCCGAAGCGCTCCTCGCACAGTATGATCGCCCCAAAGTCGTCTTTATGGCGGATGACGCGGCCGATGGCCTGGTTAACCGCCCTCATGGCCTGCTGTACGTACCAGGTATCGCCCGATATCCGATCGGCGGCGTTGTTCGTGTTGAAGATGCCGTCGTACGCGCCGCTGCCGCCGCCGGTATTTGCGTCGGTGTTCTCCGGGAGGTTTCGCCCCGGCTTTTTATGTGCGTTCGCGTTCGCGTTCGCGTTCCCCCGCGCTGCGGCGAGCTTCGAGTTGAGCACCTCTTTCTTGAGCTTGACCTTTGGGTCGACCGCATTGGCAAAGGGGATGCCGCAGATGATGACGGCGCGACCAGCGCGATCGCTGAAGTCCAATCCCTCGCTTGCCTTCCCACGACATACGCCGAAGAAAGCAGCGCCGTTGTACTGGGGCGCGTCCAACTTCTTCTTGTACTCGAGGGCGGCGGTGGCAAAGGCGGCCGAGTTGTTCGGCTCGACCACGAGGCCCTTGTACTGGCCGAGCCGCTCCCAGATGCCCTTGGACTTCCAATCTTCGATGCACTGACCCATGACTGCGTAGGAAGGGAAGAAGACGAGGATGCCGTCCGGAATCACCCTGGCAAAGTTGAGGACAGAGTTGCCGAGGTCCGTCAGGTAGCCCGCGTCGCTGCGTGTCTTGAAGCTGCTGTTCAGCGTCACGCCGGCGGGGCCCTTGGGCACGACACCGATCCATACTTGCTTCTT
>Ga0181573_10000612_pt1 | contig 37243 bp, 18 predicted proteins | sample 101ome_25_FD_148643 | JGI IMG/M metagenome (GOLD analysis project Ga0181573, IMG submission 148643) | Coastal salt marsh microbial communities from the Groves Creek Marsh, Skidaway Island, Georgia - 101409BT metaG (spades assembly) | ecosystem: Environmental > Aquatic > Marine > Intertidal zone...
GTCGAGGACGGGGTGAATGAGCCGGGGTACCCATGCCCCGGCGCCCTTGTAGGACGAGCGCCAGGATCACACGAACGTCGATGGGCAGAGCTCTCATCGCGCCGTCGGGTTTTGGCCCCCATTGGTTTCCCGACAAAATCATTTTAATAAAAGAGCAAAGCACCATCCGCTCATCACGATGACGAAATCTCTCGCCTTCACCGTTTCATTTGAATCAAATCGCCTTCGCTGTCGCGTTCGTCGTCGTCGTCGCCGCCGCCGCCGCCCGCGTCTTCGGTGATCGGCATTTTGGAAACGTTCTTCATTCCGTCATCGCTCGCCGTCGCGCGCCTCCCCGACGGGCGCCTCGCGAAGGAACCCCGCGCGCCCCGGCGGCGCCACCCTGAACGAGATCCTCCCCAGCACGTTTTTCTCCGGCAGGTACCCCCACACGTGGCCGTCGTTCGATCCGCCCCGGTTATCCCCCAACACCAGGAACGACCCGGCGGGTACGCGCCGACGCGACAGGTCGTACCGTCCCGGCACGCACGCGTCGCACGAGTCGTACCCTCCGACGCCCACGGGAGTCCCCGTTCGGTACGAAGCCTCCCGTCGCCCATTTCGGAACAATACGCCGTTCGCCACCTCCACCTCGTCACCGCCTCTCGCGACGATCCTCTTGACGAAGTACTCCCCGGCGCGAAGCGGCGTGCCGTTTCGTGCCGCGACGTCGCGCAGCGCGGACGGGGGCTCGAACAGCACCACGTCCCCGACGTCGAACCCTCGACCGCTAAACCCGGCGTCTGTTTCGGCCGCGTTCCAACCTTTTCCGACACGCCTCCGGTCCACGAGCATGAGATCGCCGCGACGCACCCCGGGCGCCATCGACTCGGACGGGATCGCCGTCAGCGAGACGAGGTCGTTGGAACAGACGAACGCGGTCGTGAGCCAGAACGCACCCGCGCCCGCCGCGACCCGCGACGCCCACGCGAGCTCCTCTCGAACGGACCTGAGCTCCGCGAGGTCCACCCCAACCTCGCTCGCGCCCCACGGCGTCCACGTCGGATTCCTCACCGTCGCGCACAGCTCCCAGCCGCCCGATTCCATCGTCCGCGCCGCGTCGCACGACGTGGACGGCACGTCCACCTCCTCGCCGGTCACACCGTCGCGGAGGAACAGCCGGACGATCTCGTACCTCTGTCCGGCGTAGAGGCCGAGCGGTTTGAACGTGCACCCCGCGACCGCGACGCCGCCCACCTCCACGCGCGCCGGCGATGCCCACGCGTCCCTCGCGCTCTGCGACGCGCTCGTGATGTATCGAGCCCCAAACCCCGACAAGAAGTTGGCCCATCGCGTCGGTCCTTTGGGACCCGCCGGGGCGGGGATGGTCGCGGGGTCGAAATCGCACAGGAGGCGCCCGTGCCCGCCGCCGAGCATCGCGCTCGGAACGACTCGCGCCGCGCCGCGCGGGGCTCCCGCGGCGAGGATCAGGGGGAGGACATCGCCCGCGGCGCTGGACGTCGACGCGTACTCCGCGGCGGTCCATCCGAACGCGTTGACGAGGCACGGGTCCGCCCCAAAGTCGTCAAGGAGCACCTGGACGACGTCATCGTGGCCGAACTGCGACGCCCACATCAGGGGCGTGGACCCGTTCACGTCCCGTTCGTCCACGAGCGGCCTACTCCTCGGCGGTGACTCGTCGTGAAGGAGGAGCGAGCGGACGCGGGCGACGTCGCCCCAACGCGCCGCGCGGTGCAGAGGAGGCGAGCCCCGCATGAGCGTCGTCTCCAGGTCCGACGTGAACATATCGGGCCTGATGGTCGCATCGTCCGACGACGCGGGCGCGTCCGCCTCGGCTTCCTCCTCGGTGCGAAGGGCGCGCGACGCGACCGCGCGTGGCGACGATCGTCGCGCACTGGCGCGAACCGGCGCGAACAGAAGCCCCGCCTCCCCGGGGCACGCCGAGACGCGCATCGATGGATGGATATGTAGATGTGATGTCGACGTGAGACTTTCTGTTTAGTGCTATCCGCTTCTCGTCAGTCCTCACTTCATGCTCCGCGCGGTGCCGGTGCTCGCGATCGGCGCCGCGGGGCGCGACCGCCCCGCGGAGACCGACGATGCGCCGCCGAGCGCGAGGCCGCCGGGGTCCACGCGCCGATCGCGCGCCGAGAGATCCAAGGCGTTCGTCATCCTGCCCGCGTCGACCGACGCCGACGACGCCGTGTGGACAGAGTCCGAGCGAGGGGCGGTGCTCGTGGGCACGCGCAAGGCTCGGCGCGCGCGGCAGCGTTCGCACGACAGGTGGAGGCGCGTGATGTCGCTCTCAGGGGTGGAGGGCACGTCGCCCGAGGACGTCCAGGCGCGCATCGTGGAGGCGCTCGCGGCCATCGAGGACGAGCGCGGTCGGCTCGACACCGCGCTGCGGAAGATCGAGCGCGGCTGCAAGTCGGACGTGGCCGTCGACGAGGTGAAGCGGCTGAAGAAGCTCAAGCTTCGGTGCAAAGACGACGCCGCGCGGCTGCGCAGGGCACAGTCCATGGCCGCGGAGGCGAGGACGCTCGGAGAGGGATCCTTCGGCCGGGTCTTCCTCGGACGCGACGTCGACACCGGCGAGGACGTCGCCGTCAAGGTGGAGGACTCGGGCGCCATCGACGAGGAGCTCGTGTGCGAGTCGCTAGGTACCTGGGACGAGGAACTCGCTCCCTGGGGGGACCCGGAATCGGAATCTATCGACGATTCATACGACTCATACGACGTCGCGTGTGCCCAAAAGACGCCGCTGACGAGGGAACACGACGCGCTGCGACGCGTCAACGGGGCTTCGAATTCCCGGGGCTTTCCCCGCGTTCGCTTCTTCGGCACGCAACGCTCGGGGCTGTTGGGGTCCGACGCGCCATGCCGGGTGCTCGTCATGGATCTTCTCGGTCCGTCGCTGGAGGACATGTCGTGGCGGTGTAACGCGGGCGGGCCGCTGTCCAGGCGGACGTGCCTGATGGTGTGCGATCAGGCGCTGCGTCGGATCGACGACGCGCACGACGCGGGGGTGGTGCATCGAGACGTCAAGCCCGATAACTTGCTCCTGGGGCGGTGCGACGGGGTTAAGGGCGGTGCGAGGACGGTGCACCTGGTGGACTTCGGCCTCGCGGTGCCGGGACCGAGGGAGGGCGCGTTGGACGACGACGGGGCCGGGGCCGGGGCCGGGGCCGGGGCCGGTGACTCACCAACCGGCGACTCGCCAGCCGGCGGATCGATCGCGTCGCCGCCGCCGCTCGCGCCCCCGCCGTTCACCCACGGGACTCCGACGTACTCCAGCGTCCGCGCGGACGCCGGCGCCAAGGCGACGTACGCCGACGACCTGGAGAGCGTGGCGTGGACCTGCGCGTACCTCAGAGCCGGCACGCCGTGTTGGGCGCGACCCGAAGACCGCGGACGAATCGACGCGGTCGTCTCGGCAAAGGCGACCGCGACGGAGGCGGACGTGGCGACGGACCCGATCGACGCGGCTTGGATATGGGCGCTGATCGCGCACGCGCGGTCGCTGCGGTTCGGCGAGAGGTTCGACCTGGGGTACTGCCGGGGCGTCGTGCGGGACGCGTTCGCGGAGGAAACCGGCGGCGCGTCGATGCGGGAGACGCCGTTCGATTGGGAGGAGGCGGGCGCGGGGTTCGTGGGGTGGCGCTGATCTTAGCGAACGGTTCGACCGGGATGGAGGTTCGAGCGGGGGAAGGAGGGCGCGGGTGGCGGGTCGCCGGTTGGCGAACGATCGTCGTTTCGATTTGATTATTCGCCATCCCCGTTGGGCTGGGAGGCGTTCAGATTGGTCGTTACAACCGGATGCTATCCGTCGTTGTTGTACATGTTGTCGATGGTACACTCTAATTGTCCATGTCGTTGGTCCTACACTATCTTAATGTTTCTGTGTGACGTGTCGTCGATGATGTTGCTACAGGCGAGGCGTGTACAGTGTCGGAAGCCGACGAAGGTTTCATCTTCGGAATAGCAAGAGGTTTTTTCTTTCCGTGTTCCACGTTGATTGGTGATGCCACGTTCAGTTTACTCGTATTCACCCTGCTCGAGCCTCTTGCGTTCCTTCTTCGTCAACTTCTTGTTGCCGCCGGTGAGGGCGAACTCCTCGCGAGCGAGGCGCTCCTCCTTCTTGGCCTCCTGTCGTGTCGCGAGCGAGTTGGGAACGCGGTCAGCGGGTGATGGATGAAGAAAAACAAGAAAAACGAAACGGGGGGCGACTCGGAAAAGGGCTCTGAAACGTCGGGGGTTTTACGAACCTTGGCCGCCTTGCGCGCCGCCTTCTTCTCCTGTTTCTCCCTCTCCTGGGCCGCCAAGATCTCGATCTGGGTCGGCGGCCTCTTCTCGCGCTTCTGCGCCTTTCCCCTGTTGAGGATACCGTGGCCGAACTCGACTCCGTGCTGAAGTGGGGGGGTTTGCGGTGCGTCAGCGTTGCGGAAATGACGGGTTGCCGTGTGACGGTCGAAACGCGGGGCGAAGCGCGCGATGCGACGGTCGAGACCGGGTCGAACCGGCCTTAACCGATCGCATAGGGCGTGGGTAAGAGGAAACGGGATCGAGCGCTCACCTGGTGCGTGAGCTTAGCCTGTGGATGGTGGCGGGTGGGGGAGGGATTGGAAGGGATTGGAAGTACACGTCAGCTTTAGATAATTTCAGTCCATCCCCCGAAAAGGGCAACGGGAAGAAGCGCGCACGGGGGCGCGCGAGCGATCGGGTCGGGCGAGAGAGGGCGGATCTGATGCATCGAAAAGTGAATCGATCGGATATGGGGTTCGCCGGGTCGACGTACCTCGTAGGCGTTCAGCAGCTGGCCGCGGTTCATGAGCTCGTGGACCGCCAGGAACTCCTCGGGGTCCTCGATGCCCGCGTCGAGGTGGAAGGTGGAGTCAACGGGGAGAACCTCCTGGGCGGCGACGTCGGTGCTCATCTGGCTTGTAGTAGTTGTGGGGGGTTGAAGAAGGTGGGGGTTGTGCGACTACGTGGTCGACGGATGTAGAAGGGTTGAGCTTACGGGTGAACGTAGGCTCGGGGTTGCGTTGTGAGTAATGGCATCGGCGGGGCCTTTCCGTCGCAACGCGAAGCGGCAGATTTGGATATTTCAGCGCGTTTTTCCTTGACTGCGCGCCGTACGTTTCCTGAAAAATATCGAGTTCCAAACGAAAAAACCCGCTCGTGATGACGAGGACGATTGCGTGATTATTTGTACTTTCTCGCCCTTTCCGCGAGATCACGGGGCGTTCAACGGGAAATTTAAACCGTATTTTCTGAATTCAAGACTGCCGAATCGAAAAACCCGCGCGAATCTGCCGACGTGGAATCGACGGTTGGTGTGCCATCCAGGCCTTGGATCCATTTTCCAGCCAGAACAGGAACTGGGCGAACATCCACCGCACACCGCGCTGGAGCGAGAACGGTCGCCGCGAGCGACGCGCGTGTCGAAGGCTCCGTCGATGACGCGAACCACCGCCGACGTCGCGCGCGTCGCACGCGCGCGTTCGAGCGGATCGAGAGGGGTGCCGAGGGCGCGAGCGAGTCCGGGCATCGTCGTGTTTGTTCCGTTCCATCACGGTTCGTTACATCGTTTCCTATCGCTACACCGTTGTACTAGGTTGGTGGTACAAAGAATCAATCGCTGGTTCTACACTAAGTCTACCGTGGTCTACACCGTGTCGAAGCCGACGAAGCTGGGTAACGTGAGAAGTCAATCTTGGCGTGAGGGTGATGGCCATAGATGCGAGCACATCTACGTCGGGCACATCTACCTACTCATCCTGCTCGAGCCTCTTGCGTTCCTTCTTCGTCATCTTCTTGTTGCCGCCGGTGAGGGCGAACTCCTCGCGAGCGAGACGCTCCTCCTTCTTGGCATCCTGTCGTGTCGCGAGCGAGTTGGGTGGGATGGGGTGCGGTCAGTGGATTGCGCGTCGCAGAGGCGCGCACGCGCCGGGAAGAAAAAGAGTAATCTTTTCAGTGCGGGACGCGACGATCGGGGGAACGGGCGGGTCCGGGAAACGTCGGGTTGCTCACCTTGGCCGCCTTGCGCGCCGCCTTCTTCTCCTGTTTCTCCCTCTCCTGGGCCGCCAAGATCTCGATCTGGGTCGGCGGCCTCTTCTCGCGCTTCTGCGCCTTTCCCTTGTTGAGGATACCGTGGCCGAACTCGACGCCGTGCTGCGGGGGAAAACGGGAGAAAAAGCGGAAAAGGGTGAGTCAGTGGCGATCGGAAGGGGATAAGCCAAGCGTCGTGCGACCTTCGCGAGGGGGCATCGGGGCGAAAACGGGCGGGGACGGGATGAAATTGAAAGGGAGTGCGCACCTGGTGGGTCATCTTCGCCTCGTAGGCGTTGAGGAGCTGGCCGCGGCCGAGGAGCTCGTGGACCACCATGTACTCCTCGGGGTCCTCGATGCCCGCGTCGAGGTGGAAGGTGGAGTCAAGGGGGAGGGACTCGTGGGCGATGACATCAACGGCACTCATCTGGCTTGTAGTAGTTGTTGGGGGTTGTAGAAGGTGGGGGTTGTGCGACTACGTGGTCGACGGATGCAAAAGGGGTGAGCTTACGGGTGAACGTAGGCTCGGGGTTGGGCAAGTAAAAGTGATGCGCTTCGCGGAGGTTCCGTGCTCTTCACGGCCAAAAAAGTCCGATTCCTTGACTGCGCGCCATACGATTACGTCGAATCCCAAAACCATGAGTCATTTTTGTTTTTTCGAGCTGACGTGTGTTCCCCGAATTTCATTGGACTCGACGGCCGAGAATCTTGATGGTCCTTGGATAGCAAACCAGCTCGCGCGGAAAACCAATCCAACGTGGCACGTAGAGACGGAACAGCCTCTACGTCGATTCACCCTGGATCTTATGCCGCATAAAACTCGAAAACGAGATGGATTGGAAAAGTTTTTATGAGGGAAAAAAACCCATAACCTTCAGATGACAAGTAACCTGTGAAAGGGCCCACAAACGCCCGGCCGCCCGAAGCTTTGGTTTGAAACTCTCGCCCCCACCTCTCCAGTCACCGGCTGGTATTATTCAACCTGTTGTTGTTCGAAGTGCCCACACTCGGCTCCTCAGACTCGGCGGCGCGTCAACACCACCGTCGCCCGCGGGTCTGCCCGGCTCGGGACCGCCCGACTGACACGCACACGGCGAATGACGATCGAGGTCTCCACCCCGTCGGCCGCGGGCACGCCCCCGAAGCCCCCGCAGCGCGAGTCATCGTCCTCGAAAAAGCTCATCAAAGATCAGCTCGCGCTCGTGGACGTCAAGACCGCGGACGGCGGCACCCGCAAGGAGGTCCGCCCCTTACCATCTCTTTCCGTCCCCTCCTCCCCTTTTTCGATGCGAGGATTCCAACCCGCACGTTCAATGCGACCTTCGACGCGACGGATCCGCCTCGCGCGGCTCACGCGAGCGCGCCGCCCGCCGGAGAGACGCGTGGCGGCTCCCGCCCCTCACTCCTTCCAAAAGCCCGCGTTTTGCTCTCATTCTGACCGCGATCCTCCCCCTCTCTCCTCTCGATCAACAGATCGCACGGTTCGAGGATGACCTCACGTTCGATAAGGGTTTCTTTCTCACCATCCGCGCGATCCAACTCCTGAAGTCCAACTCCCAGGGCCGACCGATCCTCGTCGGCGTCGCGGGGCCATCGGGCGCGGGCAAATCGGTCTTCTGCCAAAAGATCCAGGAGTTCATGCCCGGCGTCTGCGTCCTCACGATGGACATGTACAACGACGCGAGCATGCTCGTGGAGGGCAACTTCGACGATCCGCGCCTGACTGATTACGAAACCTTGAACCGAAACCTCGAGGACCTGAAGGCGGGCAAGACGGTGGAGGTGCCAATCTACGATTTCAAGCAGTCAAAGCGGGTGGGATACCGAACGCAGGAGTGCCCGCCGTCCAACGTGATCATCATCGAGGGGATATACGCCCTCAGCGATAAGCTCAGGCCGCTGCAGGACCTGCGTGTGAGCATCAGCGGTGGCGTGCACTTCGACCTCGTCAAGCGCGTCATGCGCGACATCGACCGGAGCGGACAGGAGCCCGAGGACATCATCCACCAAATCTCCGAGACTGTGTACCCGATGTACAAGGCTTTCATCGAGCCCGACCTGCGAAGCGCGCACCTGCGCGTGGTGAACAGTTTCAACCCGTTTGCGGGGTTCCAGGTTCGTGCCCGTGCGCCCGTTTACTCGCGTTTCGCGTTCGTGTTTCCCCCCGAAACACTTATCATGTTTGCCCGACCGACCGAGTGGAGCGCGTTTGATGGTCGGTGAATGCCAATTTACTGCGTTATCTTCAGTACCACGGGGGGAGTCACGGACCCGGGGGTAACAGCCCGGGCCGCCCCTCGTATGACGACAACAAACCGTAGGAGACCATCCGCGTTCCCCTCGGGACGGCTCGAGCCCATCGGTTCGTTCGTCGCACAATCTCCGCCCGCGCCCAACGTCTGACGGCGACGCCTTCCCACCGCGAATTAATTCAACCGCGAAATCAACCGCAGGACCCCACGTATATCCTCAAATCCACGAAAGTCGTGCAGGAGGATGACATCCGCGCGGTGCTGTCCGACGACTACACCTCCGTCGCCGAGCAGGAGACCACCGACATCTACCTCCTACCCCCGAACGAGGACCCCGAGACGTGCACGTCGTGGCTTCGCATGCGCAACCGCAACGGGCGATACACTCTGATGTTCGAGGAGACTGTGTGCGACGGGGACGTGATGATCTCGCCCCGGATCAAGTTCGAGGTGGGCGTTCGCATCTTGGGCGGGCTCATGGCCTTGGGGTACGAGGTTGGCGCGATCATGAAGCGCCGGAGTAGGTCGTACAGCGACGAGATGCTCGAGGTAAAGATCGACTGGATCGAGGGTTTGGACAGATCGTTCACGCAGATCCAGGGTAAGGTTCGCGCGGCGGTGGAGGAGGCCGGGACCAAGCTGGGCCTCGACGGGACCTACGTGCCCCACAGCTACATCGAGCAGGTGCAGCTCGAGGAGATGACCGAGGAACTGCGCAACCTGACCGAGGAGATGAAGGACAAATTCGTGATGGCGGCGAACAGGAGCTCGATGGACATCCCGCACCTCGAGCGATCAAACTCGGGATTCGGGCTCGGCTCCATTCGCAGCAGGCAGGAGCGCGCCGCGAAGCAAGAGAGCGTGACGCGACTGCAGGACGCCGTCCGCAAGCGCCGGTCGGAGCGCGGTAACGGTAACGGTAACGGCGACCAGTGGGGTAGCCAGGATCAGGTGCTCGCCGACGCCGCCGCCGTGCTCCACTCGCCTCGGCCGCCTTCGTCGCAGGGCCGCCGCCGGCCGCCCGTCGCCACCCCGAAAAGAATCTCATCCGGCGCGCTCGTCGGGCCCGGCGATCGCCTCCCCTTCAACGGCGACTCCGCCGCGAACGGGCACTTCAACGGCGAAAAGAACGGGGGCGACGAGTCCAACGAGCACTCGGGAGGGAGCGATCAGGACGGCGCGTCGGTCGGGTACGGCTTTGCGACGCAGCACAATCGCGCGAGCTCGCCGTCGCCGTACCGACCGGAGGCTGTCCACCCGTCGTCGTTCGAGCCCCTGCACGTGTCCGCGATCGAGTCGCGCGTGCACATGCTCTCGCAGCGCGTGGACGACATGGCGCAGGCGCACCTGCGAAGCGTGTCGGCTATGGGGTCGCCGTCGATGGGCGATTCGGGCGCGGCGCAGCTGCAGGCGCAGGCGGCGACCATCAACTCGCTGATGCAGTCGCAGATGATGCTCACCGCGAAGATTGACGCGCTCGCGAACTCGGTGAAGATGAACGAGTCGGAGGGGAGGATGAGGATGTACCTCGCGGCGGCGGGAGGCGCGGCGGCGGCGATGCTGGCTCTGCGGCTGTTCGACTCGCAGCGGTGAGCCGGGAGGTATCACTAGCTAGCTAGGTTCGGGGGCGAAATGGTCAATTAAAACCGGTAACCGGGAATAGGGTCCCGGATGTGTATACAAAAAGTAGCGGATTGTTTCGTCTCGTCGCTAAAATCACGATTGTGCATTTCCCGAACTGGCAAACTGGTTCGCGAGCTGTGATTGCCGACTTCACGATGACCACGTCGACGACGGCTTTATCCAGCGACGAGTAAAAAAGAAAAAGGACTCCGCGTTCCAGCCCCGGCCATTCCGAACGTCGCGACTCTCGCACGATGTCCGCCGCTCTCACTTTCTCCGCCGGTGTCGTTGGCACGCGCGTTGCCGCCCAGGCGCCCGTCGCGCGCCGCCAGGTCGTCGCGGCCACCCCCGCGCACGCCGCGCAGGAGCTCCTCGGAACCGTCGTCTCCACCACGCCCAAGACCGCGACGGTGCTCGTGTCCAGGAAGGTGCCCCATCCCAGGTACCACAAGCTCATCAACAAGAGCAAGAAGTTCGCCGTGCACGACGAGGAGAACACGGCCAAGGTTGGCGACGTCGTGTACATCAAGCAGTGCCGCCCGATGAGCAAGAGCAAGAAGTTCACCCTCGGCGAGGTCGTCACCGCCAAGTAAGATTCTTTACTCTAGCGGGGAGAAAACGGAACGGAGGGGGGGCGGGGGACGGCCGGTGACGCGAATGCGAGGCTCACGGGTGAGCGCGCGTGCGCCGGATAGTTCCCTCGCTACATAGTTGTGAAGATGTGCCGGTGGAAACGGCGGTTGGTGCGTGCGCGACGGCGTCGACACGCGCATTCCGCGCCGGACCTGGGACCATTTACCTAAACCCTACCGGATAAGGGCTCGGGTTCATGGGTCACAGCTGGCTACATTTCAGCAACGCGGGGGGTGAAGACTATTAGAGTCTTGGGGTCGCGGCGTGCGTCGGGTGACGGAACCCGACCGTCGACGCGGCCGATTCTTTGCGTAGAAAGCGAATGGCATTAACACAGGAGGGGGCGCGGATCGTAGCAGCCGCGTCGTCCTCCCGCTCGCGAGTGGAGGCGAGTCTCCCTTGTAAAAAATTGGAGACTTTTCATTCATCGTCTCCCGTCGCACGCGCGCTCGCCCTTTCCTTCCCGTCGAACAAAGTCGTCGATCGAATCAGTTGTGTCGCACGAACGACCGCGTTTCGGTCAGGAACGTGGACATGTTCCGCCTGAACCGCCTCTTGTTCGCCCTGTCCACCCTGTCGGTGAGCCCGTTGCCCGTCGTGAGCTCTCGCAGCGCCCCCGCGACCCTCGCCTGCGCGCCCGCGTCGCCCTCCAGCTTGGCCAGCAGCTCCCCCGCGACGCCCTCGAACGCCGCGCGCTCGACGAGCATCAGCGGCAGCAGCGCGTCGGCGGCGGCGTCCACCAGGTCCATGCCGGCGTCCTCGAAGATCATCCGCGACAGCGTCGTGCGCATGAGCCGAGCGAGGATGCCGAACTCGCCCCCGCCGTCGCGATTGTGATCGCCGAGTCCGGGGCGTCCGTCGACCGAGGCGTGGTGCTGGAAGGAGCCCATGGCGCCCGCGGCGGCGAGGGACTCGCGCGCCACCTCCACGTCCGCGTGCTTCAGCCCAAACTCCAGCGTTCCCATGAGCGAGTTGAACATGTCCGGGGGTAGCGCGGCGACTTTCGCGGGATACGCCTCCAGCATGTGCGCGAGGAGCGCAAAGTACTGGTGGCACAGCTTGGGAAAGGTGAGGAGCTCGTCGGTGATGAGCGGGATCACGGTGTTCAGCCCGATGAAGACCACCTGCGCGACGTCCACCTTGGCGAGGGCCTCGCCGCTCGTGGCGACCCCAGCGCCGCCGCGGACCCTCCCTTCCGCGGATGCCGAGACGGCGGCGGCGGCGGCGAGGACGGAGCCCCGGTGCGAACCGCCCCGAGCGGTTTCCTCGTCCTCGACGTCGTTGTCCGAGTTTGTGACGTGCGTGAGCATGCGTAGCATGGCCTTGACCTCCTTGTAGCACTCCTTGACGCGTTCCGCGCGCAGCGACCGCGAGCCCCCCTCGGTGGCGCCAACCTTACCCCGTCCGCTCGCTCGGTACTCCTCCACCACCCTCAGGCAGTGGCGGCACAGCACCCCGGCGTGCGCGGGGCCCAGGAAACACGCCTGGTTCGCCACCAACTCCTCGGTGAGCTTAAGCACGAGTTTGCTCACCTGCGCGCTGTGCGCCCCGGCGCGTTGCACCGCCAGGAGCGCCTCGAACGATTGCGAAAAGAAGGAAAACACAGACGCCTGCGATCGCGCGATTGTCGCGCGAACGGACCCCCGCAGCGCCTGGATCACCGCGACGGCCCTCGACTCCCCCGCGGGATGCTTCATGTCCCCCGGCGCCGCCGCGACGGCGTTGAGGACCTGCCCGACGGGAGTCAGGACCCGCGCGACGTACTCCCGCGACTGCGCCTCGTCGTTGAGACCCTCCGCGGCGCGACCCAACGCTTCGCTCAGGCCGAGGTGAATCTCCGGGGGGAAGTGGAGGACGGGTTGGTGGTTGCCGGCGTTCAACGCGTTCGACGCGTTGGTCAACGCGACTCCGGAGTGCGCCAGGGCGACGGACTCCGCGTCCATGACCTGCTTCCACGCGGGGAGGTTGACGCACGTGCGGCACAGCGCTCTTCGGCGGGTGAGCGCGGCGAGGAGCGTCGAAGCCGCCGCCTTTTGCACCCCCGTCTCCCCGGGCCACGCCGTCAGGCACGCGAAAGCCACCCGCAACAGCGCGTCCAACGCCTGCGCGCCGCCTCCAGCCTCGGAGAAGGCGGCGGGTTTCGCCTTGTTCGCGCCGCGATACACCCTCCCTTCCCCGCCGCCGCCCAAGGCGTTGTGCGCGAAGATCGCGGCGTGAAGACTTCCCCCGGTGTCCTCCGACATCAGGTACGTGTCCGCCCACCTGGCGGCGCCCCACGTCAGCGTCTCCAGAAGCCGCGGCGACAGCGCCCTTCGCGCATTCTCGTCCAGGCAGAGACACGTCAGCGCCACGTAGTCACCCGCGAGCGCGTCCACCGGGCACTCGCGCTCCTCGTGCGTCGCCCTCGCGCGACACTCCGCGAGCGAATCCGGGGGCAGCGGGATCTCGCCGTCGAAGGCGTCGGCGAGGACGTGCGGCGCGAGTCGAGCCAGCCACCACAGCTCCTCCAGGACGATCGTCGGGTCCGAGCCGTTCGTCGTACAAGCGGCGAGCGCCCGCTTCTTCGCCTCGATCGCCTGGCGAAGCAGCGGCAGCGTGGCGTCGGGCGCGGCGCGCGCGATCGGGGCGACGAGGGAGAGTCGCTCGTCCAGCGCCGCCGCGCCCGCCTTGCCCTCCTCCTCCTGTCCGTCGTCGTCGTCGTACGCGGACTCGGCGACGGCGGCGAGACCGCCGTGAAGGTACGCCTGGAACACCGCCGCCGCGCCGTTGGCGAGCTCGGGCGGGCACCCAAACTGACCGCACCTCCCGATCAACGATCCCCACGCGTCCAGAAGCATCCGCAGACTTTCCTCCATGAGCGAGCCCTCGTGTTCGTTCCGCAGCGCCCCCGCCGCGATGAGCGCCAGCGTCAGCTCCCCGAGCATCCCCAGCGCGTTCTGACCGTCCGCCGCCGGATCATTCGCCGGCGAATCGGGCATGGCTCCCAGAGGGGTGACGAAATCCTCCACCGGGTGAACCTCCGCGAGCGAGCACAGGCACCTCGCGCCGTCCTCGAGGTTCTCCTCGCCCGTCGCCGACCCGCCCATCGCGAACGCCACAGCCGTGTTCGCGGGCGAGAGCACCGCTCGGAGCGCCCGCACGCAAGCCGCGAAGTGCCGCCGCCGCGTCTCCCCTCCCGGTTCCTCCCTCGCGCTCGGGAACACGTCCCCGCTGAGGGCGCAGAGGCTCGCGACGACGCCCCTCGCGCCCGCGGCGAGCGCTTCGATCTTCGAGTGTCCCGACGAACGATGCGGTCCCGTCGCCCCACCCGCGCACGCGGCGTGGGCGGCGGTGTTGAGGCGGAAGAGCCAGTCCATCGCGCCCGGCGCCAGGAGCGTCTCCCTCCACCCCGCGCCCGGGGTGATGCGCACGGCGTCCGCGGCTTCGCCGTCCCGGTCGTTTCCCGGCGGTCGAAGGTGTCCCTCGGGTTGGATGAATCCGAACGGGCCCCCCGTCGCGCCGTCCCTGCTGAAGTCCCACGCGAGCGCGGCGGACATGAGCCTCAACGACGCGACGCACACCGAGTCGTCCGTGGCGTTGAGCGCCGCGCCGCTCTCCGCGACGGATCGCGCGATCTGCGATCCGTGCGCGAAGAGCCCCGCGAGAAACTCATTCTCGAGGGACGCGCGGCACCTCTCGTGGAATTCCCACGGGAGCTGCATCGCGGAGGCGGTGGTGGGGGAGAACTCGGAGATGACCGCGGCGAAGAGCTGGAGGCCGATGCGCCGCGCGGCCGCGGTGGATGCCTGCGTCACCGCGGCCTCGGCCTCCGACAGCATCGCGCCGCGGTCCACGCCGTCGTCGAGCCACGCGCGCTTGAGGATCACCGCGAGCGTGCTCATGAGCTGCGAGGCGACCACCGGCGCGGGCGGCGGGGTGCGATGGAGCAGCGCGCCGAGGCAGAACTGCCGGAGGCCGCTGCGCTCCTGCGGCGGGAGCGCGGTCCAGTCGCGCAGGGCGGCGTCGCGCAGGGTCGACGCCGCCTGGAACTGCGCCTCGGTCACCTGTGAGTGCTCGAGGATGTGGCGGCACGCGGGCAGGGCGTGGGGCGATCGCCTGAACTCGAGGAGGGTCGCCTCCGCGTTGGCGCGGAGCGAGGGGAGGGCGAGGCCCTGCGCGGCCTGCTCCACGGCGGTCATCGCGCCCTGCATGTCCATCTCGATCGCCCGAGATCCGATCCTCCGCCTCGACCCACGGCGCCTCTACCAACCAATGGCCATAATCACGAAGACCTCCACCAGATATTGTCGGAGGTGAAAAGGTCCCCGTCTGTGACGAAGGGTCCCTTTCCACGTGGAGGGAGGATGCATTCGTGACTGATTACCAGTCCGGGTCAGAATTTTTTTATTTATTTTCCACCCGATTTCTCCGCGAGGCAAGTGCCCACACCTTGACACAGGTTCGCCGAAATAAAAGTTATTCATTTTTATGCTTGACGTTTGGACCATTGTTACGGCATTTTCAGACGATGGCGCCCAACGAGACGACGGTGGGGTGCCGCCTGGTGAACGGGCGGTGGCTCTACCTGGACTCGACAGACGCCCCCCCTAAATATTTATCACGCCCCCCTTTCCTCGTCAGATACGATACGGGCATCATCCGAACCACATCCGAGAGGTACGAGAGGACCGGATGGCTCGACGATGTTGACGATATTTCCCCGCTCGACGAAATTGACTGCGAGGGGATGTCGGTGATGCCGGGCATGATCGACAGCCACGTCCACGTGACCGCGTCCAGCGCGGACCTTCGCAAGCCTGCGTTCATGACCCCGAGCCTGCTCTACGCCCGTTCCGTTCCCATCCTGGAAGGAATGCTCATGCGGGGCTTCACGACAGTTCGAGATTGTGGCGGAGCAGATCACGGTTTGGCAGCAGCGACGGAGGAGGGAACCCTCAGAGGGCCGAGGATCATTTATTGCGGAAAGGCGCTGTCACAAACCGGAGGGCACGGCGACTTTCGAGCGGCAGCCGAGAATCAGCTCCCTTTCGGTTCGTGTCGATGCTGCAATTTCACGATTGGGCGAGTGTGCGACGGCGTCACCGCGTGTCGCGAAGCCGTGCGCGACGAGGTCAGGAAAGGGTGCTCGCACATCAAGATAATGGCCTCCGGGGGGGTGGCATCCCCGACGGACAGGTTGGAGAACCTGCAATTTTCAGAGGACGAGCTGCGGGCCATCGTCAATGAGGCATCCAACGCAAATATTTATTGCGCCGCCCACGCGTACACCGACGAAGCCGTAAGTCGCGCTGTGCGATGTGGAGTCCGATCCATCGAGCACGGGAACTTTGCACATAGGAATACTCTCGCGGCGATGTCCATGATGAACGTGTTCTTAGTCCCCACGCTGATTACGTACGATCGATTGACAAAGGAAGGCGTGGCGGGGGGTATGCCTCAGGAGCTTGTCGACAAGGTTGGCAATTTAGTGGAGGAGGGGCAGAAAACGGTAAAGGAAGCGACTGACCGTAACGTGAGGGTGTGTTACGGAAGCGACCTGCTCGGAGACATGCACAAGTGGCAGGCGCACGGAATCGACCTGCACCTGCGAGCTGGAGTGAGCAACTCGGATTTGCTCAAGTCGCTCGTGTTCCATCCCAATACCATGATCTGGGGGGAGGAGGGTTACTATGATCCGCTCAAAAACGCTCCGTCACCTGGCAACAACTACGTCGGCTGCAGGGCGGACCTGCTGGTGGTCAAAGGCGACGTTGCCAAGGACCCGAGGCTGTTGATGGACCCCGAAAACATCAAGGTGATCATCAAGAACGGAAAGATCGTGAAGAACGAGCTCGGATTCAAGAACCGGGAACAGACCGACGATTCCAGACCGGATGGGAAGGATCAGACCGTAGAGGCCAAAAACGGTCAGCCCAAAAAGCCCAAGCGCGCGAGGCGATAGCGTCGAACCCGATCCAATCGAACCCGACTAACTCGAGTTACAATCAGCACGCCACGCTCCTGCGATAGCGTCGAACCCGATCGATCGAACCCGAGTAACTCGAGTTACAATCAGCACGCCACGCTCCTCACCCCGGGACTGTCCATCGGCAGCACGAACACCGTCGCCGTCCCGTTCGCGTCCCCTTCCGTCCACGCCACCTCCGTCTCGTTCCACCCGCGCCACCCCGCGTCTCTCACCGTCCGCCTCGCCGCGTCGGCTTCCGTCCCCTCCGCCGCGACGATCGCCGCCGTCTTGCCCCTCAGCGCGCGTGCAAAGTCTCCATCCGCGGGCTCCTCCGGCACGTCCGCGCCCCCCAGCCGCCGCGTCAGCTTCACGCGGAGCTGCTCCAGCAGCTTGTGCCAACCCGTGCTCTTCGCGCACGTGTCCGCGTCGCCACCCGCGCGGGCCATGTACACGTCGACGTTGGGAATCTCAAACGGGTTCATCGTCAGCAGGGTCCCGCAGGTGACCCTCAGCCCGCGCCGGCGCATCCCCGCGCACACGCGCCTCGAGGGCGTCCCGGGTTGGTTATCCCTGGGCAACGACACCTCCACGCGCCCGGCGACGGACGCCGCGCACGCCGCGAGATCCCCGTCGAGGGTGTTCATCTCGATCGCGGATTTCTCCGGAGCGAGGACGCCCAGCCTGGCCAGCTCGTCCACCACCGCGAGCGGCGGACGGTGTTGGACGGTCGCGACGGGCTCGAACGACGCGGAGGCACCCGCGCACCGCGCGCCCAACCGCCTCGCCTTCTCCTCGTCCACCTTCGACGTTCCCCCGTCGGCGGCGGTTCCCCCGCCCCCGTCATCCGAGTCATCCGAGTCATCCGAGTCCTCCGCCTCCTCCTCGCCGCCTTCCCGCCGCAACCGCGCGCCGCCCGCCGTGGAACGCACCGCGATCGCCTCCCCCACCGCGCACGCCGCGTCGCGCGCCGCCGCCCGCGCCGTCGCGTTCGCGCCGTACCACTCCGAATCCCACCGCGTAGGCGCCGCGGGCGCTGCACCGACGCGTTTGTACCCCCGCGGGTACCTCGCCACGGACGCCAGCTCGGCGCCGGCGGCGTAATACGCGCTCGGCCCAAGCTCCGTCTCGCCGTCCGCCCACGCCTGGACGTACAAGTCGATCGCGATCTTGCGGCTCGACTCCGAGCCGAAGTCCTGGTCCCGCCTGATGTTGTTCGTCGGGTCGGTACCGCGGCCGCGAGTGACGCGGACGGCGTCGGGGAAGCGAGCCGCGAGATAGTCCTGGAGCGCGGGGGCGTCGGTGAGGACGTGCACGATGGCGTCGGGGGGTTTACCCGGGTGGGTCGATCCCTGGAACCACGACTCGTGAAAGCCGTTTTCGTGACCGTTTTCGTCGTCGTCGTTCATGGCGTCGTCGTTCATGGCGTCGATGAGACCGCGCACGGCGTTGGTCGGCGTGAGGTAGCCGGATTTTGAACTTTGGTCGGGCGCCTTGTTCTTGATGTGCCACTGCGCGGTGAACTCGGCGCACGGCGGGTGCGCCCACGTCTCGTCGACGCACGCGTCCGTGGCGCGCGTGTCGTCGGGGAAACACGACGCAGCCTCCGGGTACCCGCTCCTCGCCTTGAGGACGTACATGCGCCGCGCGAACGCCGTGTCCGAACGCATCAGGACGCGCCAGAATTTGAGCGAGGCGTCGGGTCGAAGCGCCAGCGCCATCGCGCAGGTCCTGCACCAGTGGCTCCGCTCGCGGTTCTCCAAAAACTCCCTCACCACGTCCGGGCCCTGCTTGTACGCGTGTATCTCCGAGGACCAGGCCGCGGGTTCCGTCCAGAAGCTTCTGGAAAAATCCCGCATTTCTTTCCGGGTCTCGTCGAAGATTGGCACCCGCAGCGAGTTGGCGACGATTCTCACTCGCCGCCTGTTTCTCAGCGCGTCCATCAAGCACCTGTTGCACCCGTCGCACTCCCACGCGTCCCTCGTGCCCACCGCACACGACCCGTGCGCCCTCGCCGCGGCGCACTCCTCGCCCCCCTCCATCCCGACGCGCTGGCACGCGCCCACCTCGGTGCAGTTCCCCCCCGTCCCCTCACACGCGATAACCTCGTCCCAGTTGAACTCCTCGAGGTCGAACACGGCCTCGTCCTGATCCATGAACCACGTCCGTTTCCTCGCCTCCATCGTCGCCGCCCTCGCCTTCGTCCACCGCACGTCGAGCCCGTCGAGCTCGGAGTCGTCGCCGGGAGGCAGGTACGCGCGGAAGTAGTCGAGCCAGTTCCATTCGCTCGACTCGTTGTCAAAGTACACGACGAATCCGGACGACATGCCCCACAGGATCCATCCCGCGGCGGCGGGCGCCATGTGCCCGAAGCCGTACGTGCGCCACGCGTTCTGAACGACGAGGATCCGCGCGCCGGGGGACACCGTCGGATCCCCGTCCGTCACGCGCCTGTGGTACCTGGCGTACTCGAGGTACCGTCTGGCAAAGTCGGGGCACTGGGACACGGCGGCGTCGCAACCGCACGACGCGAGCGCGCGATCGAAGTATCGCCGCTCGCGCGGGGAGGCGTCGAGGGCGGCGTGCGCCGGGGACGCGCGCGTGAGCTTCTGGTAGTTCGCCGGCCAGTCGCCCGCGGCGCATCCCGCGGCGACGTGCGCGTGCGGCCGGCCGCTCCCGGCGCGATGCTCCTCCTCCCCCGATGATGCCGCCGACGAAGCGTCGTCGTCGTCGTCGTCGTCCGGTACGTCGCGGTCCGCGGGCTGACCCGGGGGAGACGCCGGCGCGTTCGGCGGGGGGTTCGGAGGCCGAGGCGAAGGCGACGACGCCGGCACCGCGCGCGTCGCGGCTCTCGCGATGTTCACCGACGGCGACCCGTCCGCCATCGCCGGGCGGGACGTCGCCCATCCCGACGCGGCGCGCGCCCCGTCCGCCGTCGGCACCGCGTACGGCGTCGTCGTCGTCGGGAACGAGGCGCCGCCCATCGCGGACCACGCCGCGAACACAGCCATCGGGACCATCGCCGCGAGCACGAAGCGCGTCGCGCGATGCGGGGACCGGGCCACCGCCATCTCGTACCAGCCCCGCGCGCACCCAAAGTGAATCCTCGGACCGATCGATCCGTCGTCAGTCTCGAACGCGCCGACGTCCGATCCAAAGGCGGGGGGATGAACGATAGACCCGGCACCGGGCTCATCTTAAAAAGACAACGTCGCGTCTCGACATTACAAACGCCGCGTCGCGCACACGCACGCGGCCCCTAACACGAACCCATCGCCGCAAACCTCCGCCGCGGAACTCGTCGTCCCATCCGGCGAATTGAATCGTCGAACGATCGCGTCGCCCGGAACCGGAATCACTCATTCACGTATTATACCGACGGGTTTACTTCTTCTTGGCGACGACGGGAGTCGCGGCCTTGGCCGCCTCGGCCTCCGCCTGCGCGCGCACCGCCGCGAGGGTACCGAACTTCTCCTTGGGCGAGTGGCCCGTCTTCTTGGTGCCGCCCTCCAGGGTGTACGCCTCCATCGACGCGTTGGACCCGCGCTGGGGCTTGCCGTTCTCGCGGCCGATGCCCATGCCGGACGCCTGGGAGGGGATGGTGATGGCGAACGCGGAGCGCGCGGTGGCCATCGCGGCGGCGGTGAGGCCGACGAGGGCGACGCGGCGGCCCTCAGCGGGCGTCGCCGAAGCGACAACCGATTTGCGAGCGATCTGCGCCTTGGCGGCGGGAGCCTTGGCGACGACGCGGGTCTGGACGAGGGACTGGGACATGGCGGACATCCTTTGCGTGTGTTGCGTTTACGTCTGCGTCGGAGGAGCGGGGGACGGGGGGACGCGGTCAGTCGAAGGTCGGCGATGAGCTCGGGGCGGCGCATTCTTCGGAGATGGTGGTGGATCTCCTCGTTGTTGAAATCCGGACGGGTTCAGGCGGGGTTCGATCGCGACGGTCGCGCGCGCGGGAACCCGCGGCGATCGTCCGTCACGCGGAGACGCGGGACGATCGCCGGTGGATCGCGCGCGACGGGGACCTCGAGGTGAGGCGCGCGGACGGATCGGCTCCGACCGCGGCGCGCGCCGCGTCGATGATCTCCCCCCGCCCCGATCCCCGTCAGAAAACGACAACTGTTACTCTCTCCCGGGCCATCGGACGGCCGCCCCGCGCGGCGAAAACGCGCGCGCGGGGCGTCGGGGGCGATCGAAATTCGAAGGTGTGATGAGGACGGACGCACCTTACGACGGAGTTGCTGTTTCGAGTGCGGTAATGGCGTCGCTCGCGCGCCCTCTCCGCGCTTTTCAGGCGGATTTCCGAGCCAGGTTAAGCTGGAGCGATCCTACTCGCAAAAAATGCAGAGTTGTGATTGGCCGAAAGCGCTGACGCGATCTTCCTCCTCCTGAGTGCTTCCCGCTGCCCATTTCCATCGTACGAGGTCTATTTACGTTTTGGAGCCTTTTATTTTCCTATTTCACCGACGCGTCTCGAACCGTCCGCCATACGATTTTCGGCGTTTTCCCCGCGTTTTCCCCATTTTTTTTCGCCTCAGTTGTTGTTGGCGTTACCCCCGACCAACCGATCGGGGCTCAGCCCCTCGTCGGGCCGCATGCCGTGCACGTTGGTCACCATCGGGTTCGCGCCCTTTCGAATCAGGTACTCCGCCAGCTCATCGTACCCGTACGCGTACGCGAAGTGCATCGCGCTCTGACCTTGCGCGTTTTGCGCATCCAGCGGCACCCCCGCGCGCACCGCCGCCTTGACGATCCTCTTGCGGTTGTTCTGCGTGGCGACGGCGAGGATCGTGTTGCCGTGGTTGTCCCTGATGTCGGGATCGACGGCGCCGGACGAGAGCATGTCCTCCACCTCGCCGTGTCGGTTGTTGCGCACGCGCGAGAAGACGGGATGGACGCCGCGTCCGTCATCCGAGCCGCCGCCCGCGCTCGAGGGCGGGCGATGGGCACCCACGGTCGGCGGCGGAAGGCGGAGGTGGTTCGTCGCGGCGGCGCTCGCGGACTCCGCGGAGGATCCTCTCGCGGGAAGCGCGAGGGGCGGGCGACCAGCCCCGGCGGCGGCGCGCTCGGCTCCCTCCGCGGCCCTGTCGCGCTCCTCCAGTTCCTCCTCCGCCTCCGCCAGGTCCTTCGCCATGCGCGCCATGCGAGCCTCCGCGCGGGCCAACGCTCGTTCCTTCTCCTCCAGTCGGGCGCGAAGGGGGGCGTCGTCGCCGGCTGCGCCGCCGGACTCAGAGTCGGAGTTTTTCGCCCGAGTCGTCGCGGCGAGCACCGCGAGCTTCTCTTCGAGCGCGCGCACGTTGGCGCGCTCCTCCTCGAGCGCCCGGCGCCTGTCCGCAGCCTCGGCGGCGGCCCGGGCCTCCCACGCGCTCCTCTCCTCCCTCGCGCTCGTCTGCAACTCTCTCAGTTGGGTCTCGGCGCCCTCCCTCAAACGCGCCTCGTCGGCGAGTCGCGACGACCAAGCCTCCTTCGCCTCGTTCGCCTCCTCCCGCAAACGCCTGAGCTCCTCCAGCGCGCGTTCCTTGTCCCTGAGCTCGCGTTGGACTTTGCCGAGCTCGTCTCTCGATTCGCGTTGGGTGTCGGACATTGCGCGAAGCTCCGATTCGGCGCGTTCGCGATCCGAGCGTTCGCGCTCCAAATTGGTCCGTTCGAGCGCGAGCTCCGTCTCCTTTAGGCGCAACGATTCGACGGTGGCTTCCCACGCCTCCTTCTCCCGACGCGTCGTCGCCTGCGAGTCCCTCAGGCTCGCCTCGAGCTTTGACCGCTCCTCCGCCACCGCCTCCTTCAGCGCCCTCAGGTCCACCAGCTCCCTCTCCTTGTCCTCCAAAGCCTTCAACGCGGCGTCCCGAGCGGCGGACTCGCGCCTGGACGACGCCTGCGCCGCCCTGAGCGCCGCCTCGAGCTCCGCGCGGTCCCCGCGCGCGCTCGCCTGCGCCTCGCGAAGCGCGCCCTCCGCCTGCGCCCTCGCGTCCGCCTCGGCTTTGAGCGCGGCGTCGAGCTCGCGCTCGCGGCGATCGGCTTCCTCCCGCAGCTTTTGAGCTTCCTCCCGTAGCCGCGCGTTGGCGCCAGCCTCGGCCTCCTCAGCCTCCCTCGCGCTGCGCTGGTACCTTCGCACGTCCGCCTCGCGGGATGCCGCGGCTGCCCTCGCGGCGTCGGTAGCGGCGATCGCTTCGGCCAGTTCTCGTTCCTTGGCGGCGATGGCGTCGGCGGCGACGGAGGCGGCGATTCTCGCCGACGCCGCCACCTTTTCGAGTTCCTCCGCGCCGTGCGCCGCCGCCTGCGCCGCCTGCGCCCTCGCGGTGGTCTGGACGTCGCGGAGGCGCGCCTCGGCGTCGTCGGCGGCGGCGCGCGCGGCGTCCGCCTTGGCAGCCCACTCGCGTTCCTTCACCTCCGCGTCCAGACGCAGCCGCTCAATCTCAGCCGCGAGGTGCGCCTCGCGTCGCTCGTTCGCCTCGCGCTCGATCCTCGCCGCCTTGGCCGCCGCCTTGGCGGTCTCCTCCTCGCCGGCGTCCCTCAGCGACTTGAGCGCGTCCGCGTGGTCCCTCACGGACGCCTGCAGACTTCGAATCTCCCCCTCGGCGCGATCCCGCGCGCCCTCCGCCTCCGCCAGCCTTCGGCGGAGCTCCTCCTCGACGTCCGCCGCCCGCGCCCTCAGCGCCCCGATCGCGACCTCCTCCTCCGCCTTCGCCTTCGCTCGATCCTCCTCCGCCTTGGCCGACGCCGCCGACTGTGCCGCCTCCCGCGCCTCGCGCTCCGCCCGCGCCGTCGCCTGCGCCTCCCGCAGCTCCGACTCGGCCGCGTCCCTCGCGATGGCCAGCTGAGCCGCGCGCGCCTCCAGCTCCCGCTCCTTCGCCTCGGCCAACGAGACGACGCGCTTGATCTCGGCGTCCAGTTCCTCGCGGCGTTCGCGGCGCTCGGCGTCCATCGCCGCGTCGGAAGTTCGAACGGTGTCGCGCAGCTCGCGAAGCTCCGCCTCCGCCGCGTTCGCTTGAGTTCTCAGCCGCTCGAGTTCTACGCGAGTTCTAGCCTCAGCCTCAGCCTCAGCCTGCGCCCGTTCGCGTCGAACCCGGTCCGTCGCGTCCGCCTCGGCGTCGGCGGCGAGGTCCCTCAGGGCCTGCACCTGCGTCTCCAGGGCCCGTTCGCGTCGTCTCGCGGCGTCCAGGGCGTCGGAAGCCTCGGCGCGAACCGTGTTTTGTGAGTCGCGATGACGCGACTCCAACGACGCCACGCGCGCCTCCGCCTCCGCCGCGTCGGACCTCGCGCTCCTCAAGCGCTCCTCGAGCGCGTCCGCGTGCGCGCGCATCTCCTCGACGCGCGCGGCGTGCGACGCGTCGCGTTCCTCCGCGTCCGCGCGCGCGCTCGCCTGCAACTCCCGGAACGAACTCTCCAGAGCGTCCCTCGCCTCCTTCTCCGCGGCGAGCTTATCGCGCAACGAATTCGCGAGCGCGTCGGACTCGGCGCGCAGCTTGGAGACGTCGTCCGCGAGTTGCATCTCGCGGCGCGTGGCGGCCAAGGCGGCGTCCCCCGCGCTCTCCCTCGCGCGGGCTTCAGCTCTGGCCGATTCCTGCATCGCGCGAAGCTCAAACTCGGCGACGTCGCGAGCCTCGCGCGCATCCGCCGCGAGTCGCTCCTGGCGCTCCACCTTCTCCCTCCACTCCCGCTGGTGCACGTCGACGGCCGCCTTGAGCGCCTCCACCTCCGCGGCGAGCGCCGCCTCGCGCGCCTTGCTCTCGGCGACGGCGGCGGATATAGCGGCGGATTCCGTAGCCGAATTCGTCCGCGCCGTCGCTTGAAGAGATCGAAGCTCCCCCTCCGCCTTCGCCCTCGCGTCCGATTCCGTCTCCAGCCTTCGCGCCCAGTCGCGCTCCTTGTCCCTGACTTTAGCGCGCAGGGCGTCGATCTCCCGTTGCAGCTCCTCCTCCTGTTCGCGCCCCCGCGTTCGCTCCGTGCGGGTACTGTCCCGAGTCACCCGCAGTTCGTCTTCGAGTTCCCGCCGAGCGTCGGCGTCCTTCTTCGCGCGTTGCTGTAGCGCCCTGAGCTCCTCGGACGCGGCGGCCGCCTTGGACCGCCACTCCAGGACCGCCGCGGTGGACGCCCCGGGAGGAGCGCGCTGGTTGGCCAGTCTGGCGAGGTCCGCGGCGCGCAACCCGCGCGCCGCCGTCGCCACCGTGCGGTACCCGAGCTTTTTATTCGAGCGGCCTTTACCCGCCGCTAAACCCGCGGCGAGCGCCGCTCCCCCGTGCACGGCGTCCGCGTCGCCCTCGTCGTATGAATCGTCGTGTGAATCGTCGAACGGGTTCGCGCCCGTCCTCACGGTCGACGCCAGCGTGCTGTAGGACAAGACGGACTCGGAATCGTCCCCTCCTCCGGATCCTCCTCCTCTCGCGTCGTCGTCGTTTAGCTCCGAGTCGGACTCGCTCCATAGGCTGCTCGCGTCCGCCGAACGGCCGTTTCTCCGGCCGTTATAACGCGCCTCGATGCGTCGCTTCGTGTGTTCCGGCCCCGGGTCCCGCCACCTGTGCGGCCCGGGCTCGCCGTCGTCCGAGTCCGAGTCCGGGAAGTCGTCGCCGAGCGTCGTCGTCGATTTGCCCATTCCGCCCATACGCGTCTCGGGTTTTCTACCCGCGAGCCGCGAAGGAGGACCCGGCTGGAAGCCTCGCGGCGGCGCGATGCTCGGCGCCGTCACCTCCAGACCGCCCCTTCCCGTGCGTCTCAGGCGCTCGCGGCACGCGTGAAGCCACTGCGCGAGCGCGCGCCGCGACTGCGGTTGCGTCTGAGCGTCCAGCCCGAGCCGGCCCATGAGCCTCCACAGGCCGAGCTTGCGCAGCCTCTGCCGCGTGTGCGTGTCGCGCTCGGCGAGGGCGCGCTCGTGGCGCTCCGACGCGTCGCGCCAGTGAGCGACCTGCGCGCGCAGGGCGTCGCGTTCGGTGCGAAGCCACCTGAGCTCGGCCTCGGCGTCCGCGCCCCGCAGCGCCAGCGCGACCGCGTCGTTCAGCTCGTCGTCGTCGTCGTCGTCGTCGTCGTCGTCGTCGTCGCGATGATGGCGCGGCATCGCGGCCGAGGGGAGCGCGTGACCCGGGTTCGACGCCGGATCGCGTCGCGGCACCGTCGGCGCCACCGCGGGGGGCTCACGCGGGGTGGGATCGACGAAGGACGGCGGTCGCCTGGGCAGGAGCTCGGGCGGAGGCATGGCGATGGGCGGTGCGCCCCCCTTCTCCAGCGCTAACATCCGTTCCATCGCCGCGCGCTCGCGTCGCGACAGCTGCGCGCCCGGGTGCATCTTGTTACCGCCCGACGATTGCCGCCCGGGGTCGTGCATCGCGCCGATCCCCGGGGACCCGCGGTGGTGTCAGCGGGTCCGTCGGGTTCGCTGAGCCGCTAAACCACGCTGGAGATGCGCCGGGTCGGCACCAGCTTCAAGTTCAAAAGCACGACTGGCCTGGCTGGCTGGGGGGTTGTCGAGAACTGGCCGAGCGGGACGGGACCCGGAGCATAGTGCTATTGTTAATGCCTAACTCGCGTCGCTCCAAAGAAAAGCGACCCTTCGCGAACCCAGGTTTTTTCGCGCCCTTCCGAAGATTTCTCAAATCCCCAAACGCGTTTCCAGCCGCGCAGGGTGTCTTGGCGAGGTGAATCTCACATGAAAGTCCGTGTAAACGTGGACCTGGTAGACCTGGCTGGGACCGCTCGGCCGCGCAATTTTTCTCTTCACCATTCGAACCACTCGAAGTTTATCCAATTTTATCGCACGGGCTATTGACTCTTGGGAGATCTCCAAATTAGGTTTTCCAGACACTAAGTTTTCCTAAGCCCGCCCCGCGGCGCTAGATATTTTGGCTAGGAGGACACCGAAAACCGAGATTTTTGGCTAGCAAAAAGTGCACCGAAGCCTTTTTGTTCCTTCCGAGGAATCCCCGGCCCGGACACCTTCGACGCGCACGCCGTGCGACCGTGTTTATCGGTTCGCGCGGGGCGTGTTCGAACGGTAAAACGCGTTAGCTCTCTTACGCGACCCAAAAGAGAGCGGTGCCCCCCCCTTGGTTCGTAGGGAGGGTCGTAAAAACCAAGGGGGCGGGGCCCGGGCGCTTTTCAACAAACAGCCCGGGCTCTGGCGGGGTCCGAGGGCTTTTTCCCGCAAGGGGGCGCATCCCTGAGGAGGCACGCGAGCCGGAGATCGCACGCGAACGACACGATGACGGGCACAGACTCTAAGAATGCCCTGGGTGCGCCGAGGAACAAGGTGAGCGGGCTCAAAAACCCGCATGGACGACGTCGTACCGCGCCCAATGCGGAGTTGCCTTTCCTTCCGTTTGAGCCCGAACAACGCTCACGTTGCCCTGCTCTTTTTTCCCCGCAGATGGCGCTGTTGAACGAGGTTGCCGCCGCGCCGAGCGCGACGCACGCGGCCGGGCAATACGGAGAGGGGGGTAATATACTTACACAGCAGGTACGCCTCTGTCTTACCGCGCCGCGTTTACGCCCACACGCGCCCACCGCGAAGGCGAATTCCGAACCCGGGGAGAGTTGACGTTCCCTCCCATGCCACCGCTCCTGCTCTGACCCGACACGCGCGCTTTCGCTTTTTCCTTTTTTTTTTCCCGACAGGCGTTGACTCAGCCGGGCGCACACGCCGCGTTCCGAGCTCCCTTCGTCGCGGCTCCCCATCCCGGCGTGCCCCCGATGTTCGCACCCTACGGCGTGTACGGAGGAGGCGCGGGATCGCTCGGTCCCACCGGCGTGGAGTGGCCGAGGTGGTCCGCGCATGTCCAGCCGCCCGCCGCGCAGCCGGCGGGTGGCGCGGGTGGCGCGGTCGCGCCGGTGGACGCGAAGCGACCGTGGGGCCCGCGCCTGGGGCCCAACGAACCCCCACCCGACCCGACGCACGCGGCTGCCGGGAGCGGAAGCAGCGGAGGGAACGTCCTGAGCGGCGGCGGGAACGTCCTGAGCGGCGGGGGCGGCTCCCTCGGGGGCGGCTCCCTCGGGGGCGGCTCCCTCGGCGGGGGCTCGCTCGGGGGCTCCGGTGCGTCGGAGAACACGTTCGACTCGTACGGACGCCCGGCGCCGCCCGGGATGGCCCTCTACGCCGCGGCTTACCCGGGCGGGTACCCGGGCGCGGGCCCCCGGCCGGCGCCGTGGACCCACCAACCCGCGGGATATCCGAACGCACCCGCGGGGTATCCGAACGCGCCCGCCGCCTACGCGCCGCCGCCGAAGCGGATTCCCTCGGGCTTTCTCGTCGACGCGTCGGCGGCGCACGCGACCCAGGAGAAGAAGGAGCCATCGCCCGGTAGCGGTGGTACGACGCTGACCGGCGCGAGGACGAACGGGGTGAGCGGCGGCGGCGAGCGCGCGACGACGAACGGGACGACCCGGGGCGCGGATGCCATCGAACCTCGCGCGCGAGCCGCCAACCTCGTGCACGTCCAGTCGAGCGCCGCGGCGGCGCCCGCGTCGGCGCACAATCCCCTCGCGACGCGTACCAAGTCTCTGCTCGGCGAGCGCACGTTCGCGGAGGTTCAGACGATGCTGTTGCGTCAGCAGGGAACGTACGAGCGACAGCTGCTGGACTTGCACCGCGTGGTTCACACGCAATCCGACATCATCTGCTCCATAACCAAGCAAGACGGCGTCGATTTCAAGTCGGAGCAGGATGCCGCGCGAGGCGAAAAGTCCAAATCTCCCGACTCGAACCAGAGCAAGGAGCTCAAGCTCAACAAGTCGGAGCAGGGCAGCGGCGCCGGCAGCGGCGACGGCAGCGGGCAGGGCAGCGGCGGCGGCAGCGAGGGCGGCAGCGGCGACGACGGCAGCGGCCAGGGATCCAAGGGGAGCGGCCCGGATGTCGGCGACGGGAGCGGGCACGGCTCGGGCGGGGACGGTGGGAGCGGGCAAGGGTCGGGGTCCGGCGGATCGGACGTGTCCGACGGCGACAAGGGCCCGAGGCGACCCATCCTGAAGGGGCGACGCAGCCCGCGCGGTGGCGCGAACGAGAACAAGAACAAGCGCGCGACGATCTCGCCGGAGGTTGACAAGATTGAGCGACTCTCTTCGCGGACGAAGGATTCACGAGGCGATCAAGAAGAGGAAGAACGAGCGGCGAAGAAGGATTCACGAGGCGATTCACGAGCGAGGAGCGCTCGCGCCGCGGCTGCCCCCGAGGCCGCCCCCCGCGACGAAGCGGAGGAGGGCGGAGCTCGGGCGGCGCCGCGCGACGCGAAGCCAAACGACGAGGGTCCCGACGCCACAAACACGAGTTCAGACCCGAACAACAACAAAGCCGGACCCGGCGCTTCCGAGGGCCCCTTTGCGGCCATCGTCTCCGCGATGGCGCACCACGCCGTCATCAAGCAGGCGGCGCAGAAGGCTTTCGACGAGCAGTCTTTGCACCAGCAGCGAGCGTACGCGCTTGCGACCCGACCGTGGCGCGAGGAAGGGGGCGGCGACCACCGACCGGGGGATAACGCCGCGCCCCCCTCGCATCACCAGCGGCAGCATCAAGCCGCCGCCGCGGTGCACCACGCGCAGGTCCAGGCGGCGTATCACGCGTCCCGCCAGCGCTCGCTGCAGTCGCTGCACCAGCAGCAGCAGCAGCACGAGCAGAGGTACTACCACGACCAGTGGGTCGCGTGGTACTCGCAGCAGTACGCCCACGCCGCCGCCGCCGCCGCCGCGGCACAGGGAGCGTGCGCCCCGGGGAGCATGGGCCCGCCGCAGCCGAAGCCGCCGCCGGGAGTTGCCGGTTTAGGGTGGACCAACTGGCCGGCTCCCGGCGACTGGTTCCAAATGACGGGACCGCGACCGCCGCCGCGGGGCGAGGAGGTGACGCAGGTCATCGGCGGGCCCTCGCATCACCACGCGACGCCGGGTCCCCACGCGATGGCGGCGAGGCATCACTACCACTTTCCGGTGCCGCAGCCGCCGGGCGCCATGTACCCGCACCCCGCGTTTCCGGGATCGGGCTCGCAGGGGCCGCCACCCGGCGCGGGGTACCCGGGTGCGCTCAACCCGAGCGGCGGCAGCGGCGGGGGCAAGTCTCCCGCCGCCGGCGCCGCGGAGGATGCGCGCGGGGCGAACGCGGGGCAACAGCGGGGCGGCGACGACGACACGCTCAAGTCGGGTGCTCGTGATGCTCACAAGAAGGGTTCCAACGACAACAACGCGAACAACAACGCGAACAAGGGTAAGAGGGGTAAGGGCACCAAGCGCGGTGCGGGTGGCGGTCGCAAGAGCGCAGACGGCAAGACAGAAGACATCGACGACGCGGGGTCGGATTCGATGATGACGGGTCAGCCGTGCCAGAGCGACGGGGGGGAGGTGGACGGACACCACGGAGGACGGGGAGGCGGCGGCGTTGGAGGCGCGCGGGGCAACGGCACGAACAAGAAAGGCTCGTTGATCCCAGGCGCGCCCCTCACCAAGAAACCGAGGAGCGGGCAGCCCAAGCAAGGTCCCAAGGACCAATCTGCGGCTGACATCCTCATCTCGATCATGAAGGCGTGAGCGTTTTTTTTCCAACTCGCAGCCTCTCATGTCTGCGCGTTCCGCGCACGAGACTTGGTTCAGAAGTCGAGGGATGACACGAAATCCCGGGGCGACCGCCTCGCCCGCTAGCACGCATATTATTTTAGGACGCATTCATAGCTGCATAGCCTAGGAGTAGGACGGGCACACCTGGGAGAACTCCCGGCGTAGAGCCCTTTTACTAGTTATCATAAGGATGAAGAAGTTTCGTGCTCATCGCCTCGGAGCTCACTTGCACCTCCGCGGCGCGGCGCGGCTGAGAGACGCGAAGGGAAAACCTAGTGGCACCATCCTGCCAATCCCCCTCAGGGATCGCCGACGAACCCCGCGCTCTCCCAACGCCCGCGCTCTTCGTGCACCTTATCACTCCCATCGATGGCATCCTCCTTGCCGCCCTTATCGTCACCATTCGCGTGATCCCCCTCGTCCCCGTCTCTCTCGTCGTCCAGGTAAGACGCCAGCTTCTCCTCGGCGCGCTTCAGATCCTTCTTGCTCTCCTCCGCCCTCGACGCGTACTTGACAACCTTCGACAGCCACGCGTCCATCCCCGCGCAGTCTTTGTGGACCTCCTCGAGCTTAGACTCGAGCGCCTGCACGCGCGCGTTTCCGCCCTTGCCCCCGCCGCCCCTCCTCTCGAGCATGCTCTCCAGCGCGGCGATCTTGCTCTTCAGTTCGGCGCTCTTGTTCAGGACGGAGCGGAGCTCGCCTCTCGCTTCGCCGCGGCCGTCGGGGGAGCGGCTGCGCGACCGGGAGAAGGAGCGCTTGCGGCGCGAGGAGCGCCGGTCGCGATCGTCGTCGCCTCGTCCCATGCTGCCGGGGTGGCACGCGATCGATCACGCAGATGGAAGTGCCAGGAGGGGATCCCACGACTACAAGTATTCTGTTAAGAGTTAGAGCCAAGCAGCTTGGTGTTTGAGAATTTCACATTGACAACCGCAAACTCTTACGCCAGCGACACCCGCTTGGGACTCTTGCCCGGCGTCGCGCCTCTCTCCCCGACGGATCCCATCCTGCTGCCGCGAAACTCCGCGAACACCGCGTCGAGGCGCTCGCGCTCCCTCGGCGGCACGGACCGCCGCGCCTCCCTCCACGCGCGCCGCACGTCCTCCCCGGTGACAACCACCTTTTGACCCCCGCTTTCGTCACCCTCCCCGTCCGTCGCGTCCATCGCGCGATGCACCGCGTGCATGCGAGCGTCCGTCACGATGGCGCGGAGGTCCGCGCCGCTGAACCCATCCGTGGCGTTCGCCACCGCGTGCAGCCCGAGCGCGTCATCGTTGAGCGCCCTCTGATCGAAAGACGACCCGAGTTGGTCCCTCGCCGCGCGCTCCAAAATCTCCAACCTCGCGTCGGCGCCGGGAAAGTCGCACAAGAGCAGCCTGTCCAACCGGCCGGGTCGCAGCAGCGCGGGGTCCACGAGGTCCGGCCTGGACGTCGCCGCGAGCACCACCACCCCGCGCAGACCCTCCACGCCGTCCAGCTCGGTGAGAAACTGGTTGACGACGCGATCCGTCACGCCGGTGGAGTCGTGTCCGCGCCTGGGCGCGATGGCGTCAAACTCGTCAAAGAACAAAGCGCACGGCGCGGCGGCGGCGGCGCGCCTGAAGGCGTCGCGGACGCCAGCCTCGGACTGCCCGATGTACTTATTGAGCAGTTCGGGGCCCTTTATCGCGACGGATCGAACCCCCGCCGACTCGATCGCCGCCCTGATCACCATCGTCTTGCCGCACCCCGGCGGTCCGTACAGCAACGCGCCCGTGCGAAGTCGCAGGGGCGCGCCCGCGAACACCGCCGGGTGACGCGACGGGAGCGACAGCGCCTCGTCGAGCGCCGCCTTGACGTCGTCGAGCCCGCCGACGGCCGCGAGCGGATCATCCCTCTGTGTGGATCCTTCGCCGACCACACCCGCGCGTGCGCCCGATGAACCCGCCCGGGACCCGGGGCCCAAACCCGAGCCGAAACCCGAGCCGCCCAGCGCCCTCGCCGGCGCGGGAACGAGGCCCACGCGAGCGTCGTCGAAATCGAGCGACCCGAGCGTGGCCTCTAGCGACGGGCGGTTCGTGTGCACGTGCACCGGTCGCATCGACCTCGCGGCTGCCGCGTGCGCCGCGCGCTCCACGAGCGCGGTGAGGTCGCCGCGGTTATACCCCTCGGCTTTTTCAGCCGCGGCGACGGCGACGGCGGCGGTGGAAACCGGCGTCCCTCTGTGACGCGCGTGCGCGACGACGACGGCGCCGCGCGCGTCCGCGGCGTCCGGCGCGCGCAGCTCGCACGCGTGTTCCAGCCGCCCGCTCGTCCGGACGGCTTCGTGGAGGGACTCGGGCGCCGTCGCCGTGGCCAACAACGCGACCCGTTTTCGGCGCAAAAAGTCGGCGACGTCGGCGACGATCTCCCCGACGACTTCGCCGGGACCGCCGCCGGGCTCACCCCCGCCGGGCTGACCGCCGCCAACCCCGCCCGCGATGGCGTCCAGGTCGTCGAGTATCACGACGGCGGGCGCGCGCGCCGCCGCCGCCGCCGCCGCCGCCTTGACCGCCGAGACCGCCGCCCTCGGGTCGCCTTGACCGGACACGTGCGACATCGACCCGCACGACACGTAGACGACGGCGGCGAGTGTCTTTTTGTCGTCCCTCAGGGTCCTGGCGATGCACCTCGCGACGGCGCTGCGCCCGCTTCCCGGCGTGCCCCAGAGGAGGACGCCCCCGGGGGGTATGGGTACGCGTTCGCCCACCGTCGTCGTCAGCGCCGCTCTGAGTCGCGTCGTCGCCTCCGCTAAAACCGCCGCCGACGCCGATTCGACGGGCGCGACGGTGTCGATCGCGTCCCGTAGCGTCGCGTCCACGACGACGGATGTCCCGAAGAGCTTGGACACCGGGGAAGGGTCGTGAGCGGCCCGCCGGACGCACCCGCCGAGCTCGACTCGCGCCGGCGTCGGGGATTCACCCGCGCCGCCACGACCGCCGCCGCTCCGGAGGATGTCGGAGGTGAGCACGCACGGCCCGCCGCCCGCCGCGTTCACCTCCAGCTCGAACGTCGCGCGGTCGTCGTCGCCGACCCTGAGCTGAACCACCGATCCGGTGGCGACCGGCGGCGCGGCGCCGAAGTCGTCGTGCACGTCCGGGTCCTCGCCGTCCTTTCCGTGAGCGTCCTTCCTGCGAGGAGTCATCGAGAAACGCGCGACGGTGGCGGACCAGCGCGCGAGCAGGTCCCTCGCGGCTTCGGCGGCGGCGGCTTCGTCGACGCCGCGACGATCGCGGGGCAGCCCGAGCGCGGCGAGGTGCGCCGCCGTGAGATCCCCGAGCTTCGATTCCGTCGTCCCGTCGTCGCCGCCCGGCTCTGACCCGTCGCCGCCCTCGCGAATCACGGGCCTGAGACGAAGGGCGACACCGCCGCCGCCGAACCCGTCGTCTGCGTCGACCGGGGAGGAATCGGAATCCCCTCGGACGGACGTCGACGCCAACGTCACGCGAGTGCCCTGCGTCGCGCCGAGCGCGTCGCGCAGCGCGGGCGCGAGGACGACGTGCCCATCCGCGACGACCGCGCCGGGGACTCTCACGATTCGAACGATGCATCCCCCTCCCTGTCGAACGCGCGCGCCCTCCCCGTCGCTCGCGGGCCCTCTCGCCTTCGCGAGCCCACCGCCGACGGCGGCGACGGAAACGAGCGCGTCGTGAGGTAAACCCCGCGCGATCGCGGTCGCCTCGGACACGAACGCGTGCGCCGTCGGCCACGCCGCCACCCAGGGCGCCTCATCATCCGGATGGTCGGTCCCGATGGTATCTCCGGAGTTGTTCGACGCGCGTTGGTTCGCGCCAGCCGCGTTCCCGGAATCGCCGCCTCCTCGGGGGCGGAAACGCAGGCGACGCGGCCACGCGACCACCACCCCGCGCGAGCTCTGGACCCGCAGGACCACCGGGATCGCCGGCGGGGCGGGGCGCGCGCGCGCGTCACGGGAACCGCCGCCCGTCGCACGATGGACGTTACCGCCCGACGATGAACGGTCAATCGATGAATCGCGGCCCGCCTCCGATACGGGGGTTGGCGTCGCGACGTCGGCGGGGCGCGCGGGGGCGGCCGGGGCGGCGGTCGGTCGCCACGGCGCGACGCGTAACTCCGTGTCCAGCCTCAGCCGGGCCACCGCACCGACGCCGCGCGGGCTGACCGACGTGGGAACCAGCCTGAGGGGCGCGCGTTTGTTCGAATCGTCGCGGGAACCGACGCCTCCCGCGGATGAATCGAATCGTCCACTCGGCCAATCGCCCCCCGAAGAAGGCCAAAACGGAAACGGCGCGCCCTCCGCGACGCACCCGCACTGCGTCAGGAGGTTCGCCTCGACGTCCTCGGCGCACTCGAGCAGCTCGAGCCAGTCCCGTTCCGACTCCGGCGCGAGCTCGACGACGTCGGCGAACGGGGCGTTGGGACGGCCGGCGACGAAAAACGCGTCGCCGTCGACCAAACCGAGGCAATCCGCGACGGCCATCGGCACCTCCAACTCGGTCTCCGAGCGCGAAACGCACGTGGCGCCCGCCCACGCGACGAACGCCGGAGCGGCCTGATGGGAACGACGACGCCCGTGAGATACCGTGGGATCGCCGCGATCGGCCGACGATCGGTCTCCTTTGGCCGAGTCGTGCATTTCCCTTTGGTCGGCTTCCATCAACCCGCGTCGTCGCCATCCGCCGGCGGCGGCGGGGGTGAGCGCCAGCGGCAGGGGTAAGGGGGGCGCGGCGGCGTTGAGGACGCCGACGACGCGGGATGGAAGCGCGACGTAGCACGTCTGATCGCCGGTGACCCTGACGACGAGCTCGAGGGCGTGAGCCCTGGCCTCGATGAGCCCCTCGCCCGCCTCCATGCTCCTACTCGGCTACTCCGATTCCTAACTACCTGTACCGCGTGTGTGTCGTGAGTCGCCTTCGAGTTACCACGGGTTGAGCGTCGTCTTGGCGGGAGTCTTCACGACGGGACCTTTATTGTTGCTCTTCTTGGGCTTGGGGCCTCGGACCTCGACCCGCGCGTCGGGAGGGGGGCGGACCACTGCCATCTTACCTCCGGTCGCGGTCGCTCGACGCGCCGCCTCGAGCTCGTTCTTGTCGTTGATGCTCCGGCTCACCTCCTTGCTCGCGCGGATCTTCTCCAGCAGCTTGGACGAGCCGGCGCCCGCGAGCTTGGGCTTGAAGTTGAACTTGCCCTTCTTGGTGATCGAGCCCTTGCCGTGCTTGTTCGCGGCTGGGGCCTTCTTGCCGATCTTGTTGATTTTCTTACCGGCGCCCTTGAGCTGCTTCTGGGGCATCGGCTCAATCAACGCCGAACGCGATGGGTTCGGTGCGCGGGTGCTGATATCGAGGATACCCTCGGATTGAACCCTCGACGAACGTCGGGTCGCGAGCTTTTATGAGGTTCGCGCGCGACGGAGTGGCGCGTCGCGCGCGACGGGGGTTCCGGAATTACCCGTAACAATTGTCCCGTCGCTGTCGGCGGTTGAGATGACAGGACGAAACGCAGGCGGGTTTTTGAACTGGTCACTCCTCGTCACTCCTCGTCACTCCACGGGGCGAGATGAGCGGCTCGGACGCTACCGTGACGGTCGCCGGACCGCTCCTGGACATTGTCGACGACGAATGGCGCGCGGATACCCTCCCCTTCGATGGTCAGTCGCGCAGCTGTGACGTACTCTCGATCGGATCTCGCGCCTCGCGCTCGGTTCTCCCAGACTGACGCCGACCCCGCCCGTCCCCTTCCGCAGAGATACCCTTGCCGCCCGGCGTCGCCCCTCCCACGGACGACGTCGATGATAACCAGGAGAACGTCGGCAAGCCGCAACCGGAGAAGTGGAACGAGCTCGCCCTCGCCTCCCTCGCCAACGCGTGATGGGGTGGTGGACGAGACGGCATCCTGACTAACGTTCACCTCGGGAGCGGGCGACGACGAAGTGGGGTGAACACTTACTTAGCGAGAGGAGGATAGACGATTTAGACCACCGACGGACAAGTAGTAGAGAATTATCGAGTCCGTTACAGCACACTCGATCCCTCCCATCGTCCCATCGGCCCAGTCGTCGTCCTCGTCACTTGGGGAACGACGACAGGAGCGAGTTGACGACGTGCAGCACCAGCCTGAGGTCTCCGCGGACCCCAGCCGGGGTGTCGGGCGCCTGCGCCGCCTCCGTGAGCGAGTCGAACACCGCCCCGAGGATGACCGGAAGCGCCTGCGCGAGGGACTGATCGCTCGGATCCATCGCCAGGCACGCCGCCTGGATCCACTGCAGCTTCAGCGACGGCTCGTCGTCCAGATCGCTGCTCAGCTGCTGCATCAGCGACAGGAGCACCGTCTGCGACAGGGGCACCGGGACGGCGCCGAAGATGTCGTCGCGAACGGGCTCGCACCTGCCGCACGTCCACGTCACCGTCTCGACCGACGCCATCCCGAGAGCCTTCTGGAACGCCTCCTCGTAGTTCCCCTCGTCCACGAGCCGCCCGAGCTCGACCGTCGGGTCCATCGCCGCCTCCAGCTCCTCGAGCGACGTCGCCTGAACCGTCTTGGATCCCGCCCCCTTGGATCCGGGGATCGACTCCGCGGTGAGCAGCGCCTCCGCCGCGCCCCTGACCTCGGAGGACGCCAGGCGCAGGGAGGAGATGAGCGGCGTGGCCTCCGCGGCGATGGCGTTCTCCTTCTGGGTGTACAGCTCCTGCGCGATGTCGTCCATCCCTTTTTCAAACGCACCCTTGACCTGTGAACAAAACACGATGTCAGACTAATTGCCCATACGAAAATAAAAAATAAACTCACCTGCTCGAACATCTCGCGCGTCGCCGCCTCAAACTTGGGAACCACGGTGCCGGTCATGGCGGTGGCCAGGGCGCCGGGAAGCGCCTTGACGATCTCCTTGGACGACGCGTCGCCGCCTCCGGACTTGGCCTTGGCGATGTCGGCCGCCAGCGCGGGCGCCATCGCCTTGAGCTCGCGCTTGACGATGTTGGTGACGATCTTCTCCATCTGAACCGGCAAGTCGCGGGTGATCGCCGCGGACACCGCCGTGAGAAGCTGCTTCTGGCGCTCGCGCTCCGCAGCCTCGCGCTCCGCCTGCATCGCGGTGACAAACCCGGAGAGGTCCTGGCCGATCTGCTGGCGGAGCGTCGCGAGGGACTGCTCGAGGTGCACGTGCGGGGGGCCGTGCGGGCCCGGCGGCGGCGGGGGACCGCGGTGGTGACCGGGCGGACCCGGC
>Ga0181573_10000614_pt1 | contig 37205 bp, 49 predicted proteins | sample 101ome_25_FD_148643 | JGI IMG/M metagenome (GOLD analysis project Ga0181573, IMG submission 148643) | Coastal salt marsh microbial communities from the Groves Creek Marsh, Skidaway Island, Georgia - 101409BT metaG (spades assembly) | ecosystem: Environmental > Aquatic > Marine > Intertidal zone...
CGATCGCAACACGAACAACGCTGAACGCCATGAACACGGAAGAAGTGAACAACCCCGAGGTGGAGCAGCCTCAAGACCAATCTCCCGAAATGGACGCATCCAAGGACGCCGAAGCCGCACCTGAGGCGGGAGAAGCCGAGGCGCCGGCTGAGGAGACCACCGATTGGCAAGACAAGTACTTGCGGTTGTACGCCGAGTTTGACAACTTCCGAAAGCGCACCATGCGTGAGCGCGGCGACTTGATTCGCAACGCGTCCATGGACGTGCTGGAAAAACTCCTGCCCGTGCTCGACGATTTCGATCGCGCTGCGGCCAACCCCAGCGACGACGCGAACGTGACGCGCGAAGGCCAGGCGTTGATTCACACGAAGCTGCGCCAGTTGCTCGAGGCCCAAGGCCTTGCCAAGATGGAGGTGAAGCAAGGCGACTCGTTTGACGTCGACCTGCACGAAGCCATTACCAACATCCCCGCACCCACACCGGACCTCGCGGGCAAGGTGGTCGATGTGGTGGAGCCGGGCTACACGTTGAACGACAAAATCATGCGCTACGCCAAGGTGGTGGTGGGGCAATAAGGCATCATGGCCAAACGCGATTACTACGAAACCCTCGGCGTCTCCAAAGGCGCTTCGGCGGCCGACATCAAGAAGGCCTACCGCAAGCTGGCGCTGAAGTACCACCCGGACAAAAACCCGGACGACGCCTCGGCGGAAGAAAAGTTCAAGGAGGCTGCGGAGGCTTACGAGGTGCTCAGCGACGACACCAAGCGCCAGCAGTACGACCGCTTTGGCCACGACGGCATGCGCGGCGGTCCCGGAGGATTTGGCGGGGGGGGCATGAACATGGACGACATCTTCTCGCAGTTTGGTGACATCTTCGGTGGCGCCTTTGGCGGGGGAGGTGGAGGTGGCGGCCGCCGGCGACGGATGAAGGGAGCCAACCTTCGCATCAAAGTCAAGCTGACTTTGGAAGAAGTGGCAGAGGGCGTCAACAAGAAGGTCAAGGTGTTCAAGCAAGTGCAAGCTCCCGGGGTGGAACATGCCGATTGCACCACCTGCCATGGGACGGGCCAAGTGCGCCGTGTGACCAACACCATCTTGGGCCAAATGCAAACGGCGTCGACCTGCAACGTGTGCCACGGCACCGGTCAGAGCATCACGCGCAAGCCGAGCGGCACGGACGAAATGGGCATGAAGCGCGAAGAAGCGGTGGTAACCCTTGAAATTCCCGCAGGCGTCGAAGACGGCATGCAACTCAGCGTGCGCGGCGAAGGCAACGGCGCTCCTTTGGGAGGCGTCCCAGGCGACCTCATCGTGCTGGTGGAGGTCTTGCCTCACGAGACGTTCCAGCGCAACGGGAAGAACCTGCATCACGACCATTACATCAGCTTTGTGGACGCGGCTCTGGGTTCGACGGCAGAGGTGCCGCTTCTTGGCGGCAAGGCGAAAATCAAGGTGGACGCCGGCACGCAGAGCGGCAAAATCGTCCGCCTGCGCGGCAAAGGGTTGCCCTCGGTGGACAGCTACGGCAACGGCGATTTGCTCGTGAACCTCAACGTGTGGACGCCCAAGAAGTTGACAAAAGACGAGACGAAAGCGTTGGAAGATCTTCGCGAATCCGCGAACTTTCAGCCTGAACCGGACCACGAGGAGCGCGGCTTCTTCGACAAGGTCCGGGACATGTTCTCGTAACCATGACCCCCGTCCTCCACACCCAAGGCGTATGCAAGTCGTTTGGCGACCACGTGGCCTTGGCCCCGCTGGACGCGGAAGTGCAGGAAGGGCGCATCGTGGGCTTGCTCGGTCCCAACGGCGCCGGCAAAACGACCCTGCTGCGGATGGTGACGGGCATCACGAAGCCCGATCAAGGAGAGCTGCGCATGTGGGGACAGCCCCACCACCGCGACTTGCTGTCCCGCATGGGGTACCTGCCGGAAGAACGGGGACTCTACAAAAGCATGCGCGTGGCCGAGCAGGTGCTCTACTTCGCCACGTTGCGCGGCATGGCCCGTTCCGACGCGGAACGCGAGCTCAAAGCCTGGTTCGAACGGCTCGAAGTGGAAGGGTGGTGGAACCGTGAGGTGGCCGACCTGAGCAAGGGCATGGCCCAAAAAATCCAGTTCATCGCCACCGTTTTGCACCGTCCTGAGCTCCTGATCCTCGACGAGCCCTTCAGCGGCCTCGACCCCATCAACGCGGGCTTGGTCCGCAACGAAATGCTTCGCTTGGTCAAGGACCACGGCACGACGCTCTTGCTTTCGACCCACGACATGGGCTCGGTGGAGGCCTTGTGCGACGAAGTGATCTTGTTGCACCGCGGGAAAAAGGTGCTTTCCGGAGCGACCGACGCGGTGCGTGAAGACGCTCGGAAAGGCCGCATTCGCGTGGCCGTTCAGGGCAACTTGATGGCGTTCGTGGCCGAGCTTGGAGCCCGCGCTGAACTGCTCTCCAAACACACGCGAGCGGAATCCAGCGACGTACATGACTTGGAGTTGGCGTTGCCAGAAGGCTGGGCGATGCCTGAGTTTTTGGCGTGGGCTGTCCAGCACGTCCGCGTTCTCGAAGCCCGGCCGCTCCGCCTTTCTATGGAGGAGGTCTTTGTCCAAACCGTCGAATCTGCCACGCCATGAGTTCCCCCAGCCGCGCTTTCGAAATCTGGCGAACGGTGGTGCGTCGCGAATACGTCACGCGTGTTCGGCGCCGGGCGTTTCTCGTGGCGACGTTGCTCGGGCCCGTGTTGATGGTCGGCCTCGTCGCCGGCCTCGTCCTTCTCACCCAAAGCACAGAGGAGCCCACCGTGGTGTGGGTGGCGGACCACGACGGCTTGCTGACCGTGCCCACCTCGGACGGCCAATTCGTCCCAACCTGCCCGACCTGTTACCCCGAGCGCAAGCTTCTCACTTACCGGTTTGGCCGTGAGGTGAAGACGAAGGAGGAATTGAGCGCCGGCGGGTTCACGTGCATGGTGGAACTCGACGAAGGCGTGGTGCAGAGTGAGAAGGCCCAGCTTTTGCATTTGACGCCCCCGAGCAGCCGGGCCAAACGCTGGGTCGAGCGCGACCTCAGTCACGCCATCGAACGCCTCAAAGTGCGGGAGCAGTCGGACCTCGACTACGACGCGTATTTGGCGTTGCAAACGGACATCTCCTTGGTGGGCCTCGACATCGCCACAGGAGAGCGCAAGGGGGAGGGCCAAGGGGCACTCGGCTTCGTCTTCAGCTTGTTCATGCTCACGTTTGTGATGGTGTACGGCATGCACGTGATGCGCGGGGTGATCGAGGAGAAATCCAACCGCATCGTGGAGGTGGTCTTGAGCACGGTCCGGCCTTCGCAGCTGTTGGCCGGCAAGATTGCCGGAATCGGGCTTGTGGGCCTCACCCAAATCCTCGGTTGGACCGCGCTGAGTTGGGTCCTGTTTTTCTTCCTTGGAACAGCTGTCGAACAGAGCGCGTGGTTGGATTCCTGGACCGCTGCTCAGGGCATGACCGCGGGCACGGCCGACTTCCAAACGGTCCTGGCCGCCCAGGATGAGCTGGCCTTTTTGCTCGACATCGATTGGGCGGTCATGCTGGGGTGCGCCGCCATCTACTTCGTGCTGGGCTACGCCATGTACGGCGCGTTTTTCGCCACGATCGGTGCCATGGTCGAACAGGAGTCGGACGCGCAGTACCTGCTTCTGCCCGTCATGACCCCGCTTTTGTTCAGCTACATCCTGGCCTCGATGAGCATCGAGGCGCCGGAGAGCACCTTGGCGGTGGTGAGTTCCTTCGTGCCGTTTTCTTCCCCCATCTCCATGATGGTCCGGCTTCCCATGGGCGTGCCGTGGTGGCACGTGGCGTTGAGCATGGCGCTTCTCGCCGCAACCGCCGTGCTGCTTGTCGGTTTGGCCGCCCGCGTGTACCGCGTGGCGATCTTGATGTACGGCAAACGCCCCACCTTCCGCGAACTTGTGCGCTGGACCGTGAGACCGGACTCTGGAGCCCTGTGAGGAAAACGAAGGCAACAAACTGCTGCAACCTGACCTGAACCGCATGAACAACCTCCGCCGTGTCGCCGTCATCGATTGTGGAACCAACACGTTCAACCTCCGCGTTGTGGACGTGGGTGCTTCGGCGGGCTGGATTCCGGTCTTTGGACAGCGCATTCCCGTCCGGCTTGGCCAGGGCGGAGTGGCCAAGGGCGTGATTCGGCCAGACCGGATGGCCCGTGGCCTTGACGCCTTGGTGTCCATGCGGGAGGCGCTCAGGAACTACCGCGTGGAAGAGATTCATGTCTTGGCCACAAGTGCCATGCGCGACGCCAAGAACGGCCACGAATTCGTCGCCCAAGCCAAGGAACTGACGGGGTTTGACATTCAAATCATTTCGGGCCAGCACGAGGCCCGCCTCATCCAGGAAGGCATCCTTCTCAATTTCCCCGAACCGCCCACGGAGACCTGTTTGACCATGGACATTGGAGGAGGAAGCGTGGAGTTCATTGTTTGGGATGCCGAGGGCATGAAGTGGACCCAAAGCTTCGACACCGGCGTGGCCCGGCTGCACATGTTGATGGGGTTGCCCGACCCGTTGGGTCACGAGGGCGTGGCGAAGATGCGTCCGTACTTCGACGACGTCATGGCCCCGCTCGCGGCGGCGATGGAGGCGCTGAAGCCGACGTTGTTGGTGGGTGCCAGCGGATCGTTCGACACGATCGCGGACCTTGTGGGAACCCGCACCCGCACCGAGCGTCCGGACCACGCCCAATCCCCCGAACCCCACCCTGTCACCGACCCGGTGCCGATGAGGGACTGGGAAGAGGTGGCGCGCCAGTTGATCGAGTGCGACGTGCACCACCGTACCGCCATGCCCGGGATGGATCCGGCACGCGTCGACCTGATGCCGTTCAGCGCTGGACTCATTCAGTGGGTCTTGGAGCAGGGGACTGTGACGCGAATGTGCCGGGCACCTTACGCGTTGCGCGAAGGCGTGCTGTCCCGCCTTGAACGCGCCTTGCCCTTGCTTCCAGAATTGTAAGTGCGTTTGGCACCATCTTTGGACTGACGCACCAACCTCCCAACCATGGCACACCTCCTTCTCATCGACGACGAAGCGCCCATTCGGGCCAGCCTGCGCGAAATTCTCGAATACGAAGGGCACAAGGTGTCGGAAGCGGGCACGGGAATGGACGGAATTCTCGCGGCCACCAAGACGGAGCACGACGCCATTTTCTGCGACGTGAAGATGCCTCAAATGGACGGGCTGGACGTCCTGGACATGCTTGCGAAGAAAAACGTCGCCACGCCGGTCATTATGATTTCAGGCCACGGCACGGTCGAAACGGCTGTGGAGGCGCTGAAGAAGGGGGCGTACGACTTCATCCAAAAGCCCCTCGACCTCAACCGTGTGCTCGTCACCCTGCGCAACGTCCTCGAACGAGAAGCCCTCGTCGAGACCACCAAGGTGCTGAAAAAGAAAGTTCACACCTCGCAGTCCCACCACATTGTGGGCGAGTCTGACGGCATCCAGCAAATCTTGGGCATGGTCCAAACCGTGGCGCCCACCGACGCCCGCGTGCTGATCACCGGCGCAAACGGATCGGGCAAGGAACTCGTCGCCCGCCAAATCCACAACGGTTCGACACGCGCGGCCGGACCCTTCGTGGAAGTCAACTGCGCGGCCATTCCGTCCGAGTTGATCGAAAGCGAGCTGTTTGGGCACGAGAAGGGGGCCTTCACCAGCGCGGTCTCGCAACGCAAAGGCAAGTTTGAGCAGGCCCAGGGCGGCACCTTGTTTCTCGACGAAGTCGGGGACATGAGCGCGTCGGCCCAAGCGAAAGTGTTGCGGGCGCTTCAGGAGAACAAGATTTCTCGGGTGGGCAGCGACAAAGACATTTCCGTCGACGTTCGCGTCCTCGCGGCGACCAACAAGGACCTCAAAGCAGCCATTGCCAACGGTGAATTTCGCGAGGACTTGTACCACCGCCTTGCCGTTGTTCCGATGCACGTGCCGTCCTTGGCGGAGCGCGCCTCCGACATTCCGCTGCTTGTGGACCACTTCCTCGAAGTCCTTTGTTCGCAGTCGGGACGCGCCGTCCCCCGGGTCACCAAGGAGGCGCTTCAGGCCCTTCAAAAGGCGCCGTGGACTGGAAACGTGCGCGAGCTGCGCAACGCCGTGGAACGCCTCTTGATTTTCTGTCCGGCAGATGGCGAAATTGACGCCACCCTGTTGGCCAAATACGGGCACCTCGGCGCGTAACTCGGGGCTTCAGGTGCAACCGGCGTCGTAAATTATATGTGGCGTTTGTTGATTTTCAGCGAGATGGAGGCAACCCTCGGAAAAGGTGTCCGTCTTACACGTGAAAAACCGTAGTCATGGAAATGTTTGAATCCCTGCAATTGGACGGCGGAGTCGCGCTCGGCGCCCTGTTCATGACGCTCATCGCCCTTGCGGGCAACTGGCGACTGTTTGTGAAATGCAACCAACCCGGTTGGGCTGTCGTCGTACCTGGTTACAATGTCGTTGTGGCGATGCGCATCATTGGGCGTCCCGCATGGCATGCGCTCTACTTCCTGATTCCCGGTTTCAACTTGTACTTCTTCTTTCGGACCATTCTTGAGTTGGCCAACACGTTCGGGAAGGAATCCACCTTGGATTACGTGCTCGCGTGCGTGTTCAACGTGTTCTACATCCTCAACTTGGGATTGAGTGAAGAAGAAGGGTACCGAGGACCGGTTTACGGCGTACTTGCTTCAAACGAAGACAGCCGCGCTTCAACCATGGCTGTAGCTTAATTGCGGTCAAACCCACTCCTTCATTCGAAGGACTCAAAAAGGGGCGCCATTCGGCGCCCCTTTTTGTTTGTTGATTCAAGCCGATTTTTCGAGAGAAATCACGCCTGCAGCTTGGCCAGGGCGCCGTCAATGGCAGCCTGCAAGCCGTCGGCGTTTTTGCCACCAGCCGTGGCGAAGAACGCTTGTCCGCCTCCCCCGCCCCCGATGTGGGGGGCCAATTCACGCACGAGGTTGCCGGCATGAAGGCCGTGCGATTCGACCACGTCGTCGCTGATGGCAATGGACAAAGTGATTTTGCCTCCAGCGCTGCTCCCAAACACCCCAAAGAACGGCGCCTGCTCTGCCTTGAGCTGGAACGCCAGGTCCTTGATGTTTTTCGCATCGAGGTCAAGGACCGCCCCCACGACGTGGATGCCGTTCAGGGTTTGCATTCCGGAGATCAAATCCCCTTTGACGTTGCCTGCGGCTTCGCGTTGGAAGGCTTCGATGTCTTTGGACATCTTGGTGTTGGCCTTCAGCAAGTCGTCGATGGCCTGGGCGGGGTCGGCCGCGCCTTTGAGAAGGCTTCGAATGTGCGCGAGTTGGTCGCGCTCGGCGCGTTGCGCTTGCATGGCCGCGTCACCTGTGAGGGCTTCGATGCGGCGGATGCCGGCGGCGACGGCGCCTTCACTTTCAATGCGGAAGGGGCCGATGGCGCCGGTGGCTGGAACGTGAATGCCTCCGCAAAGTTCCTTGGAGGAGCCAAACTCGATCATCCGCACCGTGTCCCCGTACTTCTCGCCGAAGAGCATCATGGCCCCGGCTGCTTGGGCGTCCTCGATCGCCATGGCCCGGTGTTCTTCGCACGCGTGGTTTGCGAGGATGCGACCTTGGACGAGGGCTTCGATTTGGGCGATTTCTTCGTCGGTGACTTTCTGGAAGTGGGAGAAGTCGAAGCGTAGCCCGTCGGGCTTGACGAGCGAACCCTTCTGTTCGACGTGTGTCCCCAACACCTCGCGCAACGCTTCGTGAAGAAGGTGCGTTGCGCTGTGGTTTCGCGCACTTGCCGCACGTCGCGTCGTGTCCACGCGAGCCTCAAAGGACTTGCCTTCCGGAACGCGGTCCAAGACGTGCACGATGAGGTTGTTTTCCTTTTTCGTGTCGAGAACCTTGTAGGCGGTGCCGGAGTCGGACACCAACGCTCCGCTGTCGCCCACTTGTCCGCCTCCTTCAGGGTAGAAGGGCGAGCGGTCGAAGACGGCTTGGACGAAGCTCTTTTTCTTGGCGGTGACCTCGCGGTAACGCAGCAGGGTCACTGTGGCTTCGGTGGCATCGTAGCCAATGAATTCGGTGGGGCCGTCGCTCTCGGCGACAACTTGCCAATCGTCGGCCGTGATTTTGCCCGCCTCGCGGGAGCGGTTCTTTTGGGCGTCGAGAAGGGCCTGGAATCCCGCCTCATCCACCTTGAGCTTTTGCTCGCTCGCGATCAAGGCCGTCAAGTCGACGGGGAACCCAAACGTGTCGTACAACTCAAAGACCACGTCGCCGGCCAATTCGTCACCGGCCTTCATGTCGGAAGTTGCCGCTGCGAGGCGGTCCATGCCGGACGCGAGCGTCCGTAAGAAGCTTTGCTCTTCCTGCTCGATGACTTGTTCAATCAGGCCGCGCTGGGCTTTGATCTCGGGAAAGGTGTCCGACATCTGGGCGTCGAGCACCGCCACAAGTTGGTGAATGAACGGCTCGTTCATTCCGAGGAAGGAAGAGCCGTAACGCACCGCGCGCCTCAGGATGCGGCGGATGACGTAACCGGCTCCCGTGTTGGACGGCAACTGGCCGTCGGCAATGGAGAAGGCCACGGCGCGCACGTGGTCGGCGATGACGCGGAAGGCAATGGCCTCCTGGCTGTCGTCCTTGGAGTAGGGCTTTCCGCACGCCTTCGAAATGGCGTCGAGAAGCGGCGTGAAGATGTCGGTGTCGTAGTTGGACGTGACGCCCTGCATGGCCATGGCGAGGCGCTCAAACCCCATCCCGGTGTCGATGTGCTTGTTGGGAAGGGGCACCAAGGAGCCGTCCGACATGCGGTTGAACTCCATGAAAACAAGGTTCCAAATCTCGATGACCTGCGGGTGGTCCTGGTTGACCATGTCGCGGCCGTCGACCTTGGCCCGATCCTCGTCGCTGCGCAAGTCGATGTGGATTTCGGAACACGGTCCGCACGGACCGGTCTCGCCCATTTCCCAGAAGTTGTCCTTCTTGCTCGCGTCGAGGATTCGGTCTTCGGGCACGTGGTTGCGCCATTGGGCGCGGGCTTCGTCGTCGGCCGGGAGCCCGTCGCCTTCGTCCCCGCCGAAGACGGTCACGTACAGGCGATCCTTTTCGAGCCCGTAGCGGTCGGTCAGAAGTTCCCAAGCCCAGTCGATGGCTTCCACCTTGAAGTAGTCCCCAAACGACCAGTTGCCGAGCATTTCAAACAAGGTGTGGTGGTAGGTGTCCACGCCCACCTCCTCGAGGTCGTTGTGCTTGCCGCTGACGCGCAGGCATTTTTGGGTGTCTGCAATCCGCGCATGTTCCACAGGTTGGTTTCCAAGGAACAAATCTTTGAACGGATTCATCCCGGCGTTGATGAACATCAAGGTGGGGTCGTCCTTCACCACCATCGGCGCCGAGGGCACGATTTGGTGTCCCTTTTCCTCAAAAAAGTCCAAAAAAGTCTGTCGAATGCGGCGTGATTCCATGGGATTCCGAATTGCAGCGTGAAAGTACGGCACACATTCCACGAAAGAATCACGACCTTTGCACTTCCATGAAGTGGACCCGGAGAAGATTCAACCCCAACACCTTGCGCGTGGAGCAGGTGCCGCTGACCCGACAGGAGATCCTTCGGAGCATCGCGTTGCGCGTGTTCTGGGTAGGGGCGATTGGAGCTTCAAGCGTGTGGTTGTTTGACCAGGTGTTCCAATCTCCTGCGGACCGAGCCCGGGATCGGGAGATTGCCTTCTTGGAACGCCAATTGAAGGACATGAGGTCGGAAGTTGAGACGATGGAAGCTGCGCTGTCCTCCATGGCCATGCGGGACGACGCGGTGTACCGAACCTTGCTGGGAGTGCAGCCGGTTCCGGATCATTTGCGCAATCCAGGGGTGGGAGGAACCGACCGATACGCGGACGTCCGGGGGCACGTTCACTCGGAAGAAGTCGCAGACTTGAAGGGGCGCATTGCCGCCCTTCAACGTTCGATGGTGACCCAGTCCAAGTCGTTGGATGAGGTCACGGCCATGGCGCTTGAATACGAGGATCGCCTCGAGTCCATTCCCGCCATCCAACCCATCCGCAACGACGACCTGAACCGCATGGCGGGCGGATGGGGGTACCGAATCCACCCCATTTACAAGGTGCGCAAATTCCACTACGGCATGGATTTCAGCGCGCCGGAGGGAACGGAGATTTTTGCGACGGGAGACGGCGTGGTGGTGAAAGTCAAGCGCCTCTACAACGGGTACGGACGGCACGTGGTCATCCGGCACGGATTTGGGTACGAGACCCTGTATGCCCACATGAGCAAGTCGCTTGTCAGGAAAGGGGACCGCGTGAAGCGCGGCCAAGTCATCGGGTTGGTGGGAAGCACAGGGACGTCCACCAGCGCCCACTTGCACTACGAGGTGCACAAAGACGGGGTGAAGGTGAACCCCGCGCACTACTACTTCAACGACTTGACTCCTGCCGAATACGAGGCGATGCTTGAGGCGTCGGAGGTGGAGACCCAAAGTTTGGACTAAAATTGGTCAGAGCAACCTATCTTGCTCCTTGTCATGCCCTTGAACCAGCCCATCCAAAAGCGTTACTTCAGCATTTCTGAAGTGGCCAAGATGCTCGACGTGAAGCCGTCGTTGCTGCGCTTTTGGGAGAAGGAATTCAAGCAAATTCAGCCCAAGACCAACGCCCGCGGAAAGCGCTCCTACAAACAGGAGGACATCGAAGTCATTCGCCGCATTTACGACCTCGTGAAGGTCCAAGGGTTGACCTTGGAAGGTGCCCGAAAAGCGCTCGTGGCGAGGAAAGGGGAGGCGAGCGAGCGAGGGAAAATGGCGGCGGAAGCAGCGGCTTCAGCTTCAGCTCCGGCGCAGTCGACGCTCGATTTCAGTGCCGAGGACCGATCTGCTGCAGTGAGCAAACTCAAGCAGATTCGGCAGAAGCTTCTCGAGGCGCGCGCGTCTCTCCAGTGACCAAGTGGTTCTTCACGTAGTCGTCGATTCCGTCTTCCAAGGACCGGAACGGCGCGGTGTACCCACTTGCCCGGAGTTTGGTGAGGTCGGCTTCCGTGAAGTATTGGTAGGTGTCCCGAATGTCTTCCGGCGTGTCGATGAAAGAAATGTTGGGCTCTTTGCCCATCGCGTGAAACGTCGCCTTGGCGAGGTCCAAGAACGTGCGGCCCTTGCCGCTGCCCAGGTTGTACAGTCCGGAGTTCGCCGGGATGCGGTGGTGCATGAAGTGAAGGAGCACGCTGCACAGGTCTTCGACGTGGACGAAGTCTCGGGTTTGGTGTCCGTCGGCGTAGTCGGGACGGTGGCTGCGAAACAGCTTCATGGCCCCGGTGGCCTGCACTTGGCGGAACGTGTGGAGCACGACGGAAGCCATGCGGCCTTTGTGGAATTCATTGGGGCCGTAGACGTTGAAGAACTTGAAGCCCGCCCAGAAGTAGGGCTTGCGTTCTTGGGCCAGGGCCCAGGCGTCGAAGTCGTTTTTGGACCGGCCGTAGGGGTTCAGGGGTTGGAGTTGGGTCACCACCTCGTGGCTGTCGAGGTACCCGAGCGAGCCGTCGCCGTACGTGGCGGCTGAACTGGCGTAAACCAAGGGGAGGCCAAATTCCACGCACAGGTTCCACACCTCCTTGCTGTACTCCAGGTTGAGCTCGTTCAGGAGGTCTTGGTTCCTTTCCGTGGTGTCGGTTCGGGCTCCGAGGTGGAAGATGAATTGAACCTGTCCCTCGTTTTCGCGGAGCCAGGAAGGAAAGTCCGCGCGGTCGACGCGGGCGGTGACGGGAAGCCGCTCGTGGTTGGGCCGTTTGGGTTCCACACTGAAATCGTCCACCAACACCACTTGGCGGTAGTCCGCCTCCAACAACCGAACTGCGAGGACACTTCCAATGAAGCCTGCTGCACCTGTAACGACAATCATGACGCGAAGGTACTCGACGGGAACATCTGCTACCTTTGCGAGGTTACTCGAATCATGAAGAACGTCTACGTCACGCGCCGCGCCAGATTCAATGCCGCCCACAAGCTCTGGAACGACGAATGGGATGCCGCCAAGAACCAGGCTGTGTTTGGCAAATGCGCCAACCCCAACTGGCACGGCCACAACTACGAACTGCACGTGACCATCAAAGGCGAGCCCGCTCCTGAGACAGGGTATTGCATGAATTTAGTCGACCTGAAGCACATCATCAAGGAGCGTGTTGAGGACCCCATCGACCACAAAAACCTCAACCTTGACGTGCCCTTCATGAAGGGAAAAATGACGTCGACAGAGGTTTTGATCATTGCGATTTGGGAGCAACTCGAACCGGCCATCGCTGCCGCGGGATGTCACTTGCACCACCTGCGTTTGTACGAGACGGAAAACAACTACGCCGATTACTACGGCGGCGAGTAAGGCCGTACCTTCGGCCCATGGCCCTGTATTTCAAAGAGGAGCGATACGACGAAGCCGCCGTGAGGGCAATGGCGGAGGCGTACGAGAAGGTGTTGACCACGTGCGGGGAAGACCCTCAGCGCGAGGGTTTGTTGAAGACGCCGATGCGCGCGGCCAAGGCCATGGCCGTCCTCACCAGTGGCATGGGCGTGGATCCCGCGGACATCTTGCGCTCCGCGTTGTTTCACGAGCCCAACGACGAAATGGTTCTCGTCAAAGACATTGAGGTGTACAGCTTGTGCGAACACCACATGCTTCCGTTTTTTGGGAAGGCCCACGTCGCGTACATCCCCGACGGCGCCATCGTGGGGTTGAGCAAGATTCCGCGCGTCGTCGACGCCTTCGCCCGTCGCCTGCAAGTTCAGGAGCGCCTTACTGAACAAATCCGGGACTGCATTCAGGAAACCCTGAAGCCCAAAGGCGTCGCCGTCGTCGTCGAGGCGCGCCACCTTTGCATGCAAATGCGCGGCGTCGAAAAACAAAACAGCGTCACCACGACCAGCGCCTTCACCGGGCTCTTCCTCGACGACCCACGCACCCGTCGCGAATTCATGGGACTGGCCCTTCACCGGAGCTGATTGACGTTCGGTTCGGCTGCGAACTGCAAATTTTGGTCAACGGAGAATCGGAGTACCCTTCGCGCGTGCATCTTTGGTGCATGGAACAACCTCCTCGGATTTTTGGCGGCAACCAGCCGCAGTTCAACGACGCCGGCGTGCTGGAATCGACCACCGCTTCGTCGTTCATGTCCACCGTATTCACGTGGATGGTCGCGGGACTCGGTGTCACGGCGGCGGCGGCCTACTACGCCGCGGCAAGTGAGCTTTACATGACGCTGATGCAGGGCATGGGCTTTTGGCTTGTGACCCTTGCTCCGTTTGCGTTCTTGCTCGTGATGAACTTCGGGTTGCAGCGCCTCAGTGTCACCTCCCTGGCGTTGTGCTTTTTGGCGTTTGCGGGCACCATGGGGCTCAGCTTGGGCGGCGTGTTTTACATGTACTCGCTCGGCAGTTTGACCCAAGTGTTTGTCATCACCGCCGGCACCTTTGCGGTCATGGCCATTGCCGGGTACACCACCAAGGTGGATTTGTCGCGGATGGGCAGCATTCTGTTCATGGGCCTGATCGGCATTTTGCTGGCGAGCTTGGTCAATTGGTGGATGAAGAGCTCCATGCTTGACTTCGTCGTCAGCGCGCTAGGTGTCTTGATTTTCACAGGCCTCGTGGCGTACGACACCCAACGCTTGAAGCGCATTGCAGCGGGAGTGGAGTACGGCGCAGTGGCCCCCATGAAGTTGGCCTTGCTCGGCGCCACGTCGCTCTACCTCGATTTCCTCAACCTGTTCTTGTTCCTCCTTCGTTTGTTGGGGCGCCGGGACTGAGGTTCTGAGGTGATTGACGAAAAAAAGCGCGCCTCCACGGGCGCGCTTTTTTTCATTCGATCGCCGGGAAGGTTCCCGCGGCGGTCATTCTTCCACCATCAGCCGTTCTGTCCAGCGGGTGCCTTGGGCAGTGGCGAACGTGACGAGGTAGGGGCCGGGGGCCAAGGTCGAGGCATCGACAAATACGCGTTGCACGCCTCGGTCCAAGGTGCCTTGGTGCAGCGTTCGGACCTTTTGGCCAAACACGTTGTGCAACACCACCTCGCAGTCCGTGGCACGCGGCAAGTTCAACTCAAGGCAGGTGATTGCCCGTGCGGGATTGGGGTACAAGGCCTGCCAGGGAGAGGACGCGGCTTCGTCGTCCAGCCCAACGAATTCTCCCAGGACTTGGAAGGCCCACCAGCCAGCGGGTGCGGGCATGGGTCGTGAGCCGGTCTTGCCGCTGTTTGCCTCGGCAGAAACGAAGTAGTGCACCTTGGTGCCTTCGGTTTGGGCTGGGATGTCCGCAAAAAAGCCTCCTTCGGCGAACCCCTCGGTCATGGGGACTTCGTTCCACGGCCCGTCAGGCGAGGTGGCCCAGCTCAAGGTCGCGTTTGCAATCCCCGAACGGTGGCTGATGTCGGCCATCACGCTGTAGCTGTTTTCCGTGTTGTCGGTGTCGGGCAAGGGGAGGTGGCTGATCATCAAGGGGTCGGCCACGCCCACCGAATGCGTGATGCAGTGAATGGCGCCGCTCAAGGCGATGATGTTGTCTTGTCCTGAATCGCAGTCGATGCCGACCACGTTGTACCCCGGCATGGCCTCTTCCCAAATCCGAATGGCTGTCGTGTCGTACTGCTCGTAGTAGGTCGGCAACAGAATGGTGTTGTTGACAAATGTCGCGTTGCTGTACGTGAGGTAGTCGCCGTTTTGGTTGGGGAATCCTCCGCCCAACTCGGGCGGGCTCGGAATGCGAATCACGTCGAATGGGGTGCCCCATTTGGTGGTGAAGGTGCTGAGCACGTACTGGAGGTTGGCTTCGATTTGGGGTCCGTCGGCCACGCCTTCGGGGTATTCGGAAACCAACAACGTCGACTCGTCCAGCAGCTTCATGTGCATGTCGATGTGGTGAATGCCGTCGTAAGGGAGCACGTCCATTTTGACGTACGTGTCTACTCCGTGGTAGGCTTGAACGATTTGATCGATCTCATCCTCGGTGTGGTTGGGGAAGGTGGTCCACCAATTCGAGCCTCCGCCGTTTTCTTCAAGAATGAGCTTGGAGGCAAACGCGGTTCCGTAGCCGTCGGACATCCAATTTCCCCCGGTGTTCATCAAATCTCCGGGAGATTCAATCGTGCTGTACAGATCGAGTCCCATGTGGGCGGCCAGCACGTCGGGGATGGCGTCGTCGTCAGGCCGAGGGCGGTTGTACAGCCAATCGACCAACACGCGGCCGTCGTTGTATTCCGCATACACTGTATTTGCGCCGTAGTCCCGGATCCAAATGCTGTTGGAGGCGGCGTCCACCACTTCCACACTGTCCATGGGGACAGGACCTCCGCAAGTGTTGCCTGTGAGGTAGTTGGTGGTTTGGGACACGTTTTCAGAAAAGATGACCACCCGGCACTCAGCCAGGGAGGCCGCCGTGATTTGCTTCAAGATGCAAGGAAAGTCTTGCCAAGTGACGGTCAACACTTCAATTTCTTCCCACTCTGCGGCCGTGCGAAGGTTGCTTCCAGGAGGCGGAGTGGGGATGCCACGCAAAACTTCGGGATTCGTGATTTCCAACGGGTGCGCCAGCCAGTTGGCCATTTCGAGCTCGCTGAGGCCTTTGGGCAAAGGGGCAGGTGATTGCCCAATCGCGCTGATTGACGTGAGAACGGCCAACGCAATCAGGACGGTATTGCGAATCAAGGAGTGCAGGTTCATGAAGCAAAGGTAAGGGCGAGGGTTCGAGGCAGTCAGTTCTCCAACGGGGGCTTGTTCGAAACAAAATTTCGCCGAAAGGATTGAGTTTGTAATTTCACGAAAGAAATTTGGAAACATGTGGGTGTACTTGTTGGTGCCGGTGTGTTTTGGTGCAGGCTACGCGTTGGGACGGATGCAGAACGACGGGAATTCTGGCGTGGTTGCGCCAGGAAACCTGGATGCCCCTATGGGGCACGCGCGGGAGGACCAATTCGGCCATTTGCGTTCCATCCTTTTGGCGCTCCACCAACTCCAAGGGCAGCACTTGGACACAAGCCACATGGACGAACTTCTTGAACTCGAAGGGCTGGAATCGGAAGAGACCAAACGTAGCCGCCGCGCCCGCGTTGTCAGCGACGTCAATTCCTGGGGATGGGCCACGATGGACGCCCCAGTTCTCACCCGCGAGCGCGACGAAGAGGATCGGCGCCGAATGCTCTACACCGTGGCTCGATTTGAGCTCCCGGCTTGGATTCAGTCCAGCGAGAGCTGAATGGACTCTCCCTTGGGGCACCACACCGAATCGAGGTGCGTGCTGTCCAGACAAGACCAAAAGCGCTGGTGCAGTAGCCACGTGTCGCCTGTGATGTAGCACGTCACTTGATCTACGTCGCCCGGAGACACGGCTTGCCATTCGGTTTCGCAGGTCCACCGCACGTCGGAGGCCGCTCCTGAGATTTCGCGCGGGATCCACCGGTAAAGGAGGTTGTCCCAAGCGCACTCGGGGTCGAGGTTGTCGACGGATGCGGCGACCTGGGCCTGCGGCATGACGGCGACCGTGACTTCGTTGGGTGTGTCGGTGGTGAGGTCTTCTGGGTTGAACAAAACCACTTCGTCAAAACACGCTTCACGCTCCACGCGAACCCGGACGGACAGCACGTTGCTTCGGAGAGTTTCAAGCTGAACGTGGCCCGCGGCGTCCGTGGTGGCGCGGTCGACCTCGGTGAAGAACGAGTTCAGCACGCCGTTTTGAAGCCGCTGCTCTTCGAGGTAGACCTCGGTGCCTGTGGAGGGCGTTTCCGGAGATGCCCATTGCACGACGGCGACGTCAAAGGTGATTTCCTGCGGGTCAGGGGTGCAGGAGGCGCAGAGAAGCAAGGCAGCCCCGAGGCAACATGCAGGCAGGAAAGGCGCCATCCGGTTCATCCGACAACTTCGAGTTTGGCGAATTTGAGCAGAAGTTGCTTTTGGCCAACCGACGGGAAAAAGACCGTCGCTTTTTCGTTGGGGGCTGCCCCTTCCAGCGCAAGGACTTTGCCTTTGCCAAATTTCGCATGCATGACTGTGTCGCCTACGCCGAGGACCGAACTCCCGCCGCCATTCCCAGTCCCCGCATGTGCGGACTTCGAAGTTTCGCTCGACGAAGGTGCAGAGGCAGGTGCCGCGTCTTTCGCCGCGTCTTTCATGCTGGACCATTTCCCCGGACGCGAGGGAGGCTTGGGCGCAGCTTTGCTTGCCAAGCGCCCAAACGACCGAGGCCCAGATCCCGACGGCATCTGCCTGAACTGCGAACGCGCCTGCGCGAAGTCCACAGGGCTTCGTGAAGTGGGTGCTTGTTGCGGCATAGTGATGCACTCTTCGTCGATTTCTTCGAGGAAACGGCTCGGGTCTCCTTGCATGACTTGCCCCCACTTGAAGCGGGTCAGGGCGTATGAAAGCGTGCAGGTTTGTTCTGCACGGGTAAGCGCCACGTAGAACAACCGTCGTTCCTCTTCCAATTCGGCACGGCTCTCCATGGCCATTTGGGAGGGGAAGAGTTGCTCCTCCAACCCGACGATGTGCACGTGCTTGAACTCGAGGCCCTTCGCGGCATGCACCGTCATGAGGTTGACTTTGTTGTCGTCGTCGTCGTCGTTGTCTGCGTCCGTCAGCAACGCGACGTCGATGAGGAAGTCGGACAGGCTCGCCGCTTCTTCGTTCAAGGGGTTCTCGACAAACCCTTGCAATGCGTTCAACAGTTCTTGCACGTTTTCGTACCGCGCCACGCCTTCCGGCGTTTTGTCGGAATACAGCGCGTGCACCAACCCGGAACGCTTGGCGATGGCCAAGCCCGCCACGTGGGCGTTGGCACCATGGGCTTCCGCGGAAAACGCCGCCACCATGTCCACGAATTCAGTGAGTTTTTTCCAAGCCGCGCCCTTCAGAGGGTCGGGTGGAAGGCCTGATTCGGGATGCAAGGCTTTCCACAAACTGATTTCTTGGGCGGCGGCGAAGGCGATGAGTTTGTCCATCGACGTCTTGCCAATGCCCCTCGCCGGGTAGTTGACAATGCGTTTGAAGCTCTCGTCGTCGTTGGGGTTCACCGTCAGCCGGAAGTACGCCAGGAGGTCCTTGACCTCTTTTCGCTGGTAAAAAGAGAGCCCGCCGTAGATGCGGTAGGGGACGTTGAGCTTTCGAAGGCTCTCTTCAAACGACCGTGATTGGGCGTTGGTCCGGTAGAGGATGGCGAAGTCCTTGTACTGGCATTGGGTGTGCCCTCGAACTTCAAACACCTTGTTGGCTACAAACCTTCCTTCGTCGTTGTCAGAAGTGGCCCGGTACACCCGGATTTTTTCCCCCTCGGCATTGGAAGTCCAAACCTCTTTCGGGATTTGGTCTCGGTTGTTGGCAATGACCGAATTGGCTGCCTTGACGATGTGAGAAGTCGACCGGTAGTTCTGCTCCAACTTGAAAAGCTTCGCGTCCGGGTAGTCCTTCTTGAAGTTCAAGATGTTCTGGATGTTGGCCCCGCGAAAGGCGTAGATGCTCTGAGCGTCGTCTCCCACCACGCAAACGTTTTCATGGACGGCACCTAGTTGCTTGATGATGAGGTACTGCGCGAAGTTGGTGTCCTGGTACTCGTCCACGAGGATGTACTGGAAACGGTGCTGGTATTTGCTGAGAAGGTCCGGGAAGTCCCGAAGCAACACGTTCATCTTGTACAAGAGGTCGTCGAAGTCCATGGCTCCGGCCCGGAAGCACCGAATCTCATATTGTGCAAACACGTCCGCAATCATCGGCCTGCCCGCCTGCTGATCCTCAGACCGAATCTCGGCGTGCTCCGCGTACGCGCGCGCATCGATGAGGTTGTTCTTGGCAGAACTGATGCGGGATTGAACGCTCGCAGGTTTGTACACCTTGTCGTCGAGCCCCATTCCCTTGATGATGTCTTTCAGCAGGCTCCGGCTGTCCTGGGTGTCGTAAATGGTGAAGTTCCTGGGGTAGTTGATTCGTTCGCATTCGATCCGAAGAATGCGGGCGAAGATGCTGTGAAAGGTTCCCATCCAGAGGTTTTTGGCCTCTTGTTCCCCGACCAGCTTGCCAATCCTCGCCTTCATCTCTTTCGCAGCCTTGTTGGTAAACGTCAAGGCCAAAACCGAAAACGGATCCACCCCTTGCGTCATCAAATGGGCAATGCGGTACGTCAGCACCCGTGTCTTTCCCGAGCCCGCTCCCGCGATGACCATCATCGGGCCATCCACATGCGCCGCGGCTTCGCGCTGCGCGTCGTTCAAATCGTGGAGAAAATTCACCGTTCGAAGGTAAGGTGTGGATGCGCATCGCGGGTGAACTTTGGGTTTGCAGAGACAAAACTCCACGTAAAGGTCCCGTTGGAGAATTCGCAGGAAAAATCTGCCTCGCTCCCTTGTTTTTTCATTGGTTTCGTCTACTTTTGCACCCCCTTTAGAATTTGGGGGGAAAGTATTTTATGCCCATAGATTAACGTCAAACCTAGACGATGCCTACCATCCAGCAGCTCATCCGCAAGGGAAGAGTCACGAAGACTCAGGCGAGTAAATCGGCCGCTTTGGACTCATGTCCACAACGCCGTGGCGTTTGCGTTCGTGTGTACACGACCACGCCCAAGAAGCCAAACTCAGCCATGCGTAAAGTCGCCCGTGTGCGCCTTACCAACGGCAACGAAGTGAACGCCTACATCGGCGGTGAAGGACACAACCTCCAAGAGCACAGCATTGTGCTCGTGCGCGGTGGTCGTGTGAAAGACCTCCCAGGTGTGCGTTACCACATTGTACGCGGTGCACTTGACACCGCTGGAGTGGACGGACGCATGCAGCGTCGTTCGAAGTACGGTACCAAGCGCCCCAAGGCCAAAAAGTAAGCTGACGCCATGAGAAGAAGAGTCGCCAAAAAGCACCGCATTCTCCCCGACGCTCGTTTCGGGGACACGCAAGTGACCACGTTCGTGAACAACCTGATGCTGGACGGGAAGAAGAGCGTGGCGTTCACCATTTTCTACAACGCCATCGATCGCGTGTCTGAGCGCACGGGAGAGGAGGGTTTGGAATTGTTTAAGAAGGCGTTGGAAAACGTCACTCCTGCGGTGGAGGTTCGCAGCCGTCGAGTCGGCGGTGCCACGTTCCAAATCCCAACGCCCATTCGCGACAGCCGCAAAATGAGCATGGCCATGAAGTGGCTCATTGACTTCTCGCGCAAGCGCAACGAGAAGAGCATGGCCGAGCGTTTGGCCGCTGAAATCATCGCTGCTGCCAAAGAAGAAGGCGCGACGTTTAAGAAGAAGGAAGACACGCACCGCATGGCGGAAGCGAACAAGGCCTTCGCACACTTCCGTTTCTGACATTGACCTGAACGCACTGACCCATGTCTAAGAGAGACCTCAATTACACGCGCAACATTGGCATCATGGCCCACGTGGACGCTGGCAAGACCACGACCACGGAGCGCATCTTGTATTACACGGGCATCAGCCACAAAATTGGCGAGGTGCACGACGGTGCAGCTACGATGGACTGGATGGAGCAGGAACAAGAGCGCGGCATCACGATTACGTCGGCTGCCACGACTTGCTTCTGGAAATTCCAGGACCAGCAATACCGAATCAACATCATTGACACCCCAGGTCACGTGGACTTCACGGTGGAGGTCGAGCGTTCTTTGCGCGTCCTCGACGGTGCCGTGGGATTGTTCTGCGCCGTGTCAGGTGTGGAGCCTCAGTCCGAAACAAACTGGGGTTTGGCGGACAAGTACGGCGTGCCACGCATTGGCTTCGTCAACAAAATGGACCGCTCCGGTGCTGATTTCTTCAACGTGATTGGCATGATCAAGGAGATGCTCGGGGCACGTCCAGTGCCTTTGCAGGTTCCGATTGGAGCAGAGGAGACGTTCAAGGGCGTCGTCGACTTGATTGACAACAAAGCGTACGTGTGGAACGAAGAGGACATGGGAATGACGTGGGACGAAATCCCAATGCCTGAAGACCTCGTTGACACGGTGGCGGAATACCGCGAGAAGCTCATCGAAGCTGCTGCAGAGCAGGACGACTCCTTGATGGAGAAGTACTTCGAGGATCCCGACAGCTTGACTAAAGAGGAAATCGTCGCGGCCATTCGCAAGGCGACGATTGCCATGGAAATCACCCCAATCTTGTGCGGTTCAGCCTTCAAGAACAAGGGTGTGCAGACCATGCTCGACGCGGTCATGATGTACTTGCCTTCTCCCTACGACGTGGAAAGCATCAAGGGCACCGACCCCGAGGACGAGGAGAAGGTGTTGGAGCGCAAGCCCGACCCCACGGAGCCCTTCTCAGGCCTCGCGTTCAAAATTGCAACCGACCCCTTTGTGGGACGCCTTTGCTTTGTTCGCGCATATTCAGGTACGCTGCCAGCAGGCTCGTACGTGAAGAACACGCGTTCGGACAAGAAGGAACGCATCAGCCGCATCTTCCAGATGCACTCCAACAAGCAGAACCCCATCGACATGCTTGAGGCCGGCGACATCGGGGCTGTGGTTGGATTTAAGGACATTCGAACGGGGGACACGTTGTGCGACGAAAAGGCGCCCATCGTGCTCGAAAGCATGAGCTTCCCTGCGCCTGTGATCGGCATCGCGATTGAGCCCAAGTCTCAAGCAGACATGGACAAGCTTGGCACGGCCCTCGCAAAACTCTCTGAGGAAGATCCTACGTTCAATGTGTCTACGGACGAGGAGAGTGGCCAAACGGTCATCTCAGGAATGGGTGAGTTGCACCTCGAGGTCTTGATTGACCGCATGAAGCGTGAATTTAACGTGGAGTGCAACCAAGGACAGCCACGCGTGGCTTACAAGGAGGCAATCTTTGGCACCGCCGATCACCGCGAGGTCTACAAAAAGCAATCCGGTGGTCGCGGTAAATTCGCCGACATCATTGTGAAGATTGGTCCGTCCCCCGATCCAGAGAAGGAGGGCTTGGTGTTTGTGAGTTCTGTGAAGGGCGGTAACGTCCCAAAGGAATTCATCCCCTCTGTGGAGAAGGGTTTCAAAGAGGCCATGCAAAACGGTGTGCTCGCAGGGTACCCCATGGACAGCATGTCTGTGGAGCTCATCGACGGAAGCTTCCACGCGGTGGACTCGGACCAGCTGTCCTTCGAACAAGCGGCCAAGTTTGCTTACCGTGCTGCAGTGAAGAATTGCCAGCCCAAGATTTTGGAGCCACTCATGAAACTCGAGGTGGTGACACCTGAAGAGAACATGGGTGACGTCATCGGCGATTTGAACAAGCGTCGTGCGTTGATTGAAGGCACGGGCGAGCGTTCAGGCAAAACCATCGTCAACGCGAAGGTCCCTCTGTCAGAGATGTTTGGCTACGTGACCGACTTGCGTACGCTGACCTCGGGCCGTGCGACGTCAAGCATGAGCTTCAGCCACTACGCTGAGGCGCCCAACAACATTCAAGAACAAGTCATTGAAGCCGCCAAAGGCTAATCACAGAAGTCATGACGCAGAAAATTCGCATCAAGCTCAAGTCGTACGACCACAACCTGGTCGACAAGTCGGCTGAAAAGATTGTCAAGACGGTGAAGTCTACCGGCGCGGTGATCAGCGGTCCTGTACCCCTGCCCACTCACCAACGTATCTACACGGTCTTGCGTTCGCCTCACGTGAACAAGAAGAGCCGTGAGCAATTTGAGTTGAGCTCTTACAAGCGTTTGATCGACATCTACAGCTCGTCTTCCAAGACGGTGGATGCCCTCATGCGTTTGGAATTGCCCAGCGGAGTCGAAGTAGAAATCAAGGTCTGACCTTCGGTTCAGTCCCCATTTATAAAACACAAACACCATGCCCGGACTTATAGGGAAAAAAGTAGGCATGACCAGCATCTACAGTGCCGCTGGGAAGAATCTCCCATGCACAGTGTTGGAAGTTGGTCCTTGCGTCGTGACGCAAGTACGTACCCTCGAGCGGGACGGCTATGAAGCTGTTCAGCTTGGTTACGGCGAGCGTTCCGAGAAGCACACTTCGAAGGCCATGCAAGGCCACTTCAAGCGTGCTGGTGTGGCTCCACAGCGCAAGCTCGTGGAATTCCGCGCCTTTGGTCAGGAACTTCAACCAGGTGACACCCTCAAAGTGGACGATGTGTTCACGGAGGGCGAATACGTCAGCGTCATTGGCAAGTCCAAAGGAAAGGGCTTCCAGGGCGTTGTGAAGCGTCACGGTTTCGGCGGTGTGGGTCAAGCGACTCACGGCCAGCACAACCGACTGCGTGCTCCTGGTTCAATTGGTGCGGCTTCTACGCCTGCACGTGTCTTCAAAGGCATGCGCATGGCTGGCCAGATGGGCAACTCTCGGGTGACCATCGAAAACCTGGAGATTTTGAAAGTGATGCCCGAGGAGGGCTTGCTCGTGGTGAAGGGAGCCATCCCCGGCCACAAAGGTTCCACCGTAGTCATCCGTAAGCCTGAAGCATAATGAAACTCGACGTTTACAGCAGCAAAGGATCCAAGACGAAGAAGTCTGTGGATTTGGATGACGCGGTGTTTGGCATCGAGCCCAACGACCACGCGATTTACCTGGACGTGAAGCGTTTCTTGGCCGCTCAGCGCCAAGGCACCCACGACACCTTGAACCGCAGCTTGGTTTCTGGTTCAACCCGGAAGATCAAGAAGCAGAAGGGAACGGGTACCGCTCGTGCGGGCAGCATCAAGAACCCGTTGTTCCGCGGCGGAGGTACGGTGTTTGGCCCAGAACCACGCGATTACACACAAAAGTTGAACGGCAAGTTGAAGAAGCTTGCGCGCAAGAGTGCTCTGAGCTACAAGGCGAAGGGCGAAGGAATCACGGTGGTGGACAGCATCAGCATGGATGCGCCCAAGACCAAGGATTTCTTGGCGGTTCTCGAAGGCTTGAAGTTGGCAGACAAGAAGACCTTGACGGTGCTTCCTTCAGCGAACGACGCCATCTACCGCAGCTGCCGCAACCTCCCCAAGCACCGGGTGATGGTGGCTTCAGATTTGAGCACGTACGACATCATGAACTGTTCCAACTTGGTCTTCGTGGACAACGCCCACGAAGTCATTGAAGGGATGCTGAAAGCTTAAGGCCATGTCGAACATTCTGATCAAGCCCCTCATCACCGAGAAAATGTCCCTGGACACCGAGCGAAACAACAGCTACGGGTTTGTGGTGGCAGACGGTGCGAACAAAATCGAAATCAAGAAGTCAGTTGAATCTGCCTATGGCGTGACCGTGACCTCTGTGCGCACCGTGCGCGTGGACGGCAAGGCTCGTCAACGTTACACCAAAACAGGTGTCGTGCGAGGCCGGACCAACGGATACAAGAAGGCCATCGTGAGCTTGGCTGACGGTCAAACCATCGACTTCTACGACAACATCTAAGCCATGGCACTCAGGAAATTCAACCCGATTACCCCAGGCATGCGCCACAAGGTGCTCTCGAAGTTTGAAGAGATCACCACGGACAAGCCGCACAAGCCATTGCTGGAGCCCATCAAGAAGTCTGGCGGTCGCAACAGCGACGGCAAGATGACGATGCGTTACCGCGGCGGTGGACACAAGCGTCGTTATCGCGTGATCGACTTCAAGCGCAACAAGCACATGGAAGCGACCGTGTTGACGGTGGAATACGATCCCAACCGCACGAGCAACATCTGCTTGGTGGAATACAAGGACGGCGAAAAGCGCTACATCATCGCGCCTGAAGGCTTGAAGCCAGGCATGACGATCAACAGCGGCAAGAATGCCATCCCTGAAGTGGGTCACGCCATGTACTTGTCCGACATTCCTCTCGGTACCATCGTGCACAACATTGAGTTGCACCCTGGCCGTGGAGCGAACATCGCTCGCAGTGCAGGTTCCTACGCGCAATTGGCTGCCCGTGATGGCAAATACGCCGTGTTGAAGTTGCCAAGCGGCGAGACGCGCCAAATTTTGGTGACGTGCTTGGCAGTCATCGGTGCCGTTGGGAACAGCGAGCACAACCTGCAGGTTAGCGGCAAGGCTGGTCGCAGCCGTTGGTTGGGCCGTCGTCCACGCGTTCGCGGCGTGGTGATGAACCCAGTCGATCACCCCATGGGTGGTGGCGAGGGCCGCTCTTCAGGCGGACACCCACGCTCACGCAACGGCATCCCAGCCAAGGGCCACAAGACGCGCAACAAGCGCAAGGCCTCCTCTAAGAACATCATTGAACGTCGGAAGAAGTAAGACATGGCTCGTTCACTTAAAAAACCCCCCTTCATCCACTACAAGCTTGCTCAACGCGTTGAAGCGATGCAAGCCTCTGGAAAGAAGTCCGTCATCAAGACGTGGTCTCGTGCGAGCACGATCACCCCTGACTTCGTGGGTTTGACGATTGCCGTGCACAACGGACGTCAATTCATTCCGGTATTCGTGACAGAAAACATGGTAGGTCACAAGCTTGGAGAGTTTTCTCCCACGCGCACCTTCCGTGGTCACGCTGACAAAAAAGACAAGAAGCGCTGAGTTATGGGAGCACGTAAAAGAATCGCCGCAGATGCGCGCAAGGAGGCGTTGAAAAGCACCGCCATTGCAAGCTTGAATAACTGCCCAACTTCACCTCGCAAGATGCGTTTGGTCGCGGATACTGTCCGTGGCAAGGACGTGTTTGAGGCGTTGAACGTGTTGCGTTTTAGCGCGCGTGAAGCCAGCACGCGTTTGGAAAAGCTTTTGCTTTCCGCCATCGCAAACTGGGAAGCCAAGAACGAAGGAAAGCGTCCCGAAGAGGCCAACCTCATCGTTCGAGAAATCAAAGTGGACAGCGCCCGCATGTTGAAGCGATTGCAGCCCGCCCCTCAGGGACGTGCGCACCGCATTCGCAAGCGCAGCAACCACGTTACCATCATTGTAGACAGCGCCAAGAACTAATCATGGGACAGAAGACGAATCCGATCGGCAATCGCCTTGGTTTCATCCGCGGATGGGACTCCAATTGGTACGGCGGCAAAGACTACACGGACAAGCTCGTTGAAGACGACAAGATCCGCACGTACTTGATGGCACGTTTGCGTAAGGCAAGTGTGTCCAACATCATCATTGAACGCACGCTGAAGCTCGTGACGGTCACCATCAAATCTGCTCGTCCCGGTGTGATCATCGGGAAGGGGGGGTCTGAGGTGGACAAGCTGCGCGAGGAGCTCAAGAAGCTCACCGGCAAGGACGTTCAAATCAACATTTTCGAAATCAAGCGTCCTGAGTTGGACGCCCGCTTGGTGGCGGAAAGCGTGGCTCGTCAAATCGAGGCTCGCATCAGCCACCGTCGTGCCATCAAGATGGCCATCGCGGGCACGATGCGTCTCGGTGCCGAAGGCATCAAGATCAACATCGCTGGACGTGTGAACGGCGCGGAAATTGCCCGGAGCGAGAGCTACAAGGAAGGGCGCATTCCATTGCACACGTTCCGTGCAGACATCGACTACGCGTTGGTGGAAGCACACACCACCTACGGTCGCATCGGCATCAAGTGCTGGATCTGCCGTGGTGAAGTTTACGGCAAGCGTGACTTGTCACCTGTTCCACCTCAAAAGAAGGATCGCGGCGACCGTCGCGGTGGTGCACCTGGCCGCCGCCGGGCTCCACGTTCCTGATTGATTGCAACGCTGAAGAGTTATGCTACAGCCAAAACGTACCAAGTTCCGTAAGATGCAAAAAGGCCGTGTTCGCGGCCTTGCGCACCGTGGCAGCACCATTGCCTATGGATCTTTTGCCATCAAGACGATGGAAGTGGGGTTCATTACCTCCCGCCAAATTGAGGCGGCTCGTATCGCCATCAACCGCTACATGAAGCGTGAGGGTAAAGTGTGGATTCGCATTTTCCCAGACAAGCCCATCACGTCAAAGCCTGCAGAGGTTCGTATGGGTAAGGGTAAGGGTGCTCCCAGCCACTGGGTTGCGCCTGTCCGTCCCGGACGCATCATGTTTGAGGTCGACGGTGTTCCGATGGACACTGCTCAAGAGGCCTTGCGCTTGGGAGCTCAAAAGCTTCCCGTGAAGTGCAAGTTTGTTGTTCGCCCTGATTACGCGAAGTCATGATTGCAATGAATGAAATCCGCCAGTTGTCCGACAAGGACTTGCAAGAGCGCATCGACGTCGAGCGCGACGCACTGGCCAAGCTCCGCTTCAATCACACGATTGCGGGGCTTGAATCGCCCAAGGTGTTGTCTGAAAAGAAGCGCGACATCGCCCGTTTGTTGACTGAGCAAAGCGCTCGTAAAAACGCCAACTAAGAGAAATCATGAGCACTGAAGCAACTACGCGCAATCTCCGCAAGGAGCGCATCGGCATTGTGACGTCCAACAAAATGGACAAGAGCATTGTGGTTTCTGTTGAGCGCAAGGAGAAGCACCCCATGTACGGGAAGTTTGTCAAGCGCACCAAGAAGTTTGTGGCCCACGATGAGGAGCAGACCTGCAACATCGGGGACACCGTACGCATCATGGAAACTCGACCAATGAGCAAGCGCAAGTGCTGGCGATTGGTGGAGGTAGTCGAGCGTGCGAAGTAATCCAGGGAAAGAAAAAGACTGAACGATGATCCAGCAAGAATCCCGAATGAAGGTCGCTGACAACAGCGGTGCGAAGGAAGCCCTTTGCATCCGTGTGTTGGGAGGCACCAAGCGGCGCTACGCGTCCGTCGGAGACACGGTAGTCGTGGCCATCAAAAGCGCCACACCCAACGGCAACGTGAAGAAGGGTACCGTGTCCAAGGGCGTGGTGGTTCGCACGAAGAAGGAGGTACGTCGTCCCGACGGTTCGTACATCCGATTCGACGACAACGCAATCGTGTTGTTGAATGCGAACAACGACATGCGTGGGACGCGCATTTTTGGTCCTGTAGCTCGCGAGCTGCGTGAAAAGGACTTCATGAAGATTGTTTCACTCGCACCTGAGGTGTTGTAATCCACGAAGCATGTTCAAGAGAATAAAAGTCAAAAAGGGCGACACAGTCAAAGTGATTTCCGGCGGCAACCGCGGCAAGGAAGGCACGGTGTTGGCTGTGGACCGCAAAAAGGACCGCGTCGTGGTGGAAGGTGTGAACATCGTCACCAAGCACGTGAAACCCAGCCCCACCAACCCGCAAGGCGGTGTATCCACGGTTGAAGCGGGGATTCACATCAGCAACGTGATGGTGGTGGACGGTGCAGGCAACGCTACCCGCGTCGGACGCCGCAAAGGCGACGACGGAAAGCTGGTCCGTTTTTCGAAGAAAACCAATGAGGAGCTGAAGTGATGAGCTACATTCCACGACTCCAAACGCAATACGCGGAAGATATCGCTCCTGCTTTGATGAAGCAGTTTGAGTACAAGTCTGCCATGCAGGTGCCGCGAATTGAAAAGATTTGCCTCAACCAAGGGTTGGGCAAGGCTGTCGCTGACCGCAAAATGGTCGACACGGCAGTGGAGGAGATGAGCACGATCGCCGGTCAAAAGGCGGTGCCCACCCTTTCCACCAAAGACGTGTCGAACTTCAAGTTGCGCAAGGGCATGCCCATCGGTGCACGTGTGACGTTGCGTCGCGAGCGCATGTACGAATTCCTCGATCGTTTGATCGCGGTGTCGTTGCCTCGTACACGCGACTTCCAAGGCGTCAAGGCCAAGGGCTTTGACGGACGCGGAAACTTCACGTTTGGCATCAAAGAGCAGATCATCTACCCCGAGATCGACCTGGACAAGGTCAAGCACATCAACGGGATGGACATCACCATTGTGACCACCGCGAAGACGGATGCGGAAGCGAAAGCTCTCCTCGAAGCGTTCGGTTTCCCATTCAAAAAGAATTAAACCATGGCGAAAGAATCCATGAAAGCCCGCGAGCGCAAGCGTGAACGTCTTGTGGCGAAGTACGCAGCCAAGCGCGCGGCATTGAAAGAAGCTGGGGATTGGGAAGGCCTTCAGAAGTTGCCACCCAACTCTGCAGCGGTGCGTTTGCACAACCGTTGTCAAATCACGGGTCGTCCCCGTGGCTTCATGCGTCAGTTCGGCATCAGCCGAGTGCTGTTCCGCAAGATGGCCCTGTCTGGACGCATCCCCGGCGTAAAAAAGGCCAGTTGGTAATCTGAATACGAGAAGTCATGCATAGCGATCCAATTTCCGATTACTTGACGCGCATCCGGAATGCGCAGATGGCCCGCCACAAGGTGGTCGAGATTCCAGCTTCCAACGTGAAGAAGGAATTGACCAAAATCTTGTTTGACCAAGGCTACATCCTGAATTACAAGTTTGTCGACGAAGGACACACAGGCAGCATCAAGATTGCCTTGCGTTACGACGCCAAGTCTCGTCGGCCAGCGATTACTGAAATCAAGCGCTACTCCAAGCCCGGTCTTCGTCGCTACGCAGGTTCTGGTGACCTGCCCCGCGTGTTGAACGGTCTCGGCGTCAGCATCATCAGCACCAGCAAGGGCATGATGACTGACAAAGAAGCACGTCGTTTGAACGTGGGTGGCGAAATTCTTTGCACCGTTTATTGATCCGTCATGAGCCGAATTGGAAAAAATCCCATCACCGTTCCCAGTGGAGTTGAACTCTCCATTCAGGGCAACGTTGTGTCTGTCAAAGGCCCCAAAGGGGAGTTGACGCAGGAGGTGGACGAGAATCTCGGGTTGGAATACGCCGAGAACGTGTTGACGGTAACTCGCCCCAACGACGACAAGAACATCCGTGCCAAGCACGGCCTGTACCGCGCCTTGATCCAAAACATGGTCACGGGCGTTTCAGAAGGGTATTCTGTCAAACTCCAAATGGTTGGTGTGGGTTTCCGCGCTGCCAACGAGGGACAGAAGCTCAACATGAGCCTGGGTTACAGCCACCCCATCATTTTGGAATTGCCCTCGGAAATCAAGTTGGAAACGGAAACCAAGAAGGGGGAAGCCCCAACCGTAACGCTGTCGTCTCACGACAAGCAGTTGCTCGGTATGGTTGCCGCCAAAATCCGAACGTTGCGCAAAATCGAGCCTTACAAAGGCAAGGGTGTTCGCTTTGTGGGCGAGCAAATCCGTCGCAAGGCAGGTAAAACCGCAGCGAAATAATCTGAAGCCATGGATACGAAGAAGAAAGCAAAAGCTCGTTTGCGCATCAAGGCCCGTGTTCGCGGTCGCGTGGAAGGAACTGCTGAGCGTCCGCGTCTCACGGTGTTCCGCAGCAACAAGCAGATTTACGCGCAAGTCATTGACGATTTGGCGGGCCGCACTTTGGCCGCAGCCTCTTCGCTCGGAGATGACGCCAAAGGCGCCAAGTTGGACCAGGCAGCTGCCGTGGGCAAGCTCATCGCAGAGAAGGCTCAAGCCGCAGGCATCACGCAGGTGGTGTTTGACCGCAACGGTTACCTCTACCACGGTCGCATTCAAAAACTCGCTGAAGCAGCTCGAGAGGGCGGCTTGAAATTCTAATGTGATGTCAGAGAATCAACGTCAACAAAAACGAGGTGGAAACCGGGAGCAGCAATCGCGCACTGGAGATCCAGATTTGAAGGACCGCCTGGTTGGCATCAACCGTGTGGCCAAAACGACCAAGGGTGGTCGCACGTTCAGCTTCAGCGCCATTGTCGTCGTCGGTGACGAAAAGGGCAAGGTTGGACACGGGCTCGGCAAGAGCCGCGAAGTCGCCACTGCCATCCAAAAGGGCATCGAAGACGGCAAAAAGGACATGATTCACGTTCCACTCGTGAACGGAACCATCCCTCACGCTCAGGAAATGAAGTACGCAGGTGCTCACATCTTGATTCGCCCCGCATCTCCAGGTACGGGTGTGATTGCCGGTGGAGCCATGCGTGCCGTGTTGGAGAGTGCGGGCATCACGGACGTGTTGGCCAAATCGCTCGGGTCGTCCAACCCACACAACGTGGTGAAGGCTACGTTCAACGCCCTGAAGGAGTTGCGCAGCGCCCAAGATGTTGCGCAGTTGCGCGGCATCCCTGTCACCAAAGTGTTTAACGGATAATCCTTTTGGTCATGGGCAAAATCATTGTTACCCAAGTGCGCAGCGCGATCAACCGCACCAAGCGCCAAAAAGAGACCATCAAGGCTCTCGGATTGAAGAAACTCCACAACCCAGTGGAACACGAAGACACCCCCCAAATCATGGGAATGGTGCGCGCCGTGGGGCACTTGGTGAAAGTGGAAAAGAAATAATCACTAACCAGCACATTCCATGAATCTTAGCAACCTTACCCCTGCATCAGGATCTCGGAAGCAGCGCAAGCGAGTTGGACGCGGTGAAGGCTCCGGACACGGCGGCACTTCAACACGCGGTCACAAAGGCGCAAAGTCTCGTTCAGGCTACAAGTCCAAGATTGGATTTGAGGGTGGACAAATGCCTTTGCAGCGTCGCGTTCCCAAGTTTGGCTTCAAGAACCCCAACCGCGTGGAGTACAAGGGCATCAACCTTGACACCATTCAAGCGCTTGTGGAGAAGACAGGCCTCAAGGCTGTTGCACCTTCAGACCTCGTGACCAACGGCTTGGCAAGCAAACACGATCTCGTGAAAATCCTCGGCCGTGGCGAATTGACCGCGGGGGTGGAAGTTTCTGCTCACCAGTTCAGCAAATCCGCCACTGCCGCCATCGAAGGCGCGGGCGGAAAGTGCTCGACCATTGACCCCCACGCCAAATGAGATTCTTCCAAAAACTCGGTGACATTTGGCGTCACGAGGAGTTGCGCCAGAAGCTCGGCGTCACGCTTGGCTTGATTTTGGTGTACCGCTTGGGTTCGTTCATTGTGCTCCCAGGTGTGAACAGCGACGTCTTGGCTGATCAGATGAGCCAACTCGGTTCGGGTGGTCTCGGTGACATTCTCTCGCTCTTTACGGGCGGGGCATTCACTCGGGCGTCCATCTTCGCGTTGGGCATCATGCCATACATCTCGGCCTCCATCATCATCCAGCTCCTGAGCATTGCGGTGCCTGCTGTTCAGAAGTTGCAGAAGGAAGGAGAGAGCGGACGCAACAAAATCAACCAGTGGACACGTTTCTTGACCATCGCCATCACGTTGGTTCAAGCTCCGGGATACCTCGCATCGACTGTGGTGAGTGTGCCTGGTGTGGTTCAAAACCCCAACGCGTTTTGGTGGTTCTCGGCCGTGACCATTTTGACGTGCAGCACGCTGCTCATCATGTGGCTCGGTGAGCGCATCACGGACAAGGGCGTCGGCAACGGCATTTCCTTGCTGATTATGATTGGGATCATCGCCACGTTCCCTCAGGCCTTGGTCCAAGAATTTGTGCACCCAGACACCACGTTGTTCTTCTTCTTGGTGGAACTCGCCTTCTTGCTCATCGTCATTGGCGCCAGCGTTGCGTTGGTGCAGGCGCTTCGGAAAGTGCCTGTCCAGATGGCCAAAATGCAGCAAGCGGGTGGCATGCTTCCCGCCGGGGAAGGTGCGCGCAGCTTCATCCCATTGAAGGTGAACAGCTCGGGTGTGATGCCAATCATTTTCGCTCAAGCGATCATGTTTGTGCCTTTGTACTTGACCCAAAGCGAGGCATTTCAAGGAAGCGAAGTGCTGCAGTCGTTGAGCGATTTCAACGGATTGTGGTACAACGTGCTCTTCTTCGCGATGATTGTTGTGTTCACGTACTTCTACACTGCAATCACAGTCAACCCCAACCAAATGGCGGATGACTTGAAGCGTCAGAACAGTTTTGTTCCCGGTGTGAAGCCAGGACGCCCTACCGCAGAGTTCTTGGACGAGGTGCTTTCACGCATCACGTTGCCAGGCGCGGTGTTCTTGGGACTCATTGCAGTTTTGCCTGCAATCGTGTTCCAACTTGGATTGACCAAAGCACAAACCTTTGCCATTTTCTTCGGAGGGACCTCTCTCTTGATCATGGTTGGGGTCATTTTGGATACCCTTCAACAAATTGAGAGCTACCTGCTTTCGCGTCGTTACGACGGTTTGATGAAGAGTGGAAAATTGCGTGGACGCCCACAGTCACCTGTGGGAGGAATCGCGGGCTAAGGTTCGAATGAGTTTGGGTCGACGAGTCCGGATTAAAACGGACGAAGAGGTCGAGCTCATTCGGTTGAGTTCTTTGCTTGTTGGGAGAACGTTGGCGGAGGTTGCCGCTCGGGTGAAACCGGGAGTGACCACGCTCGATCTCGATGCGGTTGCGGAAGAGTTCATTCGCGATCACGGTGCCGAACCTGGTTTCAAAGGGTACGGGGGTTTCCCCAACTCTTTGTGCACGTCGGTGAACGAAGCCGTGGTTCATGGAATTCCCAACGACACGCCTCTCCAAGAAGGGGACATCGTGTCGGTGGATTGCGGAGTCCTGATGAATGGATTTTATGGAGACAGTGCTTACACCTTCGAGGTGGGAGTGGTGGCTCCAGAAATTCACGCTCTTCTCGAAGCCACCAAAGAATGCTTGAATCTGGCGATTGAGCAAGCTGTGGTGGGCAAACGCATTGGTGACATTGGATTTGCTTGCCAGCAGTACGCCGAAAGCCTCGGTTACGGCGTGGTGCGTGAATTGGTAGGACACGGACTTGGCAAGGACCTTCACGAGGCTCCTGAAGTCCCCAACTACGGTCGCCGCGGGAACGGTCCCAAACTCATGGACGGGATGGTTTTGGCCATCGAGCCCATGATCAATTTGGGAACGCGTGAGGTGGGCCAGGCCGAGGACGGTTGGACCATCGTCACACGAGACGGACTCGTCAGCGCCCACTTTGAACACGACGTAGTCGTGCGTCAGGGAAAAGCAGACGTTCTCTCCAGCTTCAAAGACATTGAAGAAGTTTTGAATTCGAAGAATACGAACTGAGATATAGAATGGCGAAACAAACGTCGATCACACAAGACGGCACCATCTTGGAAGCGCTCTCCAATGCGCGCTTCCGTGTCGAGCTCGAGAATGGGCACACCATCATGGCCCACATCTCTGGCAAGATGCGTATGTACTACATCAAGATTTTGCCCGGCGATCGCGTGAAAGTCGAGATGAGCCCTTACGATTTGAGCAAGGGTCGCATCACGTTCCGGTACAAGAAATAAAAAGAGCAACATGAAAACTCGCGCATCCCTTAAGAAGCGTACGGCCGATTGCAAAATCGTTCGCCGGAAAGGACGTCTCTACGTCATCAACAAGAAGAACCCTAAAATGAAGCAGCGTCAGGGTTAATCCTGCACTGTGTAAATCACGATCGCATGGCACGTATTGCTGGTATCGACATCCCCCGCAACAAGCGCGGAGTTATTGCACTGACCTACATCTATGGCATCGGACGCAGCCGCGCTGCGAAGGTGCTGGCGGAGGCTGGTGTGGACGAGAACAAAAAGGTGGAAACTTGGTCTGACGACGAAGTAGGCGCCATTCGTAACGCCATTGCCACAGGCTTTAAGGTGGAAGGCGAGTTGCGCTCTGAAGTGTCCCAGGACATCAAACGCCTGATGGACATCGGATGCCAGCGTGGCATCCGTCACCGCAACGGGCTGCCTCTTCGGGGACAGCGCACCAAGAACAACTCACGCACTCGCAAGGGCAAGCGTAAGACAGTAGCGAACAAGAAGAAATAACCTCCAGACGACAGTCTGAGATTTTGGGTCCCGAGGGGCCGATTACCTCCAAATTCAACGACGATGGCTAAATCCGTCAAAAAGAAGAAGAAAGTCAAAGTGGAAGCTCAGGGCGAAGCCCACATCCACTCGTCTTTCAACAACATCATCATTTCACTGACCAACAACACGGGTCAAGTGATTTCCTGGTCAAGCGCAGGCAAGATGGGCTTCCGGGGCTCCAAGAAAAACACTCCCTACGCGGCTCAATGTGCCGCAGAGGATTGTGGAAAGGAGGCCATGGAGTTTGGCTTGAAAAAGGTGCGCGTGTATGTGAAAGGCCCGGGTCAAGGACGCGAAAGCGCCATCCGGACTCTGCACAACATGGGCATTGAAGTTTCGGAAATTGTGGACGTGACCCCACTTCCACACAACGGGTGCCGCCCTCCAAAGCGTCGTCGCGTTTAATCGTTGTTGAACTGAAAGAAACAGAGATCTATGGCACGTTACCGCGGACCCAAATCGAAGATTACTCGCCGTTTTAAAGAGGCGATTTTTGGACCAGACAAGGCGCTCGAGCGCCGTCCTTATGGCCCCGGACAGCACGGCAATACTCGCCGTCGCAAGAAGGAGTCTGAATACTCCGTTCAATTGGCGGAAAAGCAGAAGGCGAAGTACACCTACGGCATCTTGGAAAAGCAATTTTCCAACATGTTTAAGGCGGCCAATGCCAAGTCGGGCATCACGGGTGAAATCCTGCTCCAATTGTGTGAGCGTCGTTTGGACAACATCGTTTACCGCCTGGGGATCGCCCCAACCCGCCGGGGAGCCCGTCAGTTGGTTTCGCACCGTCACATCACCGTCAACGGTTCTGTTGTGAACATTCCGTCGTACCGCCTTCGTGAAGGCGATGTGATTGGTGTGCGAGAAAAGAGCAAGTCCCTCGAAGTGGTGACTTCTGCTTTGGCGAACAACAACCAAAAGCACGATTGGCTGAGCTGGGACGGCAAGTCCATGAGTGGCACGATGATCAACATTCCTTCTCGCGATCAAATTCCCGAGAACATCAAGGAGTCGTTGATTGTGGAATTGTACTCTAAGTAATCCTTCAACCCAAACAGACTATGGCTATTCTCGATTTTCAGCAGCCTGACAAGGTCGTCATGCTCGACTCGACGGACTACAACGGCAAGTTCGAATTCCGTCCTTTGGAGCCCGGCTTTGGATTGACAGTGGGCAACGCGCTCCGTCGCATTTTGCTCTCTTCACTTGAAGGATTTGCAATCACTTCCTTGCGCATTGAAGGCGTGGACCACGAGTTCTCGACCATCAAAGGCGTTGTGGAAGACGTGACGGAAATCATTTTGAACCTCAAGCAGGTTCGTTTCCGGCGTCACATTGAAGACACGGACCAGGAGACAGTGACGGTTTCCGTGAAAGGGCAGAGCACGTTCACGGCAGGCGATCTCGGGAAATTCACTTCGGCGTTCCAGGTGATGAATCCTGACTTGGTCATCTGCAACATGGACGAATCCGTTACCTTGAATTTGGTTCTCACCGTAGGGAAAGGTCGTGGATACGTTCCGGCTGAAGAAAACAAGCGAGAAGATTCGCCGATTGGCACCATTGCCATCGACAGCATCTTCACGCCCATCCGCAACGTAAAGTACGACATCGAAAACTTCCGCGTGGAACAACGCACCGACTACGAGAAGCTCATTCTCGAATTGGACTGCGACGGTTCAATCCACCCCAAGCAAGCCTTGCAGGAAGCGGCCAAGATTTTGATTCACCACTTTATGCTGTTCTCTGATGAGAAAATTTCTCTCGAACCGGAAGACAGCGGCGTCGAAGAAGAATTCGACGAAAGCAGCTTGCACATGCGCCAGTTGCTGAAGACCAAGTTGGCCGACATGGACCTCAGCGTACGCGCGCTGAACTGTTTGAAAGCGGCTGACATTGATTCCCTCGGCGACCTCGTCGCCTTCAACAAGAACGATCTGCTCAAGTTCCGCAACTTCGGTAAGAAGTCTCTGACTGAATTGGAAGAGCTTGTCGAAGGCAAGAACCTTGCGTTTGGCATGGATGTGAGCAAGTACAAACTCGAATCTGAGTAATCATGCGTCACGGAAAGAAATTCAACCACCTCGGCCGCAAGAGCGCTCACCGCAAGGCGATGCTCTCCAACATGGCCTGCTCGTTGATTGAGCACAAGCGCATCACCACTACGGTTGCCAAGGCAAAGGAACTTCGCAAGTTTGTGGAGCCTCTCGTGAACCGTTCGAAGGACGACACGACCCACAGCCGTCGAGTTTGCTTCAGTTATCTTGGAAGCAAAGACGCCGTGACCGAGTTGTTCCGCGAAGTCGGCCCCAAGGTATCCACCCGTGAGGGCGGTTACACGCGAATCATTCGTACTGGAAACCGTCTTGGTGACAATGCGGACATGTGTCTGATCGAGCTCGTTGACTTCAACGAAATTTACGGCCGCGAAGAGAAGAAGAAGACCCGTCGCTCACGTCGCGGTGGTGCCAAGTCGGCAGCTCCTGCTGCCCCTGCGCCTGCCGTGGAAGAGGCTGTGGTCGTCGAGGAAACGCAAGAGGAAGCGCCTGCTGCTGAGGAAGCGCCTGCTGCTGAGGAAGCGCCTGCTGCTGAGGAAGCGCCTGCTGCTGAGGAAGCGCCTGCTGCTGAGGAAGCGCCT
>Ga0181573_10000617_pt1 | contig 37061 bp, 26 predicted proteins | sample 101ome_25_FD_148643 | JGI IMG/M metagenome (GOLD analysis project Ga0181573, IMG submission 148643) | Coastal salt marsh microbial communities from the Groves Creek Marsh, Skidaway Island, Georgia - 101409BT metaG (spades assembly) | ecosystem: Environmental > Aquatic > Marine > Intertidal zone...
GTTCGACGTCAGCCGTGACACGTGACAAACCCTACACCCAGCAAGTTTTTCGCGCGGCCACTCAAAACACATCTTGCCCGAGCACCATCTCCCGGATCCTGCGCCTCAGCCCTCCGCCCGTCCCGACATCGTGTGGAAACAACAGGTGCTCTTCGAGGGTCCTGTCGCCGTTCGCGTGGATGGGCTGCACCTCCATCTCGAGGACGTCCCCGGTGCCGCAATAGATTGACACGATGTCGCTCCAATCATGTAAACGTTCCGAGAAAAAATGTGAGGGTTGTGGAACCCTTTTGTTCGTGAAAGTTTGGTACATCGTTCTCAAGGCAAATGTGCCAGGAGCGGCGGAGGCTGGTCACCCCACATCCAAAACCATCCGTGCGTCGGCCGAATGCCCGCTTTCTCTGCGAGTACACCGATCCAGTAGTCTTCCTGAAGAAACACCCTCTCGCCTAGCGCCTCGTCCATCAGCCGGCGGGCTGCCTCAACATCCACGGCAAATGCGGCCCCCAAAGCGTAAGGAGGAAGAACGTCCAACGCAAAGTCGTCGTAGGACAGGAAATGCTTGTGACCGGACTGTCGAAAAGGTAGGGCATCAACGAACATCTTGCCAAGATAGATGGGCGAGAGCAGAGCTTCGGCCTCCCGCCGCAGCTCGGCAAAGTCGAGCGCCGTGTCGTGGTCGACCTTGAGTACAAACTGCGTCTCCGGCCGGTGGCGCAGAACGGCCTCCATGCACCCGATTACTTTTACGGAAGGCGAGCTCCGCGGGTTTGAGTACCGCTCCTCCACGTCAAACACGAGCGTGTCGCCCTCCTCCTCTCCCCCCCGACCGACCAGAAAGACCACCGGCACATGCCGGCCCAGCGTCTCGCGCACCCACCGTCTCCGGTCGGCCGCGTCTGGCGTCGTCAGCACACACGCCACCCAGGGCGCCCCCTCGGGAAGCGCCCCCGCGTATGCAAAACTCTCCCCTGCAATGTGCACGGCTCCAGACACCGAGCCGTACACCCCGTCGCCCGCGGTCGCAGACGCCGTCCACGCCTCCGTCAGCGACTTGGCCAGGGAGGCGCGTCGGAGACCCCGGTCCGCTCCCCGGTCCCACCCCGAGCGGTCCAGAAACGCTTCGGCCACCACCCACGCCGACTGGCCTCCGCGCATCTCGACCCAGCCCATCGTCCCGTCGGCCATCTCAGTCTCGACCCGCGCCACGACCGGACGCACGTCATCGGCGTCGAGCAGGTCCGCCACCGCCGACGGGTCGAGCTCCGCGACGGCCGCGCCCCGCCCAAACGTTCTCAGAAAGGCCTCGGTCGCCTCCCACGCCGTCTGGCCCCATAGCATCTCCACAGTCTCAGTCGCGCCGTCTGCGAGCTGCACCTCGGTTCGCGCCACCACCGGTCGCCACGACGGATCCAGCTTGTCGGCCAGCGTCGCGCGGTCTTCCCAGAGGTCGTCAAGGTCCCCAGCAAACCACCCAAGGCTCTCAAATAACGTCCCGGCCGCCTCCCACGCCGTCTGCCCCTCGTGCATCTCTGCCCATCCCAGCCTTCCGTCGGGTAAAGGTGCCTCAACTCGCGATATCATCGGGCGCTGCTCCCGGGACTCGATGATCTTGCGATTATACGCTGGCAGCCCCGGAACAATGACACGTGCCCTCGCAACACGGCCACGGTCAACTTTCGTGAAGAAATCTGTTCCATACCGTCCAGAGTACGAGCGGGGGAGTGAACCGTGAAGGCGGTCAGCCAGAGCTAGGCGGCAAACCCCTGGAAAAAGTCCCAGGATCGGCCTCTGCTCCTCGATAAATGAGCCCGCGACGTCCCACGGCAACTGTCCCCCACGCAGCTCTGCCCATGCACTCGTCCCGTCCTCCAGCTCCACCTCGACGCTCGCGATCGACGGCCGCGGGTCCACAGCATCCAGCCGCTCTGCCACCGCTGCGCGTTGAGGAGCATCGAAAACCTTGCCCAGTCCATCGAGGAAGGCTCCCGCCGCCTCCCACGCCGTCTGCCCCTCGCGCAACTCAGCCCACGCCTCGGAGCCGTCGCCCAGCTCCACCGCAACGCTCGCCACCACGGCCCGGCTCGCCAGGTCCAGGCGTCTTGCCAACACTGCCCGACTGACAGAGACGTCCGCCGCACTACTTCCATCCAGCAATGCCGCCGCCACGTCCCACGCCGTTTGCCCCACTCGCTGCACCACCTCCATCATCGTCCCGTCCGCCATCTTCACCTCCATCGTCGCCGCCACTCCCCACACTTCCAGCTCCACCAACGCCCACCACGCCTTCCTCGCCCACCGGCCCGCGGCGTGCGGGGGCGGCTGCCCCGCCGTCCCAAGCTCCCACCACGCCGCCCTGCGGTGGCTCGGTCGTCGTGGCTCGGGCGACGTCGGGGTCCAGTCGCCAGACTCCCGGATGCATCCGGGCACACATCCAGGCGGACTCCGCCGCCACGCCGGGATGCGGCCAGAACGCTCTTTCGGCCCGAACGCCGCGTCGCGAGGTGTCCGCTCAGTCCCCCACCCCCTCCTCTTCCCGATATCGGGACGGTCCCCGACCCCTCCCCGTCCCCCTCCCTCGCTCGCCCCGCCGCCGCCAGCAGCGCCACCGCCACCACCGCAGCCCCCGCCGCCCCGGCCGCCCTCCCCCGCGCCGTCCGGCGTTGGCTCGGGCCGCGGCGGACCCCGCGCCGCGACCCGGAGGAGGCGTCGGGCGGCGTCGCCGCGACCATCTCGAAGCCGCGATCGACGCGAGTCGCCGCGGGGCGAGCGAGGGACGGCAGGTCCTCGATCACGCGAACCGCAACTGACTCGCCCCTCCCCCACCGAGGCCGCGCCACCCTTGTTGACGTCGGCGGCGACGCGCGGCAGGGGGCCGGGTCGTTCCGCGGGCGAGACGCCTGAAGTGTCGCTGTCACGTCGCGTTAGCTCTCTTCCCCGCGTCACAGCTACCGGTCTGGCCGCCGCCCCGATCCCACGCGGGCGGCCTCAACTAGGGGCCACAGAGCGTCGGCCGTGGTGGCAGCTCCCGTGGGCTCGGTGTCAGGGTGGGCAGAGAGCGACGCCTGCTGCCCCGCGCCCGGCCACCAGGACGCGACACCCCGGCCCGCGTGTCCCGTCGCGTAGCACCAGCCGCGCACTCCCTTCTTATCGTCCCCGTCCCGGTCGCCCCGCATCAACCAGGCGTACCACGCCACCGTCGCCCGCAGGCCCTCGTCCCACCCCACCCGCGCGCGCCAGCCCAGCGCCCGCGTCCGAGCGTCAGAGATGTGGTACCGTCGGTCGTTAAAGAGTCGGTCGGCGACGTGCACCACGAGAGGGAGTCCCGCAGGCGTCGCATCGCCTTCGTCCACGCCGGCAGCGCCCTCCCCGCGATGGCGTGCAGCCTCTCGCGCCACACCCGCGGCGACCTCGAGCACGCTCGCCTCGGTGGGGCTGCCCACATTGTACGTGCCCGCGTCTTTGCCCCTCACCAATATCACCATCAGCGCCCGCGCCAGGTCCTCCACGTGCAGCCAGCTGCGCATGGCCTCGCCGGTGCCGTGGATGGGGAGAGGACGACCCTCGAGGGCCAGGCACGCAAACTTGGGGACCACCCTGGGGAGGGGAGGACGGAGGGGAGGGGGGAGGGGTGGGTGCGTCGATAGACCGTAGAAAGACGTGAGAGCGGAGGATCGGGGGCGTGGGGGTTCACGAAGGATTCCGGCGGTGACCGAGCCCCCCCTCCCCGCACGCCGTCCCGGCTCACTTTTCCGGCAGCTGCCCCGGCCCATAGGCGTTGTTGCAGCGGGTGATGAGAACGGGCATATTGTAACTGCTGCGATAGGCGAGGCACTGCATCTCGGCCGCCGCCTTGGCCGCCGCGTAAGGGTTGGTCGGGGCCAGCGCCGCGCGCTCCGTTGTCCGGGTGGCGCCGTCGGTGTCGCCATCGTAGTCGGGATCCACAGCGCCGACGTCGCTCTCCCCGCCATAGACTTCGTCGGTCGACTGGTAGACAAAGCGCCGCACGGCGCCGTACTCGCGGCACGCCTCCAGCAGCACGTGCGTGCCCAGGGTATTGACCATCGTAAAGGCGAGCGAGTTGCAGAACGAGAGGTCCACGTGCGTGTGGGCAGCGAGGTGGAGGACAGTGTCGATACCGTGGTCGCGGAGCAGGCCCCCGACGCGCTTGGGGTCGAGGATATCTCCGCGCTCCACGACGAGTCGATTCGGGTGCCGCGCCTGCAGCGTCGCCAGAGCCGGAGCCGAGGCGGGTCCGCCGAGCGTGTCCAGCACCACGACACGGCACCCGCTCAGGGCCTCTGCCGCGGCGGCAACGGCAGGTGGGTCAGCGACGTCGGCATGGTCTCCACGCTCGCCGAGGAGTGCGGCCACCAGATGGCTCCCGATGAACCCGGCGCCTCCGGTCACCAGCACGGCGCCACGCGGAACGTAAGGTTCGGTCGCCGCCGCCGTCGTCGCCGTATCGGTCATCATGAACGGCGCCCTCACTGGCACCGTCCTCGCCACGGCGCGGCGGGGTCGGCGGGGTCGGCAGACGGGCGGCGGGTGGCCTGACCGATTCGCGCTCCAGGTACCGGAAGAGCGAAGAGTCTCGAGGAACGGCAATCCCGCGAGGACGGGAGGGGGGCGCGGGGGAGGTCTTCCTCGTTCTCGGTTGCCTCGGCCGAGCTCCTCGACACCACCGTCGAGTTGTCGCGGTTCGGGCTCTAAGGGATCGAGGGTCGCCTGTTCCGGGCCCCGAACGAAGAAAGACCGTTCCTCTTGCGAAAGTCCCTCGTTTCGAGGGCTCTCCGAGGTCGCGGGCGACTTTGGGAAAATGGCCTCGCCCACCCCCGGCGGCGGCGCGCCCACCGCCGACCCCACCCCGCCCACCCACCGATACCTGCTCTACGGTCGCACCGGATATTTGGGGGCGATGTTGATCGAAGAGCTCAACCGCCGAAACCTGCCTTGGATCGCCGGCGAGGCTCGATGCGAGGACGCGAGTGGTGTCGCCGCCGACCTCGCGCGGTCCGTGCCGTGCCCTGCGACGGGCCGGCCGCTCGGCCCCCCCGACCGCGTCCTGATGGCCGCCGGAGCCACGGGCCGGCCCAACGTCGACTGGTGCGATCGACCCGAGAATCTCCCGACCACGGTCCAGTCGAACCTCGTCGCTCCCCTGGTGGTGGCCGAGGCAGTGCGGCGCGCCAACGCCGGGGGGGCGCCTTGCCACCTCACCTACTTTGGGACCGGATGCATCTACACGTACGGCGAGGGCCGGAGAGGGAGGAGTCCGGGAGGGAGGGGTCGGTCGGCGAAACTTGGTCAACCCGCGAACCCTCTCCCTCGGCGTGGCCTTCGCCCATTCACGCAGACGACGCCTTCCCGGGCCGCGACCCAGCGCTCGACCCCCGCGACGGCCTCTCGGCCGCTGGCCCTCCCCCCCTCGACGGGTCGCGCGGCCCCGCGGCCGACCCCGCGGCCCCCGTCGCCAGAGCGCTACCGGATGAGACGACTCCAGCGAATTTTCGCGGGTCCTTTTACAGCCGGTGCAAGGCCGATGCCGACGTCGCCCTTGCGGCCGCCTACCGCGACTGCTGCCTCACCCTGCGGGTCCGCATGCCCATCTGCGCCGATCTCGCCAACGAACGCAACTTCGTGCACAAGATAAGCAAGTATGCCAAGGTGATCAACGTGCCCAACAGCGTCACCGTGCTGCCTGACCTACTTCCCCGGATCATGGACGTCATCGACTCGGCCGCGCCGCCCACGGGGCCGCTCAATTTCGTGAGCCCCGGCGCCCTGAGTCACGCCGAAGTGCTGACGGCGGCGCGTGAGTCCGGGGCGATCCCCGACCTCGTCTGGGAGACTTTTACCCTCGACGAGCAGAAGGCGGCGGGCGTGGGCGCCCGCTCCAACACCGAGCTCTGCTCGCGGCGGCTCCGCGAGCTCTGCCCAGGCACACTCGATGCGGGCACGGCACTGCGGGAGACGGTGTTTGGGCCTTGGACGGCGCGGCGAGCTGGTGGATGAGGCGGCACGAGACCGAGGTGACACGCCGTGGGACGACGGGAGCGGGGCGGCCGCGGGACGAAGGATGGCAAGGTCGCCTTCGATTCTCCGCAATATGAGCTGGCCCCGCACCGCCACCAAGACCTCGGTGGTTGCTGCGTCACGTCGTCGTCGCCAACGGCGCGTTGCGGCGCCGAAACACGCGGAGCCGTCCGAGCCGCGTAGAGTGCACTTCGTCGAACCAGGTCGCCGTTGTGTCCACGCACTGCTCCTTGTGCGCCACGTCGTATGCCTCCCCCAGCCCGGAGAAGGTGAGGCGATAAGCCAGGCTCTCGAGGAATTTCTCCTCAGCCCCCTCTCCCACGCGGAGCTGCTGGTCCGACGGGGCAATGCTCTCGGTGTCAATCTCGGGAAACGTGTGGCCGGCTATGCGAGAAATCCACCGGAGCTTGGAGAGCTCGTGTCCCGATCCACCGTAGATAGCCCCGGAATGGATGAAAAAGTAGTCGGCGTCTTCACGGCGAAGGATCTCCCAGGCGCGGGGCTCTGGGCTCGCGAGGGCGCGACCGACGGTCGCGATGGAACGCTGGCCAGAAGTGTGGTTGTCGGTGAGCGTGGGTCTTCCTGCCATCTGGGCCAGCTGGTAGCCGTAGTCCCACCACGCGCCGACGACGGAGCCCTCGGGGGTGTTGTGCTCAAGCCTGCGCAGTGGGCGGGGCGACGAGAGGTGGATTGGGGGGTTCGAAAGAGGTGGAACCGGCACGGCCCGAGGCGAGCCGCGTGACCCGAGCCGAGCAGATCCCAGATCGCGGAGGGCTCGCCAGGCGTAAGCCTCCCGGAAGTCGTCCACCACTCCTGCCTCAGGCCCGAGGGCCCGGCTGCGGAGGCTGAAGATGGTGGGAGCCGAGTACAGGAACGAGGCGGCGAAGATGCCGCCGTGGACGGCCCACACGAGGTGGGCGGCGACCAGGGCGCGAACGGCAACAGACGCAGCACGAGCGGCCGGCCCCCACGCGCGGGCGGCCGAGGTGGCGGCGAGCTCCGCCTCGCGGTCTGACGACCCATCCGTGCCCTCTGCCGTGGCGGGCGCGCCCTGAGCGTCGGCCCAGAGACGGACCTCGGCCCGGCGCGCCATCCAAGCGAGGGAAAAGACGGAGCCCGGGGCTCGGGGACTGCAGGCAGCGTCCAGCAGGCTCGACGCGCCCAGTGCGCCCAGACAGACGGCCCCGGGTCCCATCAGGAGCACAAGGCGGACCATGGACCCAGTAAAGACGGTCGACGTCAGCGCCCAGATCAGGAGGAGGAGCGTGCCGGGGGTGAGGGGCCGCAGGGCAGAGGCCGCGCCGAGGGGGACGAGCACCCACCACGGTCCCACGTCGTTGGTGAACGTGGACCAGTCCGCTGGCGAGTGCTCACTGATGGACGCCGAGAGGGGGTTAGCGGATACTATCTTCGTGAACGGCGACAATAGGGATTGCACGCGCCCACTGAACCGGAATCCATGGGCGCCGATGCCAGTGACGGCCAATGCGCCGCTCCCAAGGAGGAGGACGCCGAGAGTGCGGATGGACCGGCGCGCCGAGGAAGGCGAGATGTGCCGGCGAGCCGTCTTCGCCGCGGCCCAAGCAAGAGAGGAAAGCGCCGCGGCGGGTGCGCCGAGGTGCTCCCCGTTGAGCAAGGGGCGCCATCCACACTGGGGTAGCATAATGAGGCCCGCAAAGCCGAGCGCCACCGTGGCGATGGCCGCGACCGTCAGCCGCGGAGACGCACGCCCCGTGGCGACGCAGGCCACGACGTGCAGAGCAAGGACGTTGATGACAAAAGTGTAGCCCCCCCAGCTCGCGGCCATGCCCCAGAGGGCCGCGGCAGCCGCGGCAGACCACACAACGGAGCCCGTGTTGATCGCGCGGAGGTAGCACCAAAAACAAGTCGTCATCAGGGTGATGGCGCATGCCTCAAGGTCGAACGAGCCCGCCGTGCTGCGCATGATGTAGGCCGGCGTGCAAGCGACGCCGAGGGCGGCGAAGACCCCTGCGCGGCGACCACGGGCCCCCGGACGCGCCTCGGCGACGACGCCGTAGGCCACCACGGCCGTGACGGCTGCCAGCGCAGGGCCAGTGAAGACACACATCTCGCGCAGAGCCACGTCGAGGTGCAGCGCTTCAGCCGCCCGCCACGCCAAATTAGCGAAGAAGAAGAGGCCAAAATAGGCTTGTCCCCCGACAAAGCGTCCTGCTGGGACCCACGTCGCAGCATCGAACCATCCCCAGTAGCTTCCGACGCCCCGGTCGCGAACGAAGAGAGCGGCGCGGTAGTTGAAGTAGGGATCGTACTGCGGACGGGGTCCGTCGGGGGCAGCGGTGGGACGAGACAACAGCGGGCTAGGGCGCGCGCTCTGCCAGCGGGTCCACGTTGTGGGCGCGTCGACCCGGGGACTCGCCTCGTGAATGACCGACTCGTACTTGACCACGGAAAAGGACCGAACGGCGAAAGCGAGTATCGCGGAGAGGACGACGGCGACGACGGCCAGGAGGTCGGCGAGGCGGCGGGCGGACTGGGCCAGGCGGACAGGCCGCTCCGCTGGCGTCGTTATCGTCGTCGTCGTCGTCTTTTCCAGCGGACGCCGCAAGGTCGGGGGGGAGGAGATCGAGACGCCCGCGGGGACTTGCGGCGGCGGCGGCGGGCGAGCAGCGGGGCGGGTCAGGGCATCCCCGCGCGTTTCCGCCACCGTGGCCGACGGGGCGGGACGGTGGGGTTGACGGGCGGCCGTGGCGGACGGCGACGGCGGACGGGCCGCCTCGGCGACGTCCGCGAGCGGCTGGATCTCGGGCTCCTCGCCCTGCGACGAGGCCCGCGCGGCCGTCTCCCAGCGACGGGCGGTGTTGTCGGAGGCGTCGGAGGGGTCGAACGCCGTCCCCACGGGCGTCCCACGGACCACCGGCTCTTCCCGCGGCGTCAAAGTATCTTTCGCCTCTACCTTCATCAAACTCGTCTGTCGCCGCACCCGCGGCGGGTATCTCGCGTCGCGCTCCGCCGCCCTCTGCGTCCGCCCACAAGCGGCACCTGCTCGCCTCCGGTCGGACTGACAATTTGTCCGCGCGGTCCTACCCAGCCTCCGGCAGTCTTCTCCTGAGTAGCAGGACCCTGTCTCTTATCCGCCAGAAGCCCTTGTCGACCGGCTGAGACCTTGTCCTGCCGGGGCCAACTTCGATGGCCGGCTCTCTGCCGCGGGGGCGCTTTCGGGTGTACGACGGTCTCCAGAGGACCGCCACCACCGGGCTCCTTGGCGTTACCGTGCTCTCGTTCGGCGAGAAGGCCACCCCGACTACCCCCTGTCTCTCGGCATCGTCTTCGGACCCCTGCCGCTGCCGACACCCCTCGTTGAACCCTCGCTGCCCTGCCCACCGCCCCCAGGCGTCATGCTGTTCATCGGCGGGGACGTGGTGGGCCGACTGTGGGACCGCCGGGGCTTGGCCGAGTCCGTTTCGGCGTCCGGAGCCGGCGGGGAGGGGGAGGGCAGCGGGTGAGGCGACGCCAGGGAGCTCTGGCCCTGCGAGGTGGGCTGCCGGGGGGCGGAAGCCAGTCGAGGGGCTAAAGGGTGTGACTTGTTCGTCGGGCCGTGTGCGAGTTTGTCAGTCGCTGTCGTCGCCTCCGCGCATGTCGCCCGAGAGCCACCCCTCGTCCGGAGAGTGCCAGTTAGACGCCGGGTCGGGCGGGGGCCAGTCGGCGGGCGGGGGCGTCCGCGTCGGCGGGGGCCGCTGTCGCCCGGTCCGGCGTGCGTCACGGGCCGCCCGGCGTCGGGCGAGGAAGCCCCGGGGCGGCTCGGCCGAGCCGGACGGGCCGCCGGCGTCCGTGGGCGCAACCCTTGCGACGCCGGACCCCGAGCTCGCCGAAGCAGCCCCGCCAGGCCTGGCATCGCCCGCCTCCGCCTCCCGGCCCCGCGCTCGAGAGCCGCTATCGTCGACACCTGGGTCTGCTACGCTCCACCGCCACCGCCCGCCGGGGTCGCCGAGGCCCGGCCCCGCGCCGAGCACGGGGGGCAGCGGCGGCCCGGACCCCCGCCCCCCCACGGACGCCCACCGCCGCGCCTCGGCCCGGATCTCGCGACGCAGCGCATCCTCTGCCGCGCCCAGCCTGCGTCGGACGAGAGGGGCGGGACGGGCAGAGCGGGTGGTTGTCAAGAGGTTCGGCGAGACGGGGCGACGAGAGCGTTCCAACGCGGCGGTAGGAGCCCGTGCCCTGGTGGCACTCGCCACCGTCCGTAGCCCTCCGCGTCCCAGCCCGAGGGGCCGGGCCACCCTGGACCGAGCAGGGGGTGCGGGGGCGGGGCGTCGGCATCACCAGAGGCCGTCGCACCCTCGCCCTTGGTCGCCCCCCCCCCCGCCCCGCCCGGCCGAGGGAGAGAGGCCCACGAGCCGTACCAGTCCGATCCGCCCCCGAGCGTGACGTCGAGCAGCTCGGTGCGAAAGTGAGGCGAGAGCGCCCGCTCGCGCTCGGCGTCGCGTCGCTCGCCGCGCCGGGCGGCCCGCTCGGCGGCGCGCGATAGCGCGGGGGGCGGGGCGGTCGCCAGGGTCGGGGGAGTCGCCGAGGCCGGCGCCTCGTCTTCCTCGGCAGCGGCCCGCCGCGGTGACGCCCCGACAGTCCGGCCCTCGGGGCGGCCACGGTTTTCATCCCCGGGCGACCGGCCAGGCCAGCCTGGGGTCCCCGAGGGGACAAAGGCGACCTTGTCCCGCGTGACAGGATCGACAAAGGGATAGATGGCCTTCCACAGCAGCATCATCGCAACCCCAGGGTCGTAGATGACGGCCAGGCCGAGGCGCTCGGGAAAGTGCGTCTGGGAGGGGGCGACAGGACGGGCGGTACGGGGCATGGGTTCGGGACGAGCGAGGTCGGTGCATCGTCCACGGACGACAGCGGTAAGAAGCGCGGGAGGGAAAATTCTGGGTGGTGGCGCCGCGGGAGAGGGTGCCACCGGGGCCGCCGCCCTTTAAGAGCACCGAAGCGGGGGCGGGACCAGGGGCCGCTGCCGCCGGGACGACCCGCCTGCAGAACCGTGAGACAGGCCAGCGAAACGCGCCAGGGCGGCGCGTCCTTCGTCGAGTAGAGGGCCTGGTTGAGGATCCAGGCGAGCTTGCCGTCGCCCGGAGCGACGCCCGATGCGTCTCCAAGCATCCAGCGGGCGTCGGCCTCGCGAGAGGCCAACTCGAGCAGGTAGATGAGGTGAAGGACGCTGGCGCGGCCCCACGCGGGGTCGCGAACCCGGCTCAGCACGTCACGGGCGTTGGTCATCGCGCAGACGGGCCGACCCCGACGGCATACACCTCCAGCCGTCGCGGGGGCAAGAGGCGACGGCGACGGCGGCAGCAACTCCGGATCCGCCCCAGACTTCGGTCCGGCCGGCGGCGCGACCTCCTCGCGCTTCGACGGCGACGGGGACGTTCCGAGACAAAGCGAGGGCGAGACCTGCGGCAGGCCCAGCGGGACGAGGCCCTTGCCCGTGGCGATCTGCTCGCCCAGCGCCGCCCGATCGGCTGGAAAAAACTCCCCAGTGGGGCCCCACGACACTGAGGGCGCCCCGGCGTCCTCGGTCGCGCCGTCGGAGAGGGGCGTCCGCGCCGCTGACCGTCCCCCGGGGGGGGGCTCCAGGAGAGCCGCCTCGTCGGGAGAGAGGGGGGGGTCAGAAAAGGTATCGTCCGCCCCGAGTTCGAGTTGGAGGGGGCCGGCCCCAGTCTCGGCCCCGACCCTCCACGTCAGCTCCTCGGGCCGCAGCGCGCGGCGCCACGCGACCGTCGCCCGCAGCGCCGCCAGGGCGCGGGGGTACTGCCACTTGCGCGCCCGCAGGTACCGCAGGCACGTCAGCGGCGAGCACCACAGCCGCAGGGCCGCCGTCTGCATACGGAGAGGGTGAGGTGGGAGCGCGGGGGGTAAGGTTTTCTTCGGGGTCGCGAGGATGGCGCGCCGGATGGGGTGGGCGCGAAAGGGCCCGCGACGGTCGGCCGGGCGAGGGTGGCGCTGTCGCTCGCGTCGATCTCGGGATGAATTTCCGTTCTGAGCCGGTGCACGAGGGCGTCGCGATCCGCGGAAGGTGGATCGTTCCTCGCAGCAACCGCGGCGGGCGGCTCAAGGCAGCTCATCGCGACGAGAGGATCGAGCGAGGGTAGGCGACGGGCGGCGCCGGGCGGCGGGAGGCCGGGAAAAAGAGAGCGACGGGGTCGTCGCGACTCCTGCGATCTCTCGGGATCTTGACCGATCACGTGATGGCGGTGGTTGCATTGGCAGACCGTTGAACCACTTGGACGAGAGATTTTCGAGCGGTGCCGCGCGTTGAGGGGCCGCGTGACTCGAACTGCCTCGTCGTCACGCCGGCCGGTTGTTCGCTGGGTTCACTCACTCGTCGGACACCCCTCCACCCAACCATCCCTCAAGAGCGCCCGCATCGGCCGCCGCCCGGAGTCCCTCGGCGGCGGCGTGGAGGCTGCCCGTGACGACGACGACGCGCGGCGGGGGCTGCCCCCCACTCCCTCCCCGAACCCCCCCCGCCGGTCGCGCCGCGAGCTCCGCGACGCACCGGTGGAGCGCGACGGCCACCGACGCCGCCAGCTGCTCGCGGCAGCGCGACGGCGGGGCCGGCGGACCGGCGGGATCGTCGTCGACCATGGCCTCGGCCGCCCGCCACGCGGATCGGGCCTCGATCCGCGCCGCCTGCCAGGCGGCGAGGGCCGCGCCCGGCGCGCCACCACGCCCCCCCCCCCCCCCCCCCCCCCCCCCCCCCCCGAAGGCGCCGTGGCCGATCGGAGGGAACTGCGCCTCGACGAATCGACCGCCCCCCTCGAGGAGTCCGCGGCACACGCCCGCGACGTCCTTGTCCGCCGCGGTCGCCAACACGAGAGCAACGTCAGCCCGCGGCCCGAAGAGGGATGCCACGACGGACGAGAGCCGGGACGCCGCCTCGCGCGTGTGGGCGCCATCGAGGACGACGTGAACTGGCCGAGCCGTCGGGCCGTCGGGCCGCAGAGCGAGCACCTGCAGACGACAGGGCAAGAAGGCCGTCTCGAGCGCTCGCGCCACGCCCTCTGCATCGGGCCCCGGTGCGGGGGCGTCGTCGCCGCCACTTCCGCCGCCGCCGCCGCTGCCAGCCTCGCGCGCTGCCGCCAAGGCCGCCGCGCGCCATCGCTGCAGCACCGCAAGCGCTCCCTCGAGGCAGCCCCGCGCCGCGGCCCCGACGAAGAGCGGGGTCTCGACCGCGTCCAGCGACAACTCGGGAGCAAGGACGACGCCACCGGGGCCCCTGACGGCCGCTGCCCAAACGCGGACCGCGGCACGCAAAAGCGTCGGCGGGCCCTGGGGGTCGAGCGCTGGGAGCAGGCGGAACGCCTCTAGAGCATCTCCCCTTTTCTTTTGCTCCTCGTCGCCATACCGCGACGTTGCGCCACGAACGGCGGCGGTCGCGGGGACAACGCTCGCCCACTCCCACGCCCGCACAACCTCAGCCAGACCGTCCGCCGCGGTTGAGGCCGCGGCGAGGGCCGCAGCCTCCGCCTCGATCGATGGCTGCCGGCAGATGACGAGTGGTCGCCCCGGACGGGCCGTTCCCACCTTGGCCGCCGCGACGCGGGCCAGCGCCTCTCCGCCGACGGGGTGGGGCGAGTCCGACAGGCTCTGGTGGACGTCGAGGCCGAGGGCGGTGGCGTGGTCGGTGCCGAGGCTCGTCACCAGGGCGGCCGCAAGGCCGCGTGGAGGCCAGCCGGGCGCGGCCCGGCGCGGTTCGTCGTCGTCGACCCCGACGTCGGCCCGGGGCCCTGGCGTCCGCGGGTCCGACGCCACATTGGCCGCGTCCGCGATTCCCCCAAGGCCGCATTCGAGCACGGCCGCATCGACGCGCTCGGCCGAAAATCTGCCAGAGGGACGATAACGCGAGTGGAGCGGGGCGGTGCTGAACGGGGAGCGGGTAATCAGCGAAAAAAAATCGAGAGCAGCGGAAATCTCGCCCCGCGAAATCCTCCCGTTCACGGCGGCGCTCTCGCCTGTCGACGGCAATGGCGGCCGACGCCTCAAAGCGCGACGGGAAGGCCGGCGGCCCGTACCCTCGCTCTGCGGCCCACGTGCCCGCCTCTTCGAGGGCAGGTCGGGCGCGATGCACGGCGACGCGGAGTTCGGCCGCCGATAGCAGCGCCGGGACGGCGCCGGGGCGACGCGACACAGCGATGTCGGCCCCGGCAGCGCCGCGGAGAGCGGCGTCGTCGTCGGCCCCGGACGCCGAGCAGCGGGGCCAGTCGAGCGACGCGGGAAGCCGCAGCGAGGGGGACGAGAAGAGCCCGACGACGCCGCCGCGTCTACTCGACGACGACGACAACGACGTAGAAGACGACGACAACGTCTTCATCGTCGATGCACCGGAGAGTGTGGGGCCACCGAGCGCGAGCGCCGCGGCGAGAAACGCCGCTGTCGAGCCCTTCCCCTTGGTGCCGGAGACCACGACGAACGGGAACTTTTCATGAGGGGAGCCCAGAGAGCGGAGAGTACGCCGCAGGGGGGCCAGCGACAGGGGGGACGGGACGGCGGGGGCGGGGGCGGGGGCGCTCAAAGCAGCGTACGGGACACGCTGGGTGGCGGAGGCCCCTCCCACGGCGGCTGCTCCTCCCGCGGGGAACCCGTCGCGCTCGCGGTCCGGAAGAGCAGCCAACCAGCGGAGAGGATCGGTTTGGGACTCGGGGGGTAAGTTTTCGAGGGATCGAGCTCCAGGGGGGACGAGGGGTGGCAGCAGACGCGCTGAGGCCACCGATGCTGCCGTCGAAGAGCCGACGGCCGCCGCCCGGCGCGCCACAGGAGACCTCGCGAGGTTGACCATCGGCCGCGTCCTGGTTGACGGGTTAGCGCGCTCGAGCGGCCCGACAGGAAGGCCAGGAGGGCCGTGTTACAAATGTCTCTGCCGCCCGCCTCCGCTCCTCCCGCCTCCGGCTGACAATACCCTGTCCTCAGCGCGCTCGGCAGTCGATTGAAAAGATGTCGAACGTCTGCTCCATCAGCATCTCGTCTGGCCTCCGCAACGGCTCCCGCCACCGCGTGGGCGCCGCAGTCCCTGCGGCGCCGCGCCGAGGGGCCGCGTCGCCCGCGTTCGTAGACCTCGTCGCACCCGTTTCGGCCAGCCGCGCGTTGGGTACGACACCTGTCGTCGCGTCGCGCCCCGGCTCGGCCGCTCGAACCTTGGCGGCGCGCCACCACAAGGCGGGCTGCGGCGGCGTCGGACGCCGCCCGCCTCGCCCAGCCGCCGCTGAGAGCCCCTCTCCACGCTTTCGAGCGGCCCTCGACCGGGTGCCGTTGTTTTTACCGCGAAAATTTGTCGATTTTTCCGGGTCGTCCCGCCTCGATTCGCCTTGGGGCGCGGGGGTACCCCCCAGTCACTCTCCGCCCGCCACCCACCTTCCGCCGTCGCTGCATCTCCCCCCCTCGCCCCCCGCAGGAGTCGGCGCGCGACGCGTCCGACCGTGGCGGTGGCACCCGCGTCATGGTCATCGGCGGCGACGGCTACTGCGGCTGGGCGACGGCTCTGCACCTGTCAGCGCGGGGATACCGCGTGTGCATCGTGGCGAGCGCCGGTATCGAGCGCGAGAGCGACAGGACGAGGGAGAGGGAGAGAGAGAGCGACGCCCGGTTCCGCCGCCCGTGCCCACTACCGACCCCCGCCGTCTCGCGGCAAGTCCGCGCTAACGCATCCACCTCGCCCGATCCAAACGCAGGACAACCTCCACCGCCGGAAGTATGACGCCGAGCTCGGCCTTGAGACGCTGACCCCCATAGCCAGCGCCCACGCTCGCGTCAACGCATGGAACCGCGGGGGTCCGCTCGCGTCGACGGGCGGAGCCCACCCCGTCGAGCTCTCCGTCGGCGACATTTGCGACTGGGACTACCTCCAGGCGGGCTCGAGCGAGGGTCCCGCTGCCCCCATTCTCCGGCGGAACCCCGATCCCACTGCTGGCGATCTACGACCTGACCGCCGCGCCCACTCTCGTCCCGCCGTCCCCTCGACAGGGCATCTTCGAGTCCTTCCGCCCCGAGCACGTCGTGCACTTTGGGGAGCAGCGCAGTGCGCCCTACTCGATGATCGACCGGACAAGGGCCGTCTACACGCAGACGAACAACGTTGTGGGCACTCTAAACGTCCTCTACGCGATGAAGGCGCTGCGGGAGAGCAGTGGGGGGGAGATCGAGCCGCACCTCGTCAAGCTCGGCAAGTCCGGGTCTGGGCGCAGGTCTGGGCGCTGAACGAGGGCCACGCCGCCCTTGCCCAGAGCCTTCGCCCACGTTCCCCCGCCCGCCCTGCTGCGGCGACGTCCCCTCGCCCTCCGAGCTAGTTCCGCCCGTCCGACTCCCCGATCGTGTCCCTCGCCCACCTCCGACAGGCACGATGGGCGAGTACGGCACTCCCAACATCGACATCGAGGAGGGCTACCTCACCGTCACCCACAAGGGCCGCACCGACACGCTGCCCTACCCCAAGCAGGGGGGCAGCTGGTACCACCTCTCCAAGATTCACGACAGCACCAACATGCTCTTCGCGGCGCGGGCGAGTCTCGTCCGACGGCGTGCGGTCGCCTGGCACCGTGCGGCGACAGCCCCGGTGGGGTCTCAGCCGAGGCATACACGAACCCCGTCCCCTCGACCCTTCTCTCGACCCTCCCTCCTCCATCCGTCGCCCCCGACAGGCGTGGAAGATGCGCATTACCGACCTCAACCAGGGCGTCGTTTACGGCCTGTCGACCCCAGAGTGCGACGCATCGCCGCTCCTCGTCAACAGGCAGGCGACAGCGCCGCCTCTCTCGCTCGCTCGCGCCTCCCGCTCTATCTCGCTCTCGGCTCGCTGCTTTCCTGCGCGGTGCACGTGCGGGACCTGCACCCTATTATCATCGCCGGGTCGCGCCCCTGTGCTCTACTTACTCTTACTCTTGTTTCCACCACGGCGCGCCTCCCAGGTACGATTACGACGGCATCTTTGGCACGGCGCTCAACCGCTTCGTCGTCCAGGCTGCTGTCGGCCATCCACTGACCGTCTACGGCAACGGCTCCCAGACGCGCGGCTTCCTCGACATCCGCGACACCTGCCAGTGTATCCAGCTCGCCATCGACAACCCCGCCCCTGTCGGAGACATGGTGGTGATGAACCAGTTCACAGAGCAGGCGAGTGCAGGCATGAGGGGCCCGAGGGCGCCGGTCGTTGCCCCGCCGCTCCCACTGCCGCCCCTTTGACACCCCTGCCGACCCGCCCCGACAAGCCTCTGCGTCCCTCCGCCTCTGCAGTTCTCGGTCAACGACCTTGCGCGCCTCGTCACTGAGGCCGGAGCGCGGGCTGGACTCGAGGTGATCACCAAGTCGGTGCCCAACCCGCGATTTGAGAAGGAGGACCACTGGTACAACTGCGCTAACAGGCGGGTCGCTCCTGTCACGACCTTCCCTCACGCCCCCTCTCGCCCATCTTCCCTCGCGTCTATACCCTGGTCACCGCGCCGACTTTCCCTCCGCGTATGTCCTTTCCTCTCCCGCAGCAAGCTGAAGGACCTCGGGCTCGAGCCGCACCTCATGAGCGAGGAGACGATGGACGGAATGCTGGCGGCGGCTATCGCGCGCCGTGACAGCGTCAACCACGAGCTCATTGCCCCGGCGGTCAAGTGGGACAAGTCAGGCGCCAAGGACGCCACCATGGAAGCGGCGGGGCTGAGCCGCTGAGGTCGCGGCGGGATGATCGGATGGGTTAGTCGTGGTCCGGCCGTCTTAAGAACATCGGGTTCGCGCATCTCGTCCGTAAATGATCCAACGCTCACCGGGCGCCGCCGGGCGCCGCCGCTGCCGCCGACGCATCACAGTGACAGCCGCGGCGGCCTGGGCTCGGCGAGGCGGGGCGGGGCGAGTCGGTCCCGGCCTACGCGGTCGAGGACCTCCCGCCCCTCGCTCTCACCGCGGTAAATAGCGTCGATCGCGGCGTCGCGATGGTCGCGGCGACGCCGACGGACGCCCCCTCCGGGTCGCGGCGCGGGGCCCGCCGCGGCCAGAGCCGACGCCAGACGGCGCGGACGGGGGTGGCCCGGGCGGCGGGGGCGGCGGCGGTGGCAGTGGCGCTGCTGGCGGTGGTGGGGCGAGCGAGAGAAAGGGACGGGGAGGGGTCGGGGACCGTCCCGAGCTCGGGAAGGGCGGAGGGGGTCAGGGGCTGAGCAAACGCGGCGCGACACGCTTCGTTCCATAAGAGCGACGAGGCGGCATCCCGGCGCGGCGGCAACCTCGGCGCTGTGATAGGAGCCGCGGTTGGCGTGTGCTGGAGGCGCCGCGACGAGGACGGAGGGGCGGATGAGATCGGCTCGTGAGATTGGTTGGCGAAGGTGTCGCGGGGGCGTCGACCTGGTGGGGTCCCACGACCGACCGACTGACCGACCGATTGACATCCCTTGCGGCGAAACTTTACGACTTCGCAGGACGGCGTGGTATGTCAGGGGGACTTGGTGGGGAGGGTGGGTGGAGCGGTTGGCGGCTGAGCGGGGGCTTTGGGGCAGGGAGTCGAGCCATGACTGGCTGCCCTCAAGCATGTCGGGCAGTGCATTGCTGTTTTGCGGGGATGGGAACGAGATAAGTTCGGTGAGGGTCTTTACTGCAGACGGTGCAGGAGCCGGGCCTGCCTCGTCGACCAATGAGGCTCGTCCGGCGGATGTGTGCCTGATGAGAGGGGTGGAGCGTGTCTGGCTGGCCCCTGGGACCAGAATGTTGCTGCTCGAGGGCGAGGCGGGGGACGGACGCGTGTGGGAGCGCCGGTGTCCCGCGTGCGCGGTCGAGTGCGACTTCGCATTGTGGGGAGACGCTGCGTGGGCGAGGGAAGGCGTCGGGTCGTACCAGCTGGAGGCGGGGCCGCCGTGCCTGGAGACCGATGGCGCTGGCGTTGTCGACGGCGCGGAGGATGGAGGAGAGAGCGGTGGTCGGCGGGTCATCGCGTCGGTGGCGGTCGACCTCGACTTGGATCCGGGGGCGAGGGAGCTTGTCGCGTATGAGGGGGACTCGGCGGAGCGGGCGGTCGAGCGTTTTTTGGACAAGGTCAAAGCTGCCAATAGGGCCAAGATTCCCATTGGTCGGTTTGATAATTTGTCTAAGGGTCTGGTGATTGACCTCAAGTGAGTTTCGTTCGAAATTCGCGTCAGAGCGGTGATTTCACCGTGTGCTCGTGTCTCCCTGACATTTACCCTCTTCCCGACCGCAGAGCCGCTGCTGCGGCGAGCGGGGCCCGCCTTGCCGAAGTCGGGGACCATAGTGTGGATTTCTCTGATCGAGCGGAGGACGCCGTGTCCGTCCAGTCTCGATTAGTCTATTATGGCACAAAGCACGCCTCGGATGGAGAGCTGCTGGATGAACGCTATCCACCGTCTTGGTACGAGGGGAGGCCTCGCAGTCCAAGCGAATACTCCATCCAAGCGAATAAATATTATTCGCTTGGATATTGGACGGAGGAGGCCATGGTCAATTGGGGCGGGTCTTTGGCGATGTACTCTTGGCTGTTGTCCTCGCGGCCAGAGCATCCGAACAATATCTGTTCGATGGTGGATCTCAGGGACATCGTATATCCGCTACAGGCGCTGCTCGTGAGTTCTGGCGTCAACGTGGCGGTGCCGTATGTTATGAGCGACATCGCGGTCGAGCCTCTGGCTCCCGTCCTCTGCAAATCACGGCCGGTCGGATCGCGGAATTGTGCCACCATCAAGGCGATGAAAATGAGCAAACACTGGGGCCCCGTGGCGGCTGTTGCCGAGATTGACACGCCCTTTGACGAGAAGTTGCCCTCTGCTGTGTGGCGAGGGGCGACGTCTGGCCAGTGGACACACGATGGAGTCGGAGGATGTTCTCGGCAGCAGCTATACCTCCGATGGGGCACAGCTGAAACGACAAGCGCCGTCGATGTCGGTTTGGTGTTTCTTCACGTCTACTTCCCACGACCGCACGATCTGGTGCTTAAGCGAGACATGCCGCGGGCAGCGATGCTGCGACACCGCTACCAGGTGTCGGTCGAGGGCAACGACGTTGCGTCCAACCTCAAGTGGGTGATGGCATCTTGGTCGGTGCCGCTGATGCCGCGGCCACGGCTGGAGACGTGGCTGATGGAGGGCCTGCTGGAGCCGTACGTGCACTACGTGCCTCTGGCGGACGACACGGCCGACCTGGAGGTGCAGGTGGCGTGGTGCGAGGCGCGGGAGGGTCGATGTCGGGAGGTGGCCGAGGCTGGCCGGAGGTGGATGGAGATGTTTGGGGACGCCGAGGCGGAGCGGGGGCTGGAGGAGAGGGTGGTGCGGGACTTCGTTGCGCGCCACGCTCGGGCGCTGGCGGGGCGGGCGGCGTACGTGGCCATGGCTGAGCGGGAGGCTCGCTGGTGGAACTGGGGAGGAGACGCGTGCGAGACCGCGGAACGCCTCCTCGAGGGGCTGCGAGAGGAGCACGGGGAACTGGGGCATCTGCAAGGGACGCTCGCGCGGTGGCTGGGCTCGTGGGGGGAGTGCTGATGGAGACCTTTTCCGTTCCCCTTTAACATCGTGTTTCACTGCTCCCTCTCGGCGGCGAGGCAGGCAGCCCGAAGCCCGCGACGGTCCACCTTGCCGAGCCCTGGGAGCCGCGGCAGCCCCCCTGCGGCGGCGGCGACCCGGCCAGGCCGTGGACGCTGAGCCGGCGGGAGCCATGCGGCCGATCCGCGGGGCGCACTGGCGAGGGCCGCGAGGACTAGGTTCGCCCATCCTCCGCCGTGGACGGCCGCCGGCGCACGGTCAGCGTCGACGGCCACGGCGCAAGCGATTCCCTCGCCCGTTCTAGCATCGGGAACACCGAACGCGCAGCACTCGAGCGCCCAGCCACGGCGCCCTGGCAGTGGGGACGCGAGCGCGCAGGCCGCGAGGACGGCCCTCTCGACGTCGGCTGGCCACACCCACCGCCCGCCGACCCGAACGACCTCGGCTGTGCGCCCCCTCAGCGTCAGGCCGAGGGGCAGGGGCGAAGAGTAGCCGCGGTTATGCCCGTGCTCTTCGGGCGCCAAACTCCCGACGTCGCCCGTGCGGACCCAACCGCCGGGCGCGAGCCCTGGCGACGTGAGCGGGGAGGGCGCCGTTCGGTCGAGGTAGCCCTGCGCGATGGGATGGAAGTCGGTAAAAGATTCGACCGGTAGGAGCCAGCGTAGGCTCCCTCAGCTGGCTGAGCAAGAGCGAGCGGATTGCGCGGGCGGAAGCGACCGACAGTGGTCGCTGGCGAGACTGGTTCCTACCCGCCTGCATTGCGGGCGCCCCCCGCATCCAAACCTCGCCCACCGTGCCCCAAGGCGCTGGCGGAGGCCCTCGGTGGGGGCACCAGTCGGGACGCCACGCTCCGTCGGCCCCAGAGACGACAACCTCGGCACCAGACGCCGGCGAGCCAACATCGCTGGGAGCGGCGGACTCCTCGCAGTGGCGTCTCCAGCAGAGGGAGGACGCCGTCTCCGTCAGACCATAGGCCGTCCATACTACACAAGAACGGTTCGAGCCGAGCCCCGCGGCCAGGGTGAGCCGGCCGACAGGCCCCGGCGCCAGCGGGCCAGCTCCCACGAGCAGAGATCGCAAGGTGGCTAGCGCCGCACCGCGCTGGGTGTCCCTGGCCCGACTCTCGTCCGCGTCAGTCGCCGTCCCCGCCGCAGCTTCGGCTTCGGCTGCCACCGCCGCGTCGTGCAGCATCGCCGGCACAACCGAGGCGTGGGTCACGTACAGACGGGCGCACGCGTCGAGAAAGGCGCGGCCGCTCCAGCCCCCATCGAGAAACGCTCCCGCGCAGCCGCAAGAGAGGGCGGCATGGGCAGTCGAAAGCCCGCCGACGTGCGAGAGGGGCGCCGGATGCAGGGCGACGGTGGGGCCGGACGCGCCGTCCACGGCCCGAGTCAGCCGGCGAAGACCCGGCAGCCGCGCGGCCTTGACTGCCGACTGCCAGCAGATCGCCCTGGCGCCTAGAATCGCGGCGCGGGGGCCCTCGGTCGAGCCGCTCGTGTGAACGATGAGGGAGGGCGGGTCCACCCTGGCGGGGCGTGAGGCCCGGCCCTCACCGCCGGCGGCCGTCGGGAGCAGGGGGGGGCTGGGAAAGAGTGGGAGAACAGCCGCAAGGGCACGCACGGCCGCGCGACCCGGAGGTGGAGCGGGCCGCAGAAAGGCGGAGGAGTCGCCGGGGGGGGGGGGCGGTTCAGCGGGTTCGTCCAAGCGCGGTCGTGACGGGATTGTCATTGTCGTCTTCGTTGGCACCACACCAGCGACATGGGCCGCCGCGGCTCCCGCCCCGTGGGCGACCATAGCAGCCTCGAGGTCTAACGCTGGCGGTCGCAGGGGCGGCGTCCCGGTCGCCGCAGCTGCGGCCGCGCTGCTCCCGGTCTCACCTTTGGCGGCTCCCGCCAGGGCCGTACGCAGATCCGCGGCCGCGCTCGTGGCCGCGAGCCCCGGCGCGGCGGCGTCCGGAGGGAAGAGCGCCGCCGCCGAGGGGCCGTCCACGACGAGCGCGGCCGCGCCCACGCGCCGCAGGGCCGCCTCGATCGACTTCAAGCCCCATTCGCGGGGCAGGGGCGCGAGCACGGCCCCGAGGGCCGCGGCGGCGAGCCATAGCTCGAGGACGGCAGGGCCGGACGAGGAGGCGGGCGCATGGAGAGCCACCGCCATGACATCGCCTGGCCCAAGGCCCAGACCGGCAGGGGGCGGCGCCGCGAGGGCGCGCCGAAGGGCCACGACCCGGCCGGCGAAGACGGCAAAGGTCACGGGGCCGCGGGGACCTCCGACGAAGGCGGGCGCGTCGGGGCCGGCGAGCTCGAGGCCGGTGAAGAGGGCCTGGGGACGGGACGGGGCAGGCCGGGACCGGTGAGGTGGGCCTCGGCGAGCCTCTTCGACGTGGCCCCGTCCCCACCGGCACCCGAGTCGCCACTGCCTCGCCTGGGTCACGTGCACCATCCTCGAAGCGGACGGGACTGGGCCCCAACGGCGACGGCGACGCCGCCGGCCGCGACGGGGCGGGGTCCGCGAGGCGGCGACGGCGTCGACGGGCCGCCGCGCCCCGTCGACGGACGGAGCCGGAGCCGACCGCGACGCGGCGATGCGGAACTTTGATTGATGCGGGACAGCGCGCGTCGGGGCGGATGCCCAAGCTCGTGTCCTCCCCCTCCCTCCCCGCGCCCCCCCCCCCGTGGTCCAGCTGCCCGTACCACCTGTTGCAGTCCCCCTGCCGGGGGGACGAGGACGAGGCGCGGGCGCCATGGTTCTCGAAGACCTGGGGGGCGCCCTCACCCGCGCCCTGAGCGCCTTCGCGTCGGGGCGAGAGATCGGCGGCGGGGCCGCCGGAGCGGGGGCGGCACCGCGCTACGCGGCGGCGTCGGAGGCGGCGCGGGGCCGCTCCAGCGTTCATTTCCGCATCTTTTCGCACAAAACACTTCGATGACGATGATCGTTGAAATGTTCGTACTTCTGACCCCACCTTTGCCTCCACCTCCCGAGCAGGAAGTCTGCCGTCGACGACGCCGCCGTCTCCGCCCTGGTCAGGGACGTCCAGCGCGCGCTCCTGGTCGCCGACGTCGGCGTAGATGCGGTGAAGCGACTATCCGAGGACGTTCGACAGCGGGTAGCCGCAACGCTGGCTCGACGGGACGACGCTGCGTCGACGACGCCGGCCTCGACCGCCGATGCCGGGGAGACGGCCTCGGCTGCCGCCGCCCGCGCCGCGGCCGACGCCGTCTACGACTCGCTCGTCGCCGCCCTCACCCCCGGCGGCGCTGCCCCCCCCGGCGCGCCCTCCCAGCCTTTTCTCGGGCTTGATCCCGGCGGGGAGCACGTCGTCCTACTCGTCGGCCTCCAGGGCGCCGGCAAGACGACGACGGCGGTCAAGCTGGCGGCCGCGCTCAAAAAGAGGGGTCTGCGGCCGGGCCTCCTTTGCGCCGACACTTTTCGGGCCGGGGCGCTCGACCAGCTGCGTCAGGGCGCGGCGCGGGTGGGCGTGCCCTTTTGGGGCCGGGCCAACATAGCCGACCCGGCGGCGGCTGTCGTTGAGGGTCTGGCGGCGCTGCGGGCGGCGGGACGGCGGGCACTTATTGTCGACACGTCCGGAAGGCACCACGCCGCCGCGGCGCTCTTCGAGGAGATGCGGGCGGTGGCGTCGGTCGCTGCGCCGACCCTGACCCTTCTCGTCGTCGATGGCCGGCAGGGCCAAGGGTGCGCCGAGAGCGCGGCCGCCTTTGCCGACGCTCTCCGGGGGGACTCGCGCGTCGGGGGCGTCGTCGTTACCAAGCTCGATGGCGGAGCCGCGACGGGGCGCGGCGGTGGGGCCCTCTCAGCCGCCGCGGCCGCCGGGGCCCCCGTCGCCCTTGTCGGGACGGGCGAGCGCGTCGACGCCCTTGAGGAGTTCCACCCGGGACGCTTCGTCTCCCGTCTTCTCGGGCGCGGAGATCTCGAGGGGCTTGCGGCCAAGTTTCGCGAGCGGGCCGAGGCCGAGAGTCGCGCTGCCGCTGCTGGGAACGCGCCGGGGAGAGGGGAGGGGGTTCCGACATCGGGTCTCGCCCTCATGTCGGCCGTGGCAGGCGGCAGACTCACCCTGAGGCAGTTTCGAGACCAGTTCTCGGGCATCGCGTCGATGGGATCCATGTCCCAGCTGATGGGGATGCTCCCGGGTCTGGCGAGTGCAGGAAGCGGGGGGAGGGGCTGCAGGGAAAGCTACGGACGGCGCCGGGATTTGGGAGCGTGGGCATGGGAACGACTGTGCCGCATCTCCGCCAACAACCGCCCGGTGCCCCTCCACCAAAACTGCATCCCCCCGACCATCCGCTCTGTCCATTCTCCGTTCCGCGCTCGCAGGGAGGTATACAGCGGGCCATGGCCGACGCCACAGGCGACACTACGGGCGCCACGCTAGACGGACAGTTCGAGGGCCGCGCACGGGCGCTCGCGCTCGTGACCGACTCCCTCACCGACGCCGAGCTCGACGCTGACGTCGCCGAGGTCGCCTCCCTCCTGCAGCGGTCGCGTGTCCGCCGCATCGCGCGCGGCTGCGGTCTGTCGGAGCGAGAGGTCCTCGACTGCCTCGACGGCTTTGCGGGGATGGGCGGGGCCCTTCAGAAGATGGGTCGCGGCCTCGGGGCCGCGCTCCCCGGCCTGGTGGCTGGAACCGGAGCCGCCGCCGGCGCCAGTGCGGGACCGGGCGCGGGGCAGGACTCCTCTCCTGGAGGGCTGCTTGGGGCGATGGCCTCAGCAGCGGCGGGCGCGGCCAGCGGCGGTAGAGCCGGGGGGGGCGCAGTCCCAAGCGAGGGCGGGGGTGGCACGGCGGCTTCGATGATGGATCAGATGATGCGGATGATGGGACGCGGAGCTGCTGCTGGAGCCGGTGCCGGGGGCGGCGGAATCGGCGGATTGGATCCGGCTGCCGCGATGCGGATGATGGCGGCGGCGGCTGCGGCTTCGGGGATGGGTGGGGGCGGAGCGGCGCCGACTTCGGGCGGGGGGGGGCGTGGGGGGGTGGGCGGCGGAGGCAGAGGGCGCGGTCGTGGTCTCGGGCTAGCCCGCGGTTTGGGGTCGCTCGGGAGGGGGGGAGGCATGGGCGGTGGACGTGGCGTCGGTGGTCGCGCCGGGCATCTCCCCGGCGCCGCCGCCACAGTGGACGACCCCCTGGCGGCCCTGGTTGGGGGGATAGCGGGAACCGGGCCTGAACGTCGTCCTTGATCACCCCGACCTGCCAGGACTTCCTCGGTTTAGTTCGTGGATCGCTCATCTTGCCCGGGCCAGGGAACAGGCGATCCGACCGATCGGGGACTCGTCTCTCCTGCCGACCCGGGTGCCCGCCGCGCGCCATCGCCGGCGCCGCCGACGTCAAACAACGGCGGCGCGGCCTCGGTGGGGCGAGTCGGTCCCCACCCGTGCGGTCGAGGACCTCCCGCCCCTCGCTCGCCCCGCGGCGACTCGCGTCGATCGCGTCGTCGCGATGGTCGCGGCGACGCCGACGGGCGCCCCCTCCGGGTCGCGGCGCGGGGTCCGCCGCGGCCCGAGCCGACGCCGGACGGCGCGGGGGAGGGCGGCCGGGGCGGCGGAGGCTGCGGTGGTGGCGGTGGCGCTGCTGGCGGCGGCGGGGCGATCGAGGAGAAGGGACGGGGAGGGGTCGGGGACCGTCCCGAGCTCGGGAAGGCCGGAGGGGGTGAGGGGCTGACCGAACGCGGCTCAACCCGCGGGCGCTCAAGGAAAGGGAGTGGGGCTGGAAGTGACGATGACGAGACGAGGGAAGACGAGAGAGCCCGAATCCGTACAAATCGACCGAAACGCTCCTTCAGTCCGTCGCCCCTGGCGGCTCACATGAAGACGCGGAAGAAGATCCGAAGGGCGGGCCGGATGGATGCAGGGATCCAGGGCGCCGCCGCCTCCCCCAGGAAGGGTAGGTATGACGGCCCCTTCCATCCCTTCTTCTCCTCCCACCAGTGAAACAGGAGGCACCCGCACGCGAAGGCCACGGCCGAGAAGACGACGGCGAGGGCCGGCCGCCGCGGGTCGTCGGGCTTGGGCCGCAGCACCCGCGGGACCCACACGGCCCCACCGCCCGGCTCGGCCCAGGGCCCCAGATCCCACGCCCCCACCAGGGCCGCCGACGCGACAAACAGCGTCGACGCAATCAGAACGGCCTCCCAGAAGGCGACGCCGTTGAACTCCTTGCGGAGGAAGATGCCTCCCCACCACTTGAACCCAGATTTCTTCCAGATCGGAAAGTCGCGCCACACGACGCCGCCCATGCGACGCGAGATGTCGAGGCACGACTTCCACCCGCTCGTGGCGGCGGCAAAGAGGACGGTATAGGAGAGCCAGAGGAGGGCGGGTCGGGCGTCGGCGAGGCGCCATTGGTAGACGCGGAGGACGACAGGGACAGCAGCTGACGCGGCGGCGACGAGGAGGAGATGTGAGAGGATCGAGGCCACGCTCTCGCTGGCCCCGCCCACGCCCCGGTCGAGCCTGACCCGGCGAGTCGGGAGGAGCGCCCGCAGCTCGTCCCGCGACGCGTCCACGGGCGTGTTGTGGAAGGCGGCCCGCCTGATGGCCCCGTCGCTGCCCGTTGGGCTCGCTATCCACTCGCCCCGCCCCCCCGTCGCCATCTCCGTCGTCCACCCCAGCACCACCTGAGGCGCCCACGGCAACGTCACGTAGTCCTGCGGCCTCAGGCGCTCGAAGGAGGATGGTCCGCCGCGCGCGTCGGCCCGGACGAGGACGAGCTGCATGGGGCCGTCGACCTCGAGCCCCAGGGTCATCAGCGACTCGAGCGCCCGCGCCGCGGCCATGCCGAGGCCAAACGGGCTCCCGTCGCGGCCGCCCTTGCCCTTGCCCCGCTGGTTGGGCGCCCCCTGGTCGGCAAGGAACTGCTCCGCGGGGGCGACCACGAAAAGATCGGGCCACGGGGCGCCCGTGACGGGGTCCTGGTCAGCGAGGGGGAGACCCGTATTGAGCCCCTTCGACCAGCCGCGGTCGATGGCCGGCACGGGCCACGGCTCGTCCTGCTTCGCCAGGTCGGCGTCCCGTCGCACCTTGCGTCCCCGCACGGCGGCCCACCCGCGGGCCACCGCCGACACCGCCTCGTGCTGCTCCCGCGGGGCCATGCCCTTGAGGTTCCGCGCCGACGTCAGCGTCCGCTGGGCCCGCCCCTTGTCCACTTTGGATCCTAGCTGAAGGTCCCTCTGCGTGTCCCGCTGGACCGACTCGAAATGCGCGTCCCGACTGACGGGATCGAGAACGTACACGAGAATGTCCACCGCGCGTCCCTGGCCCTGGGGGCCGTCGCGGACGAGGCGCCGGACCTCGTCCGCGGGGAGGACGACGATGCCACGCAGGGGGTCCGACGCGTCGCGGCGGAGGGAGGCGTCGAGGCCCTCGGTGAGCTTTCGGATATCGGCGGCGTTCCAGTTGGACGCCTCGTGGCGCATCAGGAGGGGTGTGTCGTTGTTGAGCTCGGCCAGGACCCTGGTGGCGAACGGAGGAAGGGGGGGAGGGGGGAGGTCGGTGGTGAGATGGCGCGACGGACGGGGGTGGCCGGGGCGACGGTCAGGGGCTGAGGTGCAAGGACGGGATGGCGAAAAGGAGCCGCGGACGCGGTCCAGACGACGAGATGCGGAAATAATCCACACATAGCGCGCTCGCCCGGCGGCCAGGACGACGAGACCGACGAGGAAGGCGAGCAGGGGCCGCCAGGCAGGGCAGCGAGCATTGCGGCGCCGCCCCGTAGATCCCTCGGTGTGTGCGGCGCCCCTCGGGGACGCCATCGTCGCCGTTCTGGACCGATTGTCGTCCCGGCGCCTCGGCGGGGCGGAATCCGTGAGCCGTGGACCGAGTGAGCCTCGGCCGCGTTGGCCTTTGGCCTGGCGTGCGAGACCTCGTCTCTCCAACTTCGGAGGCCCCCCCTGGCCTCGGACTCGGAATCCCGAGGGCTCGTGCGACTTCGACGGAGGCGGTGACGGGGGAGGCGACCCGGCTCGTTCACCCTCTGGCGAGCCTCGGAGCCCGACCGTTGCGCGCTCACCGCTTGCGTCAGAGCCGCGCTCTCTCGGGGGGAGAGGTGCGGAAGCTCGCCCTAGCCCTGACCCTCGGCGCCGGACCGCGTCCACGATTCCCAGCCCTCCATGTAGACTCTGGGCTAAAAAGGCGGGCGCTTCCCCCGACCCGAGGCCGAGGGCTCCCGCGCCCGAGAGGGCGACCGTGGCCGAGGGGGTGGCGACTGGGCCAAAATTTCCCACCACCGCCCGTCCACCACAATTTATTCCCGCCCTAAGCCTCCAACTTCACCCGACCCCCTTGCCCACCTCTAGAGGGCGTCGTCGTCACTCATGAGGGAGGCGGATCCATCGTCGTCCCCACCCGTCAGCGCTCCCTGCGCCAGGGCCGACGGCGGGGCTGGGGCCGGGGCTGGCGCCAAAGGATCCGGCGCCATATCCAGAGTCGTGCCGAATCCCGCACGGCTTGACCCGCCCGCGGCGAGGCGGACCCGCGAAGACGCGGGCGCTCCGTCCTTCGGGGCGAAGACCTCGACCGTGGGCTCGAACCCCCCCGCGCGGCCCGCCACGTCGCGCCTGAGGGCCGCCAGGGTGGCACGACGGTCGTCAGCCGCCGCCGCGCCGGCGGGGACGCCGCTGCCATCGATGTCGTCGTCGTCTTCCATCGTCGTCGGGAGGGCCATCTGCGACGGCGGGGCCGCGGCCGCCGACGTGGAGAAGAAGGCGGGGGGGGCGTCCTCGGCGCCTCCGCCACCGACGCGCCCAGAGTCGAGATCCGGAAAGAAGGCGGTAGACATGGCGCCGCCCCCGGGGGCCGCCACCTCGGCGGCCGTGCAGCCACCGTTGGCCCCGTGTTCCCCGTCCTCGTCGCTGCGAAAGCTCGCCACGCCGTCGTTGTCGTCGTCGTCGTCGTTGAACCCACGCCCCCCGCCCCCCCCACTGCCCGTCGCCCCCCCCACCCCTCCTCGCCGGCCATCCTCGTCGGGCGACGGCATCGGGACGCCCATCGTGGAGTGGATGCGTCCGACCGTGTCTTGATCAAAGGGCGGACGTTGCGTGGAGATACCGCGCGCCCGGGCCTTGTCAAGGACGGCGAGGGCCTGGGCGAGGTCGCCCGCCCGTGCGAGGCGCTCGACGAGGAGGGCAAAGACGTCGGCCGCACGGGGCAGGGCGAGCGGGGCCGACACCGTCGCGTTGAGGAGCTCGACGCACGCGGCGTCCGCATCGGCATCGGCGTCCGCCGAGCCGGCGGCGACGAAGGCCGCACGAGCACGCGCCAGGGTCGCGATCCGCTCTACCGCGGACGCAGCGGCGGTCCGGCGGCCCTCAGCGTTGTCGGCGCCGCCGCCATCACCCGAGGCCGCGGCGCGGCCCCAGGCCGCGCCGGCCTCAGTCAGCCACCGTCCGGCCCTCGCGTAAGCGTCGTCCCCCCCTCCCCCGGCCTCAACCTCGGCCTCGGCCATCTCCTCGTAAAATGCGCCGGCGCCCGCGTGACTGCCCGCCTTGGTCAGCATCGTCGCGGCCGTCGTCGCCGTCTCCCCGCTCGCCCCGCCCGGCTCTGACCTCCAGTCGAGCGTCCGCAGCCACTCGGCAGCCAGCAGTCTCACCTCGTCGTCCCGCGCCGTGGTGGCAAAGAAGACGATGCGGCGTCGATCTCCCGACCGCAGCAAGGCGCGCATGCCCCGCGGCTTGTCGCCCGCCTGCACGAACTTCTTGCACGCCAGGTGGTGGGCTCCGGCCCGCAGCAGCAGGCCGGCGAGCCGCGCCAGCGCCCGGCGACGGGGCTCAGGGTCCGTCCCGGGGGGGTCCTTCGGGGGGCTCAGCAGTTCGGCTGTGCGCTCGTCCAGCGCGTCGAGCCTGAGGGTGGAGGATAAGAGCACAGGGGGGAAGGGGGGGTGGGAGTGGGGAACGAGGGGCGAGGGGCGAGGGCGTTGCGGGTGGGAAGAAGTGCGTCGACTTCGGGTCGTCTCGTCCCCGGGGCAGCGGCATCGGCTGCCCCCCCTCCGACCTCCCCGCCCGCCCCAGATAACTCGCCCCTCCGCTGCTGCCCCCCCCGCACTCGCGCCCCGCTCGAGCGCGTCGAGGGCGCGCTCGCGCTCTCCCGCCAGGGCGAGGAACTTGGCAGCCCGGCCGGGCCGGCCGGACCGCTCCAGCTGGTCGGCGCAGCGGAGGAGGAGGGCCGGGTCGGCGTCGGCCCCGAGGCCCTCAGCCACGGCGTCCAGCGCCGCATGGCGTCCCAGCCGGAAGCAAAGATCCAGAGCCCGTCCCCGCTGCCCCGCGGCTTCGTACAGACGAACGGCCCCGTCCACGTCGCCGCGGGCCTCCAACGCGGTGGCCGCGGCGGCGCGCTCCTCAGGCCCGCATTCGGCGGCGAGGCCCCCCAAGTCGACGGGCCCCGCGGCGTCCCCCCTGCGCAGGGCCAACCTCAGAGCGTAGGCGGGACGGCCCGACTGACGGAACCACCGCACGGCCTCCTCCACGAGGTCCATGCCCTCGTACTGCACCGCCAGGGCAAAGGCGGCAGCCCCGGCCCCTACGCCCGGGGACCGTGACAGGAGGCCGTCGACAAGGGCCTCGGCGCCGGCGAGGTCGCCCGCGGCGCACCGAAGACGCACCGCGGCGGCAGCCAACGCCGGGCTCTTTTCGTAGACCGCTAGAGCACCCGGCAGATCGCCCTCGGCCTCGCGCCACCCGCCCCACCACCGGGCGACGTCGAGATCCCCCGCGGCAATGCGAGAGGAGCACCACTCGCGGAGGCGATCCTCCTCGTGTGCGGCGCCGTCGGCGGCGCCCTCACGTCGCGCCCGCGCCGCCGCCGCCAGGAGCATCCGCGGCACCTCGGCCGCCGCGCAGTCGCGCCCCGCCGCCATGTAGGCCGCCGCCGCCTCGTCCAACCGGTTCGCGGCCTCAAGATCCCGCGCCAGGCCCACACGGCACGCCCGGAGCCGCCCCGGGTCGCGCGTCGCCGCCAGTGACGCGGCCCGGCCCCATTCTCCCGCCGCCCGATACAGCTCTCCGAGTCGGCCCCAGTCGCCCGCCGCCTCGAGCAACCCCTCGGCGTCCTCCACCAACCCAAGGCGCGCCGCGGCCGCCGCCACCCGCGCCCTGGCGTCGCGGCCTCCGGAGACGCCCTCGCGGGCCTCCCTTAGCGCCCGCGCCCCCTGCGCGTGGCCGGCGTTGCCCAGGCAGTGCTCTGCCACGTCAAGCCTGGGAAATAAGGGGGAGGGTAACGACGGGTTGGTATCTCGTTGTTCGGGAAACGAGAGAGAGACAGTGAGAGAGAAAGGTCGAGATGGGTCGGCGCGAGAGGGTGGACGACCCGCCGTCGAATTCGGATGCACATCCCCGCGAGTGCCTCCCAAACGGTGTCGTCCGCGATGCTCCGTGCCGCCCGAAAGGCCTCTTCCCGGTCTCCTGCCGCCGTGTGGAAGGCGAAGCTGGGAGGGACGGGTTGGAGGGAGGTAGGGTGGGTGAGTCGGTATTGGGGTGGGCGAATCGGGGCAAAGGCATCGGTCGGGTGCAGCCAAAACCACCCCCCCCATAGTGCCCTCCTTGCCTGAGAAGGGAGGGGAACGAAGTCGGGTCTCCCTCACCGTCGGCGAGCCCGCGGAAGGGCGCCATCCGCAGAGACGCGATCCGGGGGTCTCCGTCAGGACCACCGGCACCGCCCCCCCGGACGTCGCCGGGATCACGGCCGTCGTCGCTGCCGCGACCGTCGTCGTCGGGGCGCTGAAACACTAGAAAGTCCGGAGCGGCCAGCCCCAACAGAGAAACGTCGCTCATCCCCCCCGATCCGAGCGGAGACGCGTCGAGCGGGTGGCACCGCCCCCCCGAGCAAAAGACGAGGACGACAGACGATCGGTCAGCCGACGACGCGCGTCCGCCGCCGCCAAGATGGCCGCCTCCAGCGCCGCCATCGTCGACGGACAGGAACGCTGCCGGTCCCTCAGACGGGGCCGCGCCGGCCCTCGCGCCGGAGCTGGCGGCGGGCGAGTCCTCAACGGCGTCCTCCCAGGCGTATCCCCCGTAGGTGCCACCAGCCCCGTCGCTCCCGGGAACAGCAATGGACGCTGACGCCGATGCCGACGTCGACGCTGCGACGGCAGGCTCGTCGCAGCCATCTTCGTTGTCCAGCCAACCCCCACCGCCGCCGTCGCCCCCGCCGCCGTCTCCCCATCGCGTTTCCACCCCCAAGAGTCGCGGATCCGCCGCGTCCCAGGCATGGGCCACCGGAACTCCCCCAGCGGGCAGCCGCAAGAGCGCCGTGCTACCCACCGCAGTATCGTGGACCCAAACGCGTCCACCCACGAGGACCGACAGGGCCCGGCCGTCGGACGAGAGACGCACCGATGCCACGGGCCCGTCTGGCCGGCCCTCGCTGCGCTCCGCGGCGCGTCCCGCGTCCCGCGTCGCCGAGGCCTGAAGCCTGCGGGGCCCCGAACCGAGGAGACTGGGCACGCCGCGGCTGTCGAGCGTGTGGAGCTCGACGCATCCCCCCTCGGTGGCGACGGCGAGGGTTGACCCAGACAGGTCGATGGCCGCAGGAGCCCCGAAAGCGGGGTCAACGTCGAGGGTGCGTAGGAGGGCCCCAGAGTAGTCGCGCTGCCTGACCCCGCCGGGATGACACTCGAAGAGGGACGCGGGTCCACCTGAGGGGCGGGTTTGGGGGGGAGGGGTGGGGGGTCGAGGGTCAGGGGGGGGCGGATGAGGGTGGGCGCCGAGGGGGGCGATGCAACGAGGGACTGACCCCAACCGCCCTGACACACACTCGCAGGCGAGGGAAGAGCTCGCGCTGTCGAACTCAGCATCAAGGATAGGCCCCTCCTCAGCCAATCGGTACACCTGGCACCGCCTCCCCGACCACACGACGGCGCGGCCCGCGGCACACGAGTGATGAACCCCCACGATTTGAAGGCCAGTGTCGATCGATCGGGCTGCGCCACCTCCGTCCGAGTCCATGGCGACGCGCGTCGCCGACAGCTGGACCACGGCGAGCCCACCCCCCACCGAGCAGGCTGGAGGGGCAGATCGCACGATGGTGAGAGCGTCGGCTGGGGCGTTGGCGCCGGCGCCGGCCGGGCGGCAAGAGGCAGCGACGAGGGCCCCGCCCGACCCGCCGCGGCCGAGCGCAAGGCCTGCCACGGGGCCTCGGGCCGGGAACCCTCGGGGGGGCGACCACAACGTCGCCGGGTCGTCGTCCTCGCCGTGACCGTCGTTGCGCCGCCCTCGTCCGCGCCACGACCACGTTGCCAGGGCGCCCCTGGAGAAGCCAGCGACAAGTTCAGAGCGGCCGACCGACCACGACAGCGCCGAGACGCCCGCAGTCCGCACTCGGCCGGGTGGGCCCCCCGACGCCTCGCCCGCGCCGGGAGGAGGCTCGAGACGGAAAGTGTCCTGCGTCATCGCGCAGAAGACGCCCACCGTGGGGTCGTCCTCCAAGGCCACAGCCACCTGTCGGCCGCTGCAGATGGTGACAAAAAAGGTTGGCGGGGATAGCGAGGACGCTGACCCTCCCCCTCCCTCGCTCGAGGCCGCTGCCAGACCGGGTAGCCGCACCGAGAGCTGCCGTTCCCAGTGCGCGAGCGCGTTCCGGCCCACGCGTTCCCAGACGGACAGCGACCCACCCACGTCAACGACAAGGATGGCCGGGGCGGCGGCCCGACCTGACCCTGAGGCGCCCGCAGCCGCGGCCGCACCTTCGGGGGGAGCCCACGCCAGCGTCACTACCTGCCCGGGCTGCTCGAACAGCAGCGTTCGCCTGCCCAGATCGTCGCACGCGTAGACGCGCGTGATGAGGGCACCGCCGGCAGCGTGGGTCCTGCTGCCGCCGTCAGCCGCGACCCTGTGGTCCCCGCCGTCGTCGTCGTCATCGTCGTCGCGACTGCCGGGGCCAACCGAGGGCCGACGAACCGAAGGCCGCGCCGTCGCGTGGGCCACTGCCAGAGTGACGGCGTATAAGCACACGATCCGCGGAGCGTCGGGGGAGGCCTTAGCTCCAGCCGCACCGCCGCCACCGCCAAGTCCCACGGCGTCGGCAGAGGTGGCGGGCGCCATAGAAACAGCCGCGACAACTGCGTCAGCCTCACGGAAAGAGGCGAGGACGCGCGCGGCGCCCGTGATCGCGTCTGAGCAATCGGCTGCCGCCGTTGCCGACGGGCCAGAGCCAGCCGACGCCTCGTCACGGCCCGTCGTCGTCTGTGCCGCCCCGGATCCGCCCGGCCCGGCCGGGCCCCAGATGGTAACCGTACCGTCGGCGGCGCCGCTCGCGAGTCGCGTTCCGTCTGGGGACCAAGCGAGGTGGGAGACGCGTCCGCCGTGGATGGGTCGTCCGTCCTGCCTGAGCCGCCGGGCGGCGGCCGACCATGTTCCAACGCCCCCGTCGCGCCACCCAACTGCTAGGACGGGGGCGGCGGGAGACCAAGCCAGTGCCGAGCATGGCTGCCCACCGGGATTAGCCACGGGGTCGGGGCGCCCGGACACTAGGGGCGCCCCGTCGGCGCTGTGCACGCTCACTGTGTGGCCTGAGGCAGCAGCGCACGCCACGGCGCCGGGGCCCGTTGCCACGCTGGGGTGCTGTGACACTGCTACTACGCTGGGGTGGGGGCATCCCTCGACTTCCGAGGTGTAAAAGATGGACATTGCGAGGCGGGTGGGGGGGGGGGGCGTCGCGCGGCAGCGTCGCGGCCTCGCGGCGGTGTTGCACCTGCCTGGGGGAGGGGTGTCCCGGGGGGGGGCGAGGGGTGGCGGAGGAGGAGTTTTGAGGGGCTCCGAGGAATTCTTCGGGTCGGTATGGTCGCGGTGGGGTCGGAGCGTCGCAACACGCCCGCAGCTGGACGCGGCCAGGAGCGCCCCCTCGCCGAGCCTGTCGCGCCCGCGCCGGTCGTTATGACGAGTGCGGCCGCGGGGGCGCACCCGGGCGGCAGCGGTTGCCGTGGGCCCTGAAAAACGGCACGCTGATACGCGAAAGAGACACGGTGCGCGACGCCGGGCTCGGGCTCGCGAAGTGGAGGGAAAGCGCACCGGGCGCTCCGCCATTGCTCTTGTCTCTGCGCCGCTCGCCGAGAGCGCCCTTGCCGCGCCGCACCCGCGCGGGCTGTTCTATGACCGCGTCTTGACACGCGGGAGAGAGGGAGACCGCACAAGAACGACGCGATCCCGACTCAACCAGGTCCTGGACTCGACCTTGGCCTCGCCCTCCGCCTCGACATTGGCCGTCACCCTCCCTCTACCCCCCCGCATCTTCGGCGGCGTCGTAGTCGCGATCGAGGGACCGGAGATGCGCGGTGAGCCGCGGGTAGCTGTCGGCGCGGGCGAGGAGCTCGTCGGGAGACAGCCCTGCCCGCAGCGTCGCTCGCACCCCCCTCGCCGACAGGGCCCCCACGCACCCCTCGAACCCCCCCCGCTTGAGGTGGGGCCACGACGCCCGCACGAGGGCCAGGGCCACAGCCAGCGCGGCCGGCAGTCCCCGGTGCGCCACCGCGTCCATCGTACGCGCCAGCCAGGGACCTGGCAGGCAGGCCCCGTAGAGGGTCAGAAGCCAAGGCGTGGCGTAAAGCGACGCCGGAACCCCCACCGCCCCCAGCGCCGCACTGCACCGCGGCTCATAGTGCTTGAGCAACCCCTCCAGGTGAAACAGAGACCGCTTCAGCAGCGGGAAACCGGGACTCCACAGTCCCCGCAACGGGGGCAGGCGGGGGGACCCAGTCAGGAGAGACACCATGCACGCATAAGCCTCTTCCTCGGTCGTCTGGAGGAGGAGGGCGCCCGCGACGAACCCCATGCCCTGCGGTGGCGAGAGAGATAGGAGTAGAGGGAGAAAGAGAGCGGGAATAGGAGAGGGTGGGCGTCCGCCGCCGCGTCAACTGGAGGCAAACTGGCCCCCATCCCTTCCGACCCTTCTTTCCTCTCCTCCGAGCCACCCGCCTGGGTGTAGCCCACTTCAGGCACCCGCAGCGCCGTGGCCCTCAGGACCCGAAACAGGGCACGCTGTCCCTCTCCGCCGGCCCGTTTGAAGTAGACGTGATCGGGGTAGGTGCGGCCCACGTCCTGGGAGATCTGCTGGGCGTCCCGTTCCGCCTCTGCCGGATCTCTTTTGGCTCTCTCGGAGGCCGTGGCCGATGCGCCAGACTTGGAGCCCGTCGGAGCCCCATCTCCGCTCCCTTCGCCGTCGACCGGGGCCGGGGCGGCGGGGGCGCTGGCGCCAGGGGCTGTGGCCGTGGTCGTCGCCGTCTTCGACCCCGCCCCTCGGCCCCGAACGACACCCCCAGCCGCGAGGACAACCGTGTGGGGGGGGGCGGGGGGAGCGCCGGGCAGGACGTGGGGGGCTCCGAATCGGGCGTCGTCGTCGGGCTCGATGACGACCGACGGAGTGGGGGGGGCATCGTCGGTGGGGGCGGGCGCCGGGACGGGGTCCTCTCGGGGTGCAGCGTCGGCGTCGGAGTCGTCGTCGGCCGCAGCGTCAGCCCCCCCCCCCCCCCCCCCCCCCCCCCCCCCCCCCCCCCCCCCCCCCCGCGCCTCGCCGGCCCCCCCCCCCCCGCCTCCCGTGGCCCCCCCC
>Ga0181573_10000620_pt1 | contig 36916 bp, 12 predicted proteins | sample 101ome_25_FD_148643 | JGI IMG/M metagenome (GOLD analysis project Ga0181573, IMG submission 148643) | Coastal salt marsh microbial communities from the Groves Creek Marsh, Skidaway Island, Georgia - 101409BT metaG (spades assembly) | ecosystem: Environmental > Aquatic > Marine > Intertidal zone...
CTCGGAGACTGCGGCGCGGCGATGAGCGCTCGCGAGATTTGGGTGTTGGGAGGGAAGGAAGATTCCCCGGAGGTTTCTGATTGGCTGCGAGATCCGGTGCGTGTGGGAAGCACCCAGCAAATGTTGTTGTTTCTCCTCCTTCTTCGCAGCTTCGCCCGCGATTCAAAAAAAATGCGGAAAAAGGCGCGGTTCCAAGCGTGCAGTTTGAACTTGGCACCCCACCAGCCCACGATCGCCACAGAGAGAAGGGGCGCCACTCTTCGGAGAACATGGCGACCACGTCCCCGAGCGCGATGGATCACGTCTCCAAGAAGCCCAAGCTGGCGGACGGCGAGGACGCCATGGACGTGGACGACAAGGAGAACCGCAAGATCGCCAAGGTGGCGTTCGACCACGAGACGCACATGAGGATCTACTACGACTCGCTCTTCCCCGCCGAGTCCATGATGAAGTGGCTGGCGTACGGCAACGACTTGAAGCACCCGCAGGCGGACGCGGGTTTCATGCAGCGCCGCGAGTTCTGCTTCACCCTCCCGGGCGACGTCTTCGTCCGATACCAGTCCTTCAAGGACGACAAGGAGCTGCGCAAGGAGCTCAAGTCCAAGCTCCCGAGCAAGATCGACATCGGGCCCGTGTTCAACGTGGACCCGAGCAAGCGGCTGGCGTACTCCGGCGGCGCCGGGTCCGACCGCGTGTTCGCGCCGACCGAGAGGGAGTTCGTGATGGACATCGACATGACCGACTACGACGACGTGCGCACGTGCTGCTCCGCGGCGGACATCTGCCACAAGTGCTGGCCCCTCATGGACGTCGCCGTGAAGGTCATCGACCAGGGCCTGCGGGAAGACTTCGGGTTCAACCACCTCCTCTGGGTCTACTCCGGCCGACGCGGTATCCACTGCTGGGTGTGCGACAAGCGCGCCAGGCAGCTGTCCAACGAGGCGCGCGCGGCGGTCGCCGAGTACTTCTCCGTGTACAAGGGCACCGACGCCTCCGGCCTCGTGAAGCGCGTCAACGTGTCCAACCCGCTCCACCCGAGCCTCGAGCGCGGGCTCAAGACGCTGAACGAGTACTGGAGGGAGACGTACCTGCCCGAGCAGCAGCTGCTGGAGGATGACAAGTACGCCGAGCCGGTGCTCGCGATGATCCCGGTCGCGGACGTGCGGGAGGATGTGGCGGCGGCGTGGAAGCGAGCTCCCAAGGACGACTCCGTGCAAAAGTGGGACATCCTCGAGTCGCGCGTGAACAAGGCGAGGAAGGCGGCCAAGGGTGGACCCGACAAGTGGGCTCTGGACAAGTGCGTGAACGAGATCATCTTCGCGCACGTCTACCCCAGGCTGGACGTGGAGGTGTCCAAGCACATGAACCACCTTCTCAAGGCGCCGTTTTGCGTCCACCCCAAGACTGGCCGCGTGTGCGTGCCGATGGACCCCAAGGATGACGACTTCGACCCCAACAAGGTTCCGACCGTCATCCAGCTCATCGACGAGATGAACGCGGCGAAGGCGGCGGGTAAGGAGGTGTCATACAAGGAGACAGCCATGAACGACGCGGTGGAGACGTTCAACCGCACGTTCTGGAACGGACTCAAGAAGGAGTGCAAGGAGGAGATGGACCAGCTGCACGGGAAGGTTCGGGAGGCTGTCGCCGCCGCCAAACCCCTTGACTTCTGAGCGCGTTCGCGCGAGGTGAGATTTTTATGCAGTACAGTGTCTGTCATCGAGTGAATCTCTCGTTTGAATCCCACAAGGCGTGCAGACGTCGCCTCAAAAACTTAACCACCAATCATGTGACTTCCCTTCCTGGGAAAATATTGAGGGTTCAGCCTCCACCCTCGCGTCGCCTCCGCCCTCACGTCGCTTCCTCCCGTCGATCGCGTGTCCCGTCGTCGCTCCCTTCATTTCTCCCTCGGGGGCGTCTCGATCGCGAGCATGCGCGTCGAGTCGGCGACGGCTTGCTCCCAGCCGTACTCCGCCGCCTCCTTCGCGTCCTCCCACCTGCTCGAGTTGTCCCGCGAGCTGTTCCCCTGCTCCGTGGTGTCCCACTGCTCGCCGCTGGTGCTCTGACCGTACGTGCGAATCTCACCGTCGGACCCCACGCTCTCGCCCCACGTTCGGCTCCACCGCTCGCCGCCCGCGTTGACCCTCCACGTCTCGCCAACCTTCTTGCCGCTGCCGTCGGCTCCGAAGCGTTCCTCCCACTTGTCCCCCCACCGCGTCCCGGCGCCGTTCTCGGCCCACTTGTCCGTCCACTTGATCACGTCCCCGCCGCCGTCGGAATCGTCGCGCTGCTCGCCCCACTTCTCCCACCACGCCTGCACGCCCTGCCGGCCGCTCTTCTCCACGCCGCGCTCCACCAGCCCGGCGTCCGAGTACCTCTCCCACCACTTCTCCTGCCACTCCTTCTTGTGCTTGTCCCTCGCCCACTTGTCCGCGCTTCGCTCGATGAGCGCGGGTCCGGACTTTTCGGGGCCGTCCCCGCTCGCGTTCCCGTTCTCTCGCCGGTACACCTGCCGCCACGTCTCCCACCACGTGTCCCCCGACGCGTCGTCGAACCCCGACTTTTCCGCGCCGAGCTCCTTGTACCCGGACCAGTCCGCCTTCTCCCAGTGCGTCGCGCGATACTCCCACGTGCCGTCCTTGGCGGTGCGTCCGGTGACGGTCCACCTGCATCGGTAGCCGCCGTCGCCGGTGTCCACCCCGGATTTGCTGAAGAAGGCGTTGCCGTCGTCGTCCGTCTCGACGCGCTCCTCGGCGTCAAAGTCGACGATCATGTCGAACTCCCTGGCGATGCCGGTGCCGCGCTCGGGCGGGCGCGTGCTTCCGGGGGCGCGCGGCGAGGATCTCCCATCCTTGCCGGAGGGATCCTCGTCGTCCGCGTCGGTGCCCTCGTCGTTCGCGGAGCCGCGCGACGCGACGTCGCGGCGGACGAGGCTCCTCGGTTGGGGCGGCGCGCCTCGATGGGGGCGGGGGCGACGCTGCTTCGGGGCGAGGCGCGGGGTCGAGGCCGCCGCGCGGGTCGGCGCGCGCGCGGCGCGGGTTCCCGCGGTCGGCGCCGCGACGTTAGCGCCGACGGACGCCGCCGCCGCGAGTCGGGTCGTCATCATCGTCCGCCGCGCGCACGTACCGGCGGACCGACACGGCCGATGGGAGGTGGCGACTCCTCGCGCACCGCTTCCCGCTCGCTCGAACGCGCGCGCGAAGAAATATCTGCGCCGGGCGAAATGCGAACGGCCGACGCGCGCGCTCCTCTCCCTCCTTTCGTCGGTTCCCGACGAGCGCGTGTGCGTCTCCGAACGATCGAACGCGCGTGAGTACGCGGTCGTGGGCCGTCGCGACCCTTTGTGAAGGCCCGAACGCCGTGCTGTTCGAAGTTGGAGCGCACGTCGTCTCACGAGCAGTCCAGAAATATCTGCGTGTCGAGTTCACGTTCTCAGAAGCGGCCATGTCAGCGCCAGCTGGAACATCCATTCCGCGGTACCCAGGAGACCACCATCAGGATTCGGCGGCGCTGGATTCTGATTGGTCGTCGAAAAACCCGCATTTCGCGTTAAGAGGCGTTTGACTCGTATGGCTTTCCAGTTTGAATTTGTTGCCGTCATTGTGCTCGAAAACCACACTGAAAACACGTGCGCAGCTGGAGCGTGGAAAATGCGCAAAAGTTTGGCCGATGCCGCCGTGGAACTGGCCGTTGAAAGGTCGTCGCGACAGCTTTTTGGCGTTTGGCACTTGAACGCACGTGGCGCGCGGTCATATCGAGCACGACGCACGGAGCACCCCGGACTTCACTCCAGACGGTTCGCCCCGCACGTTGCAAATGGCCGCTCGACGGGACGCCTCGTCACGCGTCGGCGCGGCGATAGGGCAGAGCCCGTCGCAATCTCAGAGGTCGTCGCTGGCGAAGAAGATCGCCAGGTTCGAGCGCGCGGACGAGAACTCGCGAGCAACCCAGAAGTTCGACGGGTCGATGGGCGAGGAGACGGCGCGACTCGTCGGCGCACGTCCCGCGGCGCGGCAGAGCGGCAAGACGCCTCTGAAGGTCCGTCGATTCGCCATCCTCGGTCACCCCTCACCACTCTCTCGCCTCTCACACAACAGATGCGCGCATCTTCTCTCACCCGAGCGCGGCCAAACGCGACGACGCGCTGACCCGACCCTCCCCACCGTCACAGAGCGGCAACAACGCCAATCGCAGCCTCAGCGGCTCCCCCATCGTGTCCAAGGCGCTCGCCGCGCTGGACGCGGCGTCGCGGGGCGAGGACCTCACCGACTCGGACGACGACGACGCGCTCGAACCAAACGTTGGCGATAACCTCCCCGAGCGACGGGAGGAGCGGCGGGAGGCGGAGGAGGAGTCGGAGGACGACGCGGCGAGGCGGATACAGACCTGGTTCCGAGGGTACAAGTCCCGCAGGGAGGAGTCCGAGACGAAGGTGCGCGAGATGATGGCGGAGAAGAGGCGGACGCTCGAGCGCATCGCGCGCGCGAGAGACGAGGACCGAAGGGCCAAAAGATCGGCGGCCAAACCGTCGACTCCCGCCGACGCCGCCGACGCCGCGACCCCCGAGCGCCCCGTGTGGCCCGAGGACGCGCCCGCGCCCGCGAGCGCCTCGCCCATCGGCGGCGGCTTCAAGTCCTTCGTCAGGGACGTCGCCGCGAGGGTAATCCAGCGCGGGGTTCGAGGATTCATCGCCGCGAGGCGAACCCAAAAAACGCCCGTTCGAGCCGCCGAGCCGGCGGCGACGCCGGTGAGCGGCCCGCGCGTGGGCGCCGTTCCCGCGCCGTTCCGCCGCGCGGTCGTCGAGGAACGTCCGGGGAGCGGGGACGGGGAGGCGTCCCCCGCGCAGACGTCGTCCCCCGCGCCCGCTCAGACGTCGTCGTCGTCCCCCGAGCAGACGTCGTCGCCGTCGCCCGAGCGGCTCCCGAAGCCGTCGCCGGCGATGGCGCGACACGCGACGCCGCCGCGGCTCCGACGCTCCCCGGCGGGAAAGCCGCCGGGACGGATCGACGCCCCTCCCCGGGACGTGGCGCGCGCCAGCGTCTCCGACGATACGCTCGCGTCGATCATGAGCTACCTGGACGCGGTGGAGAATGAGGGCGCGGTCCCGACGCACCACGCGGCGGGCGGGACGTCCCTCGCGCACCGCCACTCGCCGTCGACGTCGGCTGCGCGGCGGGTCATCCCCGAGTGGGTCCGCTCGGGTTTCAGCGCGCCCACGCACTCGCACCCACCCGCGCGGGAGGAGGGACCCGCCGCCGGGAGATTTGGACTGGCCGCCGTGCTCTCCCAGTACCGTCCGCAGACCCCTATCCCGGGGTTAGCGGACGAGGAGACGTCGGCGTCGGACGGGGGCGTCGCGCTCGCGACGGCCACCAACGTGTACGAGGGCGTCCGAGCTCGGATGGACGCGATGAAGTCGGAGCTTCAACGCCGGGATAAGCTGGTGGCCAAGCTGGAGGCTGAGCTGCGAATCGCGTACGATCGCGCCGCTGCGCAGACGGCGCAGCAGCTCCAGGACCAGCGTCAGGCGCACGAGACGGCGACGCAGCGGCACCTCGATTTCGCCGAGCGATTGCTCAAGGACAAGGACGAGCTCGCGGGTCGTTGCGCGGAGCTCAGCGAGAGCCTCGCCGCGGCGGAGGCTCGACACGCGTCGCAGTCTGCCGAGATGAAAGCCGCCTACGGCGAGCAGCTCAAGAAGGCCAAGCAAAAGTGGGACGAAGCGCAGGCCAAGTGGGAGTCGGAGAAGACGCTGGAGATTAAGGAGATGACCATCCGGGGGCTGGAACCCGAGATTCAGAGGCTCGTCCAGAAGCACCGGAACGAGGTGGGCGACTTAATCGAGAAGCACCGCGAGGAGACGAGAAGGCTGGAGTCCCACCTGACGACGAAGCACGAGGACGCCATGCGCGCGTTGCGGGCGGAGATGAACGCGCAGTTCGAGGAGGAGCTCGAGCGTGAACGCGCCAGCGGCGCCGCTCGACTCAGAGACCAGGCGGAACGGCACGAGCAGAGCATGAAGACGTTTCGCGAGCGAGCCGCCGCGGATGGCGCTTCCGGCACCGAGATGTACGAAAAAGGTCGGCGGGAAGAGCGCGAAAAGTACGAGCAGGTTGTTCAGCGTCTCAACGAGGAGCACACCCGGCGAGAAGAGCGCATGGCTGACCAGGCTGCCGCATCCGCCGACGCGGTGCGCCGGCGGCACGACGCGGACCTCGCGGCGTTGCAAACCAGGCTCGATCAAGAATCCGCGGCGTGGCGCGCGAAGGTCACCGCCAAGGCTCAGGAGGCTCTGCGCGAGCGCGAGAGGGAGATCAAGGCTCGCGCGATCGCCGAGCGAGATCGGGAGATCGAGGCGATCGCCGCGAGGCTGAGGGAGGAGGCGGTGAACGTCGTCGGAGATTCTCGCGCGGAGGAGCTTCGATCGACGCGTGAACGGGCGGATAGGGCCGAGCGCGCGGCGAGCGCCGCCGAGAGGGAGTCCGCGGCGGCCAAGGAAAAGGCGGGGGCGCTGGAGAGGGAGCTACGGGCGGTGCGCGAGACGGCCATCAAGGAAGGGGTCGTGGGCGGCGCTTTCGAGGATAGGATCAAGGCTCTCGCCGCCGCCGCCGCCGCCGCGGAGAAGAGGGCGGCGGAGTGCGAGGCTGAGCTGGCGAAGGCGAGGCTCATGAAGGAGGATGAGGCCGCCGCTCTGGAGGCGAGGGTGCGCATGGCGATCGGAAAGAAGGATGAGACGATCGCGCAGCTCACCGCGCAGCTGAACGCCACTAAGGCGCTGCTCGAGGAGGCGCCCATGTGTCTCGAGGACTGATTGTTATCAAGAATAACGGCTAACGCTTCCGCTTGTACTTTGCCTTCGACTTAAACCCGTGTCCCTTGCCCCCCTTCTTGACGAGTTCGCTGAGATCCCTCCCGTTGGCGAAGTTTCCGCGCTGCTTGCCCTTGTAGTCGGCACCGCGCCCGTGCCGTTGCATCATCGCGCCGTCATCGTCGGAATCGTCGTCTTGCTTTGGCCGCTTCGCCTTCTTCACGCCCTTGGTGGCCTCCTTCTTGAACGTCTTGAGGATCTTGGTCGCGATGCCGCCAGTCATGCGCGCGTCTCGCTCCAATTTCTTGATGGATTTGACGCCGCCCATCGTCTTGCCCGCGCGCTTGGCCATCATCTGCTCGTCGAGCTCGTCGTCGCCGCCCCACAGCTTCTTTTCCTTCTCGCGAATAGCCTTCTCCGCGAGTGCGCGCCTCGCTCTCTTGCTGTCCGGGAGCTTAATCTTCGCGACGATCTCTTTTTCCTTGCGCTTCTGCCCTTTGGTCTTTTTAGCGCCGCGGCCCGGGATCTTCTCGATGTCCTCGAGCTCGTCCACGTCCTCGCGCTCCGCCGCCTTTAGGCTCGCCTTCTGCCCCAGTTTCTTATCCCGCTCCGACTGGAACCACGTTTTCTGCGGCCGCGAGTGAATCTCCTTGTGGTGCTCCATCAGGTTCTCAGCCTTGATCGCCTCCATCTCGGCGCGTGCGAGGTGCTTCTCCGCGCGTTCCTCCATCTCGACTTCCTTGATAGCCTCGCCCATACCCTCGATCTTGGCGTGAAAGTCCTCGACGACGTGAGTGGGCAGCGATCTCGCCACCAACTTGCTCCCGCGCTTGGATACAGCCTTGATCAGCTTACGATCGCTCTCCTCCATAAACGTGAGCGCGGTTCCCTTACGACCCGCGCGTGCCGTGCGTCCCACGCGGTGCAGGTACGAAGCGAGCGTCCTGGGCGCGTCGTAAGAGACGACGGCATCAACGCCGGCGATGTCCAGACCGCGGGCGGCTACGTCGGTGGCAACCATGTGCGTTGCCTCGCCGGTCCTGAACTCCTCGAGCGCCGCGAGCCTCTGGGTCTGAGTCAAATCGCCGTGAAGCTCGCAAGTTTTCAGGCCGTGAATGCCCATGATGATCTTGAGCCTGTGCGCCTGTTGTTTGGTCCTGGAGAAGATTATGCACTGCTTTGTAAACGTCCTCGCGACGATGGCCAGGAGGTGAGCCTCCTTCATCGCCGCCGCGCCCGGCCTTAGCCGGAGCACCTCCTCGGTGAGGGTGCCGGGGGTGGTTCCGATCTGATCTGCGCTGAGACGCGCGGGATTTTTCATCGAAAACTCGGCGAGCTCCTCGACGCCTGAGGTGAGCGTGGCGGAGAACAGCATGGTCTGCCTTCGCTTGGGACAGTGTCGGACAATCTCGCGAATCTCCTCCAGGAAACCCATCTCCAGCAGCCTATCGGCCTCGTCCAGCACCAGCGTGGCGAGGTCCTCGAGGCCAACGCTGTGCGTGTTGCGCACGTGATCGATAAGGCGCCCCGGTGTCGCGACAACCACCTCCGGCCTAGAGCGAAGGCTCGTCGCCTGCACGTTGGCGCTCAAACCTCCAACGACCAACGCGGCGCGGACGGAGGTGAACTGCGCCAGTCGCTCGGTCATCTGGTGCACCTGCACGGCGAGTTCTCGAGTGGGGACGAGAACCAGCACGTGCGTCGCGGCGACGGGCTTGGGGCCGCGGTGGAGCATGCGTTCCAGGCACGGTAACATAAACGCCGCGGTTTTACCCGATCCGGTCACCGCCCGGCCGCAGATATCCCTCCCGGTGAGCGCGAGCGGGACGACCGCCGCCTGGATGGGCGTGGGAGAGGCGTAGCCGAGGGCGCCGCACGCCTTGACCAGCGGGCGGGAGAGGTTGAGCTCGGTGAAGTTGGCGGCGCTGAACGTGGTGTCCTTTTCGCCACTCTTGCCCTTGACCACCGCGCGCTCGGTGAACGCGCCGGTGTCGGGGGCGATGTCCTCCTTCTCCTCCTCTTCGTCCTCTTCTTCTTCTTCCTCCTCCTCCTCCTCCTCGTCTTCTTCCTCATCGTCATCCTCGTCATCATCCTCGTCCCCCTCGGATTCATCATCATCATCCTCGGAGTCATCCTCGTCCTCGCTGTCGTCTTCGATCTCCTCGGCCTCGCTGTCGGTGTCCTCCTCCTCCTCGCCGGGCAGGAGCGCATCATCGCTGTCGTCGTGGCTGTCGTCCTCGTCGCTGATGTCGGAGTCGTCTGTCTTGCCCTTTCCCTTCTTTGCGCCCCGCTTGGCGTTCGCTCGAGCCTTCTGGATCTTGGCGTCCACCGAGGTCACGCCGGCAGCCTTGAGCTCTCGCTCCATCTCGCGCTTGGAGTCGGGGAACGCCCACGCGGGCTGCGCGGGCGCCTCCTTCTCGTCGTCGCTGTCCTCGAAGACGAAATCCTCGGAAAATTTAAAGCCATCGTTGTCGTCCTCCATCGTTTCACCGATACGTCCCCTGCGCCTCGGTGCGCTCGTCTCTGGCCGATGGAGCGCCCCGCCGCCAGCTTTTCCATTTTCCGTGTGAGCGAGTCGGCGGCGGCCGCGAGAAACGCCTTTTCTTGACCTAATTTAGCGCGAGTCGCGCCTCGTCGGCCGCCACTATCGCGAGCGCATCGATATCGAACGCGAACGATGGCCGTGGACAATGATCTACTCGCACCCCTGGCGATGTTCATCATCGCCGGCGCGTACTACTTCCTGAGCGCCCAGCGCATCATCAACGAAGACTTCGTGGACGCGTCCGTGCGCCAGATGGTCGGCCTCATGTACATCAGCGACGTCGGCTTCAACCTCGTCACCTCCCGGGTGTCGAGGTCCAAGGGCAAGAAGACGGCACCTAAGAAGGCGCCGACGGGGACTCCCGGCCTGGTCCTCAACCTCCTCCCGCTCACCGACCTCGTCGGGCTGGTGTGCGCTTTCGAGGCCATCCGCCTCGCGGGCAGCGGCTTCCACCAAACCGTGGGCGGCGCGTCCATACCCATATCGTGCCTCCTCAACGTCCTCATCACCGGCAAGGTTTTCTCCACCGGGCAGCTCACGGGCATCTCGATCGTCATCCTCGGCCTCGCGGTGAAGGCCAAGTCACTGTTGGACTCGAACGACGACGACGGCGGCGGCGGCGCCGGGTTCCCAGCCGTCGCCGTCGCTCACGTCCTCGTCTCGTGCGTCGGCTACGCCCTCCGCGGCATCGCGATGGAGTACCTCAGCGACAACGGCGTCGACGGGCGGACGATGACGATGAGGATGGGCGTGACCGGCGCGGCGTGCTGGGCCTCGTACACCCTGGCCTTCACAGCCCCGGACTTTGGCGCCAAGGTGACCGGGCCCTTCTCCGCCGCGTCTACTCGCGTCGGCGCCGTCGCCTCTTTCGCGCTCTACGCCACCCACGCGCTCTCGCGCGGACTGGCCAGCGGGACCATCCCGAAGATCATCGCGTTCGGAGGCGCCACCGCGCTGAGCCTGGCGCAGGTCACGCGCGCGTCGATCATCATCTTACTATCGTCCGTCGCGTTTTGCGGCTCGGACGAGAGACAGTGCCTCGACGCGTACGGAGTCGCGAGCGCCGCGCTGGTCATCGCCGGCTCCGCGTACTACGGCACCTCGAAGAGCTTCGAGGAGGAGCTCGACGATCTGATCGACCCGGACGTCGCGGACGAGATGGACTCCGTCATCGGCGAGGCTGAGGAGATTTTGGAGGAGTTGGTGGACCTCTACGTGGAGGAGCACGGCTCCGAGCCCACCGAGGACGAGTTCCTGGCCTGGACCGAGTCCCTCAAGCGGGCTGGCGCGGAGGCGGAGAGGAAGGTGAGCAAGAAGGCGGCGACGCCCAAGAAGGCCACCCCCGCGAAGAAGCCGAAGAAGGCTGCTTCGGCGAAGGCCAAGGAGACCAAGCCCAAGGCTAAGGAGACCACCACCACCAGGCGTAAGTCAGCCAGAAAGTAGACCCGCGTCGCCCTGTACAGTAACAAATGAGAGTGACTTTCACTCCTTCCGAGAAAACTTGAGCCCCTCGCGTCTCCGCATCCGTTTGACGAGTTGGCGGCTGCGCCTCACAAAAAGCGCGCGCCCAAGTCACTCGCACCGCACCGAGCAGTCCTCGCGCAAAGACCTCATCATGCTCCCGCGCTCGAAGCAGATCCTCGTCGCGTGTGTGGTGCTCATCTCGCTCGGCGCGGTCGTCGTGGGCGTCACCACCGCGCGCGCGGTCCGCGGCGACCAGCGCGCTCGCCGCGCGGAGGACGAAGCCCTCGCGCTCAGGACAGCCCTAGACGACGTGAGCGCTCCCGTCGCGCACGAGCGCCGCAACAGGCGCGAGCTCTCCGAGAAGATGGAGGGTTGGATCGACGCACGAGCGACTTGGTACGGAGGTCCAGATGGCCCAGGGCCCGACGGCATGTCCATCTACACCGGCAGCTGCGGCTACGGCACCAGCTTGGTGCGTGCGAACCCAACCCTATCTTTCTGAAAGGAGAGGCCACGCCAGACCCCGTTCGCTGACCTTCCACCCGACCCACTCCTCGCAGAACAACCACTACATTTCCGCCTGGCACACGGACGGCGGCTACGACTGGGGCTTGACCGACAAGTGCGGTCAGTGCTACGAGGTCATGTGCGTCGACGGCGCGACCCGCGGCAAGGACTGGAGCGACCTCGGCCCTTGGGGCGGATGCGCCGAGCCCGGTAAAAAATCAGTCGTCGTGATGATCTCCGACTCTTGCCCATGCCACCACCCAAACTCCGGCAACAAGCGGTGGTGCTGCGGAGACCGCACGCACCTCGACCTCTCCTACGCCGCGTTCGATCAGATCGCCATCAGGCACAGGGGAGTGGTGGATCTCAAGGTCAGACCCGCGCCCTGCGATAAGCAGGGAGTCGTGGCGTATTACGAGTGACACCGACGCGGGCTTCGCGCGACGTCTTCACGCCACCGATGAACGACACCACGACTGCGAGTACGACGATAGTGTATGTGTGATTGAGAGACTAAAAGATGGAGGTGTCGCGGCCGAACACCCTGGTCTTCATCCAGTCGAACAGGATGAGCACGCGGTTTCTAAACGACACCTGCTTGGTCACGTAAACGCTCTTCCACAGCAAAAACGCGAACCTTCCCGAAGCCTCGTACCTGAGCCTCTGAGATTTCCCGAGCTCGAACTGCGTCAGAGCGCGGTCGTCCCCTACGTACGCGAGTAGGCCCAGCGAAAGGAAATGAAAAGGCCCGAGCGGTCCTCCCAGCGCGTCTTTCTTCTGCCACGGCGCCGGCGCCGCCGCCGGTGGCGAGGTCAATTCTCCGCCGCCGCCGAGCCGAACGCTGTCGTTGAGAAGCCGCGCCGCGTAGGCACCCTGCTGCGCGGCGACCTGCGCGGTGGCGGGTAACGGCGCGCCGTACAGGGAGGAACAGTCTCCCAGCGCCATCAGGTCATCCGCGCCCACGACCCGGAGCCACGGATCCACCGCGAGCTTCTTCGACCCGCGCGGCCTCTGAAATTTTCGTTGCGGGGAGCCCACCTGGCGGACCAACCTCTCCGTCAGGGGCCTGGAGTCCAGCCCCGCGCTCCACACGCACATCCCGAACGGAATCTCCTCGATCTCGCCCTCCTTGTTCCGAATGATAGCTCGGTCGGACCTGACCTCCTGCACGCGCACCGACAGGCGAACGTTCACTCCGGCGCCCTCGAGCGCGCCGATGGCCGCTCCCTGCAGACCCGCGCTGAACTGCGTCAACACCGTCGCCTGCGACTGCAGGAGCGTCACTTGGGCCTTGTCCGCCACGACGGGGTACCTGGCGGCCAGGTCGGACCGCACGAAGTCCGCGAGGGTCCCCGCGAACTCCACGCCGGTGGCGCCGCCGCCGACGACGCAGAAGGACAACGCGTTCCTCACCTCCGTCTCCGTCGCGCCCGGAATCGACGCGAGCTCGAAGCACTGCACGATCCTCCTCCGCAGCGCTGCCGCGTCGCCGATCTCCTTCAGGAAGACGCAGTTTTGACGGACGCCCGGCACTCCGAAGGTTGCGGGGCGCTCGCCGACGGCGACGACTGCGACGTCGTAGGGAACCTCGAACGTCTCCCTGCCTTCCAGAGACGCTTCCAGAGACGCATCCAGAGACGCTTCCGAAAACCCGTCGCCGACCTCGCGCCCGTCGTCCTCGTCCGCGGATGACGAGGGCATGCACGAGGACGTCGCGGGGTCCGCGTACGGATCCCTGGGCGCGACGCACGTGAGAATCTTGCGAGTCCGGTCCACGTCGACAACCTCCGCCTCGACGTATTGGATCAAGGGGTTGGAAACCTTCACCGTCTCCACGAGGGACCTGAACTCGACGGTGCCGACGCACGCGGAGGGGAGCATGGGCGTGAACAGGAAGTAGTTGCGCGGGGACACGACGACGACGTCGAGGAGGTCCGTGTCCGCGACCTTCATCAGCGCGTGTGCCGCCCATCCGCTGCCGAGAACCGCCACGCGCTTCCGTCGCCTCGGGGGTGCCTCGGAAGCGTTGGACGTCCCCGCGCCCATGCGGCGGGACATCGCGCGCTTGGTGATGCGCGCGACGTCCCCTGCGGTCGCGGCGAACTTCTCGGCGACGACCATCCAAGTAGGGGGCTCCGCGGGCCACTGGCCCTCCGCGTCGTCGCCTCCGCGTTTGTCACCATCCGACTCGGCACCCGCTCTCGGGACGCGCGCTCGGAGGTGACGGCGCGGCACGACGACGCGACGGCGATCGGCGCGCGACGAGTGGACATCGCCGCGGAAGCGGATCGCGGCGGGGGTGGATACGGAGGACATCGCTCGAGGTGTGTGCATCGCGTCGGCCCGGCCGAGTATGCACAAAAGCGTTTCAACGCGTGACAAATCCCAATTTCGCAATTTAGCTTTTCTTGTGACTATTTGCTCTGTGGGAGGAGGAAACCCTCCCGGAAAATGTGGGTGCCCACCACTGTTCCTAACTGTGGTCGCGCTCCTTTTTGACCCTAACCAAGTTATTAAGAGTTAGCTGAGGGGTCGGCTTCTCTGAGATGGTCGTTTCCAGCTCGTTTCCTCGAACACCGCTTGTTTCATCGGCGAAACCGACTCGGCCTCGCGCAGACGCGCGCCCGCCTTCACGCGCGCGAACGACACCGAACACGCGCTCACGCACGAGGTTCAGGCTCGACGTTCACGCGAGACTCGCTCCGGCTCTCCGTCTCGCGCGCGATACTCCGGGCGGAGCCTGCATTCGCCTGACGGGCGGACACATCCGCGAAAGGACGCGAAATGAAACCCATGTCGGTCACGCCGACTTTGGCGCCTCGAGAAGCCGACGACACCGCGATTTGTGCGCGTGCGTCGCTCGCGGGACCATCGGGGTACGAACACCGCTCCGCGGCGTCGCCTCCCGCGGCTCGTGACGGCCGGGGTCGCCTCCGCCGCGATGCACCGAGGGCGGGGTTAGGTTCCTGCGGCGGTCGGTCGTCTTCGTCGCGACTCCCTTTGCGCTGGACGCGCGCGTCGCTCGTCGTCCCTGCGCTCCTGGCGTTGATCGTCGCGCCGGGGACGACATTTGTGGCTGCGACGGAGTCGGGGAAGGGTCCGCGGGGTCGAAGACTCGCGCAGGCCAACCCCGTACCCGACCTTCACCTCGTCGCCGACGACATCACGGACGTCGACGAGAGCAACTTGGTCCAGTCGTGGTCGGATCACACCGGCAACGGGCTCAGCCTGAGCTCGTTCGTCGCCGCGCCGGAGCTGGTGGACGGCGACGACGTGAGCACCGGGGCTTTGTTCAACGGGCACAAGGCTGTGCGGTTCGGGGAATCCGGCATCACCGGTCTGAGCCTCCCGACCTCGGCGCTGCAGCTATCGACTTCCCTCGAGGGAATGACCGTCGTCGCGGCGATGCGCACGGACAGTCGGAATGCCACCAGTCCAATACTGCTCGACCGTGGGCACAAGGGAGACAGAAATTTTGGGTTCGAAATCTCCCCAACCTTTGTGCATGTGAACTCGGCGTCGGTTCACGGCGGTACAGCTACGACAAACACCGCGCCTCCGATTGAAAGCGGGAAGATGTACGTCGTCACCGCTCAGTGGAAGTTCGCGAAAAGCGGCGTCAGCGGATACCAACTCGCGACGACTCAGCACGGCGATCTGTCCAACCCGGACCTCATCCCCGTGACTGCCCACGCATGGACCGGGACTGGCGTGGCCTATGACTACCCCTTTGTCATCGGGACGCAGTCCAAGAGCACCTTTCGGGGAAACGGGAGATGGTTCGAGGGTTACGTGGCTGAGTTTCGATACTACCTCCAGGTGCTGGATCAGGACGAGCTGACCGCGATACAGGACGAGCTGCTGGACAAGTACGGCGGAAGGATCAAGGTCTCAGAGCGCGCCAAGCTGACCGCGAACGACGGCGCTGCGAATGACTACTTCGGCCAAAGCGTGTCAATCGACGGTGATACGATGGTGGTCGGGGCGCATCAGGACGACGACATGGGATCCAACAGCGGGGCCGCGTACGTGTTCACGCGCGACACGCCCGGCGACCCCGCCTCCGGCTGGACGCAGGTTGCCAAGCTGACCACGGGTGACGTTGTGGATGACCACTTCGGCTGGAGCGTGTCAATCGACGGCGACACGGTGGTCATCGGGGCGAAATATGACGACGACAAGGGATCCAACAGCGGGTCGGCGTACGTGTTCACGCGCGACACGGCCGGCGACCTGGCCTCCGGCTGGACGCAACGCGCCAAGCTGACCGCGTGGGACGGCTCTTCTAATGACTTCTTCGGCGAGAGCGTGTCGATCGACGGCGACACGGTGGTCATCGGGGCAAGAAATGACGACAGCGGCAGCGGGTCCGCGTACGTTTTCACGCGCGACACGCCCGGTAACCTCACCTCCGGCTGGTCACATGCTATGGGCACAGTCAACGCCAAGCTGACCTCGGATGACCGCAATCAAAACCGCGACTTCGGCTGGAGCCTGTCGATCGACGGCGACACGGTGGTCATCGGGGCGACCCGTGACAACGACAAGGGATACCACAGCGGGTCGGCGTACGTGTTCACGCGCGTCACGGCCGGCGACCCCGCCTCCGGCTGGACGCAGGTTGCCAAGCTGACCGCGGACGACGGCGCTGAGAGGGACTACTTCGGCTGGAGCGTGTCGATCGACGGCGACACGGTGGTCATCGGGGCGTACTCTGACGACGACAAGGGATACAACAGCGGATCCGCGTACGTGTTCAGGCGCGACACGGCCGGTTACCTCGCCTCCGGCTGGACGCAGCTTGCCAAGCTGACCGCGAACGACGGCGCTGCGAGTGACTACTTCGGCCAAAGCGTGTCGATCGACGGCGACACGGTGGTCATCGGGGCGAATCGGGACGACGACAAGGGATCCAACAGCGGGTCCACGTACGTGTTCAGGCGTGACACGGCCGGCGACCTCGGCTCCGGCTGGACGCAGCTTGCCAAGCTGACCGCTGAGGACGGCGCTGACAGTGACCAATTCGGCTCCAGTGTGTCGATCGACGGCGACACGGTGGTGATCGGGGCAAGATTTGACACCGACAAGGGATCCCACAGCGGGTCCGCGTACGTGTTCTCCATAGACATTCCTCCGTGCGGCGTATTATCACCCCCAGCCAACGGCGCCGTCGGCGACTGCGATGCCGCGCTCTTGAGCGGCACCACGTGTCAGCCCTCGTGCGATGCGGGATACGCCCCGAATGGACCGACCGTGTGCGACAACGGCGTGTTAACACCCACCGTATGCAGCACCTACTGCGACGCATCCGCGCCGCCCGCGAACGGCGGAGCGGGCGACTGCACGGAGTACCTGCTGAGCGGTACGACGTGCCAACCCACGTGCGACGCGGGATATGCCGCGCTCACGCCGAGTACCTGCGAGGACGGCGTCCTCTCGCCCGCGGTCTGCACCTCCGTTCCGAATTCCAAGCTGACCGCGAACGACGGCGCTGCGGGTGACCAATTCGGCAGGAGCGTGTCGATCGACGGCGATACGATGGTGGTCGGGGCGACCCATGACGACGGTGATGGAACTGACAGCGGATGCGCGTACGTGTACACGCGCAACACGCCCGGCGACCCCGCCTCCGGCTGGACGCAGCGCCACACGCTAACGAGGGCTGGTCTATATCACAGACATGCGGACTTGAATGACGGCGAATCGAATGACTACTTCGGCTACAGCGTGGCGGTCGACGGCGACACCATTGTTGTCGGGGCGTATAAGAGGATGTCATATCGAGGGATCGCGTACGTGTTCACGCGTAACACGCCCGGAAACCTCGCCTCCAGCTGGACGCATCGCGCCCAGCTGTACCCGGACGACTTCGGCGGTGGTATGAGCTTCGGCAAGAGTGTCGAGATCGACGGCGACACGATTGTGGTCGGGGCAGAACAAGATCAATCATCCCGCGGGTCCGCGTACGTGTTCACGCGCAACCTCGACTCCAGCTGGACGCAGCGCCACAAGCTATCCCACATCAACAGTGAATACTTTGGCGCCAGCGTCTCGATTGACGGCGACACGATTGTGATCGGGGCGCCGACTTCTGACGACAACAGGGGAACCAACACTGGGTCCACGTACGTGTTCGGGCGTTCATCGTCCGGCGACATCACCTCCAGCTGGTCGCTGGTTGCCAGCCTATACGCGGACGACGGCGCTGCGAGTGATTACTTCGGCCAAAGCGTGTCGATCGACGGCGACACGGTGGTCATCGGGGCGAATCGGGACGAGGACAAGGGATACCACAGCGGGTCCGCGTACGTGTTCACGCGCGACACGGCCGGCGACCCCGCCTCCGACTGGACGCAGCTTGCCAAGCTGACCGCGGACGACGGCGCAGCGGGTGACTACTTCGGCTACAGCGTGTCGATCGACGGCAGCACGATTGTGATCGGGTCGTATGGGGACGACGACAAGGGATCCAACAGCGGGTCCACGTACGTGTTCAGGCGTGACACGCCCGGTAACCTCGCCTCCGGCTGGACGCAGCTTGCAAAGCTGACCGCAGACGACGGCGCGGCGAGTGACAACTTCGGCTCCAGTGTGTCGATCGACGGCGGCACGGTGGTCATCGGGGCAAGAAATGACGACAACGGCAGCGGGTCCGCGTACGTGTTCACCTTTCCTTTTCCCAATTGCGACGCATCCGCTCCGCCCGCCAACGGCGCCGTCGGCGATTGCACCTCCGCGCTGGAGAGCGGATCTTCATGTCAGCCGACGTGCGACGCGGGATACGCCGCATCCGGACCGAGCGTGTGCGAGAACGGCGTGTTAGTGCCCGCGATCTGCATCCCTTCGTGCGATGCGTCATCACCCCCAGCCAACGGCGCCGTCGGCGACTGCACGGACCAGCTCTTGAGCGGCACCACGTGCCAGCCCACGTGTGATGCGGGGTATTTCGCACCCGAACCCAGCGTATGCGAGAACGGCGTCCTCACGCCCGCGGTCTGCACCAGTTACTGCGACGCGTCCTCGCCACCCGCCAACGGCGGAGTGGGCGACTGCGTGGAGTACATGTTGAGCGGTACGACGTGCCAACCAACGTGTGACACGTTATATTTCGCATCCGGGCCGAGTGTCTGCGAGGACGGCGTCCTCTCGCCCGCGGTCTGCACCCCCTTTCTGAGTATGATCCAGGAGCGCGCCAAGGTCATCGCGAGCGACGCCGCGGTGAATAGAAAGTTTGGCGGGAGTGTCTCCATCGACGGCGACACGATGGTGGTCGGAGCGGAAGGTGTCGATGTTACCACTCCAGCCGCGTACGTGTTCACCCGCAACCTCGCCTCCGACTGGACGCAGGTTGACAAGCTGACCCCGGACGTCGCCGTTGCCGAGTTTGGCAAGAGCGTGTCGATCGACGGCGACACGATCGTGGTCGGGGCGCCTGGAACCGCGTACGTTTTCACCCGCAACTCACCCGGAGATCTCACCTCCACGTGGTCGCAAAGCGCACAGCTGTTGAGTCCTGCCACTGGGAGCTTCGGAATGGCCGTTGCGATTGACGGCGACACGATTGCGGTCGGAGATACCCAGGCACCAAGAGTTAACACCGGCGACCCAGCAGAGGGCGCTGTGTACATTTTCACTCGCACCGGCAACCTCACCTCCAGCTGGTACCGCCTGCCGGACAATGATGGAAAGATTACATATTGGGGTGGAGAGTCTGATATTGGCTTTGGCGACAGCGTGTCGATGTACGGCAACAGCGTGGCTATCGGGGCGACCTTGCACGACGAACATCACCTTGCACGACCCAATGATGATCCCGTTGGTCATGCGCTCGTGGCCGTACGAACAAAGCCCGACGACCTGAACTCCGCATGGACCAACCTTGGTTATTATTCATCGGCTCAACATAATGCAGGACTTAGATTCGGCACGAGCGTGTCGATCGACCGCGATACGATGGTGATCGGGGCGTTCGGTTCGGGGGTTCGGAGGTACGCGGAGATATGGACGCGGACCACCTCTGGCTGCCTCAGTTGCGGCTGGACGCGGCGCCAACAGCTGGACCTTCCCGGCGTCGTGGGGGATAGTCAGGCTGGCATCAGTGTTGCAGTGGCCGGCGACACGGTGGTGATCGGGTCACACTATGACGGAGATGACAGCCGCGGGACAGCTTACGTGTACAGGCGTGATACACCCGGCGACCTCGCCTCCGGATGGACGCAGCACACCAAGCTGACCGTGAGCGACGGCGTCGAGATGGACCAGTTCGGGTGGAGCGTGGCGATAGACGGCAGCACGGTGGTGATCGGCGCGCTCAAAGACGAGGATAAGGCATCCAGCGTCACTGACAGCGGGGCGGTGTACGTGTTCGATCTGATCTTCTCCCCGTGCGACGCGTCCATCCCGCCCGCCAACGGCGCCGTCGGCGATTGCACCTCCGAGCTGGAGAGCGGATCTTCGTGTCAGCCGACGTGCGACCCGGGATACGCCGCATCTGGGCCGAGCACATGTGAGCAAGGTTACCTGAGGCCCGCCTTCTGCATCATGTACCCGCAGCGCGCCAAGCTGACCGGGAGCTACACTGGCACTTCAATGATGGGCCGGGGTGACATGTCGATAGACGGCGACACGATTGTGGTCGGGGTGCCTTATCGAAGCTCGGGGTCTGCGAGTTATGTCGGTGAAGCGTACGTGTATGTACGCGACACGCCCGGCGACCTCGCCTCCGGCTGGACGGAAATCCAAAGGCTGTTAGGCACTGGCAGCGCCAATCAATATTTTGGCGACCGCACCGCAGTTCAAGGCGACACGATCGCGATTTCGCAAAATAGGCAAAATGCAGTGCGCGTGTACAGCCGTACAACGCCCGGCGACCTCACCTCCACGTTTCAGCAAGTCGTATATCTGCAGGCAACCGACAGCGTGTCTGGTGACTCCTTCGGCGCCGGCATGTCGATCAGCGGGGACACGATGGTGGTCGGAGCATCAGGTCACGATTCTGTCATCGGGTCCACTCAGCAATCCGACAGCGGTGCCGCCTACGTGTTCAGGCGTAATACTCCCGGTGACCCAACCTCCACATGGACGGAGGTTGTCAAGCTGACGGCGAGCGACGGCGTTGCGAGTGGCCGCTTTGGCAAGTTGGTATCGCTCGACGGCGACACGGTTGCGATCGCAGCGACAAAAGACGACAGCGGCTCCCTCGCCGGGGCCGTCTACGTCTTCACGCGCAACTCGCCCGGAGAACTCACCTCCAACTGGACGCAGGTTGCGAAGCTCACCCCGAGCTTTGACCCGACAGTCACCAGTTGGACAAACAATGGCGGTTTCGGTGAGCACATTGCGCTCGACGGCGACACGGTGGTGGTTGGCGCGAGATATGACGATGACATGGGACCCAATACTGGTGCCGCATACGTGTACGTGCGCGAAACACCCGGCGAGCTGAGCTCCAACTGGAGGTCTCACCAAAAGTTGACCGCGAGCGATGCCTCGGCGGATAACGACGCCATGTTTGGCAGCAGCGTGGCAATCGACGGCGACATGATCGTGATCGGGGCGTATCAGGACGACGACAAGGGAGACAAAAGCGGGTCCGCGTACGTGTTTACGCTGACTACTCCCGGCGACCCCACTTCCACGTGGACGCAGCGCAGAAAGCTAACAGCGAGCGACGGAGCGACGAATGACTATTTGGGCTACTATGGCCTCGCGACTGACGGCGAAACAATCGTGGTCGGGGCGTTTGGGGTCAATGGAGGGGGGGCCGCGTACGTGTTCTCATCGCTTCCCTCTTGCGACGCATCCGCTCCGCCAGCCAACGGCGCCGTCGGCGATTGCACCTCTAAGCTTATTTACGGTGGTTCGTGTCAGCCCGCGTGCGATGCGGGATACGCCCCGACTGGACCGACCGTGTGCGACAACGGCGTGTTAACACCCACCGTATGCAGCACCTACTGCAACGCATCCGCGCCGCCCGCGAACGGCGAAGTCGGCAACTGCACGGAGTACCTGCTGAGCGGTACGACGTGCCAACCCACGTGCGAAGATCCTTACACGGTGTCGGGCGTCACGACGTGCAAAGACGGGAAGATCACCAGAGCCCGGTGCGACGGACCGTGCGACGCGTCCGCGCCTCCCGCGAACGGCGGAGCGGGTAACTGCACTGACATGTTGATGAGAGGCACGGAGTGTCAGCCGACGTGCGATGAGCATTACACGGTGTCGGGCGTCACGAAGTGCGTGGGCGGGACGCTCATCCCCGCGCCGTGCCTCGGGCCGTGCGACATGGACACCTGGTGTTATTTTTACAACAAGCGGAGGGGGTTCAACGTGCCGGAGACGTGCGCGCACCTGGAGTACACGACGCCGCCGCCGCCGCCGCCGCCGGCGCCGCCAGCACCGTTTCGTACCGTCAACGAGAGGGTGCTGGTCCAAGACCAAGACGGCTGGCTCTTGATGGCGGCGTACAATCACCAAGCGGGCACCAACCCAGATTTGGTGGAGGGCACGACTCCGTCGTCGGCGACGGAGGGGTTCTCTCACATCTGGCCCGGCACGCACCTGGCGCTGACCGCCTCGGACATCGCCGAGGTTCGGTTCTATTGCCACACCAGCAATCACAACCGCGTGATGCACTTCTCGGTGAACAACGACTGGATCAAGACGGCCATCTTGACCGGAAGCGTTTCGGGTAACTCTGTATCGTACTGGACGTCGGGCACCACGAAGCTCGCTGGGCACACGGCGAAGCTCCCGGATTCCACAACCCGTGTCAAGTCCGAGTCTAGTTTTGGGTTGTTGGATGTTCCATTCTACGAATGGGGTGCTGGTCATTGGAGGTTGCGGGATTATGGGACGTCCAATGGCAATGACTGGCAATGCGACGATCACGTAGCAGGACAGTTTGACACCTTGCATCAGGTTTGGATCAAGCTGGCGGAGTAGGCCGTCGCGACACCCGTGCCGCACCCCTCGGTAGCCATTTGTAATTTATGAACGCCCGTCCGCGGACTCCGAGACTGGAGCGTCTCCCGCACACTCGTCGTCGTCGTCCTGAGAGTTGGTTAGTTTTTCAATGTTAGCTTTTCTTGTGACTATTTGCTCTGTGGGAGGAGGAAAACCTCCCGGAAAATGTGGGTGCCACCTGTGTTCGGTTCGGGGCCCACAAGCCTTTCTTCCCCAGTTCCCGCGCCAATTTTTTTCAAAAATCTCGATGTGAGTCGCGTCGGCGGAGGTGACGGCCGGGCATAGTCTAGGGCACCTTCGAGTGCCTAAGGGTCAAGGGGTAGCCCTCGCCCTAGATCCAACTTCACGCGGGATCGGCGCCGACATGGCGTCCCGCGACAGCTTCGGCAACGGCGGCGGCGGGCAGGGCACCAGCCCGTCCGATCGCGCAATCGCCGCGTACGAGGAGCGGTTCTTCCAGACGGCGAACAGCAACGACAGCAAGCGGCGTATGCTGGAGGAGCGCATGACCAGGCCGACCCCATCGACCGGGATCACCGCGGGCGACGCCCTGAACACGTCCAACGCGGGCGCGAACGATCAGCCGGACTCGGACGACGACGAGCAGAACGCGTTCAGGGTCGAGCCCAAGCGCGCCAGGCGGGGCCCCGGGGGATCTGGGCACGCGAACAACGGCGCTCGGGGCGTCGCGACGTCGCCGCTCGGGGACAAGGAGAGGGCGACGCCCGGGTCCGCGGGCGGTCGAGGTTCCATCGACACCTACTACAAGCGGGTCGACGGAGTACCCCCGGCGCCCGCTTTCGGAACCTCCCCGACGCACGGCGTGGGCGGCATCCCAACCCCCGCGTCGGGCTCGGGCGGAAGGAAGGAGAACTACCCCCCAGGATCGGTGCCCCCCGAAGCGCGGCACGCGAGGACCGCGAGTCACCACGACAACTCCCGCGCGGAGCACGAGTGGGCCGCCGCGCTCGAGCAGGCCAAAGCCGGGGCCAAGCGCGAGGCGGACGAGGCGAGGAAGCGCGCGTCGAGGCTCGAGACCGACCTCGCCGCGGCTGCGGCGAGGTGCGAGGAGCTCGCGGCGGAGCTGGAGGCTTCGCGCGAGCGAGAAGCCTCGGCGGAGGCTGCTCGTCACCAGCGCGATCAGAACAAGACCGCCGGAGTCATAGCCCTCGCGGTCAAGGTTGCGCGATTCGAGCGCGCGCGGGCGCGGCGCAAGCTGGCCGAGGACGGCCTCAGGCTCGGCACCGTGTCGGTGCAGAGGTCGGGCACCGTGCTGCAGGAGGTTTGGGAGGACGGCGGCGCCTTTCGCGATCTCAACTCCCGCGCCGCCGCGGTTCAGACCGACAAGGACGCCGCGGACGACGAGCGTAAGAGGGTGAAGGGGAGGCTCCCGCTGCCGGGCGCCGCGATCGACGAGGCGGAGGAGAGGGCTCTTCGCGCGGAGTTTGTCCTCTCCGAGGAGGCGCATAAAGTTCGCGTCGCCGCGCTGAAGCGCGAGGAGGATCTCATCGGTCGCGAGCGCGAGGCGCTCGAGCGCGAGAAGAGCGCGCACATCCGCGAGCTGAAGCGCGTGAGGGACGAGGATAGCTCTCGGTTCAACCAGCATCCTCTGCTCGGTGACCGGTACGTCCTGATGAACATGCTCGGAAGAGGCGGCTTCTCCGAGGTGTACAAGGCGTACGACGCGCTCGAGATGCGGGAGGTGGCGTGCAAGCTTCACCAGCTCAACCCGCAGTGGAGCGAGCAGAGGAAGGTGACGTACGTCAAGCACGCGGCGAGGGAGTGCGAGATCCACAAGCAACTGCGCCACCCGTCCGTGGTGCAGCTCATCGACGTGTTCGAGGTGGACCAGAACTGCTTCTGCACCGTGCTCGAGCTGTGCACGGGGGACGACCTCGACGCTCGACTGAAAGCGCAGGGCGCGGTGTCCGAGCGCGAGGCGCGCGCCATCCTGGCGCAGGTCTTCGCGGGACTGGCGTACATGAACAGTGGCAGCACCACCGTGATCCACTACGATCTGAAGCCCGGGAACATACTGTTCGACGCGGCGGGACGGGTCAAGATCACCGACTTTGGCCTCTCAAAGAAACGCGACATGAACGGGGTGCAGACTTTGTCCGCGGATACCGGCATGGAGCTCACGTCTCAGGGCGCGGGCACGTACTGGTACCTCCCGCCCGAGTGCTTCGAGACCGGTCCGACGCCGCCCAAGATCTCTTCCAAGGTGGACACGTGGTCGTGCGGCGTGATACTGTACCAGATGCTGTTCAACCGCAGGCCGTTCGGGCACGACCAGAGCCAGGAGCAGATTTTACACGCCGGGACTATTCGCCACGCCAAGGAGGTGGAGTTCCCGCAGACGCCAAAGGTGAGCGCGGAGTGCAAAGAATTCATAAAGAGATGTCTGGCGTACAGGAAGGAGGACAGACCGGACGTGCCCACCGCGGCGAGGGATCCCTACATGACCTACGCCAAGCCCGGGAGCGAGTGAGTTTAGCATCACGATGTGAGCTTGACGATTCTTTTCCTCTTCCGTGTCGCAATAGGTTTTCGCCAACTCTCAGCCACAGCGAGCTTCGCCGCGCTTACATGCACGCCGCTTGTGGATTTTGCCCCGTCGCAAGTCACGTCCTCGCTCGCACGCGCGCCCAACTGTGTCGCGCTCGTTTCGCCTACCCGGTCCGAGCATCCATTGGAGACGATATGGCCGAGGAGGCTTCATCGGCCTCACGCGCGATCAGCTTCCTCCACCTGACGCAGCAGCTCAAGCTCACCCCACGTACGGGCTGGGTGAACCACGGCGTGGACAAGCCGGAGTCCATCGCCGATCATATGTACAGAATGTCACTCATGGCGATGGTTGCGGCGAAGGAGATGCCGGGTTTAGACCAGAATCGGTGCGTGAAGCTCGCGCTCATTCACGACCTCGCCGAAGCCATCGTCGGCGACATCACCCCTCACGACCCGGTCAGCAAGGAGGAAAAGGCAAAGATGGAGGCTGACGCGATGGCCAAGATACGCGATATGCTCGGTGATTCGTTGGGCGGTGAGGAGGTGGAGGCGCTGTGGCACGAGTACGAGGACCAAGTCACGGACGAGGCCAAGCTGCTGAAGGACCTCGACAAGCTCGAGATGATCATGCAGGCGGGGGAGTACGAGAGGGCGCAGGGGAAGGATCTCTCGCAGTTTTTCGAGTCCACCGCCGGGAAGTTCACGACGCCGGTGGGACAGGCGTGGGAGGCGGAGATCGTCGCGCGCAGGAAGGCTTAAAAGATGAGCGTTATTAGATGGCCTCTCTATGTCAACTCTGCTAAGACTACTAGTTTAGTTCTCTCCCGTGTCCCCGTTGGTAGACTATGTTCAGTTGTTGGCTGGGTACACGGAGTGAAAGCTACTCTGCGAACTCCTGAACAGCTCGGGCGACGCCAACAGCTTCTGCATCGACCACACCACCGTGGAGTAGTACATCACCTGGACGATTTTGGTGAAGACGTACAGTCCGGTGAAAGCGCTCTCGTTCCAGATCTGCAGGTGGGGGTAGTTCTGGTACACGAGCCCGAGCCTGTAGAAGCGCGTGGCGAGGATGAAGACGAAGTACAGGAACGTGAGGAACACCGCGGGCGCGAACTCGTCCGCAAGCTTGAAAAACATCGCCCTCTTGACCAGCTGCGTCTCCGACATCATGTTGTACAGGCACATGACGGTGAGGAAGAAGGAGCAAATCTGAAATATGGTGGCCATGACGTCCACCTGGGACGTAGAGCCGTACGTGATGTCCGCGTACGCGGCGACGAAGACGTCGACGACCAAGGCGGAGTACACTAGCAGCGCGTTCATCTTAAACGACGGGCTCACGCGCGTGTTGTCTGTCCACGTGGGTGCGGGAAGGGAGGAGAGGTCAGCCGAAGGAGACGACGGCTGTGGGAGAGGTGCCGAACAACCGTTGTGGAAATCGCTGTTTCGGGCGTGGAGTAAGCGGGTTCAGAGCGCACCTCTGGTCGCCCCCGCCATGGTGGACGTGTCCTTATCCTTACGATGATCCCTCGGACGTCACCCCGCGCGATCCGGTTCCTCGAGCGAGGGGGCGCCCAGCCAAGCTCTTGTGGTCCTTGGAAAAGTCGGGCGCGGGCATTTGAAACGGTCAGGAAACTAGTCTTTCCGGTGATGACAAACTAAAAACGCTATGCCGGGTGTTGCTGAATTCGTGGTTTTTCTTTTCTTGTAAGTGTTTGGGTGTACACATTTTGGTTCATTTGCCATTAGCGTCACTTGTAAAAAAAAAGTGAAAAAGCACAGTCACTTCGACGTCACTTCGAAAACTTGGGCACCGCCGGGAGGAGGGCCTGCTTCCCGCACCTGCCCGGCGCGTCATTAGCGAGGTCGCGCGCACGTAGGCGCGCTACTCGGCTACCAAACGCGATTGGGCGTTGATCAGGCTGGGAGAGAGCCCGGTTGGTCGATCCCGGCGATCAGATACTGGGGGTGCCCAGCTGTCGATCTGGTTGGACCTTCCCGAGGCATCGGGCGCGCCATCCGGTTAGGAGGGTTCCATGGGGAAGGTAACGCCAGCCAAGAGGAAGGTGGAGACGGTGCGTGCCCCGTCCGAGAATCGCAATCCCTACCCACCAGGGTCGCATTTCCCGGGGTCAAATCGCTCGCATGCGGCCTTCCACGCCCCATCGTCGCGCGTACCCTCCGTTAGGTTTGCCGACTCTCAGATCCCTTCGACTGACTTCATCTCCCGCTCGCGCTTCCTCGACAGCCTTCGGCCGTGAAGGCCCTGGTGGACAAGATCGTGGCCACGCCGTGCCTGCAGCTGGCCGATGTGTTCGGTCCTTTCGCATGGACCTTCGGGAGGGTGAGTCGCTGAACCCGATTCCCCGCCGCGACCCGCCAATCCCGTCGCACCCCGCGCAACCGCCGCCGCCGAACGAACTCCCGAACAGCACTTTCCCCTGACTGACCCAGCCCCCGTCCTCGCCAACAAACGCAGGGTGACTTTCAACACTGGATCGCGGTGCTCAACCACTTCGATGAGTTCTTCGAACAGCACGTCAAGCCGAGGGCGGACCTGGAGCTCAGGGATCTGACGCGTTCAGTCGCGGAGCCGTTCCCCCTGGCGCCGTGCCTGTGGATTCTCAGGACGTCCAACGTCATCCTGGACAACTGCGCCAACAGGCACATGTACGCGTCGTCTGAGCACCTCGCGTCGCTCCTGGCGCACGAGGATGATGACGTGGCGCTCGGTGCGCTCGGAGTTCTCGCCTCGGCCACGCGCAGGCCCCCGGGTACGCGCTCCAGCAACAGGTTCAGGGCGGATGCGAGGATCGCGGGCCGGCTCGCCGCTCTTTGCGCCGGATTGCACGACGGCGCGTCCAAGGGCGGTGACGAGCACAAATCGACCGAGCGCGGGGCGAACAATCAGTCCGTCGCGTCCTCCGCGACGGTGTTCGGCCAAAAGGTTGGCGCGAACGACCTGGAGAGCGGAAACAGCTGCGACGTTCACTTTGAATTTTACAGCGAAGGCGACGGCGCGACCAGGCTCATCGCCGAGGATGTTCGCGCCGGGTCACCGATGGACACGGCGTCGGAGCTGGTGAGCAAGCACGGCGTACCCGACGAGCTCAAGTTCACGTTGTACGCGAGGGTTCGGCTGGCGAAGCTCGCGGCGACGATGCGGGGCGCGGCGATTGCGACGCAGATTCGGCTGTGCGCGTTTTGCGTGCTCCTGCAGAGCGAGCTCACTGCGGCGGGCGGGGACGAGCAGGGGCTGCAGTTCATCAGGGAGTCCTCGCCGGAGTTTGTCGCGGAGCTGCTGAGGATACTGAGGCTCGAAGGAGACGGCGGGTGCCCCCCGGCGGTGGTGGAACTCGCGCTGAGGGTGCTGGCCGCGTTGGCGGGTGACCGGGCGCACCAGGGCGGGGTCATCACCGCGATGCGCGCGGGTGGCCAGCCGCAGGTGTTCGCCGCGCTGGTGAACAGCGCGGTGCAGCGGCTGACCGCGACGCCGTCGCCACCCATCGGTAAGCGGGTGGGCGAGAGCTCGCTGCCCGAGCTGGAAGTTGAATCCATCAACGCGGAGGCTGACGCGCCGGTGCCCCTCGCGGAGGCTCTCGTCGCGCTGCTCGGCACCCTGGTCATATCCCACGGCGGGTGCCAGACCTTACGGGACGTGAGCCTGCTCCCCGTGCTGCTGCCGCTGTTGAGGAACAGGAACCCGAGGCACCTGCACATCGTGTCGCACGCGGTGCACGTGCTCGAGATTTTCATGGATTACGCCAGCGCCGCGGCGGCGGCTTTCCGCGAGCTCGGCGGGTTGGACCTCGTGGTGGACAGGCTGCGGCAGGAGACACGCGCGCATCTCGACGAGTTCGAGGCGACGCATAAGGACAGGGACGACGAGGACAACGAGAAGGGGAGCGTGCACTTGGTGTCGTCGCAGCGCAGGGTGCTGATTAAGGCTCTGATGCGCGCGATGGCGCTCACGAATTTCTCCCCGGGGATGGGCAACGTCCCCGCCGCGGGTCTCGACGACGGTAAGTTGTGCCTGGCGCTGAACGACATCTTCGGCAGCGCCAGATTGTTCGGCAGCGGGGTGTTCTCGCTCGCGGCGAACCTCCTGTGCGACGTGATGAACCACGAGCCGACGAGCTACTGGAAGCTCGAGAAGCACGGCACCCCCGAGGCGTTCATCGCGGCTTGGGAAAAGCCCAAGGAGCACGCGCCGTTGCCATCCGCGGACGCGCTGGCGTGTCTGCCTGTCACTCTGGGCGCGCTGTCGCTCTCCGCGGAGGGCCTGGAGAGGGTGAAGAAGTCCAGGGCCCTGGATGCGCTCGCCGATGCTTTTACCACCCGCACCTACGCCAAGCTCCTGCAGGGCGAGACGGCGACCACCATCGGCGGCAACCTGGACGAGCTGCTCAGGCACGTCCCCAGCCTCCAGGATATGGGCGTCAGACTCGCGGTGGACGTGCTCCGTCGGCTGGTGGAACTGGGCGGCGGCACCGTGGAGCATGCGCAGGATTCCAAGGTTGATAAGGACCCCGTGAAGAAGGCGAGGATGGACGGCGACTCCAGCCCGGGTGGCGCCAGCGATTCTCCCAGAGGAATGGACACGGACTCTGCCGAGAAGGAAGAGCCGGGTGAGAAGCAGCTTTCGCCCTCGTTCCTCATGGAGGCGGTGGCCAACGCGGCGCACCTGATCGACAGCATGCTCCCAACGGACGAGTGCGGCCAGAAGTTCGTTGAGCAGGGCGGAATGCAGCTCCTGATTCAGCTGCACACCCTGCCACTGCACGGACCCAATTTTTCTTCCTCATCGCAGTGCCACGCGCTCTCCGTCACGCTCCGCGCACTCGCTGGGCAACACTCGAAGGAGCTCGCCAAAAAGGTGCAGGTTGCGCTGGGCACGGCTGTTGAGAAGGCAATCCTCGCGATGAGTCACGGTCATGAAAACGATTTGTATCCGCCTTTCGCTCCGATGAGGGATTTCCAGTGGCGCTGCATCAGTGAAGAGAAAATGGAAACCGTCGGCCATGGGGCACCCAATCCCTTGCCTGTTGATTCTATCGCGGCGAAGGCAAAGAAGATTCGCGCAGCGCTCGCAAATGCGGAGGCGCTACTCAACCTTACCACCACGCTGATCAGATCGTCTCCCGGCATGCTACCGACGCTGTGCAGCGGCGACGACAGCTGGACTTCTCATAGGTCTCACGACGCCAATGGTTGGGTTCCGGGACTGATCACGAGGATTTCGCACCTCCAGCGACAGGTGCAGGCCACCGCAGCAGCGCTCCAAGACGAGCACGGATTGAGAAAATTTGATATGGAGGAAAATCAGAAGAAAGTCAAAGAATACGTCGCGGACTGGTGCAAGCAGACGGGAGGTCAAGAGAAGGATTTCGATGAGAACGACCCAAATGTGGATGAGGCATTATCGGGCAAAATCCGCTTGGCGAAGCAGTCTGTGGAGGTGTTGCAGCTGATGCAATCGCTGCAGTCGCTGTCCAACCACTTTGTCACCTCGCACAACTACTTTTGCTCGTCTCTCGCCAAGGCCGCGAGCGGGATCAGGCATAGGCACCGCGAGGAGAACTCTGTGCAGTCGCGCGGCGCCGCGTGCGAGATCGCTGTGCAGGTGTGCAGAACCCTGGAGGAAATCGCCGAATTCGACTACAAGGAAACCGATGACCACCGGGATTTCAGGCGGGCGCAGCGGGCGTTTGACGATGTGTACGCGATTCTCATCGACACCAGACGCCGATGCAGCCAGGGATTGGTGCTTAATTACATGCGCCAGAACTACAAGAGGGTGGCTGACTCCACCGCCACCGACGGCACCGGCCTCGACCTAATCGCCGAGGCCTTCGCGGTGGTGTGGCAGCAATATGTCAGATGCGTTGAGAAGAAAAGCGCCTTGAAGCCTCTTGAAGAAGGGGCGAAACGTACCGAAATCCAGACAGAGCATGAGAAGTGGCAGAACCGCGCCGATATCATGGAGCATGCGCTCAAGACGGGCATCGGGCTGATTCAGCAGCTCGTCAACATCGCCGTGCTGATGGGCTCATCCGTGTCCGCCACGCTCCTCACCGCGAGCCTTCCCAAGTTTCGCGCGCCGAACAAGCTCGCGAAGAAAGCTGAGACTTACGTCAGCGGCGTGTTGGCGCTGGATGAGATCATCGCCAGGAACGACGCGGCGGTGTTCGAGCAGAGCATGAAGGAGGACGTGTCGCCGACTGCGAAGCAGTTCGCGGATGTACTGCACGCCGCGATGCTCCCCGCGTTGATGAAGGTTTGGAACTCGGAATCCCTCAAGTCCTGCCCCACGCAAGTGCTGGTGGTGCTGATGGCGGCGATGCGGCACCTCCGTGACGGCACCGGGAAGGTTGACACGTATGAAGGGCCGCCGAGACGGGGGCGGACCGGATCGAGCGGCGCGGCGCGTCTGCTTGGCGGGCTCACGCCAGCCCCGCCGCCGCCTCCCCCGCCGTTTGAGCCGTCGCCTACCATGATGGCGTCTATCCAGGAGATGGGTTTCTCAGAGCCGCAGGCGAGGGCAGCGCTGGTGGCGGTGCGCGGGCAGTCCATCGAGATCGCCATGGAGTGGCTTTTCACGCACCCGGAGGAAGCGGCGGCGGCGGACGAGGCTGCCGCTGCGGCGGCTGCCACCACCACACCCGCCCCCGAAGAGAAGAAGGAGGAGAAGGAGGAGGAAATCACGCCGTCGCAGGATGAGCTGGCCAGGGCCATGGCCATGTCCATGGACGAAGCCGAGACCGCCGACGCCGCTCCGCCCGCCGCGGAGCCCAAGATTGAGCTCATATCACAGGAGAAACTCATGGCCGACGGACTCCCGGCGAGCACCTGCCTGCGCACGCTCCTGGACCGCGAATGCAAGATGCCCGTGGCGGCAGACCTGATCGAGCCAATGATGGACATTTGCCAGGCGAACGAGGACATGGTGTTCCCTTGCGTCAGCCTCTTCAAAGCCGCAGTCGGTCCCGCGAAGGAAGCCGAGCAGAAGAGCGCGATGACCCGGATTTTGACGATGGTCGTCAACGCTTTTGATCCCGAGACATTCTCCGAGCCGGACCTGTACACCAACAGCCGCTTCCTCGCGCTCTTGCTCTCGGACAGAAACGGTCTTCGAGAAATCGCCGCGGACGTCGACTGTTTGATGACCGTTTCGTCCGAGCCCGGGGACGTGCAGGCTGAACGCGCCAGTCGCGTCGATAACATGCTCGTGGACTTTACGGACAGGGCCATGTGCGCGCTGGAGCGATTCCTCTCAGAACACAAGGAGTCGGGCTCGGCGGTGATGCCCAAGTGGTTCGCGACGCTCGTGCTGGTGATACACGCAATCGCGCAGTGGCGAGGCGTGAAGCCGATGGAGTTTGACAGAACCTCCAACGAATGGGAGACCAAGCGCCCGAACATGCGTCAGCGCCTGGAGCAGGAGAGAACCGACGAGGATAAGCTGGACGCCGCGTACGTGAAACACAAGACGAACCCTGCGGATGCGCTGAAGTCCGTCATCGGCTCACCCATGGGCTACCTCGACGACGACATGTGCGATCGCGCGACGAAACTGTGCATCGACATACTGCTTCTGACCGAAACCCAGGGCGAGGAGGTTGACCCGTCTGAGACCATCGTGGGTGCGCTCACGTCTGATGAGGACGTGGGTGGCGTGCAAGCCGCGCTCCAGCTGCTGTCGCACCTGACCAAGGACCACCGCCGCGCGTGCATGCTCCTCAAGCCCAAAAACTGCATAAACACGTTACTGAACGTCCCGAGGAAATTCGCGTTTGCCGCGTACGATGCGCTGGCGTCTTCGATCCTGCGACACGTGGTCGAGGACCCCGAGGTTCTGCAGGCTGCGATGGCCACGGAGATTCACACGATCCTGGGCGATCAACCCAAGATCAACTCGCGACGGTTCATGCCGCAGGCTATGCCGGTCATCTCGAGGGACCCCGCGGCTTTCGTCGCAGCCATGGAGAAGTGCTGCGTCATCACGCAGGGCGCCAGAGGAGACCCGCGGCATGTTGGGTTCTTTGTGCATCTTCGCAAGAGGTACATCGACGACGAGATTCGCAAGGTCCGTTTGGACCCCAGAACCGACGTCTCACCCAAGGACAGGGAGGCCTACCTCACGTCCCCCTCGTCCAGGGCGCTGAAGTCTCCGGCTGGCGAGACCGCGGCCAAGAGCCAGGGCAAGGGCCACGGGAAGAAAAAGGCGCATCCGTCGTTTGCGACTGTGATCCAGGCGCTCGTCGACGCGGTGATGGCGTATCCGACGGACGCTGAGCGAGCCGCCGAGGGGAGCGAGGGGGGCGGTACCGAGGGGGCCGTGGACGACATGGAAACATCCGCGGAGGCTGACTCGAAGGAGGCTGACTCGAAGGAGGTTGACTCAAAGGAGGTTGACTCAAAGGTGAATGCGCCATCGCTCGCGGCTGTTCGCGCCTCCCTCGCGCTTCGCCTGCTCACCGATTTCACCCTCGTGTACGGCGCCGCCGCCGGTCAGATCCTCCGCATGGACGCGCCGACCGAGGGCGCCAAGAGCGGCCTGCTCAAGCACGTCCTCTACGTCCAGCTCCCCGAGGCGAAGGCGAAGCTCGGCGAAGCCGACAAGGACGGCGGGCCCGCGGCGGGCGGGTGGGACGGCGGCGAACGAGCCGCGTACCTTCTCCTCGCGCTCTGCGTCCGATCGTCGGAGGCGAGACGCAGGGTGCTTCACGAGGTGAGCGTCGCGCTGAAATCGGCGGATGCGCTCGCGAAGAACGCTCGCGAAGGCCCGGGACCCGCTCGAGCGTTTGTGGATCTGGTCAACGCTCTCCTGGCGTACGCGGGGGGTAAACCCGCGGGGTCCGCGCCGGGTGCCCAGAATCGCGGCGAGGGCAAGGACCTCCAACGGCGGTACGCCGGTGACTTGCAGCGGTGCATGAAGGACGCGAACCTCCTCCCGGCCATGTGCGCGGCGCTGGACGGGGTGGACCTCAACGACGGCGCCGCGCCGGTGCTCGTCAACGCGATCCTGCGGCCGCTGGAGGTGATGACGCGGCCGGCGCCCAAGTCGCCCAAGTCGCCGACGTCGCACCCGCGGCTCTCGCAGGGCGCGGGGGAGACGACCGCCGCCGAGACCGCGAACGCGCCGGGCTCGATCGAGCGACGTAATCGCGGGCAGGGTAACGAAGGGGGCCGCGGGCTGGCGAGAACCGCCACGATGGCGGCGGAGCACGACCCGGAGCAGATGGCGCAGCTCGAGCAGGTTGCCGGTCAGATGTTCGAGTCGATGGACCGCGACGACGAGGACGACGACGAATCCGGCGAGGATGAGTCGGGCGAGGAGGATGAGTCGGGCGAGGAGGACGAGGACGACGATGAATCCGACGAGGACTCCGACGGCGAGGCGGACATCGACCTCATGGACGATCACGAGGAGCGGGAGGTTGAAATGGTCCACGACGAGGGCGACGGAGAGGAGGAGGACGCCGCCGTCGACCACGGGCACCACCACGGCCACGACGACGACGACGACGAGATGGAAGCCTCGGACGAGGATGCCGAGGACGAGGACGCCGAGGACGAGGACGAGGACGAGGATCACGATGAGGAGGAGGGCGCCGAGATCAACATCGAGGAGGACGGAGAGGAGGAAGCCGGCGCCGACGACCGGTGGGACGTCGACGACCAGGACGACCACTTCGACCTCTTTCCCCCGTTCGACGAGCACGGTACCGACGCGGCCCCACCCCCGGGTGGATGGGGACCGGGTGAGATCGTGCCGCTCCACGGACACGCGCACGCCGCGCACGCGGGACACGGCGAAGAGGAGGACGTGATGCACTTTGGCGGCGACGACGACGGCGATGACGACGACGGCGACGACGCGGGCGACGACGACGGCGACGACGACGGCGCCAGACTCGCGGAGCAGCTGCAGGGTCTCATCGGTAACATCGCGAACCAGGTTGGCGCTCAGGGCGGCGGGCCCGCCCCCGTCGTCGAGTTGCGGGTGAGGGACAACCGGCTTCGCGAGCTGATCATGCGACAGGGCGCCGGCGCGATTTTGCGGCCGGGCGACGCCGGGACTCTCGCCGCCGGCGCGGGCGCTCCGGGGGGCGCGGGCGCCGCTCGCGCGCGCGGCGCTAACAACCTCGCCGGCGGCGGCATCCTCTCCGACATCTTCAACCTCCGAAACTCGCTCGAGGAGGCTCGAAGGGGCGCCGCGACGAGCCCGGCGTCGCGGCGCGGCGCCGCAAACTCCACCAGCGCGGGCATCGCCACCGACGCGGAGCTCATCTACGATCCCACCCGCGGCGCCGGCGGGATGGACCCGCTCGAGCACCCGCTCCTGGGCCGTCGCCCCGTCGATTTCGCGCAATCGCCGGGCACGAACGCGAGCGCCGGCGGAGCCGAGGCTTCGCGCGCTCGGACGCCCCCGCGAGCCGCCGGGATGCACTCGGTTCTGGCGTCGATTTCGGGCGAGATGTCTCGACTCGCCGTCGGTCCCGGCGCGCCTCAAACGGGGGGTCGCGGCGCGTTCCAGGTCATCGGCGCCGGCGAACGGAACGGAAGGCTCTTCGTCCTGCCTGAGGTGACGGATCTCGGATCGCTGCTTCGCGTGGAGCGATCCGACGGGGGTCGCGGCGCGGCTGGCGGCGCCGGCGGCGCATCCGGCGGCGACGACGGCGGCAGGCGCTGGGACCCGCCGCGGGTCGGCGACGCGCGAGCGGCGACCTGGGCCGATCCGAGCCGCGGCAGCGTCGCGCCCCGGCACGTCAACCCGTGCCTGGACGCGGCGGCGAGCGACCTGGAGGCGCACCTCGCGGGTATTCTCCGAGCGGAGCCGGCGCCGCCGCCGCCGGCTGCCGAGCAGCCGGCGGCGGAGCCCGAGAAGCCCACCACGGAGGGTGACGTGGAGATGGCGGCTGAACCCGAGCCGGAACGCGCCCCGGAGCCCACCTCGACGCCCGAAGCGGATGCGCCTGCTCCTCCTGCGGCGGATGAGGCGCCCCCCGCGGAGGCTGCCGCCGACGAGATCCGGGAGCACCCCATCACCGCGGAACCGTCCGAGGAGGAGGACGACGACGACGAGCCCAATCCCGAGCCCGAGGACCAGCCCATCGACTCCGAGTTCCTCAACGCCCTTCCCCCCGACCTCCGCGAGGAACTCCTCGCCACCAATCGGCAGATTGCCAGGCTCAACCGACAAAACACGAGCGCCGACGCCGCCGCCGCCGCCCCGAGTCAACTCGAGCCCATCGACCCGTCCTTCATCAGCGCGCTCCCGCCGGATATGCAGGCTGAGGTTGTCCAGCAGCAGAGCCGGGAGGTGGCCCGCGTCATGCGCGAACGCGCCGCGGAGGACGCGAGGCGCTCCGCCCAAGCCGCGGCAGAGGCTGCCGCGCGGGCCGCCGCCGCCGCCGCCGCCGCGCCCGAGGGTGAGCGAACGGAGGCGCAGAGAGCCGCCGCCGAAGCCGCCGCCGCCGCCGCGCAGGCGGCGGCGCAAGCCGGAGGCGCGGCGCAGGGCGGCATGGACAACGCGTCCGTCATCGCGTCGTTCCCCGAGGAGCTTCGACAGGAGGTGCTCCTCTCCGCGGACGAGTCCGTGCTCGCGACGCTGCCCGAGGCGCTTCAGGCTGAGGCCAGGACGCTCCGCGAGAGGCACGCGCAGCAGATGCGGCAGTTTCAAAACGCGGGAGCCGCCAGAGCCGCGGCGGAGGCGGCAGCCGCCGACGGCATGGAGGACGACGACGAAGCCGGCGGGACCGCCGCCGCCGCCTTCTCGAGGCAGCTCAGGACCATGCTCGGGCTCTCGGGCCCGGGCCCGCTGGGCGGCGGGCGGGGGGGCAGGGGCGAACGGACGTGGGCCGGGGGCGAAACCGCCGCGGACAGAGCCGCGAAAGCCGCGTCGCTCGCGTCGCCCGTGGTGGACCGCGACGCGCTCCTCACGCTGGTCAGGCTGCTTCGCCTGGCGCCGCCCCCCGCCAAGGGCCTGCTCCCCAAGGTTCTTCTCAACCTCGCGGCGCACGCGCCGACCCGCGACGCGCTCCTCAGGCTGCTCTTCGCCAACCTGCGAGCCGCGATGGAGGCCAACGAGGGCGGCGGCGGCGGCGATT